>MAAB01034833.1_pt1 | contig 14408 bp, 13 predicted proteins | sample 1115991 | NCBI WGS metagenome assembly MAAB01 (sample SAMN04961124, study PRJNA320927) | seawater metagenome | isolation source: sample BD02T18 sea water enriched with oil for 18 days | place: USA:Gulf of Mexico | collected 2013-07-27
TGGTGAGCTTGATACAGGTTTTACGACCCTATCCTTTTCATCTTTTGAGCTGATGAAAGAGCTGGGTAAGCAGCCATCAGATGCGAGAACTATTGGGCCTAACTTTGAAATTGCTTTTGAGACAAGCGATGTGTCAGGGGCTTTGAGTCAAGCATTAGCAGCGGGCGCTACTCTAGAACAAGATACTGAAGATATGCAGTGGGGACAGACCATTGCTTATGTCAGAGACATCAATGGTTTTCTGGTTGAGCTTTGCACGCCGATGACGAATTAATCGCGGGTCTCAATCAAAACCATACCCCGTCGCCGCTAATTGATCAGAAATTCCTGAGGCTTTAATAATTTCAGAAGGGCTAGTATGAAACCAGCGCTTAAACTCACGGCACATGTGAGACTGATCTGAGAATCCATAACGATCAGCCACTTCAACCAAAGGTAAGATTTGAGTTAAGCTTCTTGCCGATTTCCTCGCTCGGGCTAATTGAAACCAATAGCTCGGGCTTCTTTCTGTTTCTTTAAGAACCAATCTTTGCAACGTTCGCGAACTGACGCCCAATCTTATTACTGCTTGCCCTATTGATGTAACATCACTGGCTAAACAGCCAAGGGCTTCTTCAATTGAAGTATTAAGGTGAGTGAATTCATTGAGCGTATTTTCTAGTTCACTTATGTCTAACTGATTATCAGTGATGCTAGCGATTAGCTCATCTTCGACAATACAAGTTCCCGGCTTTAGACGAAAACCTAGGGTCGAAGTATTCTCTTCAATTTGAATATTTTTTGAGTGATCAAAGAGCGGTGATACGTACCAATCAGGAGCATTGCCATCTTTGATTTTTATAATGAGATCTCGACACCCATCAGGCAGAATAATGATATTGGAAGCGGTGGTAGATTTTCCCGACCAGATTGAAGTAATACAAGTGCTCATATGTAATGACTCATACTTATTTTAAGCGGCGATTCCATTTGCCAGCCTGCTCTAGGCTGCACGCCTCTTCACTATCAAATTGAATTTGCTTTTGAGCATTGGGTAATTGAATACCCGCAGACTTTAATTGCTCAACGATAGCACTCTCCAAATACTGATGATTCGGTGAGGTTAACAATTTTGATACCTGATCTTGAGTATCAAAAACACAGATAATCGTTAGCGAACGCGGAAAGTCCTTGTAGTTAACCAGATGCGTGAGCCACTGAAAGCCATCAAGACTTTTCAGTGATTGTTCACATACTCTGGTTAATAAAGTGACTAGCGTATTCTCTAACGTTTTATCTGTTTTTTTCATAAGAAAGCGATGATCTACTTACGATCCCAAGCATTGGTCTTTTTACTTTTACCTGCCTGACGGCTTTCTGCTTTTTTAGCGTCTGCTTTTCTGCCTTTTTCAGCTTTGCCTGCGCCTTCCGTTTTTTTAGTCGTCGTGCCCTTGCCATAATAAGGATTACTATTATCATGCCCAACATGCCCAGCTCGCTGATGCTTAGGTATATAGTTTAAAATCGATACTGGCACTTCTTTGCGAACAACAAAGCCTTCAATTTCTTTACGACTAATTAGATGACCTAAACGGCTTTCGATTGCGCATAGGTTTTTAAAGTCGCCTGCCGCAACAAAAGAGATCGCTTGGCCTGCAGTGCCAGCTCGGCCTGTACGACCCACACGGTGAATGTATTCTTCTGGCTTAAACGGTAGATCGTAATTCACTACACGTGTTAATGAACCAATATCAATACCACGAGCAGCAATACCCGTCGCTACTAGGTATTTTAATTCGCCCGATTTAAACGCGGCTAAGGTTTTTTCACGCATTGCTTGGCTTCTATCGCCATGGAGACAATCAGCTTTAATACCGCGCTTTTCTAGCTGACTAACCAGTTTTGCTGCACCGTGCTTTTTCTCGATGAAGATCAATGCTTGATCCCATTTTTCTTCAAGGATCAAATGGCTCAACAAGGCTGATTTGGTATCTTTATCGATAGCCACTAACCACTGACTAATCGTCTCGGCGGTTGTTGATGAAGGAGAAATAACAATATCTTCTAGATCATCATAGAATTCTTTGTTTTCAAAACCAACGCCTGAAAAGCCATCACCAGAGAAGCTATCGGCTAACTTGCGTACATCTTCGTTAATTGTTGCTGAGAACAATAGGTTTTGACGATCGAACGGTAGACGTTCAATGATTTTGCTAATGTCATCAATAAAGCCCATATCCAACATACGGTCGGCTTCATCTAAAACCAGCATCTCAATTTCATCAAAGTAAACAGCGCGCTGGTGTACTAGATCTAACAAACGACCTGGCGTTGCTACTAAAATCTCAACACCTTCAATTAGGCGTTCTTTTTGCGGCTCAACATCAACCCCGCCATAAAGGGCCATCGAGCTAAGATCAAGGTATTTGCTGTATTGAGCAACACTCTCTTCAATCTGAACCGCTAGCTCGCGCGTCGGTGTAAGGATCAGTGCACGAATGCGCTTGCCACGCTGAAATTTGTTCTTAGAAAGCTTCTCTAACATCGGTAATACGAAGCTTGCTGTTTTACCGGTACCCGTTTGAGACGTACCCAGAATATTTTTACCTGACAAAACAGCAGGAATTGATTCTTTTTGAATAGGCGTCGGCTTGGTATAACCCAAGTCAGAGACCGCCTTAACAATAGGGGCGCTTAATCCAAGTTTGGAAAATGACATAGTAAAGTCTCAATATGGGTCTAAATAAGGGGGGAATAGGAGTCTAATGGCTTCAGTATAACATTAAGCAGATCTCAGGCATAAAAAAAGCGCTTACTTTACGGTAAGCGCGACTAACTACTTGGATAAACTGAATGTCTTAATGACAGTCGTCGCTGTTAAAATATATAACGGTAAAGGTAACCCGCTGTGACCGCCATTCCTAAGATCACCACTAGGAAGGCTACTATCATTTGATTTTTGAAGATTGATTTCAACAAAATCACTTCCGTCAAACTCGCTCCTGCACTGCCTATAATCAGCGCCATCACGGCGCCTAAGCCCATACCTTTCGCCGCTAGAGCTGCACTGAGTGGAATAACGGCTTCAGCACGAATGTATAATGGAATGCCGATAACAGCCGCAATGGGAATCGCAAACGGATTATCATCGCTGGCAATACTGGCCACTAGGTCGGTAGGCATGAAGCCGTAAATAAGTGACCCTACTGAGATGCCACCGATTAAGTAGGGCAATACACCTTTAAAGTCTTTCCACGTTACCTGCCAAACTTTCATCCATTTACTGACTTCAGCTTTAGTTTCTCCTGAACAGCCAGGGTTTGCGGAAGCTCCGCAGCCTTTGGATTGTGGCTCACTATAAGCTTCCTCTTTTACATATTTCTCAAAGCCCAGCTTTTCCAATAGATAGCCCGCTATTACCGATACACTCATCGCAATAACAAAGTAGAACACCGCAACTTGAAGGCCAAAAGTAACAACAAATAAGCCAATAATGATCGGGTTTAATAATGGGCTGGCAAATAGAAAGACCATCATCGTGCCAAAGCCTGCTCGTGCACGCAGCAGCCCTTTTAGAAAAGGAATGGTAGAGCAAGAACAAAACGGCGTAATAGCGCCTAAAAATGCGGCGATGAGATACCCTTTACCGTGCTTGCTACTCAAGATACTTTGTATTTTCGCTGGCGATAAATAAAGCTGCAGCACGCCCACAAGATAGCTAACGATCAAAAATAACAACGTTAGTTCGACGGCTAAAAAGACAAACATATTCAGTGCTTGCTCAAACATGTCATAGGTTATTGTCATATTATTCTCTCTTTATTCCACTTAGTTAATACTATATTTCTAGATATATAGAAACGTTATTTGTTGAATATAGGCCTCATGTATTCCCTCGTCAATATATTTCTAGTAATATCGAAATATATACAGGCAGTTACTACTTACTAAGAGATACTCGTATGGAATTAGAGATTATTGCCAAGGCACTGAAAGAGCTTGGCCACCCTACTCGTCTGGCGATTTTTAAACGCCTAGTAAAGTCTGGGCATCAAGGCATTGCCGTAGGAACCGTACAAGAAGAACTCAGTATTCCAGGTTCTACGCTCTCACATCATCTCTCGAGCTTAGCGTCTGCGGGCTTAATTAGTCAGCGACGAGAAGGCCGCACGCTGTATTGTATTGCCGAGTATGAAAAGCTGAATAGCGTGATTGGGTTCTTACAAGATGAGTGCTGTGTTGATGAATCTGGGGATTAGAGGTATAAAAAAGGCGCTTACCTTTCGGTAAGCGCCTTTTTATTAAGTGCTGTGTAAGCACTTTCATCAATCAGACTAACGATCAGTCCTTATTAATGCTGTTGCTTAAAGTAAACACCGCTATCACCAAACTGTGATGTTTTAAACGCAGAATCCATAACAATAGAACCTACTTTAACTGCACTAGCACGAAGCTCACGTTCATAACGGGCCTGCTTCCAGGACCAGATAGACGTTTTGATCGCTTGGTCAGTAGCATAGATGTCATATACCGCAGTGCCTTCTGTTAACGACGTAAGATCATCACGGAAGTCATGAGCTGCTGTCTCGAATTGGCCCTTAACATCGGCTGTCGGTACAAAGTAAACTTGAGTCGGCGCTTTAGCGGCTGCTACTGCACTGCCATCTTGCTTAATCGCGGCCATATCATCAATATTCAGTTCATTTGACTTGTTAATCGCCTTCGCAAACCCTGCTTTTATTGTTACTGCTTCGAGACCTTTAATCTGTACAAACTGAGACATTTCGTTAGCAAAGATATCGTGGTTATCGCCTTGACCTGCAAGCGTATAATGTCCAACAACATTCTCTGAAGGCTGACCATCAACGAATGTTTTCCAAGCTAAACCTGGTGCAAAACCAGCGTCTTCAGGATCGCCAGAGACAGTCATGCGTAACAAACCACACTCATTACCTTGAAAGATACCGGTAAAAGGATGTCCCTCAGTCGGCACAAATTTCGCTTTAGCCATCGCGCCAAAGGCATGAATTGGCAATGTGTTACCCGCTGGAGCAACGTCTTGATCAATTTCATCCTTATCCCATAGAATCTTGTTCAAAAGAGCCATCTTATCAACGGGTACTAAAGCAGGAACATTACTGACTGCATATTCGGTACGTAAAACGCCATTGCTCCAAAGTAGCTCTTGCTTATCACAAGCGTCCCAAGAATTGTATTCAGCAGGAATTTTCAAACCCCAAGGCTTAAACGCATTCTCAGTACCCGCCAAGCTATTGGTTAAGCTTGGGAAGTGACGACGAATAACGTCTAACATCGTATTATCTTCAACCCAATCCATACCTTCTTGGGTATACACTTCTGCCGTGTAATCCGTAGTATAAAAACGGTCAGTCATTAGACGACGTGATGCGTTAATAATGAATACTTGGAAAGCTGTTTCACCAAAGGCAAAACCACCTGGGCGTACAGTTTCAGCCAGCTGGCCAACCATAGTATCGATTTGCTCAACGTCATTGCTATAAAGGCGCTTTAATTCAGCCAAAGTTTTTGGATCTGAAGTCAGGTCTTCAAATTTTCTGATTGGCGTTAAACCAATTTGACGACGGAATTCGTTATAACGTGGAACACCACGTTCACGGTCACGTACGATATCAATCGTTGCCAAATCGATGTTGCCGACTAATGGCACCTCTAGATTACGCAAAAATTCAGGGTAGTTATGCAGCGTTAAAGAACCTGGGTGAGTAATACCCATTGAGTACCAAAGGCGCTCACCGGTTTCATCTTCCAGCATAGTTTCAGCATCGCCATCGCGTGTATCTTCTAACGCAACAATGCTTGATGGAATGTTTGAACCCACATCAAATACTTTGAAATTATCAGGTAATAGTGGGTGCATACGATAAACAGCAACAAACTCTTCAGTTAATGAATACGCAACACCATGGTTCTTAGGTACCGCAGCACCAACAACACCGGCAAGAGCGTGATCGATTGAGGAAGCTCCTGTTATTACGTCAGATAGCTTAGGATCTAATCCCAGTAGCTTAATGCTTAGGGAATCAGCTTTTTCTAGATCTTCTATAACATTACGAATGCCAGTTTGATAAGCATCGCGGCCTTCACGATCGCCTAATAAACCCCACCAATTTGCCGCCATGGCTTTTTCTAATACTGGGTTCGCCAGAATTGCAGGAGTCCATTCTGTGGTATGAATTTTCGCCATTAGCGCAGAGTTCGCTAAACGTGCGCGGTCATAGATCCACTGATCAGATGCTTCTGGATAGGTTAGCTGAATTTTTTCTGCAATCGCATTATGCTCCAGAGTAAATACCTGGTGTAACATGCTTAAACCAACCCACCAGTTGTTATTAAAGCCTGTTACTGGAACACCGGATAAAAATTCAGTCGGTAAAGTGCCATCACTATCTAGCTTTAATTTACCATCAACAAAGGCACGAATTTCATTATTCTTTTCTAGGCTGCTGCCATATAGCTGAGAGCCATCCCACCAGTGAGTATTAACGTTTTGGTAAGTCGATGGATTAGCGTCTTCTGATATTAAACGACTTGGATCCGGACGAGTACGTTGTACTTCAATGGTGCCAGTACCCAGTACATCACCTTCTGGTAATTCAACAACAATTGGATTTTCATCAATATTATCGCCGTGATCAACCCAGTCGTGAACCATAAACTGAATCCAGGCAGACGCTAGGAAGTTAACAGAGGTAGCAGGTTTAAATTCTTCACGGGCTAATAACGAATTACTAACATCACGAGGATTAGGTATCAGTAGCGTATCGGCTTCTGTTTCGCCGTAAGATGCTTCTAGCTGAACATTACGACCAAAACGACGGTGTGCAGAACCTTCAGATGGGTTTTCTAAAATGTTACAAGTACCGTCTTCTGTACGCGCCGTTAAGCTGCGTTCATCACAGACGATTTGTGAGTTATAACGATCGTAGTCTTCTACTTCGATCAGGTTATTACCGAGTAAAGATTCTCGTTCGAATATTAATACAATGATTGATAGGTATATCCCTAACAATCCAAATTTTACGTAGCCAGGCCAAGCGACCCAAACAGAGTTAAGCATCCGTAGTTTCCATTTTTTGGTTTTAGTTGTAGTTTTATTATTATGTTGCTACTTCAGATATAAAAACTAATAGGAATTAATTTTATTCTTCGCAGGTATTAACCTCATCATTTAAAAACACAACGTTTGAATTTCAATTACAAAACACATAACAATCACATTAAAAATGTTAAATTAATAACTGCCTATTATTTGAAATAAGCGCCGCCAGTATAGGTATAAATTGATATGGGTCAATGAATGTTCAGAGAGAGGTATCTATAGATAGGATTAACAATTGTAAATGTTTTTTATTATTCGCACAGTATTATGTTATTTAAATACTGTGCGTCTAAATATCGAAGCAATCGAGTTGAATTCCGTATAGTTATTAAACGAAACTCATCATATAGCGTTAATTCTAGTTATAAATTCAAAGAAAAATAATTGTCCAATAATGACAATTGAATGATTCGATGCAAAAATAAAGTAAGTGTAATTAATCAGTCAAGAGCGTTCTCAGGTACCTCCGCGCACATTAATTTAACCGGAACGCCATTCACTGCGGCATTACCACTCAGCCGATCAATCAAGGTATCGTCAGTAAGATCATTAACACTAACACCAGCATGGGCTTGTGCTATTTTTTGCTTAACGCCTTTGCGACCGTGACCCCAGCCATGTGGAATACTCACTACCCCTGGCATAAGTTCATCGGTGACTTCTGCTTGAATAGTGACGCTACCCACTCTAGAAGTAACCTTCACATCTTGACCGTTTTCAATACCCTGCTGTTTTGCCGTTTCAGGATGTAGCATTAAAGTACAACGCGGCTTTCCTTTCACTAACCGATGGCTATTGTGCAACCAAGAGTTATTACTGCGCACATGACGACGGCCAATTAATAGAATCTGACTGTCATCATATTTCTGCATCATTTCTTTCACGCGATCTAGATCTGCTTGATAGAAATCAATATTCAGATGAATCTGCTTATCTTTATGCTTCAAGGCTTTTGGCAACATGCTTTGCAGGGGCCCTAAATCAATACCATGAGGATTCTTCTTCAGCTTCTTTAAGTTAATTCCTTCATACGGCCCACGCTTTAAACCTTGATTGAGTAAGAACTTTGGTCCAAAAGTTTTCGTTAACCAACGCTCTACCTTGGTCGAAACAGATGCATCTTTATCCAAACGTTTGGCAAGCTCTAGGTTAATTTGCCAATCGTGTTTTTCGTTCGCTTTTTTGGTAAATAGAGCGGGTGAGTATTTAGCAACGTTATGCACAGCAAAGCCATTAAAGGTGACGTCATAATGATCACGTTCTAGCGGTGATACGGGTGGCAGAATAATATTTGCATGACGGCTGGTTTCAGTAACGAAATAATCAACTGAAACCATGAAGTCTAATTGTGAGAGTGCTTTGTCTAATTTCTCACCATTAGGCGTACTCAATACAGGATTACCGGCAACGTTAATAAATCCCTTTAACTGCCCTTCACCTTCCACCAGCATTTCATCGGCCATGGCAACAACCGGATAATCGCCATTAAAATCAGGGAGATTATTAACTCTACTATGTCGCTTGCCCAAATAGCCTGGGCCGGAGTTATTAACAATATCGACGGCGGGATTAGGAAACATTAAACCACCCACTTCATCTAAGCGGCCAGTCACAAGGTTAATCACCATGATCAGGTATTGGCTTAATAAACCAAACTCTTGCACGGATACGCCCATGCGGCCATAGCAGACGGCACTTTCAGCTTCGCAAAATTCTTTCACTAAGCGTTTGATTTCAAGCGCTGATATTCCTGTAATACCTGCCACAGACTCTGCGCTGTAATCTTTTGCAAAAACCACTAGTCTGTCAATTTCTGGGGTTAAATCAGAAGCTTTATTGCCTTGAGCATGCCCTTTATTAGCAAAGCCTTGCAGAAAAATTTCATTGAGCATGGCGAGTAATAATAAAACATCGGTCGCGGGGCGAATGAAGTGATGTTCACTAGCAGCTTCTGCAGTCTCCGTACGCCTAGGATCAATCACAACCACCTTACCGTCACGTGCCTTTATATCTTTTAGTTTCTGACGCATATTGGCGGCGGTCATGATGCTGCCATTAGACGCTAATGGATTACCACCAATGATCATCATGTGCTGAGTGCGATTAACATCAGGCACAGGAATGCGCATCATGTGCCCAAACAAATGCATGCAAACAATATGATGCGGCAATTGGTCAATGGAGGTAGCCGAAAATCGACTGCGCGTTTTCAAACCGGCTAACAGATGCTTAACGGTTAACATGCTGCCCATGTTATGCACATTCGGGTTTCCCAGATAAATACCGAGAGCATTTTGACCATATTCTTTCTGTACCGATTGAATACCCGCCGCTACTTTATCAAGGGCTTCTGGCCAGCTAATTTCTTTCCAACCGTCAGCGGTTCTTTCTATAGGCTGGCGCAAGCGATCAGGGTCTTCGTGTAAATCTTGTAATGCCGTCGCTTTCGGGCAGATATAACCTTGTGAAAAAGGATCGTTTTTATCCCCCTTAATTGATAAGACTTTTTCACCATCGTGCTTTACTTCAATACCGCACATTGCTTCACATAAGGTACAGGTTCTAAAGTGTGTTTGTGCTTCAGCCATAATCACTCTCTGTGCTTTTTATAGTTAATTCTTATTGTTAATCTTTTTGTTTTTACTATTTTCAATATCGATTAATTATTTTTTGAAAACAGGCTAATAAATAACGCGTCAAAGTTCGTACTTAAAATTGAAATAGCTTGTTGTTTTGAATAGCGTTGCTGATGACAACCCAAGATCAATTCATGCACTTGTGAGGCGGCCATATCGACATAGAGATTGACATCATCCTGTTCGAAAGAGCGTCCTGATAACAACAATCCCTGAGTAAATATTTCAGTCCACTCTTTTTGAATTTCAGTAATTAAATTGCCTAAGCCTTTACTTTCTATCTTTGGGCTAAAGCGTGGACGGTCTTCGATCAAGTGTTGGAATAAATCAATGTTCTGAAATGCAGAATCAAAAATCATGGCTAAGCCTTGCTGACAACGCTGATTGAATTGTTCTTTATTCAGCGCATCATAATCTTTAAGCATATTCACCCAAGCCAGTCGCATGGGTGATAAATAGTTATTCTTGAGCTGTTCGCTCAGTTCATTTTGAAGCGCGTCTAGGCTATCAAAATGATTATAGAAACTGGGTTGTGCAATACCTGCCCCCTTAGCAACTTTATTCATACTCATGCCCTGAGCACCTTCACTGCTATAGAGCTGAAGAGCACTTTTCAATAACGCTCGTCGCGTTTTGACTTTCGCTAGCTCGCGCTTTGACTCAATGGGTACTGCTAGTCTGTTCATGATTATTTAACTTGCCTGATGTCTCATTATGAAAACTATTACTTCGACTATAAGGCTATAGTCAATTAAACTATAAGTCTATAGGCGAATAATTCGTCATAATAAGTATTCAGGTTGCCATCATGACATCAGCTGTTTTTTCTCCTTTCACATTGCCTTGTGGTGCTCAGCTACCCAATCGCTTAGCCAAAGCCGCGATGGAAGAAAACATGTCCGATGAAGGACAAATCCCAGGCCCTGCAATTCTGCGCTTATATCAACGCTGGGCTGAAGGTGGCAGCGGATTATTGATCACCGGTAATGTGATGGTCGATGGTCGCGCAATGACTGGCCCTGGTGGCATAGTATTAGAAAAAGGCAGTGACATTGCCCCTTTCACAGCCTGGGCCGAAGCAGCGAAAAAGAACAATACTCAAGTCTGGATGCAGATAAATCATCCTGGTCGCCAAGTGTATGCAGCCATGGGCGGAGACGTTTTGTCGCCTTCTAATATTCCTCTTGATCTGGGTAAGCACTCACACTTATTTGGCAAGCCCAAGGCTATGGCACATAAGGATATCGATCAGCTGATTCAACGCTTTTCCGATACCGCAGTGAAAGCGGAGCAAGCAGGCTTTGATGGTATTCAAATTCATGGCGCTCATGGTTATTTAATCTCTCAGTTCTTATCGCCATTAACTAATAAGCGTAAAGACGAATTTGGCGGTTCCATTGAAAATCGTATGCGCTTATTAATGTTGGTGATTAAAGCGATCCGTGCTCAGGTATCATCGACGTTTGCTGTAGCCGTGAAGATAAACTCGGCCGATTTCCAGCGCGGTGGCTTTGATGCCGATGATGCTAAAACCGTTATTCTGGCGATGAATGAGTTGGCGGTGGATTTAGTCGAACTTTCTGGTGGCAGCTACGAAAGCCCTGCGATGCAAGGTACTACGGCTGACGGACGTACCCTTCAGCGTGAGGCTTATTTCTTAGACTTCGCTAAAGAGATTGCACGGGTCGCAACCATGCCTGTTATGACAACGGGTGGTGTAAGGCGCTTAGCTGTAGCGGAAGACGTTTTAAGCCATGGCATCGATGTCGTTGGAATGGGTACAGCGTTGGCCATGAACCCTTCTTTGCCTAATGGCTGGAAAGCTAGCACCGGATCAGAGAGTGACTCGCTAGTCGCCCACAATCCAATAGTGCGATGGAAAGATAAAACCCTGAGTTCTATTGCAACAATGGCTGTTATTAAGCGCCAACTGCAGCGTATGGGAAAAGGGAAGGAACCTAAGCTGAATTCTTCGCCAATATTCTCGTTAATTCGTGATCGTATGCGATTAAAGAAATTAACCAAACGTTATCAACAGTACCTGTCTAAATAACTTAGCAGGCATAAATAAGTAGAAGCCATATTCACAATGACTTCTGCTTTTTATTTCATCTACAAATATCTCTACTTCTTCTGTAGATTGCTCCACAACATCTTGCTCATATTAACGATAAAGTCTGGATCTTCTTCTTTCATCGTCAATAATATCTGTTTGTTCATTTGTGTTTTATTCTGGCCGTAAATCCAACGATTTTTATTAAACTGCTGGGCAAACTCCAGTACGCCTGCTTGCAACTGCTCTTCGTTAACAAAAACACCTTCCACGACGTTATTATCTAATAGCGCCTGTGCATTGACTCGCTGACCTGACATTGCTAAACGGTTAAAGAAGTTTTGTGGAATCGCCTTCTGAATTAATGGAAACATCGATGGAAAAAAAGGCACCATCACGTCGACTTCAGGAAAGCAGAAGAAACCTTTATCTGATTTCATAAAACGGAAATCGCAAGCACAGGCTAATACCGCACCGTTACCGTAACTATGACCATTCAATGCTGCAATCACTGGCATTGGAAAGGTCACTATGCGCTTTAATAACCCAGTCACTTCTGTCATGAAATCTGCAATTATTTCTGGGGTATTATTAGGCTGAGACATCCATTCAAGATCGATTCCTAATGACCAGCTTTTATCATTAGCGGAGGTTAATACCACCGATTTAATGCTTTCGTCAGCCTCAATATCATCAAGCTGTTGATTAAATTCGGTTAGAAACTCAGGATTTTGACGATTCTCAGGGGTATTCATCGCCAATACAGCGGTGCTACCTTGAGTTGTAATCTCTATTAAACGTGTCATAAGACCTTTACTCAGCGATATTTACAGTGGAAACATAAGTGTATAAAAACAAGACGAACCTTTCATAACAATTTTATGTTCATATCTAACATATTAAATCTTATTTCTACACCCCGCCTGCCATATAACCTACTGCCCATACAGGATATAATCACCTTTAATTTAATGCTGACATCAGTCAAGGTTCCCCTAATGGTAATGAATACAAAAGTTTATAAACGAGTACATACCTTGGCTAAAGACATCTTGAGAGCTTCTGAGTACGAAGACCAAGAAGGTTTTGATAAAGGCTATGCACAATTACAGCAAGTCTGTGAAGAACATGAAGATACAGCAAAAGACCATCCTGTTCAGTGGGAAACCCTTGCTGACTTCACTGAAGACTTTGAACTCGCAATCACTCTTTATGATAAAGCATTGATAAAAGCAGAAGCGATTAGCTCTATCGATTTTTGTTCATCAATTGGATATTCAACGGCTATGATGAAATTAGAGCTAGGAAATAAAGAAGGCGCTATTGCTAGCTTAGAAAAAGCTAAAACTGCCTGCCTTGAAATTGAAGATAAGAATTTAAAAGCTGAAATTCACGATTTATTAACTGACTTGAAAAGCGCTGAATAACGCTTATTTATGCTGCCAAATCAAGCTATCAGCGCTGTAAAGTGCGCTGATAACAACTGAGATAAATCAGCAGGGCTTAGTTCAATTTCTAAGCCACGCTTGCCTGCGCTAACAAATAGCGTGGTAAAATTCTGAGCAGAATCATCGATAAAACTACGTAAGTATTTCTTTTGTCCTAATGGACTCACACCGCCTAAAACATAACCCGTCGATCGCTCAACATCTTGCTTATTAGCCATGACTGCTTTTTTAGCTTTCGCCGCTTTGGCTATCTGTTTCATACTCAACATCGAAGATACGGGAATTATGGCTACCACCAGTTCTTTAGTTTCAAGCATAACGACCAGTGTTTTAAATACTTGTTCTGGCGCAATACCCATTTTATCAGCCGCTTCTTGGCCATAAGATTCACCACTGCCGACAGCATTAGAGTCATGTGAATATTCATGAACTGTATGTTTAATTTTTTTCTTTTTGGCAAGGTTAATAGCAGGCGTCATGGAGATTTCAGTATTGTTTACATAGAAGGAGCTTGATTAATGAATGCAGTATAGCACTGCATTCTTGTACCTCGGATTATTACTATTCACTTATTATTTAATGTTTCACTCACTTTTCGCTTTCTTTGACGCCATAAACTCGGTCTTCATTTTACTGCCCGCAATCGCGGGGCCAGCAAGGGCACTCACAGCTAGGTGTGTCATCAGCACTAAAGCCGCCGTCGCAAGAGCATCTAAGAACCACGCAAGGGGTAAGCCAGCAGCACCAAGATAAGCTGGCATATTACTGAGCGCAGGTAAGGTTTCTAGACCGGTTAAAGCATGCAGTGCTAACGCAATCCAAAAACCAGAGCAATACGGACAGCGCCAATCGGCATAGAGTTTTTGTAGAGGCTTAGGAAGAATTTCGATCATACGATTAAAGAGCGTTCCCCACTCCGGTAACTTCTCCCAAAAAAGTAGGTATATGGCATACCCCATAATCACTAGCTCGATATTCAGACTTTCGTTCATAACAGCACCCTCATAATAGCTCTCTCATAACAGCCCACAAATAGGCAATAATTAATATTTGATTATATTAACGAGCTTTTATTAACTGTTTTAGAGTGGATTATAATCAATAATCGGCATATCTTAATATAATCCTTTATTATAATTATCCCGAGAAAA
>MAAB01007713.1_pt1 | contig 14402 bp, 4 predicted proteins | sample 1115991 | NCBI WGS metagenome assembly MAAB01 (sample SAMN04961124, study PRJNA320927) | seawater metagenome | isolation source: sample BD02T18 sea water enriched with oil for 18 days | place: USA:Gulf of Mexico | collected 2013-07-27
TTCCATGCTTTCTTCCTTTGTTTTGTGTTATTTGTTTTGTTTCATTAATTGTGAATGATCCCTTCATTATTTTTCATTATTAATGAATGGTCAATTACTTTATTGTAATCCCATCTTGAATCGGTACAGGGGAGGGGAAAATGAATGACATTAAAAAAGGCTATGGTTATGCCTTAATGGCGGCGCTTATCTGGTGTGGTTTTATTCTGGTATCGCGCATGGGCGGGGTCAGTGATTTGTTGCCCCAAGATGTGATTTTCATTCGCTACCTGACCTGTTCAGTTATTTTATTGCCTATTTGGTGGTTCAAATATCGCTTCACATTGTTTACACCAAAACTTATCGTTTGCAGCCTGATTGGTGGTTTAGCTTATGCCTTGTGTGCCTTTAGTGGTTTTGAATTAGCACCCGCTTCTCACGCGGCGGTTTTATTGCCGGGTTTAATGCCGTTATGCATTATTGTATTTTCATTTTTAATAAATGGTGAGCGCCACCCACTGCAAAAATGGGCGGGTATAGCAGTGATTACGCTGGGCATTGCCACCTTGTTTTTATCTTATTACGCACAAAATCAAACGCTTTCATCGGGCCATATTTTTCTGGTAATGGCGTCTGTATTTTGGGCTTTGTTCTCTGTGTTAATTAAGCGTTGGAATATAACCCCATGGCAGGTAACAGTGAGTTTGGCGGTGATCACTTTTATTATGTATGCCCCAGTTTATGTGGCATTTTTACCCAAGGCCATTTCCAACGCGCCCTGGTCTGACATCTTATTGCAGGCTTTTTATCAAGGGGTGATGGCGACCATAGTGCAAATGATTTTTTATGTGAAAGCGGTACAGGCCATTGGCCCATCTTCCATGGGGGCGATGATGGCGGTGGTGCCAGTATTGTCGGGTGTGCTGGCTATTATTATTTTTAAGGAGCCAGCTACGCTGGAATTAATGATTGGTTTAATCATGGTGAGTGTTGGCGCTTGGATAGCCCACAGTAAGCTGTTTGCACAAAAACAACTGACGTCTGAACAAGTTTAATTTACCCCTATTTAAAAAAAATGACTGGAGTATAAAATGCCTTACGTGAATATTAAAATTACCGACGAACAAGTGACAAGCGAGCAAAAGAAACAGCTTATTCAGGGAGCCACCCAATTGTTGGTGGATGTGTTTAATAAAAATCCTGCGACCACAGTAGTGGTGATAGACGAAGTGAATACTGATAACTGGGGCATAGGAGGGGAAGTGGTAACGACATTGAGGGAGCGGGCTAGTAAAAAGTAAATAGAATGTTTTTAATAAAAAACCCCCTTGTCAAAATTACAGTGGTGGTGATAGATGAAGTGAATACCGATAACTGGGGCATAGGAGGGGAGGTAGTGACGACATTGAGGGAGCGCGCCAGTAAAAAATAATCTGAATGTTTTGAAAGCATTCAGTTAATACGACTGAATGTTCTCTCCCGTTAAACCACCGTTAAGAGTGGTGGGCTATGAGTTGTAATAGATTCCATTTTAGAACAGGTAACTTTGAGTTAAGACTCTATAAATAATGGGTGACCCTTGCTGATGTCCATTTCTTTTGCTCCATTTTATTTGAATAAAAAACACTTTCCTTCTCCATATCTGTTCCGCAAATTACATGCCACTCCATCACGACCATGCGCAAAAATTGTACTACACTTACATTGTAAATATTTTGTTCTTATTAAGACGAATTTGGAATAACAGAGAATATTTTTATTAGTAAATACAGTAAGACCGTGACTTTCAATTAATGGTTACAAACTGCTTTTCAAAAAAGGTAATGACTGCCTATGAATGTATTTGATTTTAAGGATTTTATATCCATTTCAGCTAAAAGGATTTTTGTACAACTAAAAAAAATAATGATGTGCCATTGGGGTGGATTCTTGAAGTGCTTTAAAGGTCCTGCTCATAAATGGCGCTACGTAAGGTATTACTCGGGCTGACACTTGTTGCATGGTGTCAGTTCGCTGCATCCGATTTCATTATTGATGCCGGAGAGTCTTTCTCGATCTCTGACAATGAGGTTTTAACTGTCAGTGAAAATCTAAATGTCGATACAGATGCCACTCTTAATGGCGGAGTTGCCTCAGTCACCCGGGTTAATGGTGATTGGATTAATCATGGAATTTATAACGCCAATAGTAATGTAGCCTATTTTACCGGCCTGGGCACAACCACCACCATAGGTGGCGATAATACTTTCTACGATTTTATTCTAGACCACGATGAAGCCGATACCCAAAACAAAAAACTAAATTTTGAAGCGGGCTCCATTCAAAGTATCACTAACAGTTTAATTATTAATGGTCGCACAGACAGTAGTTTAATTTCCATCGGCTCCACCATTCCCGGTAGTCAATATAACGCCTTTGAAATTGGCCGCGCTAAAAGTGTGGTGGTGGATTTTGTCGATGTGCAGGATGCGGTGGCGCTGAATGGCAATGTTGATGCGCTGAACTCTATTAACTCAGGTAATACCCTCGACTGGTTTGGCGCCGGTTCCTTATTTGTTGATCAGTTTTGGCCGGTAACCAATGCCATTGGCGTCAGTTTTACCGATAACTGCTTAAGTGTTTTATTTACCAATCCGGTTAATCCGGTGGCGGGAAAGAATTTAACCATACGAGATTCCAATGATCTGGTCGTGGCTACCATTGCCGTTAACGATACGAATCTTGTTTCTTTTGACGGCAGTATGGTGGTGTTAGAAACAGGTGTGAGCCTATTACCACAAGAAAACTATACTGCACAACTGGATAGCGGCGCATTTGAGTTGGCCAATAGTGTTACCTCTATTGCACCTGTTTCCACCGCCGTGTTTTGGCAATTTACAACCCTGGTTCCCGATTCCACCGACCCCAAAACTTTAGATTATGATAATGGCGTGGTGGCCATAGACGCCTTTACTGCAAACTTATTAGATCCGGATGGCGATGGAGATCAAAGCGATTCGCTGCTTGCCGGATTAATTGCATCGCAAGCTAGTGATGACGAAGAACTGGGTTTTTCCGAAATTAGCGGCCAGGTTGATGGTGCGCGGGTTACCCATAGTTTGGATATACGCCGAGACGATGTTCGTCAGGAAACCTATATCGATACCAGTATTCCCGCAGACGGTAAACCTGAAATAATGTGGGATGTAGACGCCAATACTCTGGAGAAGGTGAATCTAGAAATTGTCCAGATTATCAATGACGGTACCAATAGCTCTGCCGATGTGACTCAAAAAACTGGATTACCCAAGGGAGATGATAATGCCCAACTGGTAGACAGTGCCATTCCTCACCTTTCTGGCAGCACAGTAGATGCAAACCATACCTTCAGGCTTTGGGGGTTTAACGGCGGAGAATTTAAGGCGGTCACTCAAGAGATCACCACGGGTGTTAGCGGTTGGGAAGTAACCGATGCCGATTACATTTTTCCATTGGATATTGGTGACAATATGGTGGTATTGCGGGGCTCTACATCCTTGCCCTTGCCCATTGTGACGCCTGCCAGTATTCGTCTTACAAAAGTAGCTAACCGTAAACAAGTTTCTGTGGGCGGCATAGTCACTTATACCATCACCGCGGAAAATCTCACCACCACGACCCTGGCTGCGGTGAATGTGATTGATGATATTCCGCCCGGTTTTAAATATTACAAAGGCTCTGCCCACCTTGACGGTGTTGCGGTGCAACCTAGCGGCATTGGTCAGGGAATATTAACCTTTGATATGCAAAGCATTGACCCCGGCTCCAGCAATTTAAAAACATTGCGTTACCAGTTGGTGGTGGGCACTGGGGTTAACTTGGGGAAATACCCTAACACCGCCGTGGCCGCTGCCCCAGGTGGTAATGCAAATGCCGCACTCTCGGCACCGGCAAAAGCCAGCGTAAACGTGGTGCCAGATGCTTTGTTTGATCTCTCTACTATTATTGGCAAGGTGTTTCACGACCGCAATGGCGATGGTTTCCAGCAATCAGGTGAAGAGCCCATACCTCACGCAAAAGTGGTGAGTGCCTCGGGTAAAATCATTACCACCGATATTAATGGTCAATTCCATATGGGCGGCGTTAAAGAAGGTCGCCATGCTCTTCGTCTTGATGAAAGAAGTTTGCCCTATGGCACTCATCTAACCACGCGAAGAGTGAATATCGTGAATGTTAGCCCAGGCATTCCCGCCAAAGCCAACTTTGGAGTTCAATTGCCAAACGGGCAAGATGCTCAGCAACAAAAATTGCGCATTGAACCAGTAGCGAATCTAAAACCATTATTGAATGTTGCCCTTGCAAATGAAGTCGGGTTGAACCAAGAACAATCATCACTGGCTCATCCAATAGAGTTTTATTTATTTAGTAACTATGGCGTTTTCTTTGATAAATGGACGCTGGAAATTTTGGAACCCCTGACTAAACACATTGTAAAAACCATCAGTGGCAACAGAAATGAATTTTTCAATGCGGTGGTGTGGGCCGGGGAAACTGATGGAAATTACAAATTAACGGCCAATAAACAATTGGCGTATCGATTAACGGTTGTTGATGACGAGGGCCGTATTGATAGCACTAAATACAAAATGTTTTCAATCAATGCATGGCGCCAAAATGTTAATGGAGATGTAAAAGCAGAGCCAAGTGATAGTTGGCTACATAATCAAAGCCGTCAAGATGCCACCAAGCAAAGACAAATTGCCATTGATGGCAAGGGTGTTCAATTATTTGGGGATGCTTACAGCCATATTCGCATTAAGCAAAACAACAAATCCATTTTAACCATGCCTATTTTTGGTGATGGCCAAGTCAGTGCTAGCGACTTGTTGGCCCATGGCTCTGTCATGGGCGAGACCGAGTTGCCAGTGGCTCAATTAATTCTGCCCAAGGAGATAATTTATATTGAGGCATTGTCTTCGGCTCATGGCTCTTTCAGCAAACCTGTCATGAAGGGGGAGTTGTTGGGTGGTTACGCCAAGGGAATAAAAGACAACAGGGCCAGCACTCAGTTAGAGCAATCACAACCCCATGAAGTTAACTTGGAAAATGTCCCTGACCACTATTATACAGTGCAATTATTAACTGGAAGAAGGCTGCTAAACCTACAGATGTTTCTTCATGATAAAGGGGTGACTAACGGCTCCATCGTTAAGGTCATTAGCAAGGGTGAATACTGGTATGCGGGATTATTGGGTTACTACCCAGATGCGGCATTAGCGCAGCGGGCTGCTAAAAACTTCAGCGTTAAATATCCAGATGTTAACCCTTGGGTTCGCTCTATCTTTAATTTGAAAAAAGTAGTGGTGGAGCAGTCTGAGTTATTGCCTGCCTGGTTAAGATCCAGAGAGCAAAAGTCAATAGAGCAAAAAACGACACTCCCTGTAGAAAAACCGAGGGTCATGGATCAAAAAATTAAAGCCGTACCTCATGGTAAAAATGTAACCAGTATTTACGGTAAGCCTGCATATATCGTCGATAACCAGGGAATTAATCTGGGTATGACTAATGAAACCGATTTGTTTTTTGTGGCCCTCATTGATGCGCAAGTGGGGTATCGCGATATCAGTGGCAACATGGAAACGGCCACCGCCGGAGACAGTCGCTTTAAAGAAAAAGTTTGGAAAGATGGAAAAGTCGCTTTGTATTTAAAAGGCACCATAAAAGGAAAATATTTAATTACCGCTAACTATGACAGTGAGCGCGAACAAGAAAATCTTTTGCGTGAACTGGATGCCGATGAAATTTATCCCATTTATGGGGATGAATCGCAAACCGAAGATGTGGCGGCAGATGCTTTTGGGAAACTTTATCTATTGGTTGAGTGGGATCACTCCAGTGCCAAATGGGGTAAGTATTCAACGGCCATCAATAATACCGACCTGGCTCAATTCGAGCGTTCTTTACAGGGCGGAAGAGTACATTACCAAAGTGTTGAAACCACACCCTTTGGCGAACCCGTCACCACCGCCACCGCCTTTGACGCACGAGCCTTGCAGAAGTCGGTGCAAAATGAATTCCTCGCCACTGGCGGATCACTGTACTACTTGAAGCATCAAGATGTGATTGACGACTCCTTACAGGTCAGTGTGGAAGTAAGAGACCTGATTACCGGTAATGTACTGGATGCAAAAACTCTGGTGGCGGTGGTGGATTATGATTTAGACGCCAGCGCCGGACGATTAACCTTTGCTCATCCGGTGGATCGTTATGTGGACAGTGGTTTGTTAACCACCACCAATCTTGATAACGGTAATTTGGTTTATGTGGCGACTCATTACAACTACGCCATCATAGATGATTACGACAAGGGCATCAGTGGTGGCCGGGTTAAACAGGCGATCACCGATCACGTGAGCCTGGGTGCAACCTATGCCAACGAGGATAAAGATGCTGGCCAGTACACATTAAGTGGCACCGACCTCACCGTGCATTTAAGCGACAACGCCCAGGTGACTTTGGAATATGCTCAAACCCAATCCTTGGGTATTGACCGTCATGTTTCAACCGATGGCGGCCTTAATTGGGCCATTGATGAATCGCCATCTTTGGCTGAACAAATACTGGCCGAAGATCAAGAAGGCCAGGCATGGAGTGCCAAGGGGGATGCCAAATTCATGGATGAGCGCATTAATTTGGATTATTACTATCGAGAAGTGGGGGATCAGTTTTCAGCCAGTGCCACCCCTTATCAATTGGGTAAAAAAGGCGCGGGCTTTGATATCAGTGCTGGCTTAACGGCCAACACAGGCTTGCGTTACAAACGGGACAGCCAATGGCAGTTGGATAGTGGCAGTATTGAAACCGGTGTTCAGTTGCAGGGCAATAAAGAAAATCACAGCGATATCATTCAGCTTACCCATAATCTTGAGCGCTTAAGTTTAACCGGCGAATACCGCTCACAAAGATTTACCCCGTTAAGTACACCTTTAACCAGTAACTTTGCAGAAGATACCGAACTCTATGCAGTTGAAGGCATTTATAAACTTAATGACAAAACCCATTTACTGGGGGCCCAACAAATCTCTGGTAAGGGCGAAGGCAATAACCAAACTTCTTTAGGGCTCCGCCAACAATACACAGACAATCTGAACTTAGGCGCCTTGGGAATTTTTGGCGATAAAGGTGAGGCAATGGAAGTGGATGCCTCTTACCAGTTAGCTAAAAAACTCAGCACCAGCGCCACACTTCGCCAAGGCAGTCTCGGCGATAAATCTATTTTAGGCGCCAACTATACCCCAGATGAAAATTCAAGTTACCGGGTTTCTTTTGAAAAAATCGGGCAACAACAAAACTCTTTGAATGAAGAGGTAGATGCCCCTCGTAATGATCTTGTGGTGGGCACTACTCATAAATTTGGCGACGGTTATACCCTTGATCAAGATTCCAGCGTCACGGTGGCCGGCGAAAAAGAACGCATTGCCAATGGCGCAAAATTGGGCAAGGAGATGGCGGGCGGTCGCAGTATGTACGGCAGCGTGAATGTTCACGAAGAACAAAACGGTGGCGTTTCTTCCAATGGCGAAGGTGTGGAAGTGGGCGGCAGTTTGAACTTTAACTGGGCCGCTTATGTGAAGGGCGGGCGTGGTTATGTGAATCGTCTTGATGGCGGCCGGGATCGTCGCACCTATGGTGGTTTTGGTATTGGTTATGTTCGCCTTGATAGTAAAACAGACAAATCAGTGATGAAAGCTCGGCTGCGTGCGGAGCAACAAAGTGATCGCGGTGGCAGTGATCGTGATAGCCAGCTTATTAAAATTGATGCGCGAGGCAGGTTAAACCGTGACTGGAGTTTGATGACTGAAATCGATTGGGGTCGCACGATTGATAACGTTAGCGATCAGGTGACGGCACGTCGGAATCGATACGATTTAGGTTTTGCTTATCGGCCGGTTTTGTCCGATGCCCTTAACTTATTGGGTAAATACAGCTGGGTTGATAACGAGGCGCCGGATAATCAATCGAGTATCACAGGTTTGGAAGCCGATAAAGGTCAGGTGTATGCAGCCGATATTCTATATGAGGTTAACCGTCATTGGCAGGTGGGAAGCAAATTGGCATATCGCTTAGGTGAAGAAAAAATTGTGGATTTACCCTGGGCGAAATCCAATACCTGGCTTACCGCCATTCGCGGCGGTTACCTGTTTACAGCGGATACTCGCTTCACCATGGAATTCCGCCGCCTCGACCAAGAGCAAGCACAAGACAGTAAAGACGGGTATGTCTTTGAATTTTCAAAACGATTTAACGATTCCATTGAAGCCGCCATTGGTTACAACTATGCCGGCTTCAATGATGATCTGGGTGATATGGATTACACCGTGAAAGGTACGTACATAAGGATCACAGGAACATTTTCAGAATAAGGGAACAGGCAAGCAATTGAACTGTTATGAAAGGTGATGAAGATGATGGACATGAAGTTGGCAAAAGAGTTGATGCACTCTGCGCCAGGCTTTAAGCAAAAGCTCAATCAAGATTCCTCAATTCATAATGCAGGCTTTGTATTTCGACGAAGCTGGCTGGCACTGTGGCTGCTTTTGCCTGCCTGTCTGTTTATGAATGTGCTGGTTGAAGCGGCCACCACCAATGCCGACTTCACCCTGGATGATGGCACAGTTGACTCTCCGCTTATCCGTTTTATTGATGCGGATGACGCCGAACTGGTGATTCAAAAACTCGACAGCGGTGAGGCCACCTTTGTTAATAGTGAAGGGCGTTTATGTTTTGAACCCTCCGGCGACACCGATGACATTCTTTGTTTTGAAACGTCTTCAGACTTACTGGGTATTTTTTGGGAAGGCATCTCTGCCATTGACCCAGGCATTCGCATCAATGCCATAGGTCAACTTGAATACCGAGACGAAGACGACAGCACCTGGGTGGCATTTGATGATCTGGGTTCGGGCACCAATTTAATTGACGGCATAGTGTCCGAAGACAAGTTAGCGGCCAGCCTGGTATTTGATGATGGTGATGTTTTAAATTTGTCGGCCATCGATGCCAGCAGCGAAACTGAAGGTTTAATATTACCGCAAGCGGATGACACTTCAGCTGCCATCGCCGAAGGGCAAATAAGTTGGGATCGTGATGACGATACACTTTATATTGGTACTGGCGATGCTCAAGTTCAATTAAATACATCCAGTGGCGACATTTCGGCGGTGGGCGATGTTACCAGCGGTGAAGCCTTTACCGCCACCGATGGCAATGATGGTAACTCTTTATTTTTTGAAGGGGCCACCAGCGATGGTAATGAAGTTCAATTAACCGCAGCGGATGCTGGCAGTGATGTGGTGGTGACCATACCTGCATCAACCACCACCCTTGTGGGTACAGATACAACCGATACCCTAATTAATAAAACCCTTACGTCGCCCACATTAACTTCGCCCACCATGACCGACAGCATTTTAGATTCCTCGGTGTCGGGCAGTGCCATTCTTGATGAAGATACTTTAGTGAGTGACAGCGCCACGCAACTGGCCACGCAACAATCCATCAAAGCCTATGTGGATTCGCAGGTAGGCAGTGCCGGAGATATTTCTGCGGTGGGGGATGTGACCACAGGGGCTGCTTTCACTGCCACTGCTGGCAGTGATGGCAATGCTTTGTTTTTTGAAGGCGCAACCAGCGACGCCAATGAAGTGCAACTAACCGCAGCGGATGCCGGCAGTGATGTCACCGTGACCATTCCGGCTGCCACCACTACTTTGGTGGGTACCGATACCACCGATACCCTTACCAATAAAACCCTAACGTCTCCAACCATTAGTTCTCCAACAATAAGTTCTCCAACGATCACAACCGCTGTTTTAAATACCTCGGTGTCGGGCAGTGCAGTTCTTGATGAAGATACTCTAGTGAGTGACAGTGCTAATCAGCTTGCCACACAGCAATCCATAAAAGCTTATGTGGATACACAAGTGAGTTCTTCCGGTGATATTACCGACGTAGGTGATTCAACTGGCCCCACTGCATTTACCGGAGCCAATGACGGTAACCAACTTATTTTTGAAGGCAGCACGGACGATACCAATGAATTAACCCTAGTAGCGGCGGATGCGGGCAGTGATGTAACGGTCACGATTCCAGCTTCCACTACAACGTTAGTGGGAACCGATACCACAGATACCCTCACCAATAAAACCCTAACGTCGCCCACTATAAACTCCCCAACCATTAGCTCGCCCACTATCACGACGGGTGTTTTAAATACCTCGGTGTCGGGCAGTGCCATTCTTGATGAAGATACTTTGGCAAGTGACAGTGCCAGCCAACTGGCTACGCAACAATCCATAAAAGCCTATGTGGATTCACAGGTGGGTTCTTCGGGGGATATTTCTGCGGTGGGGGATGTGGCCACGGGCGCCGCTTTTACCGCCACGGCAGGAAACGATGGTAACGCCTTGTTTTTTGAAGGGGCAACAAGTGATACCAATGAAGTGCAATTAACCGCAGCGGATGCAGGCAGTGATGTAACCGTAACCATCCCTGCTGCTACAACAACCTTAATCGGTACCGATACCACCGATACCCTAAGCAATAAAACCCTAACGTCGCCAGCAATAAATTCGCCAACGATTACCACTGGCGTATTAAATACGTCTGTTAGTGGCACCGCGATTCTCGATGAAGATACCATGGGTTCGGACAGCGCCACACAATTAGCCACGCAGCAATCTATAAAAGCCTATGTGGACTCACAAAGTACGGCGGGTGATTTTGATGACAGCACTTTTACTGTTTTTGATAATACCGACAATACAAAAATACTGTCTTTGGAAACTTCGGGTATTACTACAGGAACGACTCGTACTTTAACCGCGCCCGATTTTGATGGCACCATTGGAACTTTAGCGGGAACCGAAACGTTAACCAATAAAACCCTTACTTCTCCAACAATAGGCAGTGCAGTATTAAATACCGGAGTGTCCGGCACGGCAGTTTTAGATGAAGACGCCATGGGCTCCGACAGTGCAACTCAATTAGCAACACAACAATCTATTAAAGCTTATGTGGATGCACAAGTGGGTGGTTCAGGTGATATTACTGATGTAGGCGATGCTACCGGGCCCACCGCCTTCACCGGAGCCAATGACGGTAATCAATTAATATTTGAAGGCACAACCGACGACACTAATGAATTAACGCTGGTCGCTGCTGATGCCGGCAGTGATGTGACCGTTACGATTCCAGCATCAACCACTACATTAATCGGTACCGATACCACGGATACGTTAACCAATAAAACTCTAACGTCTCCAGCAATAAATTCTCCAACGATAACAACGGGTGTATTAAATGCTTCTGTTAGTGGTACGGCAATTCTTGATGAAGATGCCATGGGTTCAGACAGCGCCACTCAATTAGCCACGCAGCAATCTATAAAAGCCTATGTGGATTCACAAAGTATGGCGGGGGACTTTGATGACAGTACTTTTACTATTTTTGATAATACTGACAATACAAAAATTTTAGCAGTAGAAGCTTCAAGCATTACCACGGGAACGACTCGTACTTTAACCGTGCCAGATTTTGATGGCACCATTTCAACTATTGCGGGCACCGAAACCTTAACCAATAAAACCCTAACGTCTCCAGCAATCAATTCGCCAACGATTACCACGGGAGTGTTAAATACCTCTGTAAGTGGTACCGCGATTTTAGATGAAGACGCCATGGGCTCGGATAGTGCAACTCAATTAGCAACACAACAATCTATTAAAGCCTATGTGGATGCACAAATAGGGGGTTCAGGTGATGTGACAGATGTGGGTGATTCAACCGGACCAACCGCATTTACCGGAGCCAATGATGGTAACCAATTAATATTTGAAGGCACCACTGATGACACCAATGAGTTAACCTTAGTGGCAGCGGATGCCGGCAGTGATGTAACGGTAACGATTCCAGCTTCAACTACAACGTTAGTAGGCACCGACACCACAGATACCCTAACCAATAAAACCCTAACCTCTCCAGTAATCAATTCCCCAACAATCACGACGGGTATTTTTAATACATCTGTGTCTGGTTCAGCAATCCTTGATGAGGACGCAATGGGGTCGGACAGTGCTACTCAACTGGCGACTCAACAGTCCATTAAAGCCTATGTAGATTCACAAAGTACGGCAGGGGATTTTGATGACAGCACTTTTACTGTTTACGATAACGCCGACAATACAAAAATACTGTCTTTAGAAACGTCAGGCATAACCACAGGAACAACACGAACTTTAACTGCGCCAGATTTTGATGGCACCATTTCAACTATTGCGGGCACCGAAACCTTAACCAATAAAACTCTGACTTCTCCGACTATTACGACTGGTGTACTGAATACGTCTATTAGTGGTACTGCGATTCTTGATGAAGACGCCATGGGTTCAGACAGTGCAACGTGGTTCGGGAGATATTACCGATGTGGGTGACGCCACAGGGCCTACTGCATTTACTGGGGCAAACGACGGTAACCAATTAATATTTGAAGGCACCACAGATGATGCTAATGATTTAACTCTGGTGGCTGCGGACCCGGGCGCTGCTGTCACGTTAACGTTACCTGCTGCAACCGATACATTAGTGGGTCGTGCCACTACCGATACGTTAACCAATAAAACACTCACATCTCCAATAATAAGCTCTCCAACGATAACCACCGGCGTGTTAAACACTTCCGTATCCGGTAGCGCAGTGTTGGATGAAGATGCCATGGGTTCGGACAGCGCAACTCAACTTGCCACGCAACAATCCATTAAGGCATATGTTGACGCTCAAGTCGGTGGCTCAGGTGATATTACAGATGTGGGGGATGCTACCGGGCCAACTACTTTTACGGGTGCTAACGATGGTAATCAGTTGGTGTTTGAAGGTACCACTGATGATGCTAATGATTTAACTTTGGTGGCTGCGGATCCAGGTGCTGCTGTCACGGTGACGATTCCAGCTTCTACCACCACATTAATAGGTACTGATACTACCGATACGTTAACCAATAAAACCCTCACCTCTCCAACAATAACGACTGGTGTTTTAAACACTTCTGTTTCCGGCACCGCTGTATTAGACGAAGATGTAATGGGTTCCGACAGTGCAACTCAACTTGCCACTCAACAATCCATTAAAGCGTATGTGGATTCACAAAGTACGGCGGGGGATTTCGATGACAGTACCTTTACGGTATTTGATGATGGCGACAATACAAAAATTCTTGCCGTAGAAACTTCAGGCATTACCACAGGTACAACCCGTACGTTAACCGTCCCCGATTTTGATGGCACGATTTCAACCTTGGCGGGTACAGAAACATTAACCAATAAGACGCTAACGTCACCAGCCATTACCACAGGTGTTTTAAATACAAGTATATCGGGCACTGCGATTTTAGATGAAGATGCAATGGTATCGGACAGTGCAACCCAGTTAGCCACACAGCAATCCATTAAAGCGTATGTTGATGCACAAGTGGGTAGCTCTGGTGATATTACAGGTGTAGGGGACGCTACAGGGCCAACTACTTTTACCGGCGCTAACGATGGTAATCAATTGGTGTTTGAAGGCACCACAGATGACGCCAATGATTTAATTCTGGTAGCTGCGGATCCAGGTGCTTCTGTAACGGTGACGATTCCAGCTTCAACCGATACGCTGGTGGGTCGTGCCACAACCGATACGTTAACCAACAAAACATTAACGTCACCGACTATTACTACAGGTGTTTTAAATACTTCAGTATCGGGTACTGCGATTTTAGATGAAGACACCATGGGTTCAGACAGTGCAACTCAATTGGCGACACAACAATCTATAAAGGCGTATGTCGACTCACAAAGTGTGGCAGGGGACTTTGATGACAGCACTTTTACGGTATTTGATAATGCGGATAATACAAAAATACTTGCTATAGAGACTTCAGGCATTACCACCGGTACCACACGAACTTTAACCACCCCAGATTTTGACGGCACCATCGGCACTTTAGCGGGAACCGAAACCTTAACCAATAAAACATTAACTTCACCCACCATTACCACCGGTGTTTTAAATACGTCTGTTAGTGGTACTGCAATTTTAGATGAAGACGCAATGGGCACGGACAGTGATACGCAATTGGCAACACAACAATCTATAAAAGCGTATGTAGACTCACAAAGTACAGCAGGGGACTTTGATGACAGCACCTTTACGGTATTTGATAATGCGGATAATACAAAAATATTAGCAGTAGAAACGTCTGGGATTACAACCGGTAATACTCGCACGTTAACCGCGCCTGACTTCGATGGCACTATCGGAACCTTAGCGGGAACCGAAACCTTAACCAATAAAACGTTAACGTCTCCTACTATTACTACCGGTGTTTTAAATACTTCCGTTTCCGGTACTGCGATTTTAGATGAAGATGC
>MAAB01007604.1_pt1 | contig 14399 bp, 12 predicted proteins | sample 1115991 | NCBI WGS metagenome assembly MAAB01 (sample SAMN04961124, study PRJNA320927) | seawater metagenome | isolation source: sample BD02T18 sea water enriched with oil for 18 days | place: USA:Gulf of Mexico | collected 2013-07-27
ACCAATGAACAGCATCCAATTTACGAATGTTATGGTTCAATAAAAAACCTATATTGCCTTGACTGTGCACAACAGCAAGCTTGGCCTCCAGTACCCTTGTGGTTGCAACGCGATCTCCACTGCCAACATTGCTCAGGGTTACTTAAACCACAAATTTTAGCGGCAGATGAAAACATTGATCCAGAATGTTATCAAGCGTTGCAAACTAACATGGCGAATTGTGGCAGCTTGTTGGTGATTGGCGTACCGGCAGTTACTCCCGTAGTGTCGATGATTATCGAAAATGCGAACGCCAATAAAATACCCATTATCTTTATCGGTACATTACCTTCTACTTATTTACTCGAAGCAAAAGACATACAGCTCACAGGTGATATTGCCAATTGGCTAACAAACATTAACTGGTTTACCAATATACTCCATCCGTTGAAGTGGTACTGTAAATGGAAAAAATGAACTTAATCAAGATAAAATTAATTATCTCGCTTGCTATCTTTGTGGTGGCAATCGTACTGATAATGTTGCAATTGCCAGAAAAATCACAGGGCAAAGTGATTGTATTGTCAGACAATGAGTTAGTAGACAAATCTCCATTGTCAGTTACCATAATGCACCCTGAAGGAGTTGGTCCTCATCCCGCTGCTGTATTACTACATGGCTGTTATGGAGTTTCAAATAAACACCATCAGTGGAGCAAAACCCTCAATGAATGGGGTTATACAACGTTGATTGTAGATAGTTTTAGTCTTCAAGGTATTGAAGAGATTTGTACTGCCGATGACAAAAGATGGCAACACTTTAATCAGCAAAGACCTAAAGATGCTTTGATCGCCTTAAATTACTTACAGTCACTTAGTGAAGTCAATTCTAACGAAATTGTTTTATTTGGCTGGTCTTATGGCGGTGCCATAACATTAAAAGTATTAGAGAAAAGCTCTACCACACAGGGAAAAGGCTACAGCGCAGGCATTGCATTTTATCCGAGTTGTTGGCAGTACCAGCAGTATTTAATGTCAAGTAAACACTATAAAGCTGACGTACCTATCCGTATTTTGATGGGGGAAGACGATGAATGGACTAAACCGATTCACTGTCAACAACTATTAAATAATGATAAAGATGAATTACAGCAGCAATTGTGGACATACGCAGGTGCTTATCATAATTTTGATGATCAACAACAGCGATATCAGTTTTTAAATCATGTTCGACGAGAATCAAAGCAACATCCTTGGGGAGGTGTTCATGTTGGTTATAACAAGCAAGCGCACCTCGATGCACAAGCAGCTATAAAAAAATTTTTAAAAAATAACTTCAATGAGCAAAAAAGATTAAGTCCAGAAGCTCTTTCAGACACTGCAGCTACCCCATGATTAGCCGCAAGCTGAAAATTAAAAGTCCGATATCGCACCTTCACTTCAATAACTAAGTCGTATTATCTTTTACCATAGAGCTGTTCAGCTTTGTTATACATTAACCATGATGTAACTACATATTTTTCATCAGATATCGGGATATGGCCTTTATGCGTATGAGTAAACCCCGCAGGGAAAATAATTAAAGAGCCTTTTTTCGGTTTAACTTTTATTCCTTGATAATGAAATTCGGTTTCACCACCTTCTTCAACATCATTTAAGTAATATAAAAATGCTAAAACTCTATGTAATGGCTTATTATGTGGCAGTTGTGGGAAAATTTCCGAATGCCAGTAATGATAACCGCCAACACCTTGTTCATATTGCTGAACGGTAAAGTTGTCGTAACAAAAAACGTACTGAATTAACTGGTCTAAATAAGCAGTACCCAAACGGTCAAAATTTTCTTTAGTCACAGAGGTCGCTAAACCAGTAACTGGGTCTCTGACGGTAGGATTTAATGCTGAAATTAACGCCATATAATGTTCAGTTAAATAAGATTTTACATGAGGATAGCTAGCATTAATAAGTTCAAGTTGTAGTGCTTGCCAGTCTTTTTCAACCATAGTGACATCGTGACTATCTTTTAGCTGCGTATTTACACCGCTACCCACTCGACCTTTAGCCACTTTGTCGCTTTTTTCGTGGCCTTGGATGAGTTTATCGCACAGTTCATCAGGTAAGGCGTTGTCAAACACACCTATAAATTGGCTCATTAGTTATTCTCGTCGTTTCTAATTCATTTCATAGCATAGTTTTATATTTTATTTTTACGTAGAGTTCAATCTAATTGTTAATATTATGTAGCAATATTGTTGTGATGTATAATTACCCTCGGTATTAAAGGCAATGGTGACAGTTATCATTTTACGAAAATTTTAGATATTGCCGAAGATATATTGGTATTTTGTCGGAGGTTGAATTGATAACTTTATTTATCAGTTACAAGATATAAATGTAAATATATAGTCATCAACCATGCATAAGAAAAGACTGGTGACAGATACACTGTATTATTGTTATAAAGTGTAACGGCAGTATTCAACTTTATTGACGGACTCCATTTTTTTGATTAGCATAACTGCCGAATATTCTGAGATTCTTAATAGAAGAGCATAGGTTACAGATGAAAAACACTTGGATTGGCTTAGTATTAGCATTTTTGATTGCATTGCAATCATTTGCTGCTGTGGCCGATTCAGAAGAAAGTCACGTAGTCGATGCTCAGCATATTCAAACAGAACATTCACATGAAAGTGATGATAGCGAACTTGTCGACGAATCATCAGACTCCGAACATAATATTAAAGACTGCCACCATTGTGGTCATTGTCAAGGCGCTCATACACAGTGGGTCGCCAGTAATAAATCTGCACTAACAACACCTGAATTTATCAGCACAAATCAATATTTTTATACTGATCATGCGGATAATGTTTTCACAGAAGAGCCAATACGCCCCCCCATCGCTTAATTTAATTTTAAAGCTAACTCCGTAACAAATTTATCCTTAACTAGTACTTAACTCAATTCAGTTGACGTTAGCCTAGTTGGTTTATCTTGATTTAGTTGCGGCATTTTATGTTTAAATTAAGAGATTATTATGAACTTTTTCTCAGCAAAATCTGCTGGAGTCGCATTATTCATCGGCTTCTCAGCAAGTTTATCTGTTAGCTGCTTTGCCTTTGCTAAGGCTACGCTAACAAATGACTGGCTCGATGGGCAAATCAATAAACACCCTGATATTGTCTCTGCACGTGAGCTCATGAATGCAGAATTTTCCAAAGCACACGGCAGTAAATTACCACTTTATAATCCTGAATTATCTACGGGTTATGAGCGTGAAGGTGACGGCAATAACTACAATATTGGTATAAACCAAACTATCGACTTGTGGGACAAACAAGCCGTTAACGCTAATATTGCCGATAAAATATTAACGGCGGCCAGTAAACAATTTACATATGCGGTTGAACAAAAAAAAGCGCAAGCATTAAAAGCACTTATTAACTGGCAACTTGCCGTTGATAAATCATCACTCGCTAATGAACAAGAGCAACAATTAGAGATACTGCTTGAAATTGTCACTAAAAGGCAGAAAGCTGGCGATCTCGGTCAGGTTGATGCTGAACTGACATTTTTAAACTTGTCACAACTACTCAATAAAACGGCCCAAATACAGGCACAATTAACACAAGCCGAAGCAAAAGTTAGTGAGTTATTGCCTGATTGGCGACCTGAATCGCAAACATATCCAAAGCAGGGCTTAGGTGTAACAAACTTTCAAGTAGCTGAGCAGTGGTTAACGCAGCACCCGCAAGTATTAGCCTCCCAAGCACAGTGGCAAATGCAAAAAGGAAAAGCTCAATACGCTATGCTTGAAACCAAAGCCGATCCTACCATTGGAATTAGTGCCGGAAAAAATGATGTCGATACTGTTGTCGGAGTCACTTTTTCTATGCCGCTAAACATTCGTAATGATTACCAAGCCAATGCGAAAGCACAAAGCCAACAAGCTGTCGCAGCTGAAGCACGTTTTCGTTCAGTAATACGCAAGCAGCAATATTTGATACAGGCTAGTACCGCTTCGTTAGTTTCTAATAAAAAATACCTTGGCCGTTGGCAAAAGTTAATGCAAGGGCGCGGCGAACATAGCGCGCAGTTATTGCAAAAGCAATGGCAAGTAGGTGATTTAAATACCTCGGATTATTTATTGGCATTACAACAAAGAGCGGAAGGTTTATACGCGGGCATTGAATTACAAGCTCAGTTCAAAATAAGCGAAGTGCAATGGCTACTCGACGTAGGTCAGTTAAGTGCAGCAACTAAATTATTGAACTAACTATATTATTTTACCTTACGCCACGCTTATTCAGCGTAAGTTGTTAAAGAATTTGGAATTATAAAATGAAAAATAAAATGACTTATAACGTTTCTAAAAAAAGTAAACTTATTGCCCTAAGTAGTTTGTTCTGTGGTTTAGCTGCTGTGTCAACTACGGCATTATCATATAGCGATGCCGCCCTAGACAAAGTGCCATCAGTCGAGCAATCCATCGTATTAAAAACTGACCATGACGCTGAAAATGAAGAAGTGCATGACGAAAGTGGTCATGAACATGGCAATGATGAAAGCAAATATGATCATGCTGCGAAGGAGAAATCTGATGACGGCCATGACCATGGAGGTGAATCAGCGAGTGAATCAACGACTGCAGAAGATCATGAAGAAGGCATAAGTTTTAGTCCAGAGAAAATGGCACTTGCCAATATCAAAGTCACTCGTTTAATACCGACAATTTTCGCTAAAAGTGTCTACGCACCTGGAGAAATAAAAGCAAATGGCTATACCAGTTACATTGTTTCTCCACGTACGGAGTCGGTCGTGATCAGTCGCCACGCTATTTTAGGTGAACATGTTACTAAGGGTCAGTCTTTGGTTACCTTATTTAGTGAATCAATGGCTGCAGCGCAAGCAGAATATCGTGTTGCCTACAGTGATTGGCAACGAACTAAAAAATTAGGTCTCGGTACAGTCAGTGAAAGCCGCTTATTAGCCAGTGAAACAGATTACATATCAGCCTATGGTCGATTAACTGCTTTTGGTTTAACCAAAGCTGCTATTCAAAATATTGTAAAAAATAACTCGTCAAATCTTGGTGAATATACCTTAGTTGCCCAACGCTCTGGTGTGGTATTAAGTGATGATTTTTCTCAAGGTCAACGTGTACCTGCAGGCGAAAAAGTTATGGTGTTGGCAGATGAGAAAGACTTATGGGTTGAAGCGCGTGTTTCACCAAATAAAAAGTTAAGCCTTCCAATTGGCACTTCAGCAAAAGTTGAGTTTGCTGGACAAGTGCATGTGGCTAAGGTTATTCAAGAAGCACATACTATTGATCCAAGTACACGTACCCGAATTGTTAGATTGTCAGTTGAAAATACTGATGACAGCTTGCATTCAGGCATGTTTGTTAATGTAAATTTTCAGTTCGATACTCAAGAGCCGGTAATAGCAGTACCAGAGACGGCATTAATGCGTGGATCAGATGGTGATTGGACGGTATTTGTAGAAGATCATCCCGGTGAATTTAAAGCTGTTGAAATTGAATTAGGTCAACCTTTAGGTAATTACCGTCAAATCATTGGTATTGAGCCTGATACCCGCGTGGTAACAAAAGGTGCATTTTTTGTTGCATCAGAAATAGCAAAAGGCGGATTTGATCCGCACGGCCACTAGGGGAATAAGATTATGTTTAATAAAATGATTGATTGGTCGATCAATAATCGACTCTTGGTAATTATCGCCTTAATCGTCACGATAGCAGCCTCTATAATGGTGATCCCAAAACTAAATTTAGATGCTTTTCCTGATGTAACAAATGTTCAAGTGGCGGTAAATACGGAAGCCCCCGGTTTAGCTGCTGAAGAAGTTGAACAGCTAATAACTTATCCCATTGAGGCGGTGATGTATGCATTGCCTGATGTAGAGCAAGTACGCTCTATTTCAAAAACGGGTTTATCGGGTGTTACGGTTGTTTTTAAAGAAGGGACAGACATATATTTTGCTCGTCAGTTAGTCTTTGAACGACTACAAGCGGCAAAAGAGTTAATTCCTCAAGGCGTGGGTACCCCAGAAATGGGACCAAATACTTCAGGTTTAGGCCAAGTATTCCAGTATTTATTAATTGCAGATAACGATTCCGGTTATGATTCTATGACCTTAAGAAGCTTGAATGATTGGATAGTGAAGTTATTAGTTATGCCCGTCGATGGTGTGACTGACGTATTGTCTTTTGGCGGCAATGTTAGACAGTATCAGGTAAATATTGAACCAAGTAAATTGTTGTCATATGAGTTAACGCAGGATGATATTGTGACGGCACTTGATAACAACAATGCCAATGTTGGCGGTTGGTACATGAACCGCGGACAAGAGCAATTAGTTATTCGTGGCACAGGTTGGTTTAATAGTGGTGATGCTGGTTTAGCAGACATTAGACAAGTTCCAGTTAAAACAGTTGATGGTACTGTGGTGACTATTGAAGATGTGGCAAGCGTTTCACTGGGAAGTGAAATACGTCAAGGTGCGGTAACTATGACGCGCAGAGATACACAAGGCAACATTGAAAGCTTAGGTGAAGTGGTTTCAGGCATAGTATTAAAACGTATGGGAGCCAATACCAAAGCTACCATTGACGGCATTAATGCTCGCATTCCTATGATCAACCAAGCGCTACCTGAAGGTGTTCGTTTTGAACCTTTCTACGACCAAGCAGATTTAATTACCAAAGCAGTTGATACCGTGGTGGAAGCATTAGCCCTTGCCTTCATATTTATCGCTATCGTACTAGCGCTATTTTTAATGAACTTACGTGCAACCTTTTTAGTCTTAATTTCAATTCCTATTTCAATTGCTATTGCCTTGATGGTGATGTCGTGGATCGGTTTATCAGCAAACTTAATGTCGTTAGGCGGAATTGCCGTTGCTATTGGTATGTTAGTTGATGGCTCTGTAGTAATGGTTGAAAACATGTTCAAACATCTAAACAGACCAGATTCAACGCACTATAAAAATGCTCAAGCAAGAAATACAGGTACTGAGGCTGACCCACATGATGTCGAGCATGATGAAGCAGGTATTCCTTTGCGATTGAAAGAAGCAGGGAAAGAAGTTGCGCGTCCGGTATTTTTTGCTGCTTCTATTATTTTAGTGGTCTTTACACCGTTATTTAGCTTTGAAGGGGTGGAAGCTAAACTGTTCCAGCCGATGGCTATCAGTATTATATTAGCGGTTATTTCCGCTATTTTAGTCGCTCTACTTGTTGTACCTGCCTTAGCCACTTTTATGTTCAATAAAGGCGTTAAAGAAAGAGAAAGCTTTGTCTTAAAACCCTTAGATAAGTTTTATCGTAAGGGGCTAAAGTCAGCGATGAAACATACAAAAGTAGTTATTGTTGCCTCAATAGTTTTAATCATAGGAGCCGCTTCGTTACTTCCACAAATAGGTACTGAATTTGTTCCAGAATTAGAAGAAGGCACCATTAACCTAAGAGCAACGTTAGCGCCATCAGCAAGTTTAGAAACAGCTTTATCGGTTGCTCCTATTCTTGAAGAAAAGTTAATGGAGTTCCCTGAAGTAGAATATACCCTTAGTCGAATTGGTCGCGCTGAAATCGGTGGTGATCCTGAGCCAGTAAATAACATTGAAATATATATTGGTTTGAAACCCGTCTCACAATGGACCAGCGCTAAAAATCGCATTGACTTACAAGGTTTAATGGAGGAAAAGCTTGAGCAGTTCCCTGGATTATTACTTAACTTTTCACAGCCAATCGCGACACGTGTTGATGAATTACTATCAGGGGTTAAAGCGCAACTTGCCATAAAATTATTTGGTCCAGAGCTAACAATGCTGGCGAGCAAAGGGCAAGAAATAGAATCGGCCATCAAACAAATTCAAGGCGCAAGAGATGTTGCTTTAGAGCAAATCGCAGGTGAAGCGCAATTAGTGATCAAACCCAAAAGACAACAATTGTCACGATTTGGCTTGTCGGTAGGTGATGTTATGGCGGTGGTTAAAAATGGTATCGGTGGTGTTAGTGCAGGGCAAATAATTAATGGTAATGAACGTTACGATATTTATGTACGCATCGAAGAAAAATACCGTGATAACCAAGAAGCTATTGCAGACCTTAGAATACAATCACCTACAGGTGCTTGGGTACGTTTAGGCGATATTGCTACTGTGAGCTTTGAATCTGGCCCGCCGCAAGTGCGCCGTGATGATGTGCAACGACGCGTGGTAATTCAAGCGAATGTTCAAGGCAGAGATATGGGCAGTGTAGTTGCTGATATTCGTCAAACCATTGCAAATAAAGTGGACTTACCTGCAGGTTATTCAGTGGTGATTGGTGGTCAATTTGAAAATCAACAACGTGCACAACAACGACTATCAGTAGTGGTGCCTTTATCGTTAGCGTTAATTGCCTTACTACTTTACTTTGCCTTTGGCTCTGTTGGTCAAGCGATGTTGATATTGGTGAATGTACCTTTGGCCGTTATCGGCGGTATTTTCTCACTGTATATTTCAGGACAATACTTGTCAGTACCAAGTTCTGTAGGTTTTATCACCTTATTTGGTGTTGCCGTGCTTAATGGGGTGGTGATGGTTGAAAGCATTAATCAGCTGGTAAAAGATGGTTTAGATACTTCAAAAGCTGTTTTTGATGGGGCAATTTCACGTTTACGTCCGGTGCTAATGACCGCTATTACCTCAGCATTAGGCTTGATCCCTATGCTAATGTCTAATGGGGTAGGTGCTGAAATACAACGACCACTGGCGAGTGTTATAGTTGGTGGCTTGGTTACTGCAACGTTACTCACCTTGTTTGTGTTACCGGTTTTATATGCTTGGTTCTCAAAAGCTAAAATCAAAGATCTTAGAGCCTAGCTCTCAAGATGCCTTAGTTACTTGTTTATGATTAAAGTAGCTAACTAATTTGATCGAACTTTAAATTTTATTAGCTATGTTGTCGCCAAAAAAGCATGACATAGCTAGCCATTTTTACTCGATGCATAGATTCAATGTTAGGCTTTTATTAGCTGCGATTTTCTGCATCCTAAATTTAGAGAATAATGATGAAAAAGTTTTTGTTTTTCAATTGTTCGCCAAACCTACTTATTATTGCTACCGTAATATTTATAATAGTGACGGGAAACTCCACATTTTTTGAACACGTAAATTCAGTTTATCCCTGGCAGGACAATCAAGGTTTTATTATCGCGCTGACTCTGGTGGTTATGAGTGTTTTAACCATTATTGTGTCATTTTTCAGTATTATCATTCCCGTTAGAATAGTACTGAGCAGTCTATTACTGTTATCTGCAATGGCTGGTTATTATACCGATAGCTTTGGCACTATCATTGATAATGTAATGATTCAAAATATTGCTGAAACGACTATTGATGAAGCATCTGATCTACTATCTTTTGAATATTTATTAACTGTTTTTTTATTGGCAGTTGTACCAATCACTTGCCTTTTTTTAGTCAATATAGTTAAACCTTCATGGCGAAGAAATTGTTGGTTGCAAATCAGTAATACCATCATGGCGCTTGGTGTTATTACTGTTTCACTCTATATTTTTAGTGCTCAATTTACTAATTTCTTTAGAGAGCATAAGCCTTTAAGGTTTTACTTAAATCCTATTTATCCAATGTATTCCACAGGTTTTTTCCTCAAGGACCAGCTTAAATCGCAAGAAAATAGTGAATTTTTAGTAGTAGTCAACTCTGTCAATGATATTGATGAAGAGTCGCATAAAAAACTCTACATTGTCATTGTGGGAGAAACTCTACATGCGGGTAATCTTTCGTTAAATGGCTATAAACGAGAAACTACACCATTATTAGCTCAACGGGATGACTTAATTAGTTTCGATGAATTTTATGCCTGCGGTACATCTACCGCTATTTCGGTTCCATGCATGTTTTCATTTGATAGTCGCGAGTTATTTGATAATAACAGAGCACGACGAACGCAAAACGTATTAGATGTTATTGCCAAAGCAGGAGTAAGTGTTCTATGGCGAGATAATAATTCTAGTTCAAAAGGCGTTGCAGATCGTGTCGAATACCAAAACTTTAAATCACCTGAGCGAAATTCAGTGTGCGATATAGAGTGTCGGGACATTGGCATGTTAGAAGGTTTACAAGAGTATGTTGATGAACAAGAGGGCAGTGTTCTCATTGTTCTTCATCAAATGGGTAATCATGGCCCAGCTTATTACAAACGATACCCCAAAAATTTTGAAAAGTTTACACCTGCATGTCAAACAAGTGAACTTTCTACCTGTGAGACAAGCGAAATTGTTAATGCTTATGATAATGCGATTCTGTACACCGATTACTTTATTAATGAAACGATTAAATTATTAGAAGATAACAATACTAACTTTGAGACTGCCATGATTTATATAGGTGACCATGGAGAATCATTAGGTGAAAACGGTCTGTATTTGCATGGTATGCCATATATTTTAGCACCAGAAGAACAAACCCATGTTCCTTTAATTGCCTGGTTTGGCTCTTCATCACACGTTGATATAGCAAGTACCGTTAAACAAAGTAAAAAAGAAAACTCCCATGATGCTTTTTCTTTTTCTTTACTGCACGCTTTAAATATCAGCACTGATATGTCATTGCCTGAAGAAGCGCCATCACCACTATTTGTTATGCAAGAGGAAGAGTAAATGTCAAACAATAGCCATAAACACAGCCATGCACATAACCACAGTCATGATGGAAAACTAAACATGGCAGTATTTATCAATATTTTACTGACCATAGCCCAAATAATTGGTGGGATTTTTTCAGGCAGTTTATCTTTGATTGCTGATGCGCTACATAATCTGAGTGACGCTGGGGCTATCGTTATTGCGATTGTCGCGAGAAAAATTGCTAGAAAACCCGCTAGTAGCCAGATGACATTTGGTTTTAAGCGAGCTGAAATAATAGGCGCGTTAATCAACAGTACTACCCTTATTATTCTTGGCATGTATCTCATTTATGCAGCAATTGAAAAGTATTTTAACCCTCAGCCTATTGATGGTTGGATTGTAGTGTGGATTGCGACTATAGCATTAGTCATTGATTCCGTTACTGCATGGTTAACTTATCAAGCAGGGGCGAAAAATAATTTGAATTTGAAAGCGGCATTTATTCACAATTTATCCGATGCTTTTGCATCTGTTGTTGTGATTGTTGCTGGCAGTTTGATCATTTTATACCAATGGTATGTTGTCGACTTATTGGCCACCATTCTGATCTCTGTGTATGTGGTGTATCACGGTGTGATTTTAGCCAAGCAGAGTATTCGAATATTAATGCAAGCAGTTCCCGTAGATATTGAAATTGACAAAATTTGCAAGGCTATCGAGTCAATGGATAAAGTTGAAAAAGTAAGACATATTCACGTATGGCAATTAGATGATAATGAAGTGTATTTAGAAACAAGTGTCAATTTAAAAACAATGGAACAAGTCCAAGATCTTAAACCTATAAAAGACCTGCTAGCGGCACAATACGGCATTCATCACTCGATAATAGAAGTTGTGGTAGGTAACACATTGCAAATGGAGAATTGTTATGAACTTGAGTAAACATATACTTTATTCAATGTATGGCTTAACGCTTAACGCTTAACGCTTATTGCTTTTGTCTTTGAAACAACTAATAGTGATCTTTGGGTACAAAATTTATTATTTAATATATCAAACCAAACGTGGTTGATTGATAAATACGAAGAGCCTTATCGTATTATTTTTTATTTGTTTCCTAAATACAGCATCATTTTATTGGCATTATCGCTTATTGGTTTTTACGTTGTCGCTTGTAGGCGCAAGTACGCTCAGCACTTTCAAAAGCGGTTATTAGTGGTTATTTTCTCTTTGATGTTAGTGCCGTTAGTCATTGGCGGGTTAAAAGCAACCACCAATGGAGCGTGTCCCGCCCAACTTGAACTCTATGGCGGTGATGTCCCTTATGTTAAGGCGTTTGAATTAATGCCAGAATCGTTTGAATCAACTACAAAATATAAATGTTTTCCTGCAGGTCATGCCAGTGGTGGTTTCGCCTTAATGTCATTACTCTTTTTGTTTTATCGTCCTAAATACCAACATATCGCTATAGCTTTTGCTGTGTTATTGGGTTGGACTATGGGAATTTATAAAATGGTCATTGGTGATCACTTTTTAAGTCATACGCTAACAACGATGGCGTTATCATGGTTAATCATTTGCTTGGTAGCAGCGATAGTGTGTCGTACTTTGCATTTTCCTCATACAAAACTTAAGGGTAAGAATCTACAACAGGAGGCAATCAATGAATGCTAAAGCAAAGCCTACGGGGATAAAACGAATATATCTAGCAACAGGGCATTCACTCAGAGCGTTTAAATGGTTGATAGCCAATGAAGCCGCATTTAAACAAGAGTTCTGGCTGTCAGTTTTTCTCGTTGTGGGGAGTTTATTCTTTCCATTTTCACTTTTTGAGTTCGTGTTTCTATGGTGTGCTTTATTATTCGTATTGTTGGCAGAAACCTTCAATACCGCTATTGAGGCTGTCGTAGATAGAATTGGCGCGGAAATTCATCCGCTTTCTGGTTTAGCGAAAGACTTAGGCTCTTTGGCTGTGATGAACAGCGTTATTATCGCAATATTAATATGGGCCAGTGTGTTTGTAGAACACTATTATTGATAAATGCCATGGCTAAAACTCAAAGGCATCTTGGGAAAGTTGATTAGGCTAAAGGGTAACGCACGTTACCCTTTTTTATGATGAGTAAAGAACGAAATAACAAGGGTGAGTTAGAGTACAAATAGCGGGGGGATTTAGGTAAATTTATTAGTCTATTTCGTTTTAAAAAAATAATTTTTAATATCAAAACAGTCTTATTTCTAGTTTAAATTAAACAGTTTATTGATACAGCTTATTACAATTCCTTCTTTCTACAACAAAGCGAGCAATTTGCCTCCTTTCACACATCTACCACTTAACTCAGTTTTTTTAACTCATTGATCTATCAATAACAATCAAGTAATCTCACTCTATTATAAAATTATGGACGATTTTTCCCATCTTGTAGAAAGAAGGAATTTTGCCTCATAATAAGCTGTTAGCTGTATTTAATGGAGCGGTACTATTAACAAGGATAGAGTTAAAAGGTTACTTTTAGGTTTTGCCTTACCACCAGTTCTTGGTGCTTTATGTGTGAGCTTGATTTTTTTAATATCAGGCAAAGTTAGTATGGCTTTTGGTGTGTTAATAATATCCATCCCGTTTGCATTTGTTCTCACAGGCATTCAATCTATAATATTCAGCTTTGTTATGGAGTTTTTTGTCTTAGCTAAAACGTCCGATATTACTTATGTTATTGTTTCAGGAGTTATTTTAGGCGTATTAAGCTCATTTTTCTTGGGTACAATGTATTGTGTTGTTGGTTCGATAGTCGGAGGCTTAAGTAGTTACTTTTTATTTCGGCGGTTTAATACAGCTAACAAGCAAATTAATCAGGACTAAAAACAGTTGGCTTTTGCTCCTGCGTCGCTTATTTTAGCCAACAATTTTTAGCCCATTATTTGGGCGTTAGAATTTTTCAAAGTCAGAGTATATATAATGAAGTTAGCAGAAGCTTTAAATCGAAGAGCAGAAATCAGTCAAAAATTACAAGAGTTAAGAGAAAGAACTATTCGAAATGTTTTAGTGCAAGAAGGAGAAGAACCTTCTGAAAATCCTTCAGAACTATTAAAGCTACAAGAAAGTCTTTTCTTAGAGTTTGAAAACTTAGTCACTTCTATAAACCAAACAAATAACCAAATATCTTTAAGTGACGGGAAATTAATGGTTTTAGCTTTATCACAAAGAGAAACGCTAAAGCTAAAACATAGCTTGTATAAGTCAATTGCCTCGGAAGCTACACCAAAAATTTCTCGTTATAGCAAAACAGAAATAAAATCGATTAGTGTTGTAAATGTAAGTGAAATCCAACAATCAGCTGATCTATATGCGCAAAAATTACGTGAATTGGATGGTAAAATCCAACAAGCTAACTGGAGTAATGAGTTAGTCTAAAGTGTTCGGTAACAATATGATAAATGTGAGTACGACCCGTCAACTGGGCAAGTTGAAACTTTAAGGAGTAATTATTTACTCTAGGGCAGCAGGTTGCCCTAAAAAATTTAAAGATATACCTGTGTATCGTTACATGTGTACTTTTATCTTTTAAAACTTAGAACCATGTACTGGTTATCATATTGTGAGGGTGGGATCGGGGAACAAAATTCTAACAAGGCGTTCAAGCGGGACTTTGAAGTTCCCCCGTTTTAGTGGACACCTCCTCATAACACTGAGGAGGCTACAATGCCTAAATATACACAACCCAAAAAGACATGGTTTTATCCTGTCGATTTCAAAATCAAAGCGGTA
>MAAB01030458.1_pt1 | contig 14386 bp, 14 predicted proteins | sample 1115991 | NCBI WGS metagenome assembly MAAB01 (sample SAMN04961124, study PRJNA320927) | seawater metagenome | isolation source: sample BD02T18 sea water enriched with oil for 18 days | place: USA:Gulf of Mexico | collected 2013-07-27
TAAATATTGATAACAATCGTGCTGAACGGGCAATTAAGCCGTTTGTGATAGACCGTAAGAATTGGCTGTTTTCGAATACGGTCAAAGGTGCGAATGCAAGCGCGGTACTGTACAGCTTTATTGAGACGGCAAAGGCAAATGGTCTCGTCCCTTTTGATTATTTGACAAAAATCTTTAATGAACTGCCCAAGCTTAACGACGAAGCTGAATTGGATCATTTACTGCCATGGAATGTAATGCTTTAATAAGTTTGTTCGTCAATGTGTGCTTCTGCTGACACTTACAATAAACCAAGGGCGATAGGCAGGTCATAGTGACTACCTTCTTTTTGTAGATCTGCGGGTGAAAGATTAACGGTAATTCGTTTTGGGGGAAGCGATAAACCAAGCGCAGTCAGGGCAGAACGCACCCGTTCGCGTGCTTCTGATACAGCTTTATCTCATGTGAGATTTATTGTTGATGAAGGCTCAGCAACACCAGTTGCTTCAGTTTCAATTCGCTATCATAAAGCGCCGACTGATGTAACTCGTGGTGATTTTGAACAAAGTTCGTTCACTACACCAGCACCGAGTTCAGGTGATGATGTTGATATACCAGAAATTGATATTGCATTACGTGAACATGATTTACCACATCAATGGTCGACAGCTGTTGAAGAAGAAGTTGCACTTATTGCTGATGAAGTTGAAGAAAAGTCTAAATTACCCCGTAAAGATTTACGTGACCTACCATTAGTAACCATAGATGGTGAAGATGCCCGTGATTTTGACGATGCTGTATATTGTCAACCAAAAAAATCAGGTGGCTGGCGATTATGGGTGGCAATTGCTGATGTTAGTCATTATGTTCGCCCCGGCTCTGCACTTGATGATGAAGCAATTTCTCGTGGTAATTCGGTGTATTTTCCCAGTCAAGTGATCCCGATGTTACCGGAAAAACTTTCTAATGGCTTATGCTCGTTAAATCCTGACGTTGATCGCTTGTGTATGGTTTGTGAGATGACTATTAGTGCGGCAGGTAAGTTATCGGGTAGCAAGTTTTATCCCGCAGTGATGCGTTCTCATGCTCGTTTTACTTATACTAAAGTGGCCGCGATTTTAAGTGAAGAATCTAAATCCGCTGAGACTTTACGTGAACAATATAAAGACTTAGTGCCTGATTTAAGAAACCTGAATCAATTGTATTTAGCCTTGATGGCAGCAAGAGAAAAGCGTGGTGCTATTGCGTTTGAAACTGAAGAATCTCGCTTTATCTTTAATGCCGATAGAAAAATTGAAGCGATTGAAGCTGTCGTGCGAAATGATGCGCACAAGATCATTGAAGAATGTATGATTTTAGCAAATGTTGCTACGGCAAAGTTTGTTGAAAAACATAAAGCACCGGGGTTGTTTCGAGTCCATGATAAACCCAGCGAAGATAAATTTAATAACTTTGTCACTTATTTAGCTGAACTCGGTTTACAAATGCCTCGTGCTAAAAATGATGAAGGATTACCTGAGCCACAAGATTACAGTGATATTTTAGCCAAAGTACAAGGTAGACCGGATCAAGAATTAATCCAAACTATGTTGTTGCGCTCAATGCGTCAGGCAGTATATCAAAGCGACAACCTAGGCCACTTTGGTTTGGCCTTAGAGTCATATAGCCACTTTACTTCTCCTATTCGTCGATACCCTGATTTAGTGATCCATCGAGTCATCAAAGCTATCTTACAAGCGCAAGAAAATAATGAAGCGAATGATGGTTGTTATAGTTACGACGAACAAGCAGTAACTGAGTTAGGTGAACATTGTTCAATGACTGAACGCCGTGCTGATGATGCGACACGTGATGTTGCCGACTGGCTAAAATGTGAGTATATGCAAGATCATGTTGGTGATACCTTCACTGGTGTCATTTCAACCGTTACGAATTTTGGTTTGTTTGTCCGCTTATCGGATTTGCATATTGAAGGTCTGATACATATTACTTCTTTAGGGCGCGATTTTTTCCATTTTGATGATGTCAGAATGTGTTTAAGTGGTGAAAAAACCGGTAATAAATTCCATGTTGGTGACGTGCTTGAAGTGCAAGTTGCCGCGGTAAATTTAGATGAAAAGAAAATAGATTTGGTTTTGGCGGGTGATAAAGCGGTGATCAGTCGTGGCAAAACTTTACCGAGAAGAGAAAACAAAGGTAAATCGACTAGAGCAGATAAAACAAAGACAAGTAAACGTCGAACAGATGCAGAGCCGAGCAAAAGCAAAGCTAAAAGCAAAAAAGTGAAAGACAAAACTGAAAAATCTAAAGTGACAAAGCGTAAAGCTCGGAAAAAACGACCGGGTAAAAATGCTCGAAAAACCAAAGAATAATACCATACGAACGTATCGTGGCTCGACAAAGAGCTTAAAGCATTAATTAAAGAGATAAACATGGCAAAAAATGACGAATTAGCCTTTGGTATTCATGCGGTTAACGAATTGATCAAACGTTCTCCTGAGCGTTTTATTGAGCTTTTTTTATTAAAAGGGCGTGATGACGAACGCGTAATGTCGATCATTAATCTCTCAAAAAAATATGGCATACCTGCGCAAATGGTTAACCGTAAAGTACTTGATGATAAAAGTGACGGTGAGCAGCATCAAGGTGTTGTTGCAAGAATTACCGCAGGTAAAACTTATACAGAAAATGATCTGGATGACATCATTAAACAGGCTGAGCGAGCAGAAAAGCCAGCTTTTTTACTGATACTCGATGGTGTTACAGATCCCCATAACCTTGGAGCATGTTTGCGAAATGCCGATGCGGCAGGCGTTCAAGCGATCATTGTGCCTAAAGATAATGCTGCAAGACTTACTGCAACGGTGAGAAAAGTAGCTGTCGGCGCTGCAGAAACGGTACCTTTAGTGCAAGTGACTAATTTGGTAAGAACAATGAAGCAGCTTCAACAGCAGGGTGTGTGGATTATTGGCACCGCAGGTGAAACAGATACTTGCCTTTATGATGTGGCGTTATCAGGGCCAATGGCATTGGTTATGGGAGCTGAAGGAAAAGGCATGCGTCGTTTAACTCGCGAAAACTGTGATCAATTAGTTAAGTTACCTATGGCCGGCAGTATTTCAAGTTTAAACGTCTCAGTAGCCACAGGTATTTGTTTATTTGAAATAGTCCGTCAACGAAATTTGATTTAATGACCTGTAATTTGAGGTAACGTTTACCTCTAAAATGCTAATAGTCCAATAGGGATTATTAGCATCTCAAAAATTTCCTGCTATATTTTAATGTTGTTGCATTAACGTAGTATTACGAGGATATTCTTGTGTCAGTTGTCATTGAAGAGCAATCGAGTACGGTTGCTTTTATGAAAGAAATCTTTTCATTGATGAATAGCAGTAATAGCACTTATAGCCTGCTCAATTCAATTCATCAAAGTTTGCAATCAGTGATCTATGCGGAGAACTTCTTTGTTGTTCTGCTTAATAGCCAAAAACGTTATGTCACTTTCCCTTTTTATAAAGATGTCAAAGACTCAATGTCTATTGATTCTTTGAATAAAGTCCCCCTTGAAGATATCTTCTCCACCCTAACTTTTTACGCCATTAAGAAAAAGAAAATTGTTTGTTTAACTAAAGATGAAATTAATCAGTTGTTGGATGTTAACGAAGTAAAAATTATTGGTTCAGTGCCAGAGCAATGGCTTTGTTTTCCGTTACAGCATAAAGGCAAATTTTTTGGTAACTTTGTTGTGCAATCCTATCGGTCAAAAGATGAATATAATGAAAATGACATCGAGATATTAGGTTATATCAGTGGGGTTATTGCTACGGCAATATTTTTGTTTAATAAAAATATTGAGTTAGAAAAAGCCTTGATCGAGGTTGAGAGTAATAAAGACTTACTCGAAGTGAAAATTCAACAAAGAACCGCTGAATTGGAAGATACTTTACAGTCATTGAAACAGGAGATGATAAAAAGTAAAACGTTGGAAAAACAATTAACCTTTGAAGTTTTTCATGACAGTTTAACTCAATTATACAATCGTAAATTTTTTGCTGACCAACTTGAAATAGAAGCTTCTAAAGCAGAGCGTGAAGTCCATCAAGTAACATTGGCATATATGGATTTAGATGGTTTCAAACAGATCAATGATAATTTTGGTCATGACTGTGGTGATGTTGTCCTTAAAGCGATTGCAGATAGATTGAGGTTGTGCTTTAGACGCCATGACAACATTGTTCGAATTGGGGGGGATGAATTTGTACTACTAATCACGGTAGCCATTAATGACCCCGATATGATGAAATTGTTTAATCGGTTAATTGAGCTTGTTTCACAACCTATTGCCTACAAAGACTCTGTTGTTAACGTCGATATAAGTATCGGATTGTCGGCAAGTGATAAACCAGATGTTATCAGAGAACAGTTACTTGTTCAGGCAGATAATGCGCTCTATCAATCAAAAAGCAATGGTAAAGGCCAAATTTGTAAATACAAAGAGCAAAGTAAGGACTTGGTTCACACCTCAGTATGAACGCTGTTATTCATTGAACCTTATTGATAAAGCTTGAGCCAATACTTGCCATTGTTCAATGGTGTTTGTGTCGGTAAGTCATTGTTCATCAGATGCAAATAGACTCGTTTTTTCCATTTTGATAAGGGGAATAAATCCTTTGATAATGTATGGCTCTTCATCATAGCCATCAAACTACCATCCATTATTGCTTGTTGTAATCCAAATTCAATTTGATCTGCTAAAGCTTGATTATTTTTATGAATAAAAAAATACAGCGGGAAAGGGTAATGTAAAATGACTTCATCAAACATCATTAAGTCAGGATACTGCTCTCGTGCGGTAGCCAACTCCGAATAACCCTCAAATATGGCTCGTGGAAAATAATCACAGCGTTTAACGTTAAGCATTTTAAACATTAAGTCAAAGCGGGCGATCCTAGCAACCTTAAAACCATTTTCTTCTAAAATATCAGAGTCAGGCCAATGCTGTCCTTGGCAAGCAGTAAACTTCTTTAACAAATCAGGTGTAGTAACTAATTGCTTAAACTTTTCTAAATTATCTTTATGGATAATTGATACTCGGTATCCTAATAAACCTAAGAATAAAGGCATACGTATCGGGATAAAGCGTTGTTCCCTATCTATATTTGTACCAGCCCAAAAAACATCGACATATCCTTTTTCTAATAGTTTCAGTGACCTACCATGTGTAGTGTTCTTAACGTTTATAACAGTCATGCTTTTAGCGGGAAATTGTGAACTACTTTTACTTAATGTTAATTCTATGAGGTCAAGAAAATAAAAGTGGCTCTTATCTTCTTTAGACTGTTCGCCTAAAACCTTAACTATTGAGGCATAGCCAGCAAAGGGAATAAATATCAATATATAAATAACCAACCTGTTAAAGCGCATAAAATAAACGTTTAAGGGAGCCTTACAGATAACTATAAGAGAGATGCTGGTTATAAGCCAAATAAAACCTGGTGAATATCTAATCGATTTCAAAAAAGCGATTGTTTTGGCTTTATTTATCCAATGCTTGCCTTTTGGCTGTGATTTACCTACAATACGCGACCTTAATTCAGCCTGAACTTTTTGTTCCTTGTCTCAACACTGGTGTTGGCTGAGCCAGATAAGAGACTACAACCGTAAGGAGCTCGTAATGCGTCATTACGAAATCGTATTTATGGTTCACCCTGATCAGAGTGAACAAGTGACTGGAATGATCCAACGCTATACAGACTTGATCAATGCTGCTGAAGGCAAAATCCACCGTCTTGAAGACTGGGGCCGTCGTCAATTAGCATACCCAATCAATAAACTACACAAAGCACACTATGTTCTTATGAACATTGAAGCGCCTCAAGCAGTTATTGATGAATTAGAAACTTCTTTCCGTTATAACGATGTTGTTATTCGTAACATGATCATGCGTACTAAAGACGCTGTAACTGAAGCATCAGCTATGGCTGCGGCTAAAGAAGAACGTCGCGACGATCGCCGCGAAGTTAAGAAAGAAGCTCCAGCTGTTACAGAAGCACCTGCTGCTACTGAAACTAAAGAAGAAGCTGCGAGCGAATAAGTAAGCCGTGACAAACTCTCTTGTAGAGAATTGCCTTGTGTTGGTTGGAGAGGTGGTTAAAACACCGAAAAAATCAACAAGCCCAGCGGGTATTCATCATTGTCAGTTTTCAATGGACCACAAGTCCATACAAAACGAAGCTGGTATGAGCCGACAAGCATTTGTCAGAATACAAGTTGTCGCAACAGGTGAGCTGTCACAACACTTAACTCGTGAATTAATTGCGGGCAGTAATATAAAAGTGACTGGTTTTATTAATCGTCACGAATCGAGAAACGGTAACCCATTACTCGTATTACATGCTCAAAATATTGAAATGATTAATTAAGGTGCTATTTAACTAGTCTGAATTTTCAGCTAAATAAATTCACCATATTAGGAGAAATCCATGTCTCGTTTTTTTAGACGTCGTAAGTTCTGCCGCTTCACAGCGGAAGGTGCTACCTCTATCGATTATAAAGATATTGCTACACTGAAAAACTACATCACTGAAAGTGGTAAAATCGTTCCTAGCCGTATTACTGGTACAGCTGCTAAATATCAACGTCTACTTGGTCGTGCGATCAAGCGTGCTCGTTACTTAGCATTATTACCATATACTGATTTACATAAGTAACCTAAAAAGGGGTTTTGAAAATGGAAGTAATTCTTCTTGATAAAATCGCCAAATTAGGCGGCCTTGGTGACAAGGTATCAGTTAAATCTGGTTATGCACGTAACTTCTTATTACCGAAAGGTAAAGCAGTATTTGCATCTGAAGCTAACGTTGAGCACTTTGAAGCTCGTCGTGCTGACATTGAAGCTAAATTAGCTGAAACGTTAACAGCAGCTGAAGCTAAAGCAGCGAAAATCGTTGAATTAGCTGAAGTAACTATCGCATCATCTGCTGGTGATGAAGGTAAGTTATTTGGCTCTATCGGTACTCGTGATATTGCTGATGCAATCACTGAAGCGGGTATTGAAGTAGCTAAAGCGCAAGTACGCATGCCTTTAGGTACTATTCGTGAAGTGGGTGAATTTGATATTGCTATTCACTTACATAACGATGTAGATACAAGCATCAAAGTGATCGTTATCGCTGAAGCTTAATTATATTCATTGTAGTGCTTTAGGTTAATTCAATAGTCTTAGCTTGTGCTACAACAAATATAAATAAATATTAAACACCGTATTTCTTTGAGATACGGTGTTTTTTTATGTACAGAACAGCCATATCTCACCATGACATTTTAAGGGGTCACTTCTTTATGTAGAATGGTATAAGGTTTTCACTCTTACTTAATATGTATTTATTTATCAAATGAATGCATAAAATTCTTTATTACTACTCGATATATCCGTTTTTGCACAATAGGAGCAGTCCATAGTAGCAATCGAGTAACCATTCTCTTCAAGTCTAAAAAGCTTTTAATGCTCGTTGATTGACCAATTAATTAATTCATTTGCTACCACACATTGTACAAAATCTGCACACATCAATAGTTTGCAGAAAGTCAATATGAAAATGACGAAAAAAAGTCATTTTTGTTCAATTTATATGCTTTTCAATCCGAAAAAAAACACGTAAACTTAGCGCCCTTTTGAAAGGTAGCTCAAAAAAACAACAGCGTGAAGATAGGTTCATATTCTTTAGCAAGCAATACGATGCTTGCACCCATGGCAGGAATAACTGACCAACCATTTAGACAATTATGTTGTCGAATGGGGGCAGGGCTAGCAGTATCAGAAATGGTCTCTGCAAATCCAAAAGTTTGGAAAACAGAAAAATCTAAGCGTCGTTTGAACCATGGAACTAATGCCGGTATTTGCTCTGTGCAAATTGCAGGTTCTGATCCAGAAGAGCTAGCTTTTGCTGCGCAGGTTAATGTTGATAATGGTGCTCAAATCATTGATATCAACATGGGTTGTCCAGCAAAAAAAGTGAACAAAAAATTAGCGGGCTCAGCGTTATTAAAAGAACCAGCTTTAGTAGAGCAGATTGTAAAGTCTGTTGTTGATAAAGTCGCGGTTCCGGTAACGTTAAAAATTCGCACTGGATGGTGTGAAAATACCCGTAATGGTATCGAGATAGCAAAAATTGCTGAACACAATGGCATTCAATCATTGGTGGTTCATGGCCGTACTCGTAATGACTTTTATAAAGGTGATGCGGAATACGACACCATAAAAGCAATTAAACAAGCTGTTTCCATTCCTGTGGTTGCTAATGGTGATATTACTGACGCAATCAAAGCATCTCAGGTGCTTGATTACACAGGAGCTGATGCCATTATGGTTGGTCGTGGTGCTCAAGGGCGACCATGGATATTTAGAGAGATTAATCATTTCTTTGAAACGGGCCAACTACTAGAACCACCCTCATTGGATGAGGTACGCTCAATCATGATTGAGCATGTAAAAGGTTTACACACCTTTTATGGTGACTTTATGGGTGTAAGATTTGCCCGAAAGCACGTTTCTTGGTACATGCAAACGCTTGACCCAGAAAAACAGTTTCGTTCTATTTTTAATGCTTTAGAGTCTGAACAAGAACAACTCGAGGCATTAATTAGGTATTTTGATAATTTAATTTAATTTAAGAAAGAGTCTGAACTTTATGTTTGAACAAAATATTTCATCTCCATTCGTTACCGGCAACATGCAAACCCAAGCTGAGGCATCACCATTACGTAGCCAAGCTAAAATAGCGATCAGCAATTACTTATCTCAACTAAATGGTAATGATGTTGATGACATGTACGACCTTGTACTTTCAGAAATCGAAGCGCCAATGCTTGAAGAAGTGATGAAGTATACGCGCGGTAATCAAACCCGCGCAGCAAACTTATTAGGTATCAACCGTGGTACTTTGCGTAAGAAGCTTAAAAAATACGGTATGAACTAAAAATTAGCAGGTTAGCCTGCACTGAAAAAGCACCCTAGGGTGCTTTTTTACTAATTGAACACTCAAACTGTTGGTGAAGTAGAAAACTTTCACGACATTTAACAGTTATACCAATAAGATTTATTTATTGATCCACTTGGTATTAAAGGAAGATTTACGCCAAGGACATATGTCAAAGGCCAGACCAACAACTCATTTTAAAGGTTAATGAAAAAAGCAATGGATACTCCACGCCCAATCAAACGTGCACTATTAAGTGTCTCTGACAAAACTGGTATTGTAGATTTCGCTCGTCACCTTGCACAACAAGGTGTTGATATATTATCAACTGGTGGTACTGCTAAATTATTAGCGGACAACGGTATTAAGGTGACTGAGGTTTCTCAGCACACCGGGCATCCAGAAATCATGGATGGTCGTGTAAAAACCTTACATCCAAAAATTCACGGTGGTATTTTAGCGCGTCGTGGTACCGATGAAGCAGTCATGATTGAAAATAACATTGATGCTATTGATATGGTTGTTGTTAACTTATATCCATTTGCGGACACTGTGGCAAAAGAAGGTTGCTCATTAGCCGACGCTATTGAAAATATCGATATCGGTGGACCAACAATGGTACGCGCCGCAGCGAAAAATCATAAAGATGTTACCATCATTGTTAATGCTGGTGATTATGATCGTGTAGTGACTGAAATGGATGCTAATCAAGGCTCATTAACGTATAAAACGCGTTTTGATCTCGCGATTGCTGCCTATGAACATACCGCTGCGTATGATGGCATGATTGCTAATTATTTTGGGCAAATGCTTTCTGCACATGGCGAAGAAGCCAGTGAAGTTAACTTTGAAGAAAAGAATAAATTTCCACGCACTTTTAATAGCCAGTTCATTAAAACACAAGATTTACGTTACGGTGAAAACTCTCACCAAGACGCAGCTTTTTATGTTGAAGCTAATCCTGAAGAAGCTTCTGTGTCAACAGCTAAGCAAATTCAAGGTAAAGCACTTTCTTATAATAACATTGCAGATACAGATTCAGCTTTAGAGTGTGTTAAAGAATTTGATGAAGCAGCCTGTGTTATCGTTAAACATGCTAACCCATGTGGTGTGGCTATTGGTGATAATATATTAGCGGCTTACGAACAAGCCTATAAAACAGATCCTACTTCTGCTTTTGGTGGCATTATTGCTTTTAACCGTGAATTAGATGCTGATACTGCTGAAGCGATTGTTTCACGTCAATTTGTGGAAGTTATTATCGCGCCAAGTATTTCGGATGCGGCGGCACAAATTGTTGCAGCTAAACCCAATGTGCGTTTATTAGAGTGTGGTCAATGGTCAACTCAAACGACAGGTTTAGATTATAAACGTGTTAATGGCGGTTTATTAGTTCAAGACCGAGACCAAGGCAAAGTAGCCGCGAGTGATTTAAAAGTAGTGACTAAACGTCAACCTACTACCGATGAAATGCGCGATTTACAATTTTGTTGGAAAGTTGCCAAATATGTTAAATCAAACGCAATAGTCTATGTTAAAAACAGCATGACCATTGGTGTAGGTGCAGGCCAAATGAGTCGTGTCTATTCTGCAAAAGTTGCCGGCATCAAAGCAGCAGACGAAAACTTAGAAGTTGTTGGATCAGTCATGGCATCAGATGCATTCTTCCCATTTCGCGATGGTTTAGATGCAGCAGCCGCAGCAGGTATTACCGCGGTAATTCAGCCGGGTGGTTCAATGCGTGATAATGAAGTGATTGCTGCAGCGGATGAGCATAATATTGCTATGGTATTTACAGGAATGCGTCACTTCCGTCATTAATTGACCCTTGTTTTAGGCGATTATTACGATTACGTTGTCAACAGTACTCAAGTATGACCTACATGGATGTAGGGAACACCGATTATGAAGGATACAATCATCGGTGATACATTCCGTACTGTTTCCTAGTAATCCTTTCAATCGCCTTTAACAAACGCCAATTTAATCTTTCGTACATCGTAAATAAAAATACACATTTTGATTGCGATGAATGAAATATTTTCAGCGATGAGTGAATGAATAATCTCCTGTTCTCGTTCTTATAATCTGTTATAAATAACGACGTAGAAAATTAACGTTAATTAATCATTTATGGAAGATAGAATGAAAACAATAAAAACACTTATCGCAGCTTCAATTGTTAGTTTATCAATGGCTTCAATTAGTTCTGCTCATACTGATCACTCTCAACTAGAGCAAGCGGTTGCCGGTGAACATCGTTCAGCGAAAAATAAAGCAAGAGACCAATATCGTCACCCTCAACAAACATTAGAGTTTTTTGGCTTTAAATCAACGATGACTGTTGTTGAAATAACTCCCGGTGGTGGTTGGTATACTGAAATTTTAGCCCCTGCATTAAAGGGGAGTGGTAAATTAATCGGTGCACATTACCCAGATACAAATGAAGATAACTACTTTTCTAAGTCTCGTAAAAGATTAGAAAAGAAATTGGCTAGTGACGCTATTTTTAGTGAAGTATCATTGAGTGATTTCGTGCCACGTCAAAAGAGTGAACTTGCACCTGCAAACACCGCCGATATGGTTCTTACCTTTAGAAACTTGCATAACTGGCGAGAAGAAGGTGTAGCTCAAGTTTTTGTTGATGCTCACCGAGCATTAAAAGCTGGTGGTGTATTAGGTGTTGTAGAACATCGTTTACCAAAAGGTGCTGATGCTGAAAAAGCACGTGGTTATGTTTCACAGGAAAAAACAATTGCTCAAGCAAAAGCTGCAGGTTTTAAATTTGTTGCTTCTAGTGAAATTAATGCAAACCCGAAAGATTTAGCACAATATAAAGTCTGGACGTTACCACCTAGTTTAGATGTAGAAGAAAAAGATAAAGAGAAATATTTAGCGATCGGTGAAAGTGACCGCATGACATTAAAATTTGTTAAAGTCGCTAAATAATATTAACGACTCGGCTCAAAATGAGCCGAGTCAGTTTTTTATACAATTTAGGATAATAGTTAAATGAATGTTTTGGTAATAGGTAGTGGTGGTCGTGAGCATGCTCTGGCATGGAAAGCGGCACAATCAAATAAAGTTGATAAAGTATTTGTTGCACCTGGAAATGCGGGGACTGCTACAGAAAATAAATTAGAAAATGTTGCTATTTCTGTTGGTGATACTTCAGGATTAGTTGAGTTTGCTAAAACTCAAAATATTGCTTTAACTATTGTTGGGCCAGAACAGCCTTTAGTTGATGGTGTGGTTGATGCATTTCAGGCTGAAGGTTTAACGATCTTTGGTCCTAGTGCAAAAGCCGCCCAACTTGAAGGTTCCAAAGCGTTTACCAAAGACTTCTTAGCGCGTAATGATATACCAACCGGTTGGTATCAAAACTTTACTGAAATTGATCCTGCTTTAGCTTATGTTCGTGAAAAAGGTGCTCCGATTGTTGTTAAAGCTGACGGTTTAGCAGCAGGCAAGGGCGTTATTGTTGCGATGACATTAACTGAAGCTGAAGATGCTATTAAAGATATGTTAGCAGGCAATGCGTTTGGAGATGCAGGGCATCGTGTAGTTATTGAAGAATTCCTTGGTGGTGAAGAAGCAAGTTTCATTGTCATGGTTGACGGAAAAAATGTTTTAGCGATGGCAACAAGCCAAGATCACAAACGAGCATATAATAATGATGAAGGTCCAAATACTGGTGGTATGGGAGCATATTCTCCAGCACCAGTAGTAACAGCTGAAATTCATCAGCGTATTATGGACGAAGTTATTTATCCTACCGTCGAAGGTATGGCAAAAGAAGATGCACCATATACAGGATTTTTATATGCAGGTTTAATGATTGACGCGGATGGTACACCAAAAGTCATTGAATATAATTGTCGGTTTGGTGATCCTGAAACACAACCCATTATGATGCGATTAAATTCAGATATCGTAGAGCTTTGTTTAGCTGCATGTGCCGGTGAATTAAATAAAGCGACGATTGACTTCGATCCACGACCAGCCGTTGGTGTAGTTTTAGCTGCTGGTGGTTATCCAGGAAGCTATGCAAAAGGTAAAGTGATCTCAGGGTTAGCGACTAACAAAGAAGTCGATCGCAAAACATTCCATGCAGGAACCGCTAATAATAATGATGATGTAGTCACAGCCGGTGGTCGAGTACTATGTGCAACGGCATTAGGTAATAGTGTTACCGAAGCACAAAAGGCTGCATACGAACTTTTGCATGAAATTAGTTGGGATGAAGTTCAATATAGAACAGATATTGCTTATCGTGCTATTGAGAGAGAACAATCTTAGTTCGGAAAAAGTAGTTAATATAAAAAACCCAAAATTGTTGTGAACAATCTTGGGTTTTTTTATAGTTAAATTATTAGTGATTAGAGTAATTAATTTTGAGATATAAGGATTAAATCTGTTGCTTTAGCCCCACCAGCGATTGCTGCGCTGATTGCACTTTCATGGTCAAACCCTGCTTTTACCGCACTTTCTACAATGAGTTGGTCATGTTTGGCTTCACTATTGGTTACCGCTTGTATTACCACTTCCTTACTGCTTTGTGGAAACATATCAATAGCATTAACAACAAAACTAGCAACTTGCTCAGGCAATGCTTTAATTGCGCCCGTCAATATATCGATTAATTTTTCTGGAAAGCTCGACATGGTATTACTGATAACGGCTTGAGAAACGACTGGTTCTGTTTGAATGGCAATTCTGACAATGTTTTCGACATCGGTAGGATCATTTAGGACCGCAGCATTTACTATTTCTTGTGCGTAAGCTGGCTCAGCCTCCACCGCAATAGCGATAATATCCGAACTATCAGCAACATTAGCTTTCAATACAATTTCGATAACTTCACAAGCTAAAACAGGCTCAGCGCTCATAGCACCTAACATGATATCTTTATACTTATGCGGATATTTTTCTAACGCTACATCTAATACTAACTCAACTTGCTCTGGAAAGCGGGTTAAAATGGCACTGACACTATTTTTAAGTGATATATGTTGCTTAACTTGTTGATTTAAAATTCTGGCGATTAACCTTTCCTGTTTATACTCTGCAAAATCCTTTGCAAAAACACCGGTACTTAGACCACAAAGTAGCAACAAAACAATTATTCTATTCATTGTTATTGTTCTCTACATCTTCAATGAAGCAAACTTGCTGCATTTTTTGGTAAAAATTTTTTGATAGCAGTTAACTATATGCTAAAAGAAATTATATATCTGCTGATCATTCATACAGAATAAAAAGCCTAATCATACAAGTTAGTTCAAAAAACTACCCGAAAGTTCAATAATTAATCGAACAGTAAAAAAAAACAAAAAAACACTTGTACCTTGCTCAAAAATCTCTAAAATGCGCTCCACTTCTTCAGGGAGACCTGAGAAGCGAGTTTTACCATGTTTAGTTACCATTTA
>MAAB01038486.1_pt1 | contig 14327 bp, 11 predicted proteins | sample 1115991 | NCBI WGS metagenome assembly MAAB01 (sample SAMN04961124, study PRJNA320927) | seawater metagenome | isolation source: sample BD02T18 sea water enriched with oil for 18 days | place: USA:Gulf of Mexico | collected 2013-07-27
CGCTTAGATGAAAGTCGCAGTGCGGATACTGAAGGCTCCGGATTGGGGCTGGCAATCGTGCAGCAGATACTCTATTGGCACCATGGCTCTGTGCATGTCGAAGACAGTGAACTCGGTGGAGCAATGTTTATCATTAGCCTGCCGCTGATTCAGCATGCAAATAAATAATATGTATAAAACACAGTAGATTGTAAAAATGAACAGACCCAGAATAGTATTAGTAGAAGACAACCAATTACTCAGTGAATCTATCGCTGAATATTTAGAGATACAGGGCTACAGTGTTTGTGTGGAAAGTAACGGCATACTGGGGGAGCGCAGGATTCTCAGCGAGCAACCAGAGTTAGTTATTTTAGATTTAATGCTGCCGGGCAAAGATGGGGTGAGCATTTGCCGGGATATTCGCGCCCAGTACAGCGGCTATATTTTGATGTTTACCGCTAAAGAGGAAGAGATCGACCAGATTATCGGTTTGGAAATAGGCGCCGATGACTATTTAATCAAACCGGTGAAACCGCGTTTATTACTGGCCAAAATTAAAGCGTTTTTGCGTCGCACTGAAACGGTTACAGCTCCCGAAAGCCTGCTTAACTACGGTGCATTAGAGATAGATGCAGCCAGGCGCACTGTGTCGTTGGCGCAGCGCGAAATAGACATAACCGCGGCCGAGTTTGAAGTGTTGCTGTTATTGGCAAAAAATGCTGGTGAGATCCTCTCCCGCGATTACATTGCGCAAAATATCAGGGGCCTGGAGCACGATGGGCTTGAGCGTAGCACTGATAATAGAATCAGCCAGTTGCGTAAAAAACTGGATGACGACGCCCGGGCACCGAAAAAGATAAAGACCATTCGATCAAAGGGTTATGTGTTTATTGCAAGCGCCTGGTAGAAGCACATAAATAGCCTGAAAAAAGATTGCTAAAAAAATGCCATAAGCGCTATTCTATAGCGGCTAAACTCATGAAAAAAATAATAATATGTCTGCCTTGGTTTTCCCGATACAACCTTAATATTAGCTACAACCCGGGCGGATTTCATTGAATGGAGTTTGTTTATGGATCGCGCAGAAGTTGTACACAACAACTTTATTACCCGAATGGCCAGTGGCGATTTGCCACAGCGCCTGTCAAATGTCAGCCTGGCAGAATCAGGGCTAAGTACAGACAAGTTAGTCGAAATATTTGAAAGCCAGCTATTGAGCCGCCAGTTAGATCGAACTTCGAGAAAAATGCAGGCCCGTGGCGAGGGATTCTATACCATAGGAAGTTCAGGGCACGAGGGCAATGCGGCGATTGCCGCCGCTTTTAGAGTCGATGATATGGCTTTTTTGCACTACCGTGACGCCGCTTTTCTGATTCAGCGCTCTAAGTTGCTCTCGGGGCAGACACCTATCTGGGACATGCTGTTGAGCTTTAGTGCTTCAGCTGACGATCCTATCTCTGGAGGTCGACATAAAGTACTGGGCTCTAAAGCACTGTTTATCCCCCCGCAAACCAGTACCATCGCCTCGCATTTACCGAAAGCAGTGGGGGCTGCTTACAGTGTTGGACTGAGTCGGCGCCATCGACCGGAGCAGTTGCAGATGCAAACTGACTCTGTGGTACTGGCGAGCTTTGGCGATGCTTCTGCCAACCACTCTACTGCGCAGGGGGCTTTTAATAGCGCCTGTTGGTCAAGTTATCAAAATATTCCTATGCCGATTGTGTTTGTCTGCGAAGACAATGGCATTGGTATTTCCACTAAAACCCCAGGCGGCTGGATAGAGGCGGGCTTTTGTGCGCGTCCCGGGCTAAATTATGTACGCTGCAATGGCTTGGATATCTTAGACACTTATAAGGCTGCCCGCGAGGTTGAGTATCAAGTACGAAAACACCGCAAACCGGTGTTTTTGCATATGAATTGTGTGCGTCTATACGGTCACGCAGGCTCAGATGTGCAAACCGCATATATGAGTAAAGCAGATGTAGAGCGCGATGAGAGTAATGATCCGCTACTGCACAGTGCCAATATTCTGATCGGTGAGGGGCTGATGAGCGCCGGACAGATATTAGACTTGTATCGCAGTATCGGTGAGCGCGTCGAACGGGTTGCTATAGAGGCGGCGTTACGGCCGAAACTGACATCTGCTAAGCAAGTGATGGCCTCGATTGTTCCAGCGAAAAAGGCCCACTTTGAACCGGTTGTTATAGACGAGGCCCAGCGACAGAAAATGTTCGCCAGTGACACTCTGGCGATGACCAAACCACAGCACTGCGCCCGTCTGATCAGCTGGGCGATCAGTGATTTAATGTTGCAACATTCTAATATAGTACTGGCCGGTGAAGACATTGGCCCTAAAGGTGGCGTTTACAACGTGACCGGCAAAGTTCACTCGCGTTTTGGCGCCGATCGAGTCATCAACACTTTGCTGGATGAGCAAAGTATCTTGGGGCTGGCGATTGGCCTTGCTCACAACGGTTTTTTACCGATACCGGAAATTCAATTTCTCGCTTATTTGCACAATGCAGAAGATCAGCTGCGTGGAGAGGCCGCTACTTTAAGCTTCTTCTCTAACGGGCAATATACCAACCCAATGATTATACGAGTGGCGGGGCTGGGCTATCAAAAGGGCTTTGGTGGGCACTTTCACAATGACAATTCGCTGGCAGTATTGCGCGATATCCCTGGGGTGATCATCGCCTGCCCGAGTAACGGTGCGGATGCGGTACTAATGTTACGCGAGTGTGTGCGTCTGGCCATTGAGGAACAGCGGATTATCGTTATTATTGAACCTATCGCACTGTACATGACACGCGACTTACACCAACCGGAAGACGGATTGTGGATGGCCAAATATCCATCACCGGAAACCGAGCAGCGGATAGAGCTGGGTCAAATAGGCCAGCATGGCAAGGGCACAGAGCTGGCGATAGTCAGTTATGGCAATGGCTATTATCTGTCGCGTCAGGCGCAAAAAATCCTGCAAAAACAGTATCAAATGGATATCAGAGTTATCGATTTACGTTGGTTGGCACCTTTAAACGAGCAGTCGCTGCTGCGGGCGGTTGCCCAGTGCGGTCACATTTTAGTCGTAGATGAGTGTCGGATAACAGGTTCGCAAAGTGAGGCGCTGATCAGTCTGTTCAGTGAGCAGTGTCAGCATAGGCCCAAGTTGCAAAGAATCACAGCCACAGATAGCTTTATCGCTCTGGGGAAAGCGGCGACAGTGACCTTGCCAAGCTGTGATGCGATTGTCAGTGCAGCACTGCAGTTAACTGAAACAACCGCACTTAGTAGCGAAGAAACTCAGCAGCAGGAGCAGAACATTGGTTAAAAAAACTGCGTTAGTAGTCTGCCCCGGTAGGGGGACTTACAATAAAACTGAGCTAGGCTATTTACGTCGCTGGCACGGTGATAAGCAAGGGCTAATACATCGTATAGACAACTATAGAACGCAGTGCTCACAAATCTCGATCAGTGAGCTGGACGGTGCCGACAGCTATAGCATGAGTAAACACACCCGCGGTGATAATGCCTCAGCACTAGTGTATGCCTGTGCCTACGCCGATTTTTTATCCATAGATCGAGATGAATATGAACTAGTGGCTGTTACCGGTAATTCACTGGGTTGGTATGTGGCGCTAGGTTGTGCCAATGCACTGAGTGAACCTGCAGCATTGCAGCTGATCAATAGCATGGGTACGTTGATGCACAAACATATCAACGGCGGGCAAGTGATCTACCCTATTATCGATCAGCAGTGGCGGGAAATACCCGGTCGTCGACAAATGTTGTTAGATGTGATGAAGCAAGTAAATAGTCGCAGTGATTGCCAGTTGTATATCTCTATCGAACTGGGAGGTTTTTTAGTCTATGCCGGCAATGAGTTAGCGCTGAAATACCTCACACAGTTACTGCCCGTTGAGCAACAGCGCTTCCCGATGCGCTTACACAACCACAGCGCCTTCCACTCGCCACTGTTGCAAGCTATTGCCAAAATGGGGCAGCAGAGTTTGCCGCCTGAGCTTTTTGCGCAGGGAAGCATGCCGATGATCGATGGCCGCGGACATATCTGGCAACCTCACTCTACAGATACTCAACAGTTGTGGGATTACACTTTAGGGCACCAGGTTGTTGCCACTTATGATTTTACTAAAGCGCTGCAAGTCGCTGTGCGTGAGTTTGCCCCTGATCGGCTGATAATATTGGGCCCCGGCTCTACTTTGGGTGGGGCAGTGGCGCAGAGTTTGATTGAGATAAATTGGCAGGGGCTCAGCTGCAAGCAAGATTTCCTTGATCGGCAGCAGTCAGATGAACCACTGTTGATCTCTATGGGATTAGAAGAGCAGCGCTCACTGGCAACTGGGGTATAGTGCTGCAGTTCCTGTTTGCATAGCTGCAGTACAGGGGATGCAGCTGTAAGGCGTTGAGTTGTGCGCTTTTATCGCCCGGGAAACTGTTAGGAAAATATGAGATAAATGCAAAGACAACAGCCGATTGGTATATTCGATTCCGGGGTGGGCGGGCTCTCTATTGGCCTGGCTATCAGAGGTTCTCTTGCCAGTGAAAATTTAGTCTACTTTGCGGATTTAGCGTTTGCCCCCTATGGGATTAAATCGACACAAGTCATCAACCAACGCTGTGAATACATTGTAGACTTTTTGCTCCAGCAGGGCTGCAAGGCAATTGTTATTGCCTGTAATACCGCGACTGTTAATTCAATTAATAATTTGCGTGCTAAGTTTAGTGTGCCGATTATCGGCGTCGAACCGGGTATTAAGCCCGCTGCAGAGCAGAGTAAAACCAGAGTCATCGGGATTCTTGCAACTGAGCAAACATTACAGAGCGACTCATTCGCCCAGCTAACCGCCAGGTTTTCACAACAGGTAGAAATTTTAAGCGTCGCTTGTCCTAAGTTTGTAACCTTAGTTGAGAGCCTTAAGCATAATACTGACGAAGCAGTCACTGTGGTAGAGCAGTATATCAACCCACTGTTGGCAGCGGGCTGTGATCAGATAATATTGGGATGTACCCATTTTTCATTTTTGCGTTCAAGCATTGAAAAAGTGATAGGCACAGACGTAGATATTATTGATACCGCGACTGCGGTGGCGCTGCAGCTGGAGCATCGTTTAAATCAGCAGGGTTTACAAAATCTAACGAAAGCAAAAGGCGAGGAAAAATTCTGGACCAGTGCACAAGGGGATGAAGTAGTTGAATCTATCGCCAGCTTATGGGGAGATGAGATTCGTCTCTCTACAGTTTAGTGATAGAATCAAGTCTAATACACCTCTGGCGTCCAGAGCATATTGAGCATTAGACATTGATTACAGGTTGGATTTAGCTCTTAACCAGCATTTCCTGAACCACCAGCAATTGGGTACAGTCATCAACACACAGTGGGCGACTATAGAGGTAGCCCTGAAAACGGTAACAGCCTAAAGACTCTAACTGAATTTGATCTTCTTTAGTTTCAACGCCTTCGGCAATGATGTCGAGGCGCATACTGTTGGCCATCATAATAATGGTTTCTACAATGGTTAAGCTGTTGGCATCAGTGCGAATATCCTGGACAAAAGATTTATCTATTTTTAGCTCATTCAATGGCAGAGATTTCAAATAGCGCAGCGAGGAATAACCGGTACCGAAATCATCGATTGAAAAGTACACCCCCAGCTCTTTTAGCTGCTGCATCGTTTGAGTGACGGTTTCGATGTTCTCGATTAACATGTTTTCAGTTATTTCCAGACACAATAGTGATAGATCGACACCGCTGTGCTGCAAATTGACGACTTGAGCGACAAAGTCGTGCTGGATAAACTGCTTCGGACTGATATTAACAGCTAGGCGCTTAAACTTATTGGGTAGCCCCAGATTCTGCCAAATCACCAGCTGGCGACCCGCCTCCTCAAGCACCCACTTGCCTATCGGTAGGATTAAGCCTGTCTCCTCAGCAACAGAGATAAAATTGTCCGGGGGTACAAAACCTCGCTCGGGGTGCTGCCAGCGGATCAGTGCCTCCATGCCAACTATCTCACCGTCGCTGTTCACTTGAGGCTGGTAGTAGAGTTCAAACTGATCAAATTCCAGTGCGTGGTGCAGATCTTTTTCTAAGGTTAACCTCTGATTCACCGATTCTTGCAGTTCCTGTTGATAAAAGCAGATCTGGTTGCGTCCCTGGCGTTTTGATTGATACATAGCAGTATCGGCCTGACGCAGTAAATCGTCGATAGTGACCTCTATTTCCTGAGGAAATAAGGTCAGGCCTATGCTGGTGGAAACATATAATTTGTGTTCCTGCACCACAAATGGCAATTTAAACGATTGCAGCAGTTTAGTGGCCATGGCTTGAATAGCATTAGTGGCATTACTTTTATTGTCTGCAATTTCTGGCAGCAGTATTACAAACTCGTCGCCGCCCAGTCTGGCGACAGTGTCCTCGCGACGCAGGCAAGAATTTAGCCTTGAAGCCACTTGTTTGAGCAGGTCGTCACCTATGCCATGACCGAGAGAATCATTGATCAGTTTAAATCTGTCCAAGTCTAAAAAAAGTACTCCGCCATTGTGCTGGTAGCGTTTAGCGGTGTTCAGCGCCTGGGTGATACGGTCATTGAGCAACTGTCGATTGGGTAGGTCAGTGAGGGAGTCGTAAAAAGCCAGGTACTTAATGCGTGCTTCTGCCGCCTTGCGCTTGCCTATATCGTGGGATGAGCAGAGCAGACAAGTTTTACCGTTAACTTCAACCAGTACGAAACGCGCCTCTACCAGGTAGATAGATTGATCGCTGCACAGCAGTTGGATTTCCAGAGTAGTCGACTCTTTAAAATCCACCTGATCGAGCATTTGTTGTATGTCACTGCGATGTTCTGTACTGCTAAGGTCAAACAAAGACAGGGCCAGCAGTTGTTGCTTTTGATATTTCAGGGCCAGACAACCACTGGCATTGATATTGATAATGTTGCCACGGGTATCCATCAGGCAAATAATGTCGCTGGCCTGTTCCATGACCGCGCGAAAATACGCTTCGCTGTCTTTGAGAGTCTGTTTGGCTTGAGTTTCTTTGGCTAACATAGCGTTGAAACTATCCACCAGAAAACCTAGTTCATCCTGATGTGGCTGCACTGGCAGCAACTCTAATTTACCGTCGTCTCTGCGTGTTTGTAACAGTGCTAAGCTATTGCTGATGCGGGTAATAGGGCGGGTGACAAAAAAGTAGAATACGCCAAAGAATAGCCCGGCGGTTAATAGCGATCCCAATAACTGAATATATATAACTTGCAAACTGCGCTGTCGTAAGTTTTCAGTGACCACTGACAAATCAGCAGTTATTTTCAAATATCCGGTCTTGATATTTTGCTCTGCTAAAATCAAAGGGTGGTTATAGTAGCGAAAGCGGCTGGCAAATACCTTACTTTGCCAACCCCATGATGATGTTTGAATAGGTTTCTCTAGCAGTGCCAGACTGTTGTCAAAGTCATCGGTGAGTTCAGCTCTGTGGATGGTCGGGTCTTTAAGTAAACTGGCAATAATACGTTGCGCCAGCACTTTATCCAGCTGATATGTCGCCTGGGTGGCCGACTCTTCTAACAAGCCTATAGTGCGTTGGATCGAGACCTCGAAATTCTGCTGACTGTTGCGCCAGTCGTTGATGATTTGCACTGAAGAGGAGACGATACTCAGCCCCAGCATCATTATTAATGCTAGTTTGAAATTGCGGTAACCTAATTGTTGACGTAAGGGCAGCATTAGCGGATCTCTATATTAATTAGCGACACTGCATTAAAGACCGTATTTAACATAGATTTTCTTTAATTCTCCATTTGTTTTAATGCTTGCCAATCCACTGTTAAAGGTTTTAACCAGCGATTCACTCTCGGGCCAGGCCTTGCTGAAACAGAGATAAAAAGGGTGTGCTTCAATATTAGAGACAGCAGAGAAAGTTAATAGCTCTGTGATATCTAATTGTTTAGCAGTATAAGCGGCTGATTCCCAACCGACATAAAATATGTCCTGATCACGATGCAATAACACGTTGAATGCATCTTTTACTCGATTGACACTTAAGTGTTGAATGTTTTTTTCGATCAGCTCTTTTTGGGTGGCGTAACCGTTGATAGTGATCACTTTTTTATTGCGCATATCTTCCACTACTGTCGGTACTGGACCACGGTGGTCTCTGCGGGTGATCATGGCGACCCGAGTAGTACTAATTGCATCCGAGAGGTGGACAAACTCATTGCGATCAGCCACATCAGAGCAAGTGACAGCAGCGGTCGCTTTACCTGATTTTACATCGCGCATTATTCTTGCCCAAGGATGAAAATCAACAGTGACACTGATACCTGAAGCTGCAAATGCGGCAACGGCAACTTCGACATCGAATCCGGGTTGCTGTGGGTTATTGGCAATATCAAAGGGGGGATAGTTAGTGGCGAACAGTTTCAGTTCAGCGGCGTTGCTCCCTAAAGACAAAGGCAATAATAAACTGAGGATTAACTTAGGAAACAGCATTTTAGATATTTTGAACACGACTCTACTACCCTTGGCTTTAGCGGGAAACTATTGAATCTGAATTGAATGATTACTATAAACCATAGTGAAGTAAATACATAAAGATTACGCAAGGGTTGAATAGAAACTGTAACAAAATCTTTTGTTCCAGTTGTTACTAAGGGCAGTGGCATTAGTTGTGTGGTGTTTATGGATCAGCTTTGGTCAGTGTTTATTTTCTAGTCATTTGAGCTGTTGTGGTTTTTATTGTTGCAGTAAGAAAATATCATCTTGAAACTCTTGCGCTAAGAAATCAATAAAGCAGCGCACTTTAGGCGATTGATAACTACGCGACAGATAGAGTGCCCACAGTGAATAACGCCACTGAGTAAAATCCGTCAGTATTGCTGTCAATTGACCCGACTCGATAAAAGGATTGGCAAGGTCGCAGGGGACTCTGACAATACCCCTGCCGTTTATCGCAGATGTGACCAATATATCTAATGAGTTGGCTTTAATATTCCCGCAAACATCCACCTGGAAATGTTGCTGCTGTTGCACAAAATTCCATTGGTTTTGGTTTAAGTGAACAAAACAGTTGTGCTCAGATAATTGCTGAGGATGGCTGGGAGTTCCATACTGTTGCAGGTATTCGGGGGCGGCACAGAGCACTGACTCTAACTGCATCAACTTCCTGGCTATTAGTGATTCATCGGGCTGTTCGGTAAAACGTAATGCAATGTCTACTCTGTCTTCAACCAGCTGGTTAAAATCATCGGATGCAACAATATCTATATTGATTTTTGCATGTAGTTGGGTAAATTTTTCAACCGCCGTTAACAGTAGTTTCCCGGCAAAACCTATCGGAGCGGCAATGCGAATACTGCCTGATAGCTGTCGGGTTTGCTCTTGTGCATTAAACTCTAACGCACTGACTTCGTTTAAAATACGCTCGCAATAGAGCAACGCATCTTCTCCTGCGCGAGTGAGACTGACACTGCGGGTAGTTCTGTGCAATAACCGCTGTTGTAGCCAAGCTTCTACTTCCTGAACGTGTCGCGAAACCTGCAGCCGGCTCAATTGCAGCTGATCAGCAGCCTTAGTGAAACTCTGTTGGCTGGCAACTTCGACGAAGCTGCTAATGGCGATGAATTTATTCATTATTAGTGTCTTTTATAGACACAATAAGTGTCTGATTGTTGGGTTTATCTCTGTTTTATTAGCTATTAAACTACAGCCAACGTCAATAACACAAGAGAAATAGATTATGAAAATTGCAATTGTCGGTGCTGCAGGCTGGGTGGGAAACGAAGTGCTGCAAGAGGCCAAGAGAAGAGGGCACGAGTTAATAGCCTTGGTCCGAGATCCAGGTAAAGTGACAGAGACCGATATTGAAGTGAGAAAATTTGATATCAGCGATGCCAATAGCTCATTAGCAGCAGCGGTTGCAGGGGCAGAGGTTATCGTTTCATCAGTATCAGGGCGCCACGATGGAGATCAAAGCATCTTTGCCAGAGCGGCGCAGCGCTACTTAGCAGAACTCCCCGATACAGATGCCGATAGGTTAGTCTGGGTAGGCGGAGCGGGCAGCCTGGAAGTTGCACCGGGAGTACCGCTGGTTTCCAGCCCTGCTTTTCCCGAGGAGTATCGAGCAGAAGCTGTGGGCATGGGCAAGGCGTTAGAGGTTTTTCAGCGCAGCAGCAGTACTTTAAACTGGACTTTTATCTCGCCTGCGGCACTGCTTTTTCCCGCAGACAAACAGGCGCCTTACCGCGTGGGTAAAGATCAGCTATTATCAGATGCACAAGGTGAGAGCAAAATATCAGTGGCAGATTATGCTGTCGCACTGATGGATGTATTAGAGAGTAATTTATATCCAAAACAACGTATCGGGGTTGCATACTAAAGAGTATGCCAACAGTGTGCCAGTTTCGCTGTGACGTTGGCACACCTTAATGCGCAGTACAGTGATGATAATTATTGAGCCGTTTTGGAAGGTGGCTGTAGGCGTTACAGAGTAAACAATTCATGAAAGCCAGAGTCGAAAAGATTACCCCCCCTGTTGATAGTAATATTTGCAAAATGCTGGCAGGGGCCCATTATGTTGATTCCCACCGTGTAGCAACCGAATACCTTGGTCGATCGTCACTGCAGATATGGCTAGAACATATAGCTAAAACGCCCGCTTGGATTAATTTTTTGATGTCGCTGCGCAATAAACTGGTCTCCACACTCGGCTTAAAGGATCTCGGTGATCTGCGAATAAGTGATAAAGCAAGTTGGGAATATCAAACCGGCGATAAAGTGGGCATATTTACACTCATATCACTCACCGATAAAGAGGTAATTCTAGGAGATAACGACAAGCACCTCGAGGTTAAAATATCCCTTTATAAGGACAGCAGTAGTGGGGAGTCAATTGTGATTTCAGCCGTAGTGCATACTCACAATATTTTTGGGAAAATATATATGCTGTTTGTCACCCCGGTGCACAAACTAATAGTACCTTACATGTTGGCGCGTTTCAGATAGCGGTATTTCGAACCTATGTTTAACTCCCAGTCATGTTTTTAGTTCAAATCATACGAATGCCTAATTATAATACTTCCGACTCACATCCGGGCACAGAGACAACATTGAAGATTAGTAAACGCTTACAAGCGATAGACAGCCTGGTAACTAAGAGCTATCAGCATATTTGGGATTGCTGCTGTGACCACGGGCAGTTGGGGATGACACTCTTACAGCGCGGTGTCGCTGGGCAACTACACTTTGTCGATATAGTACCTTCGATTATGATGCAGCTGCGCCGTGCTTTAAAGCAACAGTTCCCCGTGCAACAGCAGTGGCGAGTCCATACCTTGGATGTGCTGGATCTGCCGCTTGATGAAGTTGCGCCTGAGCAACCACAGCTGATAATAATCGCCGGGGTCGGCGGCGAGCAGACCTTGTCTATGGTAGAGCATCTGCTGGCTAAGTTTTGTGGGCACAACCTGGAATTTCTACTTTGCCCGCTGCGTCATCAATACAAATTGCGCGCAGCCTTGCAAAAGTTGCCACTGGCGCTACACAACGAGATCTTGATCAAAGAAAACAAGTGGTATTACGAAATTATCCACTTACGCAAAAGCAGCAATGTCTACCCAGTAGCTAGCAACCCTATTCACGCCAGAGGTTCATTAATGTGGGATAATGCCACTGAACTGCAACATGATTATCTTCAGCAAACCATTGGCCACTATCAGCGCATGTTGAAAAACAGCCAAGCCAGTATTACTGAACACTCTGCAATACAACAGACATTATCTGCCTATCTAGAATTACAACAATCATTGAACAGTTAGACTTCCAACTCACTACCCATACCTTTGTTTAGTGACTTTAGTTACACTTAGTCGGTATTGATCATCCTATTAGCTGTTCCAGTCAATCTATGAGTATTCACTAGTGTCCCATTTAGCACAAACCCCAGTAGCAAAAGCCCCAGTGGCGAAAAAAATCAGCCACGAAATGCAAAATCATCAACATCAGCGTGTCGATAATTACTACTGGATGCGCGATGACAGCCGCAGTGACAAACAAATTTTAGCCCATCTTGAAGCGGAAAATGACTATGCGCACGCAGTGCTTAAACCTCAGGAGCAGCTGCAGCAGACAATCTTTGATGAGCTGAAAGCGCGTATTGTCAAAGATGACAATAGTATCCCGGCTCGTGATGGAAAGTACTGGTACCACACGCAAATAAGTGGCGAGCAAGAGTTTGCCAGTTTCTATCGGGCCAGTAGTTTTGCAGGTGCTGATAAAACCTTATTGCTGGATGTGAACTTGCGCGCTGAGCAGCATGAATATTACGATTTGGGAGAGCTGTCGATTAGTCCAAATGATATTGTTTTAAGTTTTTCTGAAGATACTGACAGCCGGCGTATCTACAGTATTTATTTTAAAGACATAGCAAGCGCTGAACTACTGCCGGATGTGCTGCACGATACTGAGGGTGACTTAGTGTGGAGCAATGACAACCAGTACGTTTTTTACGTCAAAAAAGACCTGCAGACTCTGCTGGGTACTGAAGTTTACCGGCACAAAATGGGCACTGAACAGGCCGATGATGAATTGGTTTATCAGCAGCAAGATCACAGTTTTTATATGAGTTTGGGAAAAAGCCGCGACGATTCTGTACTGTTTATTTGCCTGGATGCCACAGACTCATCCGATACTTTGATTCTAGATGCGAATCACCCGCTGCACCAGTTCGAACCTCTAGTTGCCTACACTGCTATGCACGAGTACCAAGTGGATAAGTTAGGTGATTATTACTACATAGTAACTAACTGGCAGGCGCAGAACTTTCGCTTAATGCGGGCCGCGACAGCGGATGTTGCCGATCAGTCGAAGTGGTGTGAAATATTACCAAACAGCGACACAGTGTTACTGGAAGGGGTGGAGTTGTTTAATCACTACTACGTTCTAACCTTGCGAGAAAACGGCCAAATCCGCTTTGTGGTTCAAGATATTAATGAAGCTGCTAACAGCTATACATTGAATTTTGATGATGTTTGTTACTTCTCATCGCTGGGGGATAACCCGGACCCGGATAGCCAGAGTGTGCGTATTTACTATTCAAGCTTGACTACTCCGGGCTCCTGGTATCAGTTTAATCTTGCAAGTGGCGAGCGCAGTTTGCTGAAACAACAGCAAGTGCCCGGCGATTTTGAGGCGAAAAACTACGCCAGCGAGCGGATCTTTGTAACGGCCCGCGATGCTGCTGAAGTCCCCGTCTCAATAGTCTATCGTAAAGACATGTTCCAGCGCGATGGTACTAATCCACTGCTGCAATACGCTTATGGTGCCTACGGTATTACCATAGATCCGAGCTTTTCAAGCGGCATTTTGAGTTTGCTCGATCGCGGATTTGTCTTTGCCATCGCCCATGTGCGCGGCTCAGAAATGTTAGGCCGACACTGGTATGAGCAGGGCAAAAAAGAGTTTAAACAAAATACCTTCAATGATTTTGTCGATGTCACTAAAGCGCTAGTAGAGCGCGGTTACGGTGCTGGGGATAAAATTCTTGCCCGTGGCGGCAGTGCCGGAGGATTGTTGATGGGGGCAATTTGCAACCAGGCACCGCAGTTGTATTTAGGTATAGGTAGTCATGTGCCCTTTGTCGATGTACTGACCACTATGCTGGATGAGAGCATTCCGCTGACCACTAACGAATACGATGAATGGGGCAACCCCAATAACCCAGAAGATTACCAAGTGATTTTAAAGTATTCGCCCTACGACAATATTAGCGCGCAAAATTATCCGCATATTTTAGTTACCACCGGACTGCACGACTCACAAGTGCAGTACTTTGAACCTATGAAGTGGGTGGCGAAACTGCGCGAGCTAAAAACTGACAGCAACTTACTGCTGTTCAAAACCGATATGGATGCCGGGCATGGCGGGGCGGCGGGTCGCTTTAAGAGCTTGCACGAAAAGGCCATAGAGATGGCATTTTTTATTAGCTTAGTCGAAGAACAAGGCGATTAAACTCAGAGCCTGTTGCACAATCTACCGGTATTGTACTTGTGTTTCATACCGGTTATTTACTTCAAACTAAGGTGCCGTTAGCAGAGTTATAAATCGCTTTATTTTCCATAGTAAAGTTGTGTGCAACAATATGTTGCACAGTAAACTTCCAACTTCCAACTTCCAACTTCCAACTTCCAACTTCCAACTTCCAACTTCCAACTTCCGGTGTTTTTCAAGATAGTTGGCACTCTTTGCTTAAATTTCACGCTGTTTTTCGTGTGTCTTGGTTAGGCTCTTTATCTGGGTTCAACATCACGGCCCCGATTGGGTCACAATTCCTT
>MAAB01034835.1_pt1 | contig 14288 bp, 12 predicted proteins | sample 1115991 | NCBI WGS metagenome assembly MAAB01 (sample SAMN04961124, study PRJNA320927) | seawater metagenome | isolation source: sample BD02T18 sea water enriched with oil for 18 days | place: USA:Gulf of Mexico | collected 2013-07-27
CTGAATTTTCTTAAACCAAACGTTAACTCAGTGCCTTATTAAAATGCTCACAGGCACTTTCAAACTCACCCTGTTGAGTTAACAAATTACCCAATTCTGTATGCGCTTCTGACAAGGCTTTAATCTTAGCCGCCGATTCTAAATATTCCTGCGCTTTATCTTTATCATTCATGCGATTGGCGATGCGGCCCAATGCTAATAACAACATAGGGTCGTTAGTACGCTCTTGTAATTGCTTTTCAGCAAATAAAAGCTGCTGTTGAAGGTCGTCACCTTTAATACGTCCGTACAAGCAAATTAACTTGTCATGCCAAACTGAAGGTAGAGCCGTACGTAAGGCTTGCTCCGCTTTCCCAGGTTGCTTAAGTAATAACAGTAACTCGACATAACAGGTCAATACATCAACCGATAAACGCACAGTTCTTGGTGCATCATCATAAATTTCTTTGATCAAACTCGCTTGTCCAGCAGACGCAGAAGAGCTATGACTTTTAGCCGCACGCTGCATCAATTGCATAACGACTTTTTCTTCGAGTTCTTTTAACTTGTCTTGAGGAATCAGTTTTGCCAGTTTACGTACGGTCGGCAGTAAGTCTTTTAAACCGATCCAATCTTCGAGCTCACGCAATACCTTGATGTGCATTTTTAATAAATGCTTATGCTTAGGATTTTGTTTACGTAAACGCAGAACGATCGCTAATGCTTGTTCGGTTTGACCACGAGAGATCAATAGCTGAATTTGAGTAATGGCAACCGCGAGCTCAGCACCCTTCGTGCTTTGACTGGCTTCTTTTAGCCATTGGTCTGACTTATCCATGTCACCTTTTTCGTAGGCAGCACGGGCAGCACCCAAATAATTGATTAGCGGGTTATCACCTAGAGCTGCCGCTTGAGTTAATTGACGCTCTGCTGTTCTCCACTGGCCCTGAGCCAAGCTCAAGAAACCTCGAGTTGTTTGACGCTGACCACGCTTAGAACGACGCTGTTTACGCCACTCATTAATACGCCAATCACTGCCAATTAATAATAAGACAAAACGTAATACTAAATAGGCGCAGATAAAAAATGTCGCCAGCATAATGTTGAAAAACCAGAAGCTGGTTTCAATCGTATAGTTGCCCCAACTAAATAATACATAGCCAGAACTGATACTGACAAGATAACCAAAGACTAATCCAACTAATAAAAATAGAGCGATTAAAATCACGAGTTTTTTCATTTTAAATTCCTCGTGATTTATTTAGCGAAGGCAGTAGAAGAAGCAGAACCTAAGCGGCGCTGCTCATCTTGCAGCTGGCGCAAGCGATTAAGTGAACCGCTAATTTCTGGAAACTCAGGAGATACATTCCAGCGTTTTAACTCAGCCAACGTCTCAACTACCGCTTCTGTTTTAGCATTTTTTACGATGATGAACTCTTCTATCCAAGCCTGTGTTCTTGCAATGCTTTGCTTATATAAAGTATCTTTTTGACGCACGAGAGCAACCTGAGCTTGCTCTAACATTAACTGCATATTTTGTTGTAGGTAATAATGCTGATCAGGAGTTAACGGTGCAGGTAATGCTTTGTCATGTTCACGAATACGCACAACCTTTTCGATCCCGGCCCACGCCTTGGTCGCAAACTTATCCCATGCAGTTGCTTCCACGTCTAGATCAACGGCCTCTTTAACAATTGCCGTAGCTTTAAATGTTCGAGGCATCCACTCTAGCTCTCCAATTTGATCTTGCACTGCTTGCAAGCGAGCCACTGCGCCAGTGAGGTCAACAGCAGGAACTGAGCGTAAGGTTTGCAATTCTTTTGCTAATAGCTGGCGAACAGGGTTTATTAATGGATTTTGAGTTTCTGCCAATACCTTATCTGCGGCGACTAAGATAGCCACCGAACCCTGCCAATCCTTTTCGAGATCTAAACGCTGGTTGGCAAGACGTAATAAATATTCAGCTTCGGCCAATAACCAATCGCTACGATCAGCACCGGGCAGCTGCGCTAAACGCTGGGCGTTTTGCTGTAATTGCTGACCTTGTAGCTTTGCATGAGCATCTGTTTTTTCAAGCTGGGCCTTAAGTGCTGTATTCTTTTCAGTACTTTGCTCTAGCTGATGAGAGAGGGTTAATAGTTGTTTCGAGAACTCGAAACCTTTCCAGCCGATACCACCGATTGCAACCAAAGCGATAACCACCAGCAGTAATGCAAAGATAGCCAATGCCGAACTGGGTTTAGCAGACTCTTTTATCACAGATTTTTTTGCCGAAGCGCTTTTTTTAGCAGGGCTCTTGTTAGCTGATTCTTCTGGTGCTGCCGGTGCTGGTTGCAAATTATCTGTCACAACTATTTCCTTAATAAATGATCCGATTTACTTTTTATTAAACGCTTTCTTCGATCCAGCGCTTCACTGCCAACAACATATCAGCATCTTGAGCACTAGTGGCAATCTGTATATTGATAAACCCCAGTGATTCTGCCAGTTCTGCGACTCGACGACTAGGGGCAATGATGCCACGAACTCTTTCGCTAATCCTTGGCTGTTGCGCCGCAATGGCTTCTAACCCTTGGCCACTACTGACCAATAGCAAGGGGGATTGTGCTAAAGCTTGTTGCCATTCTGGTTCAGTATATTCGGGAATAAGGCGTTGATAAAGCTCGGAATAAACAACGGTAGCACCCCGCCCTCGCAGTGTACTGGCAAGGGTTTCGCGCCCGCCGACGCCTCGCCAAATTAGGATTTTCTTCCCTTCAACGTCTTGCAGCTCTGGCATATTGAGTGCGCCTTCGCTATCAAACTGACCCGCTGGCATTTTTGCTTCTAGCCCATGCTCCGCCATCACGGCGGCGGTGACGGGACCAATGGCGATCCAATCAACCCCTAATGGCCATTGAGGCCAATATTGATCAAGGTACATTATTCCCATTTCAGCAGCATTGCGACTAATCGCAATCACAGCATCGAACAGGTCTATATCCATAAATTGGGATTTAATTGCTGGGGTTTCTGCCACCGCTTCAATTTTCAGCAATGGCTGACGAATAACGTCGCAACCTAGTGCTTCTAACGATGGGCAGATTTCTTCGGCCTGTGATGCTGGTCGAGTGACCAGCACAGGTAATTTTTGAATACTTACATTAGGCGTTTGCATAAACTTCGGCCAAGATTTTATCAGCCCCTTGGCTTAACAAATCTTCAGCAGCTTTTATTCCTAAAGCTTCAGCTTCAGCAACAGGCGCACGATATTCTGTCGTCAGCATTTGCTTACCATCAACACTACCTACTAAACCACGCAACCAAAGCTCGCCATCCTTCTCGGTTGCATAACATGCAATCGGTACTTGGCAACCACCTTCTAAGCGACGATTCATTGCGCGCTCAGCGGTTACACGATAGGCAGTAGTCTCATGCTGAAGTGGTTTTAACAATGCTAGTGTTTCTTCATCATCCGAACGCAACTCGATACCGACAGCCCCTTGACCGCCTGCAGGTAATGAAACCTCAGGTACAAGATATTCAGCGATTCGAGAGTCCATTTCTAAGCGCAGTAGCCCTGCTGACGCTAGAATAATCGCATCAAATTCGCCACTGTCTAATTTTCCTAAACGTGTTTGTACGTTTCCGCGTAAAGAACGAATAACTAAATCAGGGCGTAGGTTTTGCAACTGACACTGACGACGTAAGCTAGAGGTTCCAACGACAGCGCCTTGTGGTAATTCACTTAGGCTTTTGAAATTATTGGATACAAACGCATCCGTCGGATTTTCACGCTCTAGGATCACACCTAACTCTAAACCTTCAGGAAATTCCATCGGTACATCTTTCATAGAATGCACTGCGATATCGGCATCACCGGCTAGCATCGCCACTTCCAGTTCTTTAACGAATAACCCTTTGCCACCAATTTTAGCCAGCGGTGTATCTAGGATGATGTCGCCCTTGGTTGTGAACGTAACCAGTTCTACGATTAGCTCTGGGTTTAACGCAATCAAGCGAGCTTTAACATGCTCCGCCTGCCATAAGGCAAGAGGACTTTTACGAGTAGCAATTCTAAGAGTACGAGCTGACATTGGGTATCCTTCAGCGGAATGAGCAAAATTATGGCCTATGATAACAGCAATCATAGGCCGATTAGAATGCTCTAGGTCAGTTCAAAGATATTATTAAAGCGGATAAGAAAGCCTTACAACCCTCGCATCAATTTCCTGACACTAGGTAGATGTCGACGGCTCACGCTCATGCCTTCATCCAAGCCTTTTAAGTAGAGAATATGCACACTGCTCTCTACGGTTTCTAAGCGATCTATTTTTTCTTTGGCGACAAGGGCATTACGATGAATACGCACAAAATACTGTTCAAATTCATCCTCTAAGACTTTTAACGGCTCATCAATAAGGACCTCACCCGTAAGTGAATCCTCTGCTTTGTATTTCACAGTGATGTACTTCTGATCAGCCTGAAAGCTATAGATATCCGTGATGGGGATAAGTTGCAAACCTTGATGAGTCCGCGCACTGATGTGTGTTCGGCGGCTACTATTAACATCTATCTCTGCATCGGGTTGCTGTTCAATCCAACGCTGAGCTTTTTGTAGGGCTTTATTTAAATCTTCTTTGCGGATGGGTTTCAGTAAATAATCAACCGCTTCCACTTTAAACGCGGTCAATGCGTGTTCATCATACGCGGTGCAAAAAATAATCGCAGGACGTGGCCCATTATTAGGCAATAATCCCATCAATTGTTCGGCAACTTCCAGTCCGGTTAAGCCTGGCATTTGTATATCCATTAACACTAAGTCAGCCTTATGCTGGCGCAACCAATCTAACGCAGCTTGCCCATTCCCTGCCTCTGCAACAATTTGATAATTTTCATGTTCCGCTAGAAGTCGCGCTAAACGCTGACGCGCTAACGGTTCATCATCTACCAGCAATACTCGTAAACTCATTGGCCTTCCAGGATTGGTATCTGCTTGTACATTGGATAATGATTAAGCTATCCATTATTTTTTTTACTATTTTCGCTATTGTATTCTGGTAACTCAATCATCACACGGTACTGGTTAGCAGTTTCTTGATTTTCTAATACCGCAGCATCAGCAAAAATGGCTTCTAAGCGCATGGCAATGTTGGGTAATGATATTTGGTGGCCATCACTTTGCACGGCGAAGTCTGGTTTGTCATTTTCGATGACCAATAACCAGCGCTTTTCTTTGTCGCTTGTCTCAGAGCAAATACTCAGAGTAATGACAACTTTTCCACCTTCAATTAAAGGCTGGATGCCATGATAAATCGCATTCTCTAGCAAAGGTTGCAATAACAACTGAGGCACTTGAATTTTCGGTATTTCCTCAGGTAACCGCCATTCAAGCCTAAGTCTATCGCCCAAACGTTCTTGCTCGATGCTCAAATAACGCCGCCCTAACTCAATCTCAGCGGCCAGATCTACTTGAGCATCTTGATCTTTCAATACCACCCTAAATAATGAGGATAGATCCACCAACATGTTCTCGGCTTTTTCAGCATCAATCGCGATTAATGACGCGACGGTATTCAGACTGTTAAAGAAAAAGTGAGGACGAATTCGAGCTTGCAAAGCCTGCAAGCGAGAGCTTAATTCAGCTTGGCTTTTCAAGCGCCACTGACTCTGCACATAAAAATAGCGTAGCCCCATACCACCAAAGATGGCACTGATTAATATATTACGAAGAATCCAAGACCAGTCAATTCTATAACCCAGGCCCAGACCTAAGGAAGGAAGAATGGCCTCAACCGCTAAACTGATGAGGAAACAGACCAGCATTAATAAGCCCATCGCCCAAGATACGGCCCATGGTAACGCTAACCGCGCCATGAAATTACGCGATTGGCATAGCAGCGCAACCGAAAGAAGTGCAACCCATTGCACAAAATATGAAAGTGTCGCAAAGCGCTCCCACTGAAAGCCAACCAAGCCATTTTCGATCAGAATCAACGCCGTTACGAGGGCTTCTGATACTAAAATCAGTACCATCACCGCACGTACATTACACAGATCGGGCAAAAAGAAGGTTTCGAGTTTTTTATTATGAATATTCATGAACTCAGTGTTCCGTTGTCGAGCCGATAATACAAGCAATAATTACCTCTCAGACCTATTGCATCGCCTATGAATCCAGAAACAGGTGACTACTAATTAGGCCCTTAGAGAGCTATAATTCGCGCATTCAAATTTTCGTGCAATTTCTATCCACCGTATTTGCACTCTACTATCTAATTCGCGATTTCATTCGAGGTTTTCATGTCTGATCAAACTAACTCTTCTTGGGGCGGCCGTTTTTCTGAGCCTACCGATGCCTTTGTTGCCCGCTTTACTGCATCAGTTGATTTTGATCAGCGCATGTATGCTCATGATATCCAAGGTTCTGTAGCACACGCTAAGATGCTGGCTAAGGTTGGCGTATTAACGCAAGCCGAGTGCGATGACATTTTACGTGGACTTGAAGAAGTGCGTATCGAAATCGAACGTGGCACTTTTAAATGGTCAATTGAGCTAGAAGACGTTCATATGAACATCGAAGCCGCCTTAACCGCTAAGATCGGCATCACAGGTAAAAAGCTGCATACTGGCCGTTCACGTAACGATCAGGTGGCAACGGATATCCGTTTATACCTGCGTGATGAAATCGATAACATCGGTGCTGAATTAACACGTTTGCAAGAAGGCCTAATCGGTTTAGCCGCGGCTCATTCTGATACGATTATGCCAGGTTTCACTCACCTGCAAACCGCTCAGCCAGTGACCTTTGGTCATCACATTTTAGCGTGGAACGAAATGCTAGAGCGTGATTTTGACCGTCTATCAGATGTGCGTAAGCGTATGAACCGCCTGCCACTCGGCGCCGCTGCTTTAGCCGGTACTACGTATCCGATTGATCGTCATTATACGGCTGAGTTGTTGGGCTTCACTGCTCCTACAGAGAACAGCCTAGATTCTGTTTCTGACCGTGACTTCGCCATTGAATTTACAGCGGCTGGCGCCATCATCATGATGCACATGTCGCGCTTCTCTGAAGAATTAGTACTTTGGGCTTCTGCTCAGTTCCAGTTTATTCACCTTCCAGATCGCTTCTGCACCGGCTCTTCAATTATGCCGCAGAAGAAGAATCCAGATGTGCCTGAATTGGTGCGTGGTAAGTCTGGCCGTGTTTATGGTCACCTTATGTCTCTTCTTACCTTGATGAAGTCTCAGCCGCTGGCTTACAACAAAGACAACCAAGAAGACAAAGAACCATTATTTGATACGATTGATACGCTGCGCGATAGCCTGCGTGCCTTCGCTGATATGGCGCCACACCTTGAGCCTAACAAGCCTTCTATGTATGAAGCAGCTCGTCGTGGTTTCTCTACCGCGACGGACCTTGCCGATTATGTGGTAGTGAAAGGGATTCCTTTCCGTGATGCTCACGAAATCGTCGGTAAGGCCGTAGCTTATGGTCTTGAGACTGGTAAGGATTTAAGTGAGATGTCGTTAGAAGAGCTTCAGAAGTTTTCTGATCAGATCACTGCTGATGTATTTGATGTACTGACCCTTGAAGGTTCAGTTGCTGCTCGTGACCATATTGGTGGCACCGCGCCTAAGCAAGTGATTGCTGCTGCGAAGCGCGCGAGTGAGCGTTTAGCTAAGCGTTAATCTTTACGACCTTGCGGTAATTGTTGCTCGAGAGTAAAAGAAAGAAGGCGCGCTGTTGATCTCATTCAGACATTAACATCGAGCCTTTTTTTATGCCCACTCCCCTTGCCTATAGCCCAAATTGTCTATACTTAAGGCATGTCTAATTCGTTAATATCCCCTAATACAAAACAACAGTCGATTCAAAAGTCGCCTGCGAAAACGCTGCAAATACAACTGCCGCCCTCTCAACAAATTAATCAATGGCGTCAGTCTTTTCTGAGTCTTAATAGCGCTCGCCTAGAACAAGCACGTAGCTTGATGTTAGAGCGCCAGACTCGAGTACTTGATGTTCTGCCTATTTTATTACATTTGAACCACCCTCAACTGCCTGGTTTTATCAACCAAAGAGTGCCTGCCGGCATTGAGCACTTTAGTCCACAGGCCAATTCACTCCATGCATTGCGCTATGTCGCTAAAGGGCTGCAAGTCCCTAGAATTAGTGGCTTACGCTGTATCCAAGCCATTTTTTTAATGGGCAGCCTAGGGACTCTCGCGCAAACTGCCGCTAGCGACCTTGATGTATGGCTTTGCCATATTGATGATTTAAGCGATGAACAGCTCGCAATGCTGAAAACTAAATGTGAGCTGATTGAGAAGTGGGCCGAAAGTCAAAAGGTCGAGCTGCATTTCTTTTTGATGAACGCCGAGGAGTTCCGCCAAGGGAAGCTGCAAACACATGTTGATACCGAGCACTCAGGCTCAACTCAACACTTACTTTTATTGGATGAGTTCTATCGCTCATCATTATGGATAGCGGGCCGTATGCCTAGTTGGTGGTTAATCCCTACTAAATATGAAAAGCACAGCCAAAGCTACCTGAATCAGTTATCTGAGCACCAACTCATTCATGATGTTCATTGGATTAACTTTGGCAGTATCCCCACGATACCAGCCGCTGAGTTTGTTGGCGCAGGCTTATGGCAGCTAAACAAAGGATTAAAAAACCCTTATAAGTCATTACTTAAACTGCTTTTAACTCAGCATTACGCTAGCCAATATCCAAAAATCCGTCCTTTATGCTGGGATTTAAAAGATACCGTTCATAGTGGTAATACTAACCCTCTAGACTGTGACGGTTATTTGCTCATGTTGCAGCGTGTCAGCACCCAGGTTGCTGCAGAGCACGATCATAAACGCTTAGAGCTATTGCGGCGCGCATTTTATTTCAAAGCGCACCTGCCTTTAACTAAAGCGAGCCAAGGCCAAAAACGTCAATGGCGTTATCAAGAGCTGCAACAAATTGTCGAGTCTTGGCACTGGACTAATGACCAACTAAGGCACCTCGATCATAGAGACGAATGGCAGGTTTATGAGGTTCAAGCTGAGCGTAATGCCCTCGTAAACGAGATGCTGACCAGCTACCGATATTTGGCCGCTTTTAGTGATCAATATACAAAGAAAATTCGAATTAATCGCCAAGATCTCACGTTACTTGGAAATCAGCTGTACGCATTTTACGATGCTAAACCTGGAAAAATCCTCACCATAAACCCAAACATCACACCCGACCTCGTGCAGGATAAAATATCCTTAGTATTAACAGAAGAAAAGCGCTGGCAATTAATTTCGGGAATTTACAACAAAGAGACAGAGCATCGTGTTCTTAAGCAATCTCCTAGTTTAATGGAGCTACTTTGTTACGCTCACTTTAATGGTCTACTTAGCAATCATACTAACTATGCAATTTACCCTGAGCATAATCCACTAACAAAATATGAATTGAATGAATTGCTACAGGTTGTTCGCAGCCTGGCTAAACCCAAACATATTCCAGCAGCGAACTTTTTACGCCCAAGTATTCCAGTGCAGTGGCAGCTATTTATTAATGCCGGTGTCGACCCTATGCACCAATTCACTCGCCGAGGCATGCAAAAACTGAGCAACCGAGATGATGCCTTAGGCTATAGCGCGCTTAAAGAAAATCTTGTGCAAAGTATCGATCTACTCACAATTAATAGTTGGGGCGAATGGCGCATTCAACGCTTTCAAGGGCAGAACTCATTAATCGATAGCCTATATCATTTGCTCCAACATATTCCTTTAGCTCGCAAGCAAGGCTGGCCGGACTATCAATGCCACTGTTTCTGCGTAAGCCGAGCGGGCGCGATCAGTATGCGAGTAGAACAAATACTGGCGGATATAACTCAGCATGTAATTAATCAACCTAAAGTTGATTACATACTGGAAGCAGGCAAAAACTATTATGTTTGGCAGCAAGACAAGAGCATCATCAAGTTGCAGCAAGCGGATTCTGTTTCCAAGTTCCTCTCAATTTTGGCGAGACCTCGTCAGCAGTACGCACATTATAAACTAGACTCGAATGCTCTTAGTGGAAGCCCGTTAAAAGCAATTTTTGATAATGCTAAGCCTGGTGCATGGCAAGTCTATTTTTGGCATAAAGAAGAAAGCTACTTTTGGTATTTACTCGATGAGCGCGGTGTTTTATTGCATCAACAACAAATAGCCAAATCCGATAGTGAAGTACTTATTCCCATCATTCGCTTTCTACGCCAAGTAGATCAGCGCATGCAAGGCCGGTTAATACGACAACGAGCTCGCCCATTACAAATGTTTGAGTTAAAACGAAATAATGAAAGTGCAGAATTTGAGCGCATTCCAAGGCGCTTGCCTCCGCTGCAAGATCAAAGCAGTCAGATTCAATTGAATGCAATTCTAGATGATCAAAACCAGGTCAATATTTATTGTAATGGCGAAGAATTCAGCGTCTGGGAATGGGGGTCTCAGCTCTACCAGAAGGTGGCTAAAACAATTATGAATATGCGCACGGGTAAAGAAAGCTATCCCGTCTATTTAACCGATCTTGCGCTCTACGGTGACGAGAGCATTATTCAACACATCAAATTTAAGCAAGTGATCGAAAAGGATTTGAACGACGCTCTAATGACCCTATCGACTACCCGCTAACTGCCGTATAATGTCGGCAAATTCGGGAGACTGACCATGCGCTTTTTCTTATTACCTGTTTTAACAGGATTATTACTATTATCGGGTTGCGGACAAAAAGGCCCTCTTTATATTCCTAAAGACGATGCCAAACCCATCGACAGCTCGATAACTAGTGAATAGATACAGACGCGCCTCAGTAAACCTGCAACCTTTTTAGATTAGAAATACGATGACAATATTCGATTATAACAATGGCGTGTTGCACGCTGAATCAGTTTCCGCTGTCGACATTGCAGCTCAATATGGCACGCCTTGTTATGTGTACTCACGCAAAGCGTTCGAGCAACACTACCTCGCCTATGAAGATGCCTTACAAGACCGCGATCACCTTGTATGTTATGCAATGAAAGCGAATTCTAATTTAGCCGTACTCAACGTATTGGCAAAACTAGGCGCGGGGTTTGATATTGTATCCATTGGTGAATTAGAGCGTGTTATCGCCGCTGGCGGTGATCCTAAGAAAGTCGTTTTTTCAGGGGTGGGTAAAAAAGCTCATGAAATTCGTCGCGCATTAGAAGTGGGCGTTTATTGCTTCAACATTGAATCAGAAGCCGAACTTGATCGCGTTAACGACGTAGCCGCTGAGATGAACATGCAAGCGCCGATCTCGATCCGTGTAAATCCAGATGTTGATGCGCAGACTCATCCATATATTTCTACGGGTTTGAAAGAGAACAAGTTCGGCGTTGATATTGATGACGCGCCGCGCATTTATGCTAAAGCCAATGCCATGTCTAATTTAGACGTGCAAGGTATCGATTGCCACATTGGTAGCCAGCTCATCGAAACAGCACCTTTTATGGATGCTTTGGATCGCGTTTTAGCCTTGGTTGATATTCTTGCCGAGCAAGGCATTGCCATTCACCACCTCGATTTAGGCGGCGGTTTAGGCGTGACTTATGATGACGAAGTGCCACCGACTCCTGGTGAGTACATTGCCGAGTTGACTGAGCGTCTAGGTGATCGTCAATTAAAATTAATCTTCGAACCTGGCCGTTCTATTGCTGCGAACGCAGGTATCTTCTTAACTCAGGTTGAGTTTTTGAAGTCGAATGAAGAAAAGAACTTCGCCATTATTGATGGTGCGATGAACGACTTGATTCGCCCTGCCTTATACAGTGCATGGCAAGCTATTGTCCCAGTAGTTCAGCATACTGATCGTGATGAAGCCGAAACCAAGGCTTGGGATCTGGTTGGCCCCGTTTGTGAAACCGGTGACTTCTTAGGTAAAGATCGTCAGTTGAATTTACACGCCGGTGATTTGTTAGCGGTTAAGTCTTCTGGTGCTTACGGTTTTGTAATGGCCTCTAACTATAATAGCCGCCCTCGTCCTGCAGAAATAATGGTCGATGGAGATAGCAGCTATGTTGTTCGTGCTCGCGAAACCATTGCTAATTTATACGCCGGCGAACAATTATTACCTGCTGAGTAACGTGCACTAAAAGGTTAAATAGAATGTGGATCAAATTTCATAAAATGCACGGCCTAGGTAACGACTTTATGGTCGTTGACCTGGTCACTCAGCATGCGTACCTCACGCCAATGCAGATTCGCCATTTAGCCGATCGCAATTTTGGTGTCGGTTTTGATCAACTATTACTAGTTGAAGTGCCGACTCAGCCCAATGTCGATTTTAAATATCGAATATTCAACTCTGATGGCAGTGAAGTTGAAAACTGTGGCAACGGTGCGCGTTGTTTTGCACGCTTCGTCTATGAGCAAAAGCTGATTGGTCGCCGTAATATTCGTGTTGAAACGGCTAGCGGTAATATGACACTGGAACTAACCCCAGAGAACGACGTTATCGTTAATATGGGGCCTCCTGTTTTAGCGCCCGCGGAAGTGCCTTTCATACCAGAAAGCAGTGATAAAGCTCAAGCCGTTAGCTATAAAATTGAAGTCGAAGGTCATGGCCGCATCGACATTGGTGCCGTTTCAATGGGCAACCCTCATGGCGTCATTATTGTTGATGATATTGATACAGCGCCCGTTGCAACTTTAGGTCCTTTGGTTGAAGCCCACGCTAGCTTTCCTCAAAAAGTGAATGCGGGTTTCATGCAAGTGATTAACCGTAACCATATTAAACTCCGTGTTTTCGAACGCGGGGTCGGCGAAACGAAAGCCTGCGGTACAGGAGCTTGTGGCGCGGTTGTCTCAGGTATCTTGCGTGGGTTGCTCGATAATACAGTTCAAGTCGATTTACCCGGTGGTTCTTTGACCATCGAATGGGATGGGCAAGGTGATGTCATCATGACAGGACCTACCAGCAATGTATTCGAAGGTCGAGTCAATATCTAATGGCGAGTGCTGTAGATAGACAAGCAGATTTAAAGGAATAAATAATGAGCGATTCATTACGACTCACTGATGCCGACGTTATACAGTATTTGCGAGACAACCCTGATTTTTTCATCGCCAAGGATGATCTATTAGCGGACCTGCGAGTTCCCCATAATTCTGGGCAAGCCACTAGCTTGATCGAACGTCAGCTAGCCGTTTATCGTGAGCGTAATGTTGAGCTGCGTCAGCGCTTAACGGACCTACTAGAAAACGCACGCCGTAATGACAAATTATTCGGCAAGACTAAGCGTCTCGTTTTATCTTTGATTGATGCCCAAAGTTGGATTGATATTGAAGCGGCCCTAGACGATAGCTTACGCCAAGATTTCAATGTTGATCATTGGAGCCTCTTGTATTTCACTGAAGAAAAGCTCGAACATCCATTACGCAGTATCGACAGTAAAGATAAACAGCGTGAGATTCATCGCTTATTTAAAGGTCACCGTGCCTTTTGTGGGCAAATGACTGACGAGACGATGGATTTATTACTCGACGAGCACCATAGCACTGCTGAATCTATTGCTGCGGCCCAAATTCGTAACGGCCAGCAAACCGGCGTTATTAGCGTCGCCAGTGACGACCCAAAATTCTATCGCAGCTCGATGGATACTTTGTTCTTAGATTATATTGCCGATGTTTTAGGGTTAATTCTGCCAGATTTACCACAAAGCGCTTAAGCCTCTAAATTGAAGTTAAGAGTGTGAATAACAAGTTAAAGCCAAGAGTAAAAATATTGTTATGTCGATAAAACTCATCACTTTTGATCTGGACAATACTCTTTGGCATACCGATCCAGTGATCATTAAGGCAGAAGAAATTCAGTGGCAGCGAGTGAAGGAACTTTGTCCTTCATTCGATCAGTTTTTTACCCCTGCAAGCCTTCAGGCACTTAAGTTACAAACAATCCAACTACATCCCGAATTTCGCCATAAACTAAGCCAGTTACGTTTAGAATTTTTATATCAAGTCTTTATTAAGTGTGGCATTACTAAGCAACAAGCTCTGCTATTCGCTGAACAAACTTTCGCTGTATTTTTACAAGCTCGTAACCAAGTTGTTTTCTTTCCTCAAGCATTAAGCCTGCTGAAAACACTACGCAGCGACTACCAAGTCATCGCCCTGAGCAACGGTAATGCAGACCTAAAGGACATCGGAATTGATCACCTTTTCAACGCACACTTTCATGCTGAAAATGTTGCTAATCCTAAACCTCATAGCGATATGTTTTTAGCCGCGTTGGAGTTTTCTGGTGTCGGGCCTAATGAAAGTATTCATATTGGGGATCA
>MAAB01007607.1_pt1 | contig 14228 bp, 10 predicted proteins | sample 1115991 | NCBI WGS metagenome assembly MAAB01 (sample SAMN04961124, study PRJNA320927) | seawater metagenome | isolation source: sample BD02T18 sea water enriched with oil for 18 days | place: USA:Gulf of Mexico | collected 2013-07-27
GAGGTTCCGTGGGACGGTAAAGAATCAGGGAATCTCTTAGTGAGAGGCCCTTGGGTTGTCGATAAATATTTTAATAGACCTGATGTAGAAAACAAAAATGGCTGGTTCGATACTGGCGACGTATCAGTTATTGATCAATATGGCTATATGAAAATAACGGATAGAAGTAAAGATGTTATTAAATCAGGGGGTGAGTGGATCTCTTCTGTTGACATTGAAAATGCTATGATGTCACATCCTGACGTATCTCTAGCCGCTGTTATAGGTATTGAACACCATAAATGGGATGAACGCCCTTTATTAATTATAGAAAATCACAGGGGTGAAGCATTATCACACGAAGACATAGTCACCTTTTTAACCGGAAAAATAGCTAAGTGGTGGATGCCTGATGCTATTGAGTATGTTGAACATATTCCTATGACGGCAACAGGAAAAATGCATAAATTAAAATTAAGAGAAAAATTTGAACAATATTCTTTCTAATTTATTAGATTAAAATTCTAAATATGGGTAATAAGCACTTTGAATCATACTAAAAAGTAAGTAGTCCCTACTTACTTTTTATTTTGAACAAGTCAATTTATGCACCAGTTTGTTGGTAATATTTTATACCATTCTCATCGGGCGTAGCAATTATTCTACCTTGTGCACATAGATAATTGAGGCTTGCTAAAGCTTCACCAAAAGCTAGCATTAAATTATTTTCATCTATATTTGCTTTAAACAGTATCGGAAATGTTTCTGAAACGGTTCTGGGTTGTAGGCAAAAATCATATAAACAAGCCATATCTTGTTTCGCATCTTCAGACAGCGTATTCAAACGATTTTCACCACCATAAAAAGGTAAACCATGAGAAGGTAGTACCAAGGTTTGGTTATTAATTACTTTACTAATATCCTGACAAGAAAGAAAAAAGTCAGCCATAGGGTTAGCATTTGGCTGGGTTGGCCATACACTTATATTTGATGAAATGGTTGGCAGCAATTGATCGCCAGAAATAAACAGGTTTAGCTCTTCACAAAACAAACAAATATGTTCTGGTGAGTGACCTCTGCCAATATGTACCTGCCATTGATATTTACCCAATGTAATACCGTCATTATGCTGTAATTGTTGATAGGAGCTGGGCATTAGGGAGATTAGATTGCTAAAAATCTTTATATGCTTAAAGTAGCTTTTTATTTGATCGTCACTTGCTCCAGCTTGTTGGTAAAATGTCTGAGCTTGAGCAATAGATGTGGGTTTATTATTAGCAAAAATCTGATGATAAAATTCAAATTCTCCCTTTGATATCAGTAGCTTTGCACTTTGATTTTCACATATCCAGCCGGCAAGGCCAACATGATCAGGGTGAGAATGAGTACAAATAATTTGTTTTATCGGTTTATTCTGCAACTGAGTTGAAAAAATTTCCTGCCAAGCGGTTTTTGACGTTGAAGTATTTGGTCCAGTATCTACTAATGTCCAATAATTATCTTCTTCTATTAGCCATAAGTTGATGTGATCTAGGCTAAAAGGCATGCCTAAACGTAACCAGTAGACACGAGGAGCAATCTCTTTAAATGTGTTATTTTTTGGTTTTCTTTTATAGGGATAAGTGATGTTTTTCACTTGTTGCTCCATAGTACTCTAATACTTTATTAATATACTGCTCGGTAACAGAAGAGGTCCCTCCTCAGCACAGACGTATTAACATAATAGTCTGTGCTGAGAAGTGGGTTAATTTGTGCTACATTTAAAATTCAAACTGAAAATTTCAGCAACAAAAACAAGACCAAACTACCAATGAATCTGAAAAGTGTACAGTCCTGTTATACTTGACGATCTACATTTTCCCAGAATGTTTTGCGTACATCACGTTTAAGTACTTTTCCCACAGGAGATAGCGGTATTTTATCCCAGAATAATACTTCTTTAGGGGCCTTAATACTTCCTAGAGCGTCTTTGCAAATAGCTTTCACTCTTTCTGGATCAATAGTTTGTCCGGTTTTCAACTCTATTACCGCAGTAATTTGTTCTCCACATTTAGCATGTGGCGTACCTATAACCGTTGAAACCATGACTTCATCTATGCCATTGATGATATTCTCAATTTCTACAGGGTAAACGTTAAAACCGCCCGAAATAATCATATCTTTCAATCGATCGACAATGGTAACAAAGCCCTGCTCGTCTATAATTCCTACATCAGTGGTGTGATGCCAACCAAACTTAGAAACCTCTTCTGTTGCTTCTGGGTTTTTATAGTAACATTTCATTACCGAGCTACTGCGAACCACTATTTCCCCTTTCTCGCCAGCAGGTAAAATATTTCCTTCAGGGTCCATTATTTCAATATGCGCATATTTAGTAGGTCGACCAGCTGAAGCCAATACCTTCATGTTTAATGTTCCGTCTTCATTTATGTAATCTTTTGCTTCTTTAACTATGACAGGAAATAGGCTTTCTGTTTGACCATATATTTCGTACATTGCAGAGCCAAAAACTCTTGTTGCTTCTGCATAGCGTTCAGGTGCTACGGGCGCAGAGCCAATGACTAAAGCTTTTAGTGATGAGGTATCTATGTCGTTAATGTTTGGTTGTGCCAATAGCCCGTATAGTGCTGCGGGAGGTAAAAACATAGATTGTATTTTATTTACGTTAATGGCATCAATTACACGTTCTGGGATAAAACCGGATAACATACGTAAACAACCACCAGCGGCTATACAGCTCAAACCAAACATACCTGCAGCATGTGTCATGGGAGCAACCACTAAGTTAGTATCGCCTTCTTCAATAGGTAGTGAAATTAAAATACCTAATAGGAAATTATCAAAGCTTTGATGGGTATGTTCAACACCTTTAGAAGGGCCTGTTGTTCCACCTGTGGCCACCACAACAGCAGTTGCCATTGGATCAACTTTTTCTGATGCATATTCACCTGTTACATCGACGGTCAGGTCATCTAATGAGACTGATTCATTGGTAGATTTGTCAAGACAAATGAAGTGTTTGATAGATGGGCACTGCTCACGAACTAAAGCGACGTTCTGGCCTAAACTACTGTCAAATATCAAACAGTCTATCTCGAAAAAATTAAACAGTTCAATATTCGTTTCTATAGCATTACCCGCATTAACAGGGAACCAAACCAAGTCAGCTCGGTTAGTACCTAACACTGATAAAAAAGCTTTAGCTTTATTTGGGCTATATACGGCAACCTTTTGTCCCGCTTGTAACCGACACTTATTGCGGAGTACTTTGGCAATCTTATGGACACAAGACTTAGCTTCTTTGTAGGTAAAGCTGTCATTATCATCAATTAATACTAAGTTATTTGGACAACGCGATGCCGAAGCATCGAAGTAATCTGAAAATCTCATGGTAATCATTCCTTTAGTTATTAGTTTATAATGTCTTTTGTTGTGCGGACATTGTTTTCATCTCTAATTAATTAAATCACGCCTATTTTTTTTAGATTGATATATTGTTTTTCTGATAATTTCAGTTTAGCTAAAATGTGATTTGTATGTTCACCAAAAGCTGGGATCTTCCCTACCTTAGAGGGGGTTTTACTTAATTTTGGTGCCGGTGCGGGCTGTATTAAGTCATTGTTGGTGACAAAATTACCTCTAGCGATATTATGAGGGTGGTGAACGGCGTCTTTAAGAGATAATACCGGTGCATAACATGAGTCAGTACCCTCAAAAATTTCATTCCAATAAGATTGGGGTTGCGTTTTGAAAAACGCTGTTAGCTTACCCTTTGCTGCCGGCCATAATGCTTTGTCGTATTGGCGTGAAAAATCAGTGTCATTAGACAAACCAGCAAGAGCGATAAATTTCTGGTAAAAGTTAGGCTCTAAAGCTTCAACTGTTATATATTTACCGTCAGCGCATAGGTAGGTATTAGCCCAATGAGAAGCACCGGTAAAAAATTCTTCACCACGCTCATTACCAACTACCCCACTGGCATAAAGCGAAGCTAACAGGGTTTGCATATAAACATTACCATCACATATGGCGGCATCGACCACTTGCCCTTCTCCGGTACGTTGTGAATATATAAGTGCTGCTAGCATTCCCATCACTAAATGTAACGACCCACCACCAATATCACCAATAATTGTGGCGGGAGGAAAGGGCGTGTCGCCAGCAACACCGCTATAGGCCAATATTCCGGAAATAGCAGTATAATTCATGTCATGGCCAGCCGATTGCGCTAAAGGACCATATTGCCCCCAACCCGTTATACGACCATAAACAAGTTTTTTATTGCATGCTAAACAGTCCTCAGGGCCTAAACCTAAACGCTCTATTACGCCAGGACGAAAACCTTCGATAAACATATCGGCTTGTGCCACTAGCGAAAGCACTAACTCTATTGCTTCTGGCTGCTTTAAATCTAAAGCAATAGACTGTTTTCCTCGTTTAAAAAATTCAGCATTGTTAGGCTGAGATAGCTTAGCAGCGTTTGGGTTGATAGTTTTTCGTTCGATTAAAATCACTTCTGCACCTAAATCTGCTAGCATCATGCTGGCAACGGGGCCAGGACCTATACCTGCTATTTCAACGATTTTAATACCTTCTAATGCTCTCATCTATATTAACCTGCTGTGTTAAGTGTGACCTTTGCTATTTGCCTACAGTATTTACCTGTATTATTTGCTTAGGCTATTTACCTATAAATATAGGCTTTCGTTTTTCAGAAAATGCGGCTAAACCTTCATGAATATCAGCCGATAGAAAATGTTCACGTAACTCTAATAGCTCAGAATCAAGTGCCGATTGACGACTTTGATCTTGCGATTGGTTGGCAATTTTTTTCATACGACGAAGCACTAAGGGGCTTTTTTCTGCAAGTTCATCGCAAAGCTCTTGCACGCGGTCATGTAGTTTTTCAGGAGCCACAACTTCATTAACTAAGCCGTATTGTTTCATTTCTGCTGCAGGTAGTAACTTTCCTGTAAATAATAAGTATTTAGCGACGTTAAGTGGAATCAGTTTAGGTAGTATGGAAGCGCCACCAGCACCCGGAAACACACCAAAATTAGAGTGAGCATCACCTAATGTTGCTTTCTCTGATGCGATGATTATGTCACAACACATAATGAGCTCTAACCCACCAGCCATTGTCATGCCGTTTATTGCCGATATCACCGGCATAGTACAGTTACGCAATGCAGCAAAACTGACTCGACATTGCATTAGAAAATCATTTTCACCTTGCTTTGTTTTTCTAAGTACTTGTTTTAAATCAGCACCTGCACAAAAAGCAGGGCAGTCGGCGGCGGCTAATACTATCACTCGAATATTGTCGTCTTGTTCAAAGTCGACGATAGCAACTTCTAATTCATTTAAAATATTATGGGTTAATGCGTTAAATGCTTTAGGTCTATTTAGTGTTAACCAACCGGTCATTCCTCTTTTTTCTACCAATAATTCAGACATGTTATTTCCCTCTACCGTGCTTGCATAACTGTTGCAGCATCAAGACGTAAACAACGACCGTTTACGTAAGAATTTTCAACAAGGTAAATACAGGTGTGTGAAAATTCAACCATTTCACCCATACGCTTTGGCGCTTCACACATACTAATGAGAATTTTTTGTACTTTTTCATCTAAAGATTTAACCATGGGTGTTCCAAATAATCCTGGAGCGATAGAATTAACACGAATACCATACTTAGCTAGTTCTCGTGCTGCGGGCATGTTCATACTATTTACACCGCCTTTAGATCCAGAATAAGCAGATTGACCTATTTGACCTTCGTATGCGGCACCAGAAGATATATTGATTACCACACCGCGTTCGCCTTTTTCATCGGGTTGATTTTTCGCCATTTGTTCAGCACATTTTGCCATGACATTAAACACCCCGTTTAAATTGACTTTAATGACGGTTGCATATTTTTCAAGACTAGTTGCCTTACCCTCTTTATCCAAAATTTTACAAGGTAGTGGGATGCCCGCTGCGTTGATATCAACATGGATGGCTCCGAATTTAGCCATAATAGCTGAAATAGAGGTATCGATACTTTCTTCGCTGGTTACGTCCGTTTGACAAAATATCGCTTTATCTTCACCAAGGGCAGCAACCGTTTCAGCACCTGCCTTGGCATTTAAGTCAAGTAATGCGACTTTTGCCCCTTTTTTTGTTGCTAGGTACTCTGCTGCAGCACGACCTAAGCCCGATGCGCCACCAGTGATCACTACAATTTTATCTTGTAAATTCATTTTATATTCTCTGCTCGGTATGTTGGTACTAAATTTTAAATGGCTAACATCATTAACCACAGTCAGTTATCGCGTTGCTAGGTAATGACTAACGAAAGGCTTGCACACCTGTTAGGATTCGACTAATGAGTAGTTTTTGAATTTCTGTTGTGCCATCAGGTATTGGGCCAATCATGGCTTCGCGCGCTAAGCGTTCAACGATGAATTCTTTAGATACGCCATTGCCACCGTGTAATTGTACCGCTTGACGGGTAGCACTTACGCCAATTTCTGTGCCATACCATTTCGCCATCGATGCCTCTTTATCACAACGAATGCCTTTATCGATCATATCGGCGGCATGTAAAGTCAATAATCTCGCGGCATCTATTTCAGTTGCCATAGTGGCAATTTTATCGGCAATTAATTGGTGCCCTGCAATTGGTTTTCCATGCTGGGTTCGGTCTTGAGAATATTTAATTGATTCTTCTAAAGCTCGACGACCTAAAGAGTAGCCCCAAGCTGCCATATGACAACGCGCTCGTTCAAAGATGACTAAAGTGTTCATTAACGCTTTACCAATTTTGCCAACAGTATCGGCGACAGGTACACGTACATCAGTTAAGAATATTTGGCTAGTTGATTGTCCGTTTAATGCCATTTTGGGAATGTGGCGAACTTCTAGACCTGGGTGATTGCCATCAATAGCAATATGGGTTAACTCTCCATCACCTGTTTTACAGGTACAAACAAATAAATCCATATATTCACCATTAGAAATCCAAGTTTTTTCGCCATTAATCACCCAGTCGTCGCCATCACGTATTGCTTGGGTTTTAACCGCTGCAACATCAGAGCCGACATCGGGCTCTGATATGCCGACACCGATGAACATTTCGCCGTTAAGTAAACCAGAAAGGTACTTATCTTGAATGTGTTTTGGCGCGTTTTGCACTAATAAGTCAGCTCCAGCTACATTAATTAGAAGTGGTGCGGCAATATCCAAAGAGGTAACAGCAACCTCTTCCCATAAACGTAAATGCGTTACCCAGTCCATCCCCATACCACCAAACTCTTCTGGTATTGGCGCATTAACCAAGCCAAAGCTAGCAAGTCTTTTAGACCACTTAGTCATTTGTTCTTTATAAATTCGTCCTTCGCCGTGGGCAATAAATTCTGGTTCAATTTCTTTATCTAAAAATTTACGTAGGCTATCTGTAGCCATTTTTTGCTCTTCGGTCATTTGAAAGCTCATTGCTCTCTCCTTATTTTGTTTTTAGTTTACTCGGTCTAATTTACTATTTTGAAAGAATATTTACGGCTACTGCAGCTTCTTCTATACCAACTAAGCCACCACTGTTTTCATGTACGGCATGTCGAGCATTTTCGACTTGGCGAGCACCGGCTTCACCACGCAGTTGCGTAACTAGTTCGTGAATTTGTCCTAAACCGGTAGCACCAATAGGATGCCCTTTAGATTCAAGCCCGCCCGATGTATTAATAGGGATTTTACCTCCGATGGAAAAATCTCCCCGTTCAGCCGCAGGACCCCCTTCACCAAAGCCAACTAAACCTAAATTTTCAGCGTGTAATATTTCACCCATTGCTGTTGCGTCGTGTACTTCGGATACATCCATATCCTCTGGGCCAAGACCTGCTTGTTCGTATGCTTGTAATGCACATAAGTGAGCACAATGTAACTCTGGTTTTGAATAAGGACGATCTGTTGTGCTACGCACCACACTAGCTGATACTTTGATAGATCGATATTTGTCTGCGCCAATACGTTTTAAACCCTCTTCGTTACATACAATCACCGCAGCAGCACCGTCTGAAATTGGCGCACACATAGGTAAGGTTAGTGGATAGGTAATTGGTGGGGCGTTCAATACTTCATCAATAGAGTAAGCCTGCTGGAACTGAGATAGAGGGTTATGTACTGAATGAGTGTGGTTTTTTGCGGATACTGACGCGATTTGACGATGAGTAGTACCGTATTTATCCATGTGTGCTCGACAAAATGCAGCATAAATAGACATGAAAACACTGTAAGGTCGGTCAGACTCATGTCCTTCTGGAACAATAAAGTCTTTTGCTGGAGCTAATAACTTTGCTAAATTTTCCTCTGGCGATGATACATCCCACCCCCCATCGAACACAGAGAACATTCTAGTTTTATCAGCAATGTTCATTTTTTCAGCACCAATCGCTAATGCAACATCGCAACTACCTGACTTAAGCATTTGTACCGCAAGGTGAAAACCTGAGCTTCCTGCAGCACAACCATTCTCAATGTTAAAGACAGGGATCCCTTGAATGCCTATCTTGCTTAAATAAACTTGTCCCGGAATAAGCCCTTGGCCTTGTAAATGCCCTTGAGTTGTACCGGTATAAAATACGGTACCAATTTCTGATTTTTCACAACCAGCATCTTTTAATGCTGCATCTAATGCTTCACCACACATGTGTTCAATACTACGCTGAATATGGCGGCCAAATGGCGTCATTCCCACACCGACTATATATATATATATTTGACATTCCTACTGACTCTTTAATTTTGATTTACATACAAACTAACATCACAGTTGGGCTTGTGTTGTGGGTAAATGTGCCAGAGATTTACGTAGTTTGACTCAAATGCACAATTTTATAGATTATGCCTTTCATATATATATATCGACCTTAGGCCACTACTAGGTATTACAAGTAAAATCACAGTTAAAAAACAGAATTATCGATTAATGCTTTCTGTGAATTTAGGCCTTCAACATCTTCATTTTGGCCTATTCAAACACAAGCATGTTGATTGGTATTTGCTAAGTTCTAATAAGTTCTAATTTAATAATAAAAAATTGTAACGAGTTGCTTGGTGCAATCTAATAAATAAAGGTAGGCATAAATTATGAATATTAAAAAACTCCCTAAAACACAATTAGCCAATATTATTGGTCTAATATTAAGTTCCTCAACATTCGCTACTTTAGCTCAGGACGAAGCAACTAAAGATGTTAAGGCAAAAAACTCTGTTCTTGAAATTATAGAGGTAACAGCGCGTAAGCGTATTGAGTCAGTACAATCAATACCTAGTAGTATAAATGCAGTTACAGGTGACTTTATCAAAGATATGGGGGTACATAATATTGAAGATTTATCTAAATACGTACCGGGCTTGGAACAGCCAAATCTAGCTAATCATAGCCGTTTATCACTGCGTGGCGTATCTTCTGGTGATAACCAGTCATTTGATCAATCGGTCGGTACTTACGTAGATGGCGTATATCGTGGTCGAATGAATCAACAACGTTCAGGTTTTTTCGATATGCAACGTGTTGAAGTACTCAAAGGTCCACAAGTAACATTGTATGGAAACAGTTCAGTTGGTGGGGCGTTAAGCATGGTTACTAACCGACCTGATACTGACGATGACGTAAATGGTGAGTTTGTAGTAAAATATGAACTTGAGTATGAAGAAGCTCAGATTTTTGGTGGGGTTAACATACCTGTTACTGACAACTTTGCGCTGCGTATTGCAGGGAAATGGCGAGATCAGAGCAAAGGTGCTGAATTAAACAATTACTCAGGGCAATACGAAACCTATTATAATGACAATGCTTTTCGTATTGGTGCTGTTTGGGAGGCAAGCGATGAACTCAGTTTTTATCTACGACACGAACAGGCTTCGTTTGAAAAATCGGGTGAGACAATAGCACTTTACACACATGTTAACCCTGATTTTACTGAATATGAAAATTCGCCGCTGGCGCCATTTGGTATTGGCAGTTTGAATACCGGTAACGATGACTCTATTTTTGAAAATGGTCCCTCTGGCAATAAAAATGAAAGTAATGAAACCATGTTAGAAATTATCTGGCAAATTAACGATGATATATCACTAACCTCTATTACTGCAGATAGTCGCTACGATTATTTTCATACGCTTGACATAGATGCCGCGCCATACAATTTTCTTGCATCGTCTGTACCTGAAGACTATGAACAACTTTCTCAAGAATTGCGCCTTGATATCAACGTCAATGATCAGATTAAGCTGCTAACCGGGGTTTACTATCAAGATGCTGACTTTAATACTGGGTTTGATGTTGATTTTAACATGCCCTTTATCAGTACAGCATTAGGATTACCCTTTGAGCTTGCCAGTTATTCTCGTTCTAACTATTTAGAACAAAATGCGAAGCAACATGCTATTTTTGGTCAACTTGATTATCAAGCAAGTGAAAAACTGTCTCTAACATTAGGGATCCGTTATACAGAGATAGAAAAAACCGCCACTCAGGGACTTGAGTTACAGACAATTGAAGGCGAGTTTGATACCCGAGAGCCTTTACCTTTCACTAAAGGGCTAAGCCCCGCATTATTTAGTTACTGGGCTATCTTAAAAGCAACAGGTGCTCCGCACGAGTTTAAAGATATGAAGCGTGAAGAGGAACACACAATGATTTCAGCGAGTGCCCGCTACTTCTTTACGAAAGATTTTATGGGGTATTTCACCTTTGCTAATGGGGCAAAAGCAGGTGGCTTTGATACTCTATATGAAGGTCCAAGCACGGCTTCGTTTATCGGAACGGTGCCAGGTCCAAGTGCTGGTACTCCTCAGGATACTGAATTTGAAGATGAGCAAGTTACCGCCTATGAAGTTGGTTTTAAATCTGACTGGGACAATATGCGTCTGAATGTTGCTGCATTTTATGGAACTTATGAAGATTTACAGACCTCTGTTTTTAGCGGAGGTACTGGATTCAATGTAGCGAATGCGGGCCAGACTGTACAAAAAGGTGTCGATGTTGAGTTCATATGGCAAGTGACAGATGAGCTAAGTTTTTCTGCCAATGCTGAGTATTTAGATTTCTATTATGATGAGTTTACGCAAGCGGCCTGTAGCTTAACCGAAATGCATAATGGCGAACAAAATGCAGATGGCAAGTGTGACTGGTCGGGTGACAGTTTGGCTTGGGTTCCTAAACTAGCTGCTTTTGTGAAAACTGAGCACATAACCGAAATATTCAATAATTATGAAATGTCTAACATGCTCAGTATAAACTACAAGTCTGAGCACACTATTGATTCTAGTAACGAGCAAGGTCTAGTTCAAGACGGCTATGCTTTGGTTGATTACCGCTTTAAGTTGACTCCAATTAATAGTGATTGGTACGCAGCTATTACGGTCAGTAATTTATTCGATGAAGATTATGAGATATATCTTGCTAAAATCCCTCTGAATATTGGGGCGTATGGTAGCGGTGTACATCAAAAGGCTCGTAAGATTAATCTTGAATTTGGTATGAGCTTTTAATTAGCCAAATACTTGCTTGTATAAAAACAAGCAAGTATTTTCATCTGTATTATTTTAAAAGTTAATATTTGAAGCGCTAAAAATAACGACTATAATATGCCTTTTGATTCATGATAACGAACACCTTTACGCGAAGTTTTTATCACGACAATGCTTGCACTATTAATATTTAAATTTTATACCATCCTATTTCATTATCTCTTCAGCTGGAATTGTGTGCATAATGAGCATTAAATTAATTGATAACTCTGGTTTGTTTATGGATAAAGAGATAACTATGCCTTTTCAAGCTTATACCGAGCTTGAAAAAATAGCATGCCATCTCGGAGTATCTATTCAAGCACCACTTAGCCATTTAGCTTTGATGGGAATGAATCTAGAACAACACTCAAGGTTGCCTTTACAGCTTCTAGCAGATGCATTTTCTTTATTATATGAGCACACTAATGATGAGTTATTAGACACTGCAACATCCCCATTAGCTCGAGGCACAACGCTATTCACATGCAAGCTGGGCTGTAATGCGAAAAACTTAATCAGTGCATTAAAAACTATTGAAGAATTTTATAATCTGACGCTCGGACCATTAAAACTACAATTAAAGCGAAAAAGTGGCAAGGCAAAATTATGCATTTATATCGATTTTGATCCAAATATAAAGCAAGTAGTAATGGCTGAGATTTTTATCATGGTATTTTATCGCTTGATCTGTATGCTCATTAATAAACGCATTCATATATATAAAATGTTTGTGCCTCACCCTAAGCCGTCCTATGGTGAAGAGTATAAATTACTTTATAATAATGAAGTGATTTTTGATTCTGATTTTTTGGGGTTTGAGTTTGATGAACAACACTTACAAACATCAATAAATGCGAAATATGATCAAATTTCGCAATATTTTAAAAATCCAGTGGAACTTATCAAACTGCATTTAGCAGACAGCGTCACCTATGCTGGCAAGGTTCAACACCTATTTATGGCGATGTCAATTAATGAACTCCCAAGTAAAGAGACAATAGCCAAAGTACTTAACATTTCAACACGTATACTACATAGAAGGTTAACGTTTGAAGGTACAAACTTTCAGCAACTCAAAGATGAACACCGCTATAAACTTGCGGCTCATTACCTGACTACTTCCAAGTTAACAGTAGAAGAAATAGCCTACAAACTTAACCTTTGTGATGCGTCGTCTTTTATTCATAGTTTTAATAAGTGGTCTGGGATGAATCCACAGAGTTATCGGCAGAAAAACAGTAAATAACCTCAAAATGTTTTAGGAGAATAAAACCGGTATCCATAAGTGAAATACCGGCTGTTTTTTAGCTGATTTAAATGCTTATCTCTCAAGTTAGTAAAACGGAATATACCATTATAATCCTTATTTGTTTTCTATCTTTGACTGGTATTTAGAGGGAGTACAACCTTGCCAACGTATAAAAGCGCGCGTGAACGAAGCAACTTCACTAAAGCCACAGCGTTCTGTAATGTACTCAAGATTTTTATCGGTATGATCTAAATAGAAAATAGCTTTTTTATGTCGAAATTTATCTTTAATAGCCATGTAATTAGAATTTTCTGAATCTAATTTTCGTTGCATGGTTCTTACCGACATTCCAAGCTTTGAGGCAAGTTCATTTTGAGTAGGAAACTGACTTTTTGGTGATAAGGCAATAATCCCTTTGATTTGCTTGATTAACCCTAATGAATTAAAAGTATAGTTTGTAATTGATAAAGGTACTTTTAAATGTGACTTAACTTCTTTGTATTTACATATAACTGGCTTTGTTAACCAGGTTTTATCAAAAACGAGTTCGTTATAATCTTGATTGAATTTAACCGGACAAGAATATAAAAACTGATAATCACAAACATTAATTGGTGTACTGTCTACAAATGAGGCATAAAGCAAAGGAACATCTTTTTTTAATAACATACTTAATGTTTTATTTGCAATACAAGTTAGCATCGTAAGGGCAAATAAAGAAAGGGTTGGCTCTTTAGTTTTAAGAGAAAATTGCCAACGTACAATATCTTTCTCAATGATTAAATTTGTTTTTATTGGACTTTGACATACCCGATTAACATGAAAGATGGCTGTTAATGCGGATGATAATACTCTTTCTGAAGATGCCGATTTTATCATTAAGGAAATAACACCTTTAGGGAGTATTTTTCCTTGAGTTCCTAATAATTCATCATGGGTATAGTCAAGAAGCACCGCATAAGACTTTACAATATAATGTAAAGCTATTACACCTTGAGGCTCATCAATACACTCTACCGACAAGCCTATCGCTTTAGAAAACTCTTCTTTTGACATGCCAACTGAATTAGCAGCTAAGCAAAAATCTTGAATGAATTTGTTGGTAGCAAATAATTCATTGTTGCCTATCTCTTCATTGTGTACTGTCATATTAAATCGATAACTCTATTGAATTATATAAATATTTATCAATTAAATCACATAACACTAAGCTTTTAAAATAAAAAATACATTTTGTTCTAATACGACAATTGATTTAAAAATTGGCGTTAATCATCCTACAGACACTGAGCGAAACCTTGCTATTTTAGTGATAGATACTTACACCGAGAATGTATCGATATGAAATTTTAACTGATTAATAGATGGGAATTATTATGTTAGATACAAATGACATAGGCAAAGTGTTTGACCCTATTACAGCATCAGTAGAAAAAGGGCG
>MAAB01034836.1_pt1 | contig 14207 bp, 6 predicted proteins | sample 1115991 | NCBI WGS metagenome assembly MAAB01 (sample SAMN04961124, study PRJNA320927) | seawater metagenome | isolation source: sample BD02T18 sea water enriched with oil for 18 days | place: USA:Gulf of Mexico | collected 2013-07-27
TAGAAGAAGAGATTCGAGGATTTGACACTGATCAGATAATGCGTCAGAGAGAAAAATCTCAGAGATTAGGAAATCAATTATTTAAGCTTGAAAATGACATTAAGGACAGAAAATCATCTTTAAATAAACTGGTTGAAACTCAAGCTCATATTTCCACTCTTATTTCTAAAAGCACAGGGAGCGAAGGACAATCCAGTACAATCCGAGTGAATTTATTCAGAGACTTAGAGAGCATTTTTAAAACTGCTATCGCCGAATTGAGAGATGCGCTCAGAGCTCAAGTTGCTGAATATGCTTCCAATGCATTTAGTGAGCTGACTACTGAGCACACATATGCAGGTTTGGAAATTAATAAGAATTATGGCTTATCTATTCTTGATCAAACAGGAAAAATACTGAAAGAGCGAAGTGCAGGAGCAGAGCAAATAGTTGCACTATCCCTGATTGATGGCTTAAACAAGACCGCAAGAAAAACAGGTCCAATAATTATGGACACGCCATTAGGTCGTTTAGACCCAAAGCATCGAGCAAATGTTCTTAAATACCTACCAAAGATGGCAGATCAGGTTATTTTACTCGTACATGAAGGAGAAATAGACCCAATCAAGGACTTGTCTCATTTTGCCGAAAGAATAGGTGCTCGTTATCAGATAGAAAGGATTTCGGCAACAGAATCAAAGATTGTTAGGAGTAACTAATGAACGAACCAAATAGAGTCGGCTTAACACCATTAGCTGCGCAGCAATTAGATGAGCTATTAGTTGAGCTAAACCCAGGTCCGGAATCTAAAAATGAAACGATAAAATTGATTAAATTTGATATTTATCGATTAGCTGTTGCATTAGGTATTAAAGAAAACAAAACGCCACCTGCTCTAAATGATAAAAGTAACTCGGTGTTTAGGGTTAGTGAGTTAGATCCAGATAAAACATTATTTGCCGTTATAGAATGTTTAGATGTTTGTCCGAATGACATGCCAATTTATTCTTATATTGAGCGATTAGCTGAGCAAGGCATACAAGAATTCTATTATCATTTTCAGCAACGCGGTGAATTACCGTTAAACGAATACCTATTAGATAAGAGTTAAAAATTATGTCGGCTTTGAAAATGTTCTTCTGTGTAGTTAGCGAAGCAAGGTCTGTTGATTTTAGCGTTCATAGAGAGTTAAATTCAATTTATAGTTTATGGAGTAATGAAAAGTCTATTGAAAAAGTTGGTTTAATTCATATAGGTTTTATGCGACCTAAAGTTCCTAGTTTTGAAGAAATTGAAGGCTATCACGGGAGAATACTTCTATCGGCAAGTGGAAAATGGGCACTACCTGAAGAATATAAAACGAGCAAGAAAGCAGTCATTCAAAGTAACGGACTCCCTTTCTATCAGCTTTTAACAGGATTTGGCTTTAATATAGATTGTACTGATCAAAGTGAAAATTTACGTGAAACAGCTACTGATGAACCCTCTATAGCTTCGAACAGCACCCATACCATTGCGTCGGCAGCACTCGAAGTACTTGATCATCATGCCAAACCAATGTCTAAAGAGGAGATTTATGGTCATATCATAGAGCGAGGTCTATTCCATTTTGGTGCTAAAAAACCTATTAGTGTTTTGAGTGTTGAATTAAATAGGCATTGTGAAGGAACTGATTATAGCAATGCATCTACAATTAAGGTGTTTGGCAAGACAAATACAAATTTATTTTTTTCTCTTAGTTGCTCACCAAAAGATTTTGAAAGTTGGTTGAAGGAATTGCCAGAAACTAATTCAGAGTTAATTGACGCGTGCCTGAATTTAAATATATTTAATGACAAAACTTATTTTGATAATAAACATGCATTATCAGAAACTCAAATACGAAGATTAGAACTGATTAGATATAATACACTCAAAATTTCAATCAATGTTGAGGATCCCTCGAAGCTACTTCCAATTTTACCTATTTCCATCTTAGAAGCTCATATTAGTCAATTGGGTTTAACCGTGAGAACTAGTAATGTTTTTTTCCAGCAAGAAATATTTACACTGAAAGATGCTTTAGCTTTCTCATTATTAGATATGATGAAATGGCCTAATTTCGGAAAAAAGTCAGCAAAAGACTTATGTAGTATTTTAGATTCAAGTGTTGAAAATTTATCTTTTCAGCTCCCCATCAACCCAGAAAAACCTAATCTATTTAATCCGACCTTAGATAGTGAGGAAATAGAAGCTGCACCTCAGATAGATTCAAGTATCGAACATATTTCCGAAATACCTCTTAAACAGCATTTAGAAAATTCTCTAGCACTGCTAGAAGAAAAAGAACGAACGATTTTGGAATATCGAATAGGCTACCAAGGCGCTGTGAAAACGTTAGAAGAAGTTGGTGCAATTATTGGGGTTACACGTGAGAGAATACGTCAAATTCAAAAGAAAAATGTTAATAAAATAATTTTGACGCAGTACTGGGACGACTGTATAGCAATTAAGATTGGAGTTTTATTAAGTGAAAGAAAAATTCCTCTTTATCTTGAAATGATTGAAACTGAAGATAAATGGTTTGCAGGATTTTTGGGTAATTACTCTCATTTAGCTGCGATTATTGAATTATTTTCAGATAACGAAATTCGTTTATTAAAAATCAATGGAACAATAGTAATTTCTCGCATTACTCAAGATGAGTGGGACTCATTAGTATCAAATTTTAGAGCTTCTTTAAAGGTCAAAGCTAAAGAAATGATTTGGACAAAATCGGACATAGAATTGACATTTAAAGCTTCATTAGAGGAAGCAGGTGCAGTCGATCTGTTGCCTTTGATTTGGGATATCTTTTCGGAAATTTTAAAATTTGACGGTGAGGGTCCGTTGTCTAAATTAGTAGCCTATGGGAGAACTGCCGAAGGGGCTGTATTAGTAGCACTTCAAAAAGCGGAAGGACCGTTACATTTTAGTGAAATGGCAGTTAGAGCATCTGAAATATTAGGAAAAAAAGTAGATGCTAGATTAGCACATAATGTCTTACCTAGACTGGGAGCCAAATTATATGACAGGGGCATATATGGATTACCAAAATTTAATCCTATATCTGACATTACATGCAACCACATAAGGCTTGTAGTAAATAAGACACTTTACGAAGGCACTCTTGCTAAACAATGGCATGTAACAGAAATTCTTAGTGAACTCAAAAATAAGTTTCCTTCTCTGCCTAATACACTCGATCTCTATGTTCTCAATATAATTCTTGAAGCTTCAGAGAAGTTAACTTATCTAAACAAAAATGTCTGGGCAAGATCTGATTCTAACCAATCTCCTGTTGATAGAGTCGGTATGGCAGATGCTTTTACTAAAATACTCGAGGATTCGGGACGACCGTTAAAAGGAGTGGAAATAAAATCAATCCTTAAGGAAGTTAGGGGCGTTCACCAGGATTTACAACTACAACCCACAGAAAGAATGATCCTAGTAGGCCCTGACACATGGGGCTTAGTAGAGCGAGATGTAGGAGGAACAACAGAAAGCAACAAGCATAAATTAGATGCTATCTTCAACTATCTATCTGACTCTCAGATAGGTATCCATGTTACAGAAGTCTCAGAATGCCTAACCTCTTATCAATTAGATCCTAATGAAACCTCAAGCTATACTTTATTGAATTTGGCCCAACGGGATGAAAGATTTTTCTTGGGTCGAGCAATGTTCTTGGGTTTATCTGCATGGGGGGAGGATGTTCGTCGTTTGAATTACTCTCAAGCAGTCCGGAAAATATTAGACAATATGCACAAGCCTATGAGTCAAGTTGAAATACAGGCTCAAGTAGAAATTTTAACGGGATTGGACGTTGATATTTCAGTGACAGGATTATTAATCAATGAAGGTGGAATATACGATGTAACATCAAAATTATGGCGAAAGGGTTAGCCATAATCTAACTTGAAAAGTTACTGCTCTGCAATTGATGTACAATTTCCTCTAATATTACGGTACAGCGGGCATTGTGCGCCTAAAATCCGCCTGAAAGCCATGGTATTTTGAGGAAGCTGTTAGTCAGATAACCGCATAAGGTTTAAAGCTGTTTGTGGTTAGTACTTGCTAACGACTATACGTCTAGATTGTCGTCGTTTTAATTGAATCAAAGATATGAAATTACATTCGAGGTGTGTCTTAAGAACAGACAAACTAATGTTTTCTTTAATTTTCTTAAATTCGGAGCAGTCTAAATTCCGGTATTCATTCTAAGTCCGGCCAGATTTGGGTTGTTAAGCACTTGACGGAAAATCACCCAGGTAATGCTTCGGAGGCCTTCATGGAGATGGTTACTAGTATTGATGGTCTGATTAACACAAGTGGTCGAGTCCGTTAACTCCAAAGCTCTCTGGATTACATCAATGTCAGAATACTACAATAAAAATGAAGAGATTTTTAGGATGATGACTAAAATTATCTACTGAGCTAGTACAGAATATCCATCCTAAATTAAATACGAATCGTTAGAAGCTGTAGTGACAAATGTGAATCAGAACACAGCTTTCCCTTTGACGATTGACTGGATTCTGACGTCGTCGTTGAATATGTTCACTCCGCCGCAATATGAGAATTTCCGAGAAAATTAATAGTAGGAGTTTATACGTAGCGTACTTTAGATGGTTCATTCCTTGTGTTTATCCATATACACAAGCACAAGAATGGGAATATTAATTTGTTATACATATTGATGTATTAAGATATTCAGACATGCTGGATTGCTAGCATAACCGATTGAAACAAATGTGTATTTTGTTTTTATTGTGTTACTGTTCTTCAAGAATTAATATTCTTGTGCTTGGCTAAAAATAAAAAATACCTGTTGTACTTAATACATCAGGTACATCAGCAATAAAATCTCGAGGTATAAAATGGATTTCAGTACCACCCTCTGTACGCCCTCACCATCCCCGGCCTATTTAGCACACACCGGTACCGAATTGATTCATTGGTTAAGTGTTTTGAATAATTAAATGGTAGAAACCTTAATTATTAGTTATTGATAAAAATCGATAGATTGTAGTGTATCTGTGCATCACATATTTCCGTTAAACTTCTATTTCAGGGCGATCATGATTGAAACATTAAACTTTAAGCAAGCACTGACAGTATTGTCAAAATCATCTCCTTATGCAGTATCAACTGATCGCGAGTATGGAATACACCCTTTACTAGATGCAGTAAAAAAGCACCTATATGTACGTACCCCAATACATGACTATTTTGACTCGGTGCTAGAAAAATTGTCTACCACAGATAAGAAATTGATTTTCTTATGTGGAAGTAGCGGTGACGGTAAGTCAGAGATACTCACCCAAGCGACTAAAAAATACCAGGCCAAAGCCACGTTTCATTTCGATGCCACTCATAGCTCAAGACCAGACGCAACAGCCATACAAACACTTGATGAACTGTTTGAAAAGTTTGAAAGAGGGGGTCGTTCGTTAGTGATCGGGATTAACACTGGTATGTTAGGAAATTATGCTAACGAAGGTAAGGTCGAGAGTGTTAAAACCTCAATTTTCGATTTTTTATCAGACCAAGTAGCCCCTGAAAGTCATATCTTTATTGATTTTGAGCATTTTCCCAAATTTCAACTAAACACTGACGGACACACCTCTGACTTTGTCTTAAAAGTGATCAAAGAAATAACAGCCCCTGAAGACAACCTAATTCGGAGATACTACGAACAGGAATTGTCGCTTGATAATCCAGATAAACGCTTGTGTGCTAACTACGATTTGTTATCAAAGTCCTCCATTCAATTAATTATCGTTGATTTGTTATTTAAAGCTCGGTTAGAGAGGGAGCAATTTCTTACCGCTAGAGCCTTATTAGATTTCATTTATCATTTACTTGCAGGAGGAGGGTACCTATTTGAGAATTTGTTTGCTGGGTCTGATAGTGAGTTGATAAAAAAAATGGCTGATTTCGATCCGATCAACATCAGATCAAAAGCGATTGATAACTTCGTTCTTACCCATAAATTCAGAAAGGAACAATCAGAGCTGGATACTTTTTCACAATCGCTTAGAAATTTCGGTATTAACGTAAACAATCAAACTTCAGCCCAAACTTACATTCGAATATTCTATCTGCTGAAAGATGAGGATTTTGGAAACAATTACCACAAATACTTTACGGATAACTTTAATGACGACGTATTAAATGAATACTCAAAATATTGGAGAATTCATAGGTCGTACGATGAACAGCTCAAACAAGACATTAAAGCATTCTATAACAATGTTCTACTTAAAGGGCTTCTAACTTACAACAACAGGAATGCTGCGGATCTAGGTAATAGAGAGTTTCTTGTGGATCATTTAAATGGGTTGAACTTGGTTGCGGAACTCGATATTAAATCGAATATTGATTGTATAAAAAAGCAGTCATTAAAATATATAGAAGATAAAAAATATCACGATGTAAGCCACTTTTATGCTCATATCAAAGTCAACGGGAAGGAGGTAAAGCCAATACGTATAAACGTTAATCTATTGTCTCTACTAAAACGCATCGTTAAGGGCTATCGCCCAAATAAGCATGATAAAAATACTATCTTACTCATCGACGAAATAATCAATGAATTACGTATCCTGGCCAACTCAGGACATACACTTTATATTCATAAAAAAGATAAAAAATATCGAATTGAAGATGTCGATCGTGATGGAAGCGAATTTGAAGTGAGTGGGGGCTAAGCATGTATATAAGTAAAGATCTCGAAGTGACTGACAATAAGTTAAAAACATACTTTCCATTGCGGACTAAGGATGAGCGTAAAAAAATTGACTGGAACATTGTTCTCGGTCAAGTTGTTGGACATATTTATCGTAAAGAGTTGAAGGTTGAAGATTTCGAACAATTTACCCAATTATGTCAGCAACAATTTGAATCTAAAGTAGTTGACGAAAACAATGATTTCTGGGACATGATAAAAACAATGTATTTTGATAAGCAACATGCATTGAATATTTCACCTGAATTTTTGTTGTTTAGCGCAACCGGTGGTACAAACAGTACAATAAACAAAAGATTGGCAGAGATGTTTATAACCTTACTGGGAGAGACTGGAAACCCCGCCGCGTTATCTAACAAGCTGAATTTCATAGAAAAAACGGTTTACCAATGCTTTAATGAACAAGCCATTAAACCTGAAGACAATCGTAGGGTAGCTAAACTGTCAAAAGAATCTGAATATTTACCCTACTTATCTAAGGCGCTTACAGCAGATTTACTTTTTCTGACAAAAAAACCAGATTACCTGTTGATCAATTTTAAAAGCTTCTTGAAGTTATATGCCTTTTTATACACGTCGCAACTGGCTCATAATCTATATCACTGGTCTGATGGCGTTGCAAAAAGCAGACCAAATTACTTTATTTTAGATAGCGAAAAAGCATCAAAAGAACGACGATTTGTTCGTGATTTTGGGTGTAAGTGGTTACTCCGCAACATAGAGTGTGTATTCCCGTATCTGAACATGTCACAGTTCTTACAAAATTCAGGTAAAGAAACCATTATTCAGCCACTGTGGAAACTTGTTCAAACACTACGTGAAGATAGCGAGTTAACCCATACATTGAACAGCTATGCCAGTGACTTTGCTATAAAGAGAAACATTAAACAAACACCAGAATTCAAAGCAACGACCCTTGAAGCTTTCGAGCAATTATTACAGCTGTCCAAAGCCCAATTTAAAATCGGGAAAAAGAATAAAGATGATATTAACCTCAATTACATAAAGGCGGTCAAAACTCATCTCTGCGAAGACTTTATAAAGCCACGTGGTCCAGCGGGAGCGACATTAGTGTTAAACCAAGACTACATGATTCTATTGACCAATATGGCCATTGGCGATCGCGATAGGCTGAGACTACATGAATTACTGTTGGAGTTCGAAACACGTGGTGTCTACTTTGACAATCAAAGTCAGCAAGGGCTAGTGAAGTTCTATGAACGAATAGGAAATGTTGAACGAATGAGTGACAGCGGAGATGCAGTATATGTTACCAAAACAATTTAATGATTTTTTAGTTCAACAAGTTACTAACACCAAGATAGATGACATCGCTGTAGGTTTTCGGTATCAATTCAAATCACCCGACATAGAGAATAGCACGGGACTTTATAAAGCGTTCATAGCTCAATGTAGTGGAAGAGTTTTTGATGACAATGATGAAAAAACTGAAATACCATTCATTTCCATTGGGGAGTTGAAGCTACTAGTAGTGTTACATGATGATAAGCCAGGAGCTGGCTACACTGAAAATTACATATCTAGGCTTCGTGATCAGGTTTCTGGACAGCAAGACGGATTTAAAAATACTGCGTTTTTAATCATCCATAACAGCATGTTAGATACCATAATCAACTCCGGTGAAAATATTGCACAACATGGAGCTGTTTGGCATCCGCTTAGTATCAAGGAAAAGCTCTCTGAACACTTGGCTGAAGGTTACGGTAAAATCCACATCTATTCGTCGCTATTAAAAAATATAACTAATGACCTCATGCAAAATGCGGGCACAGTATTTGGTTTAAGGGATCTGTACTCAGCAATTTTAGATAATGAAATTGCCTTACCTAAGCTTGGCTATCTCTCAGATATAGAATTAGAACGCAATAATTGGGAAGATGAAGAACGTATTGAATTACGATTATCAGAAAATAAAGAGATATATGAAAAAATTCAATACATAACAGAGCATCAAGCCTCAGATCTGGCTGAAGAATTGGGTAAACAAAATATAGGCGAAAAATTTATTGCTGATCATTTTTCGGAAGATGGTGGTTGGCAGAAAACCGTTGATTTTGGTGCGTTTAAGACCGAACAATATAAGAATCAAGAATTAGCTCTAGTGTTCGAAGGATGCGCAGTGCCGGTCGGTGAGCTAGTAATGCGCGATAAATCCCAGACTAAAGCGGGAAAAAAAGAAAAGCACCTAATCTTGGAATTACCACTCGATAACAATCAATTTGAGGTCGAGCTTTCAGTTTCGGGTGATAAAGTTTCAGATAGACACACTAAAATCTTACCAAAATCTCTCGATTCCGTCGCGATTGAAAAGGTAAATAATCTGGGTAGGACAAAGAAAATTACTGTATCCGGTGTGATACACGACCAGCCATGCTATTTTTCAGTTGATATCGTCGGTGAAAAAAGCAACGACAAGATTAGATTTAGAATATTGGTACTGCCCGCTAATTGCATTGACTTAGCATCGATTGAATCGAGTTATTTAATCTACCCAAGTAAGCAGTATATATTGCTACAAACAGATGACTTCAAATTAAAGATATCTCAACAAGAGGCTACTTCTACGTTAGACCACTTGGGGCAAAAGTTTGACATTAACGATATTGGAACCATCGATTTTTCCAAATTATTACGGACTGAATCCGATATAAATTTTCATGTGACTAGTGGGTTGTCGGATCTCAATATAAGTATTGAGAGTTTGGTGCTGGCCGAGAAAATTGATCTGCCGTTACTTTTAAATAATGAAAATTTGCCACAGTTATTTAATAATAATTATTACGGTATGTTTAATCGGACCAAGCAGACTATTTTATTGTCGTTACAAGAATACGAACTAAAAAAACCGCAGTTGATACCATTAACTAGGGAAGCAGAAATCGTCGATAATGACTTGTTATATAAAGCGGACGTCAAAAGCGAAAATATACACTTAGCTGATATCGAAGACAGTTATCCGGAGTTGTTTAATGCCTACCAGGCTCTATATAACTATTATAGGACAACCAGTTCATTACCCACCTTAACGGGCTGGGGGCCACAATACGAAGCCTTAGTGAATGATATGACAAGACACTATAATGTGGCGTTGAATAATATTTGCTATAGCGACCCTTTAAGCGTTGAACAAAAGCAGTTGGTTAAAATCGGCTTAGCAACCTTTGAAGGCGAAGAGTATATTACCCCATTTCATCCATTGTCTTTAGCCTATTACTCTAATTTAGTGACAGAAATAGCCCGAGACAAGAAATTTAAAAGTTATCGTAACTTGCCGCCGGTCACGCTTGAAAGACTTAATCCACAAGGCTTCATACCGTTTGTATATCACCCTCAACATGAATTTTCCTATGTTCAAATCAGTGAAGATAACTGCACTTGGCTAAGAATGGTCCCAAGACAAAAATCTAGCCATACTTTTGTCAGACGATTGGTTAAAGATAAAGTTAAAGCATTTAAAAGTATCTTTAGCACATTGTTTAGCGTGGGCAATAAAGCAACACTATTAATTAACTCTGTCGATAATAATAGCAACTATGAAATTTTTATGGGCCTAGTTGATATATTTGTTTTATATAAAGACAAATCCCCATATATCCACGTCAATTTGTATGACGACGAACATCATGTCAGTGAGTTTGATCTGTTCTCAGAATTACCAAGTTTTGAAGACCTAAAGGAGCGCTATGGTCTTAACAAAGGTAAGGCAAAAGACAATGCCGACTTGTTAGTGGATTTGCTGAGAACTCGCCTTACTTACAGTAAATTTAAAAACAGTGAAGTTACTGAACAAGAATATGCTCATATAACTTTCTTTAAAAACAAACATGAAGTGAAACGAAGAGATGTAAATCCAGATCGTGAGTTGAGTGCTGTCAGCTGCGACGGTCTAATCTCCGGTGAAGCAGTAGCTAATAAAAAAGGCACTTACTTTACCGGATTCGGCCTTCGAAATATCGATATCAATGGTAAAACCCATTTAGAAATCACGAAAAAATACAATCGACTGCTAAAACCGGCGTTTGATGACGGTGAAAATTATGATGATAATAAATCCACCGCGATAATGGTAAGTAGCAGTTTCCGGGAGCTATTAGATCGTTCATACGATAGCTCAATTTGGACTTGTGTCATCGACCCAAAGGTCACATTAGATTTCTTCAAAAACACCAAAAATATGGTGTTAATCCACTATTCTGAGAACTACACCAATTCAAGTAATTATGATGCGATTACAGTAACCAAAGACACAGACATGTATCGCAGGGTACTCGAGCAAGATAAGGGCGGCAGCATCGAAGAGTTCAATGCTTTTAATGGTGAATGGTTACTCGAAATGGTGACCGATACTGATAATGACCGTAAAGGCAAACTCGGAATACTGGGTGCATATAAGTATGTGAATTGCTTACTTATTAATTCAGATATTATATGGGTGCCATTATCTATTGCTGAAATACTCCGTGTTGCAGGTAATCTTGGGTTGAAAATGTCAAAATCTGATTTTTCCCGACATTGCCAAGGATATAAGAAAGGAAATATTTCGGACGACATATTGTTTGTTGGTTTTAAAGATGGTCGCCTCATATTAATGCCTGTAGAAGTTAAGACAGGTAAGCGCCAAACACACAGTAAAGGCGTCGCACAAACCCAAGAGCTAAAACGCTATTTTGAAGATATATTAGGGGAGCCGTCGCTTGCGGGTATGTTGTACCGAGGTTTGTTTATTCGTCAAATTTTAATGCAAATTGATAAATACAAACTTTACGATTTGTATGAAGCTGACTATTTTGATGCCTTTATCGAGCGACGCGAGTGGTGGCTTGCAGGTAACTATGAATTGGCTCAGTTAGCTGAATACCCCCAAGGCTTATTAGTCGTTAACGTCGAAGATAAGGACTTTACCATAGCGCAATTTACACCCATAAATAATATCTTAAAAGTCGAATTATGCAGTGAAAACTTATCTAATTTGATCATCTCTCCTTTAAAAAGCATGTTAAGTAACGCAAGTCGCAAAACGCTATACCACATTGACTCTCGTTATATTCTAGAGGGTGATACATCGATTGAGCCTATTGTGTCTAAAAAGGCGATAGCAGAGGCTGATGAATGTGAAGTTGGTGATTCAGGTCGCTTGGTCAGCCCTACCGTCGAAAATGTAACAAAAAATAGCGATGTGGATTTAACCCAGGAAACAACGATAGAGGATAAAGTAGGACAGAGTAACTTACGTAAACACATGAATGATCTAGAACTAAATGAAATATACGACAAAGTTGTTTCATGTTTTGCGAATCACAATATCAATGTCACTAAACCGGTAGACAGCGTTGCATTTATTGAGGGTCCCGCTTCAATATTACTACGAGTTAAACCAATCCCCGGTACTGATCCGAAGAGGTTATCTGAAAAATCACAAGCCCTAAAGTTAGATTTGAGCTTAGAGCAAGAACAGAACTTAGGTTTTGCAATCGACAAAGGTTGCGTCACTATAGATATACCAAAAAATAGATCGCAGCGCTATTTCGTTGACCAAAATGACATCTGGAACAACTGGCAGCGCCCGGAATACGCCCTTGAAGTTCCGTTAGGCGAAGACCGCTTTGGTGATGTTATCACTATTAACTTCTCATCATCTAATAGCCCACATTTGCTCATCGGCGGAACTACTGGTAGTGGTAAATCTGAAGCATTGAATACAATATTATACGGAATGGTCGAACATTATTCTTCAAACGAACTTCAATTGTTATTGGTTGACCCTAAAGGCACTGAACTGAATATTTTTGAAAAATATTCTCATTTAAAAGGCGACATTGGATGGGACGATAGCGATGCACTACAGCTACTAACAATGGCGGTTGAAGAAATGCAGGACAGATATCAAAAGCTCAAAGCAGCAAAAGTGAAATCACTCGCAGACTTTAATGCACAAACAACCGATGATCATAAGCTTCCATGGTGGGTCATTGTACTCGATGAATATGCTGATTTAACGTCTGACAAAGAGATGAAAAAGCAAATTGAAGCAGAACTCAAAAGGCTCGCTCAAAAAGCACGAGCCGCCGGAATTCATATAGTTATAGCCACCCAAAAACCAAGTGGAGATGTAATTAGTACTAACCTTCGTTCAAACTTACCGGCGCAATTAGCCTTGCGAGTAAAAAACTCTACTGAAAGCCGCGTTATTTTGGACGATGCTGGCGCCGAAGTACTCAACGGGATGGGCGATGCATATCTGAAGGCTGATGGAAAGCTGGTAAGAATCCAGTGTGCTAGAGTTACTTGTTAAAATTAAATAAGTAAAAAGTCCTATTTTCGAAAGGTATTGTAAATCATGATTAAACATGTGGATAGAAATGTCTCTTTAGAACAGCTGTTACTTGACCCCAATAACTATAGATTAGCTGACGAAAAAACAGAGAGGCATATCCCGGATAAAGAAGTAGAGAGGTTACAAAAGGACACCTTGATAAGTCTTGATAAACAGAGACTAGGAGAATTAAAAGACTCAATTAGGAACAATGGCTTTTTAGAAATGGAAAGGATTGTGGTCCGTTTGCTAAAAACTACCGAAGATGTCGATGAAGAGAACAAAAATCAAAAGTATGTGGTTATAGAAGGTAATCGGAGAATAGCAGCATTAAAAAGTCTCCAAAAGTTAGGCAATAACGGTAATTTAAATACAGGTATATTAAATACATTTAATTCATTGAATGTAATGTTAATTGAAGGTGATGAACAGCAACTAAAAACTTTTTCAGCAACCTTAATGGGAATCCGCCATGTCTCAGGACCAAAAAAATGGGATGGTTTTCAAAGTGCCAAGTTGATTAATGACTTAAGTACTGATGGACATTCTTTTAGTGAAATTGGTGATATTTTAGGAATAACTAGTCGTGAGGTAGGGCGTAGATTCAGAGGGTATCAAGCATTTATTCAAATGCAAAGGGACTCTAGTTATAAAGATAAGGTCGAACCGCGTCATTATGGCCTCCTTTTAGAATTTTTATCGGCTTCAAAGAGCGGGCGTAATTGGCTATCTTGGAATGATGCTACTTATGAATTCGAGGATGATACTCACCTGAAAAGGGTATATAAGGCCATAACTACTGATTTGACAGGTAAGCTTGAGATTAGAAACCCAGCCGATGCACGTAAATTTTTGTCCTTATTGGATACCCAATATCAAAATGACATTGAAGCTGGAACCGACATTCATGAGATGCCAGACCCATCTGACTTTCAAAAAGTGGGTGGGAAAATCAAGAGAATAGATAGTTTCATAATGTTCATCGATAAACACAATTTCGATGCTGAGGAAAATGAGAAGCTAGAAGCCCTTCTTGCGTGTTTGACTAACAAGGTTGGGAATGCCCAATGATTCAGGATTTCAATTTTAAAAAATTCAATTTATTTTTACGCGAACAACTAAATG
>MAAB01030462.1_pt1 | contig 14184 bp, 6 predicted proteins | sample 1115991 | NCBI WGS metagenome assembly MAAB01 (sample SAMN04961124, study PRJNA320927) | seawater metagenome | isolation source: sample BD02T18 sea water enriched with oil for 18 days | place: USA:Gulf of Mexico | collected 2013-07-27
CCAATCTCTACTATAAAAAATAATTATCCGATGCCCGGGTGGTGGAATTGGTAGACACAAGGGATTTAAAATCCCTCGCCGAAAAGCGTGCCGGTTCAAGTCCGGCTCCGGGTACCATTCTCTTATTCTTAATCTAAGCAATAAGAGCTAAACTGAGTAATACTCAGTTTCTACAAATAAATTTTTTCTCAGTATAATATTCAAACACTCAACAATTACATAAAGATATTCTTCATAGCCTTTAATAAAGCTTAAGAAAAGCTATTTTTAATCCCGTAACTTGTGCGCAGTTTTGCAATGAAAAATCCTTAAGTACATAAATAATAAATCCAAACTATAATCTTACTATTGTTCAAAATTATATAGGCCTAATATATCTCTAGATGTATAGATATTAGGGGGATTTTTGTCAGCACATATAAATAAATATTACCTCTTATTGAAGACAATGTTTTTGCTGATCCTTATTCATTCAACCTCTCCTGTACACGCTCAATCTCTAGCTCTAAGCTCATCTCAAAAAGAAGTGAAGCTACAGCTGTTTTGGCATCATCAATTTGCCTTCGCTGGTTTTTATGCAGCTATTGAGCAAGGCTATTTCAAAGAAAAAGGGCTTAAGGTTTCATTTGAAGAGTATGATCCAAATGTTGATGATATAGATAATGTAGTTAATGAGCACATTACGTTTGGTATCACAGGAACTAACCTTCTTCAATCATTTCATCAGGGGAAAGATGTTAAATTAATGGCGAGTTATTTCAAACGTAGCCCGTTAGTCATTATTACGCAACCAGAGATAAACTCTCTTACACAGCTCCGCAATAAAACCATTTATGGTCAGCACAAGTTACTTTCTAGATCTGGTATTAGAGAAATGTTGAATTTACATAACATTCTACCTTCCAGTATAAACACAGTAAATGAAGGAAATGCAGTTCAATTATTTAAAGAGAAGAAAATTAGTGCAATGATTGCATGGAGTTCCAACGAGGCTTTCGAACTTACTCAAAAGAACATTGATTTTAAAATATTTAACCCCAGTCAATTTGGTTTTTTTACACAAAATTTAAATTTATTTACTTCAAAGAGCTTAGCCCAGAAAAATCCAGTATTAGTCAATGACTTTACTGAAGCCGCGAATAAAGGATGGCAATACGCCATTGAACATCCAGATGAAATTATTCAATTAATTAAAGAAAAATATAATAGTCAAAATAAAACCATTGCAGCGCTTAGATATGAAGCAAATGAAACGATTAAGCTAATGTCTCCTGATATTTATCCTATTGGTTTAATACAAAAAGATAAGCTTGTTCATATTTCAGAAAGTTTATTGGCTAATACAACCATTAATAAAGTCAGAGATATTACCGAATTATTACTTAATAATGAAGTATATATAGAAGGTGCTATTTCGATCGAATTGACCAATGAAGAATTGGAATACCTAAAACAACATCCCGTTATCACGGCTCAAAATGACATGGATTATCCACCTTTTAATTATATCATCGATGGAAAACCTTTAGGTTATAGTATCGATTTGATCTCCATGATAGCCAAAATATTAAATGTTAAGGTTAGATTGATTCAAAATAAAAAGTGGTCTGAATATGTTAATTTGTTCAAACAAAAAAAGTTGGATGTTTTACTTGATATTGCAGATATTCCACAACGGCATAGTTATGCCAATTTCACCTCTAAAATTGCAGACCTAGTCACCTTTGCGGTGATTAGAAAAAATAATAATATCAATGTAGCCACTCAACAAAATACTGCTGATATGCGTATTGCGATAATAAAAGACTATGCGTTAAATGTTTCTATTAAAAAATCTATGCCCAAAGCTACATTTATTCAAGTCAATAATGTTGATGAAGCCTTAAAGGCGTTAATAGCCAAGGAAGTCGATATATATTTCGATACAGGAACCGTTATTGAATACTATATAAGTCGAAGCTTCATGCCAAATTTACAACTTATTCCTGTCGCTGAAGAGCTAAACATTACTAATCAAAACTTTAGCATTGCTTCTCATAAAGATAATCCTGTCTTACGAGATATTTTGCAAAAAGCGCTTAATGCTATTCCTGAAAATGAAAAAATCAAACTAAAACGGAAATGGTTTGGTCAAAATACAAAAGAGAGTGGTGCAAAATTAAAGTTAACTCAGGAAGAAAAAGCCTATATCGCCAAAAACTCCCCGTTTACTTTTTGTCGGCAAAGCGATGTTAGTATCGGTGTAAGTATTTTTGACTTAATTACTCGTGATATTGATATAAATATTAAGTTAAGTAAGTTGATGCCATGGAGTGTAGCTTTAGATGCATTAAAAAATAACAAGTGTGACATATTGACAGCTGCATCGCCAACTGAAATAAGACGTAAAACTTACAAATTCACTCCGTACTACGCTCGAATAAAACAAGCAATATTAACCAATAAATATGAAATAATTATTAGTGATTTGTCTGACCATTTAAACGAAAAGTTTGCGGTTATTAAAGGGCATCATTTAATTAAATCACTAAAAAAAGAATACCCAAAGATTAAATTAATTGAAGTTAATTCAACAGAAAGTGCAACAACGCTTTTGGACAATGGTACGGCTTTTGGCTATATAGATGCAGAATGGGTTCTTCGAAAGTCATTTGTAAACAATGAAGAACATAGATTTAAGATTAATGGCCAATTACGTGATAAATTTGATGATATCCAGTCGATAGCAACCAGAAAAGAAGATGTTGTCCTTAATAGTATTTTATCAAAAGCAGTGCAAGCATCAAATAAAACGGAAGTTATGGACGTTTATACTAGAGCTGTGGGTTCAAATACAAAAAAAATAGTTTTCTCGGATGAAGAAAAATGGCTATTAAATTTAAGAGAAATTACGTTGTGCCCTGCAGATAATATAAAGGCATGGGATGAAGTAATCGCATTCATTACAAAAACCACTCAAATGAATCTTGTTGCCGCTAAAATAATGTCTTGGAATGATACATTAAATGGATTATTTAGTGGTAAATGCGATGTTTTACCGCAGGCAACAGAAACAACCGAAAGAAAAAAGACCATGGCATTTTCGCCAACCATTCATCAAGAAGAACGAGTGTTAGCAACATTGATGAACCAACCTTACATTATCAATATTAAAAGTTACTTGGATAAAATATTTATTTTAAAAAAGGGCGATAATGTCATTGAACAATTAAAAACAGAATACCCTACTATAAAAATACAGTTAGCTAATTCTAGTCTTGATGCCTTACAAGCGATTCAAAATGAACAAGCTTTTGCTTATATTGATGGCCTTGCTCAAGTGGGCAATACCATGAATAAATATACAATGACAAATATTAAAGTCGCCGGTTCATTGCCTGACAGATTTAATGATAAATGGGCTTTTGGCACTAGAAAAAATGACCAAGTCTTAACAAAAATTTTCAACAAAATATTAACGATTCATAAAAATAAAATAAGAGAAATAATTACCAGCCAATCATTTACCGTTAAATATGAAAAAGGGATTGATTACACTTTGTTTTGGCAGTTGTTAATCGTTGCTTTGGTCATTTTATCTGTCATTATCTTTTGGAATCGACGACTAGCATTGCTTAATTTACAATTACAAGATGCACATAGAACCATTATTATTCAGGAGAAAATGTCGTCTTTAGGGACTTTAACTGCCGGTGTCGCTCACGAAATCAATAACCCAGTAAATTTTACTAATGCGGCTGTCTATATGATGAAAGAAGAGATCGTTATCATTAAAGGTTTTTTAAAAGACTTAGCGGGTGGGGATAAAGCGGATGAAAAGGTATTACAGTCGTTTGATGATAAGTTTGCTAAATTAATAGGACTGACAAATACCGCGACCGAAGGCAGCAATAGAATCAAAACCATTGTTCAAGATTTACGTTTATTCTCACGACTTGACAATGAACAACAAGAAAAAATAACCCTTGCTGGCATTTTAAAGTCGACAAAACATCTGGTAAAAACGCAATATAATGAAATTGAAATAACTTTAGATGTCGTAGCAGACCCTTTAATTAACGGTTTCCCGGCAAAGCTTAGCCAAGTATTTATGAATATTATTGTTAACGCCTGTCAAGCGATAGAAAGCAGACAAGAATTGAATGAGCAATTGATTGGTAATATTAATATTTCATTGTATGAAAAGAACAGCTACGCATACATTGAATTTCAAGACAACGGTTGTGGTATGGATGAAGAAACCCTACAAAAAGTATTTGACCCTTTCTTTACCACTAAAGCCGTAGGGAGTGGGACGGGCCTTGGAATGGCAATTTCCTTTGGTATTATTGAAGAGCAGGGAGGCTTGATTGATATTATTTCAGTAATAAATGAGGGGTCATTGATAACAATAAAACTGCCAATATAGTGATAAGTAAATATTTAATATGCGTCACATCAATATTTTAAAGCGTCAAGCTTTTCTGTTTAAAGTGTTCTTAAAACTACTATATATTCATACTTATTATTAGAGAAAAATTCCATTAATTCACTAAAGCATAATATGAACTATAATGTTACAACTGTTCAATAATGTGTTAGCTTTATATATCTTTGATATTTGGATAGTTTATACGGTAAAGGGAATTTAAGTGGGACTGTTTCTATTAAGCGGCCAAATATGCATCCTATTTCTTTCTGATCATTTAATTATTAAAAGCATGTCTTTGAGTAATTATATATTTAAATTTCTGAGTTAATTAATAAATGCTATAGAGAGTAGGGGGAGGATCTTTGCCAACTTATATAAACAAATGTTATCTCCTATTGAATACGTTATTGTTGTTGATTCTCGTTAATTCAATCACTCCCGTTTACGCTCAAAACTCATCTCAATCTTCAGTTAAAGAATCCTCTCTAACAGAAGTTAACTTACAGTTCTATTGGTATCACCAATTTGCGACTGCTGGTTTTTATGCTGCTGATGAACAAGGTTACTTTGAAGAAAAGGGTTTGAAGGTTACTTTTGAAGAATATGATCCCAAAGTAAATGTCATAGAAAACGTTACTAGTGGGGAAGCAACGTTTGGTGTGGGTGGAACGGACATCATAACGTCATTCCATCAAGGTGCACATGTTAAATTAATGGCGAGCTACTTTAAACGAAGTCCGTTAGTCCTTATTACACAACCTGAAATAACTTCCCTAAAGCAGCTCACTGATAAAACTATATATGGTCAAAATAAGTTACTTTATAGTGGAGCTATAAGAGAGATGCTGAACTTACATAACATCCTTCCTTCGAGTATAAGTACCTTTAACAACGGTAATAATATTGAATTGTTCAAAGATAAACAAATTAGTGGCATGTTCGCATGGAGCTCCAATGAAACGTTCGAACTCATTCAAAAGAATATCGACTTCAAAGTATTTAATCCCAATCAATTTGGCTTTTTCACTCAAGATTTAAATTTATTTACCTCAGAGAGTTTTGCTAGTAAAAATACAGTTTTAGTAAATAATTTTACTGAAGCTGTGAATAAAGGCTGGCAATATGCGCTTGAACATCCAGATGCGATTATTCGATTAATTAAATCAAAATATAATAGCCAAAATAAAACTATTGCAGCGCTCGAATATGAAGCCAATGAAACAATTAAATTAATAGCACCAGAATCACACCCGATAGGTTCGATACAAAAAAACAAATTAACCACTATTTCTGAAAGCTTACTGACGTATAAAACGATTAATAAGACTAGAGATATTGATGAGTTATTACTTGATAATGAAAGTTATATAGAAGGTGGTATTTCTATCGAATTGACCAATGAAGAATTAGATTACCTAAAAAAACACCCGGTTATTTCCGCTCAAAATGGCATAGATTACCCTCCATTTAACTATATTATTGATGGTAAACCTGCAGGTTATAGTATCGATCTTATCTCCATGATAGCCAAAATATTAAACACTAAGGTTAGATTGATTAAAAATAAAAAGTGGTTTGAATATGTTAATTTGTTCAAGCAAAAAAAATTAGATGTCTTACTTAATATCGCTAATATCCCAGAACGACAGAGTTTTGCTAATTTTACTTCTCCTATTGCAGATATCTTACCCTTTGCAGTAGTCAGAAAAAATGAACATATTGATATAGCAACACAGAAAAATATCGCTGAGTTGCGTATTGCGTTATTAGAAGATGATGCGGTTAATGACTCTATAAAAAAAGCCTTACCTAAAGCTACATTTATTCAAGTTAAAAATATTGCAGAAGCTCTAAAGAGGATAACAGCCAAACAAGTAGATATATATTTCGATATAGGTCCGGTAATCGAATATAATATTAGCAGCAATTTCATGACAAATTTACAACTTATCCCCGTCGCTGAAGAATTAAATATTACTAATCAAAAATTTAGTTTAGCTACTCATAAAGATAACAGAGTCTTACGAGATATTCTGCAGAAAGCTCTCAATGCTATTCCTGAAAATGAAAAAATCAGACTAAAACGAAAATGGTTTGTTCAAGATGAAATCGAAATCGGTACAGCAGTAACGTTAACACAGGAAGAAAGACAATACCTTGCTAATAACCCGATATTAAAAGCGCAAACCGACATCGATTACCCTCCTTTTAATTATACCGTCGATGGGAAATCTGTTGGTTATAGCGTAGATCTGATCACCATGATAGCTAATTCATTAAACATTAAAATGAGCTATATAAAGAATAAACCGTGGTCCGAATATTTTGAAATGTTTAAGCAAAAGAAAATAGATGTTTTACTTAATATTACAGATACAGAAAGTAGGCGAGAACATGCTAGATTTACTTCTCCTTATGCCGAAATTCCAAATTTTGCAGTGGTAAGAAAAAGTCATGAGATTGATATTGCCTCAATAGAAAACTTGTCAGGCAAGCGTGTTGTGATTAGCAAAGGATTTGCTATGAATGAGAATATTAAACAAGTGCTTTCTGATAGTACATTTAGCACTGTAGCAGGTGTTATTGAAGGATTAAACGCAGTATCAACGAATAAAGCCGATGTTTATTTTGAAGCTAGCGTGGTGAGTAATTACCAGATTACTAAAAATTTAATCCCTAATTTGAAATTAATACCTATATCAGAAGATTTTAAAATAAGCAGTCAAAAGCTTAGTTTTGCCACCCATAGAGACAATGAATTATTAACAAGTATTATTCGAAAATCATTAGACCAAATCCCTGACATTGAGAAAGAAAAACTTAAATTGAAATGGTTTGGTCAAAATGAAATGGGAATAAAGTCAGCAGTACAGTTAACAAATGAAGAAAAAACATATATCGCTAAAAATTCTCCATTCACTTTTTGCCGACAAAGCTTTACTGGTCGATCTGGTATAGATGTTCAGGTTTTTGACTTAATTAATCGTGATATTGGAATAAATATTAAGTTAAGCAAACTCATGTCATGGAATGATGCTTTATCTGCCTTAAAAGGTAGACGATGTGACATCTTAACTGCTGCAAAAGCAACTAATTTAAGACGTAAAACATATAATTTCACTCCTCATTATTCACGGAATAAACAAGGAATATTAACCAAGAAAGATAAAGTGATTATTAGTGACTTATCTGATCACTTAAATGAAAAATTTGCTGTTGTTAAAGGTAACAGTTTAATTGAAATGCTAAAACTTGAATATCCTAATATTAAATTAGTTGAAGTAGATTCATCTGAATCTGCTGTACGACTTATAGAAACTGATCAGGTTTATGGTTACATTGAGACCGAGCTTTTTCTACAATACCTACTCATCCACAATCAAGGAAATAACAATAAAATTAATGGATTATTACGTGAAAAATTTGATGATATCCAGTCAATAGCCACCAGAAAAAAAGATGTTTTACTAAATAGCATTTTATCAAAAGGAGTATCAGCAGCAAATAAATCGGAAATTCATCAAATCTTAAGGCAAGAATCAACATCAACCACTGACAACCTTATTGAGTTTACCGATGAGGAGAAGCAACTTTTAGACACTAGAGAGCTTTTATGGTGCTTTACTGATTATACCGACGCAGAGACGTGGGATGAGTTAATGCCGTTGATTACTAGAAACACTGAGATTAAACTCTCTAAAAGTAAAAAAATGTCATGGTCAGGTGCTTTTAAAGGTATTCAAAGCGGAAGTTGTGATATTTTGCCTGAAGTTACAGATACAGCAGAAAGAAGAAAAACAATGCTTTTTACACCTTATCTTCATCAAGAAGAACGGGTGATTACTACATTATTGCATCAACCTTATATCACCAATATTGAAGACCACTTGGATAAAACCTTTGTTATTCTAAAAGGTGACGTTCTGGTAGAACAATTGAAGGCAGAATATCCAACACTAAAAATGAAACTAACAGAATATCAAATAGAAGGCCTCCAATGGATTCAAAATCAGCAAGCTTTTGCATATATAGGTAGTATTGCTGACACAGGGAATATTATAAATAAGTATGCAATGGATGATTTGAAAATAGCGGGAACGCTACCGGATAGGTTTAATGATAAATGGGCATTTGCTACTAGAAAAGATGACATAATTCTCAATAGTATTTTTGCTAAATTGTTAAAAGTTACTGATAAGAAAAAAATAAGGAAAATAATTTCCGACCAATTTTCAGTGAAATATGAAAAAGGCGTTGATTACACCTTGTTTTGGCAGGTAATAATCATTGCCTTAGTGATTTTATCAGCTATCGTCTTTTGGAATCGCCGTTTAGCTAAGCTTAATTTACAGTTAGAACAAGCCAAATATGAAACGGAAGAAGCACAAAAAACTATCATTATTCAAGAGAAAATGTCCTCGTTAGGGACGTTAACAGCCGGTGTTGCTCACGAAATTAATAATCCAGTTAACTTTACCAGTGCTGCGATATTTATGATGAAAGAAGAAATCGTTATTATTAAAGCCTATTTAAAGGATTTAGCGGGTGGGGATAAGGCAGATGAACAAGTTTTACAGTCATTTGAAGACAAATTTGCCAAGCTAATTGATCTAACTAATACCGCAACAGAAGGTAGTAATCGAATCAAAACTATTGTTCAAGATTTGCGTCTATTCTCAAGGCTTGACGACGAACAACAAGAAAAAATCACCCTTGCCGGCATTTTAAAATCGACAAAACATCTGGTGAAAACACAATATAATGAAATTGAAATAACCATAGATGTTGTAGCAGACCCATTGTTCAATGGCTTCCCTGCAAAACTTAGCCAAGTTTTTATGAATATCATTGTTAATGCCTGCCAAGCGATAGAAACAAGAAAAGAATCGAATGAACATTTGATGGGTAATATTAATATTTCATTATTTGAAAAAAATAACTATGTATATATTGAGTTCAAAGATAACGGTTGTGGAATGGACGAAGAGACCCTGCAAAAAATATTTGACCCCTTCTTTACCACTAAAGATGTTGGTAGTGGTACGGGTCTAGGTATGGCTATTTCGTTTGGTATTATCGAAGAGCAGGGGGGTCTTATTGAGATTACTTCTGTTGTTAATGAAGGTTCATCTTTAACAATTAAACTACCCATATAATTACTTATTTAAATAGACCTTTTAGGAGTAGAAAGTGTCAGTTTTTGATATGAACAATGTCTCTCAACAAAATCAGGGAGCATCAGCAAAACCGTTGATCATGTTGGTTGATGATGAAGTTGAAAATATAAACGTATTACGTCAACTTTTAGAATCAAATTTTCAAATAATAACTGGAATAAATGGCCGTGAAGCATTGCAACTTATTGATAATATGGTTGATCCTCAGCAAGTTCAGTTAATTATTAGTGATCAACGAATGCCTGAACTTACCGGTATTGAATTTTTTGAAAAAATTGTTGATAAAATGCCTGAGACGATAAGAATTATTTTAACCGGCTACTCTGATACTCAGGTTATTATCGATTCGATAAACAAAGCCAAACTATACAAGTTTATGACTAAACCTTTCGATCCGGTTGAATTATCATTAACCGTTCAAAGGGGAGTTGAAGCATTTCAAATGCGACGAGAAATATTAAATTACACCACAACACTCGAACAGCAAGTCATCGAAAGAACTGAAGAACTGCTAGGCAAAAATAATGAATTGGCATTAGCGCTAGATAAATTAGAAGAAGTTAGTTTAACGGACCAGTTAACGGGAGCACGTAATCGACACTTCCTTGAGCAATTTCTACCGCAAGAACTCGCTAAGTTCAAAAGAGATAATAGTCAGAACAAGCTGGAAAATAATGTCGGCTTCATTATGCTTGATATCGATCTCTTTAAAATGGTCAATGATGAACATGGCCATGCAGCGGGTGACAATATATTAAAGCAATTTACCCTCGTCTTAAAAGAAACCTGCCGAGAATCAGACTGGATAGTTAGATGGGGCGGGGAGGAATTTATCGTGGTTGCTAGAGGATTAACCTCCGACGGTCTTGAGAATCTTGCTGAAAGAATCAGAAAGAATATTGAATCACATGAGTTTAATATTGGAGTTGAACATACGATTAAAAAAACCTGTTCTCTTGGTATTGTTTCTTATCCGTTTATCAAGGAACACGTTGACGAATTAACTTGGGAGCATACCCTTAACTTGGCCGATATGGCGCTATATGTCGCGAAAAATAATGGCCGTAATACTTGGGTACGATTATTCGAAAATGAAATTAAACACCCTGAAACTTTTTATCAAGAAGTGACAAAAGACCTTCATTCAGTAATAGCCAGTAGTCTTATTTCATATTCATTTTCTGGTAGAGCATCACAAATAGAGTTTTGAGCAGATAAGATTTAAACCGATATAACCAACTATTCATTATTAAGCACTCATTCTTGAGTGCTACCCTTCAACTTAATCCTAATTTACTAAATATTTCAATAATTTTAGCGAATCATTTCCATGGGGAAAAAGGGGTATTAGCATTGATCATTCACTAAGGTAATATTCGGTATCACCCTTTCTATATTAGTTAAGTGATCCATAATCGATTAGCCTAATTGAGAAGACAATAAATAATATAAAAAGCCTGATAATTAAATTTGCATCTGCTATGAGGAATGCCCTATGTATACAAATATTCAAGTCCCAGAAAACGGCGAAGCGATTACTATAGTTAACGGCCAGTTACTTGTACCCAATAATCCTATTATTCCTTACATTGAAGGTGATGGTATAGGCGTTGATGTAACACCAGCAATGCTTCAGGTCGTAAATTCTGCTGTTGACAAAGCTTATGGCGGCGATCGCACTATACATTGGATGGAAGTTTATTCGGGTGAAAAAGCCACTCAAATTTATGATAGTGAAACTTGGTTGCCAGAAGAAACGTTAACCGCGTTTAAAGAATTTAAAGTGGGCATTAAAGGCCCATTAACTACACCGGTAGGTGGCGGAATGCGTTCTTTAAATATTGCCTTAAGACAAGTACTGGATTTATATGTTTGTCAGCGTCCTATTCAGTGGTTTACTGGGGTTCCTAGCCCAGTGAAAAAACCCTCAGAAGTGAATATGGTGATTTTTCGTGAAAACTCTGAAGATATATATTCGGGTATTGAATACCAAGCTGATTCAGAACAAGCGAAAAAGCTAATATCGTTCTTGGAAAGTGAAATGGGTGTAAGCAATATTCGCTTTACAGACCACTGTGGAATTGGTATTAAGCCTGTTTCAAAAGAGGGTTCTCAACGGTTAGTCAGAAAGGCTATTCAATATGCTATTGATAATGATCGCTCATCGGTAACGCTTGTCCATAAAGGCAATATTATGAAATATACCGAAGGGGCATTTAAAGACTGGGGATACCAAGTTGCCAAAGAAGAGTTTGGCGCGCAATTAATCAGTTGTGGTCCATGGTTGCAAATCATAAACCCTAAGACGGGCAAAGAAATTATCGTTAAAGATGTTATTGCTGACTCGATGTTACAACAAACATTATTACGTCCAGCAGAATACGATGTGATTGCGACACTGAACTTAAATGGTGATTACTTATCCGATGCATTATCAGCGCAGGTAGGAGGCATTGGTATCGCTCCAGGGGCAAATATAGGTGATGATATCGCTATATTTGAAGCAACTCATGGCACTGCTCCGAAATATGCAGGATTAAACAAAGTTAATCCGAGTTCAGTTATTCTTTCTGCAGAAATGATGTTAAGGCATATGGGTTGGGTTGAGGCGGCTGATTTATTACTTAAAGGTATATCAGGGGCTATCAATGCTAAAACGGTCACCTATGATTTTGAGCGATTGATGGAAGGGGCGACACTGGTGACTTGTTCACAATTTGGTGAGTGCATTATTGAGCATATGCGTACACCTTAGAAAATAATAATTGATAATTATTTAGTACCCAAAATAAAAAACACAGCAAAAGCTGTGTTTTATTATTAATAAACAAAAATGTTTATTCGTCAGATTCATCAACATCGTTAGGTGTGATACTTGCTGCATGATGTCCTTTAGGACCAGCATTAAGCTCGTAATTCACATCTTGGCCCGCTTTTAACGTGCGGTAGCCTTCCATTTGGATAGTTGAATAGTGAGCGAAAATATCTTCACCACCATCCTCTGGACGAATAAAACCAAACCCTTTAGCGTTATTAAACCATTTAACTGTACCGTGTGCCATACTTCAACATCCTTCTAAATTCATCGGCAATTAGGTATGCTTCCCCAAAAGCATTATTAATTATATTAGTGGCTAAATAATAGTCACTCCCTAAATCGTAGATAATATATTTTATTAGTCAAGTGAAATTCACAATTAATTAACAAAATATTTATCTTTTTTTATCAAAATACATGAAGCAAAATTTGCTTCAACAGACTAATATAGAATTATGAACAAGTGGAAAGAAGAACTAGATAACCAAGAAGTACTTGAAGAAGATGTAGTAGAGCAGTATCAAAAGCCACCAATGTATAATGTTATTTTATTAAATGACGATTACACACCAATGGATTTTGTCATCACAGTTTTACGAAAGTTTTTTAATATGAATGAAGAAAAAGCAACAGATGTTATGTTGGATATTCATTATAAAGGAAAAGGTCGTTGTGGCACATATACTGCAGAAGTTGCAGAAACGAAAGTGAGTCAAGTAAGCAGTTTCGCCTTAGAAAATCAGCACCCATTAAAGTGCACGATGGAAAAAGCGTAATGTTACTAGGTTTTAAATGGAGTAGCCTATGTTAAATAAAGATTTAGAAATTTCCCTTAATATGGCCTTTAGACAGGCAAAAGAGTCACGTCACGAATTTATGACCGTGGAACACTTGTTGCTGGCATTACTCGATAACCCTTCTTCCATTGACGCACTGAAAGCCTGTGGTGCCGAGTTGAAAAAGTTAAGAAAAGAGTTGTTAGACTTTATTGGTGAAACCACACCTGTGATCCCCGATGGTGAAGATGAGCGTGAAACACAGCCTACGTTAGGTTTTCAAAGAGTTTTACAGCGAGCCGTTTTTCATGTCCAGTCTTCAGGTAAAAGCGAAGTCAATGGTGCTAATGTATTAGTGGCAATATTCAGCGAGCAAGAATCTCAAGCGGCTTATTTCTTGAAAAAATCAGATATTAGCCGTTTAGATATAGTCAATTATATTTCCCACGGTATAGCAAAATTTGAACAGAGCAATTCATCAACCAATTCTGAGGAAAACGTACCACAGACGGAAGAAGAGCCAAGAACAATAGAAAATTTTGCCACTAATTTAAATGAAGAAGCTAAAAACGGCAATATTGATCCGTTAATTGGCCGTAGTAGTGAGTTAGAAAGAACTTTACAAGTCCTTGGGCGTCGTCGCAAAAATAACCCATTGTTTGTTGGTGAAGCGGGTGTGGGTAAAACGGCCATAGCAGAAGGGTTAGCAAATTTAATTATCTCTAATGATGTGCCTGAATTTCTCTCCGAAACCGTTATCTATTCTCTAGATATGGGGGCATTGCTTGCTGGGACAAAATATCGTGGCGATTTTGAGAAACGCTTTAAGGCCTTGTTAAAAGAGTTAGAGGAAGAGGGCAATGCTATTTTGTTCATCGATGAAATACACACTATTATCGGTGCAGGAGCAGCGTCTGGTGGCATGATGGATGCCTCAAATTTGATCAAGCCATTATTATCTTCAGGAAAATTGAAATGTTTAGGCTCAACAACCTATCAAGA
>MAAB01007608.1_pt1 | contig 14179 bp, 11 predicted proteins | sample 1115991 | NCBI WGS metagenome assembly MAAB01 (sample SAMN04961124, study PRJNA320927) | seawater metagenome | isolation source: sample BD02T18 sea water enriched with oil for 18 days | place: USA:Gulf of Mexico | collected 2013-07-27
TGTAATGCTTGCGCGCTTGGCTTATGCGGGGAATGTTGAGGATTTTGAAAAACTTCTTCCTTGGAATATAGATCTTAAATAAGATGAAGCATCAATGACGTGGAGTATTTGGCGCTTACGATAATAATGATCGATGCACGGTTATTCTTTTTCTAATGCGGATAATTGTAGTTTGTTTTTTATTCATTCCATTGCTTTCCTAGTTAAGACTGAGTTGAGCCTGAATTAAGTCTGAAATTATTTTGAGCACGCAACACCGGTACACCTACATGCCAGAGACATTTTGCATACCCTATTTAGTCATTACAATATGACAAATGTCATAGGTCAAGCTTCTAAATGACAAAAACCAGAGAAATAGAGGTCGCTATTTGAGCTGTTTTTTTCGGACAAGCTTAGTGCTAATGTTGAAAGGTTATCGTATATACATATTGATGGTTTATCGGTGTTAAACGAAGCTCGAAGGAAAATCTTCGTCCAAAGAAGACGTTCGAGGCAAAGGTTAAAGTGACGCCAAACATCCTGTAGCGGACATGATACTGAGCTCACGCTTCTTCCATTGCGGAAGCAAGCACTACAATTGCGCACGTCATCTATACAGAATAGAGAAGACGTCCGAATTTCAAAAAGGCAGTTCACGTGTGAATGATAGCGCTCGATGAGTATTTAGGTGTGGCTTGACATAGCACTTTTATAAAGTTAAAAATGGTACCGGGGTACCGTAATGGCTGCAGGTTTTTTAGCAACAACCCTCTACAATATTGCTGAAGGATAGACTTACATTGAGTGGAATAGCTCTTGACCATAAATACTATGATCAACTGATGAATCTCCTTGAAGAAAAAGGCTTGGATAGGCAAAAAGTACTTGAGAATACAGCCTTTGAAAAAAAATCGCCGCTGCATAGTAAGGAATCGGCGGGTATTAGTGCTAGTGATCTGGATAAGATACTAAATTTCGCATCAAAATCGCTTAATGTTAGCATTTATCATATTGCGTTTGAGTTTGGAATGCGTACGAGTGTGACGACCCATGGTTCGCTTGGTTTAGCTTTGATGTGCTGCGATTCCATCAGAAGCGCTATTGAACTGTATTCAAACTATATCAGTTTAGCGTCACCTGCCTTTAGAATGAGTTTTTATGAAAAAGGCGGGCATTTGGTACTTGAGAAGGCGCAAAACTTTGTAATATCTAAAAGTGTTCATAATTTCATTATCGTTTTTGGTGTTTGCAGCGCTCTGTTTGAAGGACATGTTTTAGATACTGGAATTTTTCAGGAAAAAGAAAAAATCGTGTTGGAAATATCAAAAGACGATGCAGTTGATCCTGCTATTCTAGAATTGTTGAAACCATACTTCTCCTATGTATTAAATACATCGATATCGAGAGCCCTTGTACCCTTAAGTATTGTTGACCTTAAAATCACAACTGGAAACGAAATGACCAAGGCAACGGTATTAAAGGTCTGCGACAAAGAAATCGAATCTCTTCAGATATCCTTTGTAGAGCATGTTGCCAATCTAGTGTATGAAACTGGTTACAATGTGAGAATGGACATAATTGCTGATCAACTACATATGTCATCTAGGACCCTACAAAGAAACTTGGCATCCTATGGAAAAACATTCTCTGGCTTAGTTGAGGGTTTAAAAATGGAACACGCTAAAGTGCTTTTATCAGATTCTGATAAAAGCATTAAACAGATCGCTTTTGAGTTGGAATATTCTGAGCCCACGAACTTTTCTGCTTCATTCAAAAAGTCTATTGGTGATACACCTAATGAGTTCCGACAGAAAAATTCAGAAAACTAACGCTGGAGAATAAGTAGGTCCTATTCCTTTAGTTGACGATGGATGGAAAACCAAAGGGCCCAAATATCTGTGTTTTTTAGATGATGTACGCCCACACCCATATATTCGTTTTGATTGATTTGCCTTAATTCATCAGTGTGGCGTCTTAATCTCTTTGGATTTTGAGGAAGGTTATAGTCTAGCTGTATTACATCAACGCCTTCGAACAAAAAGCTTTCGGCTACTTTCACATTAAAGTAACCAATTTCATCGACGCCAATAATACTGTTCATTCCTTTTAACGATTCTCCATCTTTAGTGAATTTTTTCTGATAATTTAAGAAGTTTATTTTTGGGAAGAAAGGTGCATGGAGATAGGCCTTGTAAGTTCCGAGGAGGTTAATGTTTTCAGGTATTACGCCTCTTAAGAAGCGATTTTTGTATTTAGTTATCATTCTAGATGTCCGATTAGATTAATAAGTTTGTTCGCAGATTAGGAGAAAATATAGCGCAAATCTAAACCTCCCGAAAAACCGTACATAGGCCCTACCGATAAAAATGCTGTCATTAACCTTCTTTAAATCGTCTCGAAAAATACGTAAAAACCAAGGGTTCCTTGTAAGCTGATAGTCGATCTTTAGGACTCTGCCATTTCCAGTCAAACAATCGGCTTCAGTTGTTTCGAAATTTGCCAACCTGCCCTTTAAACGTCCGAGTTCTATTCGATCCATACCTTCAAAGCCGGAATTAAACACTTTGCCTTTCCAAGGAATGTATCTGGGATGAGTGATTATCGAACGAATACAGTAGTACTTTAACAGAGAAATGCCTGCTAATGTCACTCCGTAAGTAGGACCTACGATATCGCCAGCCTTTGGGTAGTCGGCGTTTTTAAAGTACGTGCCTAGTTCATTCTTTGTTTTTTTGCGAAGTTCAGTGATAACATTATCCTGAACTATCCGAGTATACATCATCAAAATTCCTCTTGTTCTTATACTGTTGCGATTCATCACAAGGTTAATTTTGATTGTTTATTCAGTAAAGATTCTAAGATGACAATTAATGATGACAAAAGGACAGAAAGCCTAAGGTAATCATCAGGGAGAGTGTTACAGTTATAAGTAATCTATATGGATGTTAGCTTTGCATACAAGACGAGGCGGATTGATGACGGTTTTAGCATATCATATAGTTGATATACTAAAACCGTAACCACCCTATAGCACAGATAAATCGTACCTTTTAGACGCTTTAGTGTAGTGAGAAAAATCAACTGTTCCAGTAGTCTATACCTGTAAGTTTTTCTGCCGAAAATGTCATTTGTGATAGAGATTCTTTTAAGTCACTTCTGCCTGAACTTAGCATCAATAGATTCGCCAGTAACAGGCGTAGAAAGCAATCCATTACCTTTCTCGCTTCTGGTATGGATTGGTAATCGATGGCGGATGCAAGCAGCGCGGGTAGAAGTTCTTCAAACCTTATCTGCATATTTCGCGTGGTGTCATCGTCCGATAACAGGTTCTCAAGTACTGCGCTTATTAGTCGCGGGTTGCTTTCGGCTTCTTGTAAAATGCTCTTAAAAACGTTTTTTATTTTCGCGCCATTGGTTTTTCCTTTGGGTGCGGTAGCCTGTAAGCGTTTTGCTAGGGACAACCCCCACTCGAGAGTGATGTCACTGATAATATGCTCTTTGCTGGCATAAGTGCGGTATAAGCTGGCTCTAGGGACTTCGGTTATTTTCGCAAGTTCCTTCATGTTGAGGCTGGCGCCACCATGCCTTGATATTATTTCTCGGGCTGCAATCAATATTTTCTGTTTGCGTTCGAGCTTTATGTTTGATGCCAACGTATCAATCTCCTATGGCTTGACAGGTTTTACAATATCCTACAGTATTGAGACATGTGTCTCAAGTGGTGTTTGGTACTACACCGTGGACGTAACGCAAAGAAGGATAGAGAAATGACTGATCGGAAGCCACTCATTATCGTCGCTGCTATTTCGATGGTGATGACAACCATCTTGTATGCTGGCGGCATGTTTTATATTTCGGGTTTTTTACCTCCGCCGTCACCGGCGCTTAGCCAGCTAGAGGTGGTGAGTTTTTACCAGCAGAATCACACGGCAATTATTACAGGTTTAACCATGGCGTTTGTGGGTACAGGTTTTATGCTGCCCTTATGTGTGATTGGTTCGGTATTTATGGCGGAAGTGGAAGAAGGGTTCCCGTATTTCTCCGTGATGCAGGCCTTATGTGCTTTGGCTACTGTAATTTTTACTGCGTTACCGAATTTTATCTGGATGACTGCGGCGTTTCGTGTGGATCGCTCGCCCGAGTTAATAACCCTGTTACATGATTTGGGCTGGATTATGTGGGCCACTCCATCGTGGGGCTTTGCGTTTCAGCTCATCTGCGTGGCAGTTGTGGGATTAAAAGATAAACGTGCCAAACCTTTTATTCCACGTTGGATGAGTTATTTGGCGCTTTGGGTAGCGGTGGGGGTTGCTCCAACACCGTTAGTGCCTTTCTTTGTTGAAGCTGGGCCCTTTGCCTGGAATGGTTTGTTCACTTTCTGGGTGGCGTTTTTTAGTCCGATACTTTGGATAGCCATTTTGTTTGTGTTGATTGTGATGAATATTCGAAACAATCAACGACACGAACAAGTCGATTTAGAAGGAAATCTAGAGGGGAGCAGGCTATGAGTACAGTGAACACAGGCATGTTGACGGATTTAGGCAGCGAAAGTTCAGAGGCACATCACCCTGCAGAAATTGGTGTTTGGCTATTTGTTTTTGCTGATATGTGCATTTTTGCGATGTATTTTGGTGTGTTCGTTTGGGAAAAAAACCTCAATCCCGTCATGTTTTCCGAGGGGCAGGCAACATTGAATACTCAACTCGGTGGTGCAAATACCGTCATGCTGCTTATTAGTTCCTATTTTACGGCTAAGGCAGTGCATTCAGCGAGAGTGCTTAGTTTCGATGCTTTTAGGCGGTTTATTAAACTCACAATGCTTTTCGGTTTTGCTTTTTTATCGGTGAAGTTTGTGGAATACAGCGATAAATTTTCTGCTGGTTTTGATATTGCTAGCAATGCATTTTATCGCAATTATTTTTCCTTCACCGGATTTCATCTTCTGCATGTTATTTTGGGACTATCTTTTTTGGGGTGGTTATTGTTTTCGATAAAAAACGTGGATCAGTTAAAAGAAAATGTTAAAGCAAGCGAAGGTGTTGGACTTTATTGGCATATGGTTGACCTGCTTTGGGTTGTGTTGTTTTCATTAATCTATTTGGTGCCCTAATGATGTTAAATTTAGTGAAAGATAAATTATTTTTGGTGTTAATTGCGCTGCTTGGTATGACATTGATGTCTTGGTTGCTTATATCGTCTGCGAACCTAGGGGTGATGATATTGTTGTTAGCTTTTCTTAAGGTGCGTTTGATTGCTATTCATTTTATGGAGGCGGCGATGGCCCATCGCCTGGTGCGTATAGCGTTTGATGCATGGGGAGTGGTGGTGGGTGGGGGGATTATTTTTGGATATTTGATCGGGTAGGGCTTTCTGATGACTTCGCTGGATGCGATGGAGCCACATAGGGTAATAAACATCGCCCCCTCACTCCAGTTGACAATAATTATGAATCGACTTACACTTTATCTTTTGCTGTAAAAATATACAGTGCAGGGTGTGGCGATTGTCAGCATAATGCCGTTTAAATGGTATTTATCTATTATGTATGAAACCCCTCAAAAAGAGAGTGATACTCTGCGGATTTCAATTTACGATAGTGAACTCCCTACAATAACCCTTCAAAGATGAACAAGCTGAGCATTCATGAGCAAAGATTCGATCATTATCAAAGGCGCACGTCAAAACAACTTAAAAAACCTTGATTTGGAGCTACCAACAAATGAGTTGATAGTTGTGACGGGGGTAAGTGGCTCAGGTAAGTCTACACTCGCTTTTGATACGATATATGCCGAAGGTCAACGTCGATATGTTGAGACGTTTTCGGCTTATGCTCGACAGTTTCTGGATAGAATGGATAAGCCTGCTGTAGATAGTATACAGGGGATTCCACCAGCAATAGCCATTGATCAAAGCAATCCCGTTCGAACATCGCGCTCTACGGTCGGCACGATGACTGAGTTGAATGATTATTTGAAGTTGTTGTTTGCACGTCTATCTCAGTTATACTGCCAAGGCTGTGGTCAAGAAGTGCGTTGTGATAGTGCGCATAGTATCGTTGAGTCTTTGTATCGGGATTTACCCAGTAAAACCCCGTTAATGGTATGTCTACCCATCACAGTGCCTCATAACTTTAGTGATGAAGAAGTACTTCAACTACTCAATAACCAAGGTTATATCAGGGTCCATCGCCGTTCAAAGGAACGTGTGGAGGTGATTCAGGATAGACTAAAATTAACGGGTGATAACGAAAGCCGGCTTAGGGAATCAATAGAAGCGGCTTTGCACCATGGTAGTGGGCGCGTTTTAGTTTATCCCCTTGATGCTAATCGAGAGGCCGGGGAAGCGTTACGTTTTTCTACGCATCATCACTGTGCGACCTGTGATATTGATTATAGCGAACCAACCCCTGGGCTGTTTTCGTTTAATTCACCTATCGGTGCCTGTGAAAGCTGTAAAGGCTTTGGTCGTATTATCGGCGTTGATTATGGATTGGTGATTCCAGATGAACGTTTGTCTTTGCGTGAAGGCGCTATAAAACCTTTTCAGACTCCTAGCAATGAAGACATACAAAATGAATTGATACGACAAGCAAAACGCAAAAAAATCCCTCTCGATAAACCTTGGAAGCAGTTGAGCAAAACACATCAGAAGTGGGTGATTCAAGGTGATGGTAGTTGGGATGAGGGGCTTTGGTTTGGGGTGCAAGGTTTCTTTGATTGGATGGAAAGAAAGTCTTATAAAATGCACATCCGTGTACTGTTGTCGAAATACCGTTCATATACCACCTGTGGAAGTTGTAAAGGGGCGAGATTAAAAACAGATGCCTTTTGGTGGCGCCTTGGCGATGCTTGTGATGCTACAAAGGGGTTGAATGGGGCCGGCCGTTTTGTGCCACCAGAATGTACATTGGAAACGTCGGAATTTGAGAAGGTTCCCGGTTTAACCATTGCTGACATTATGCAATTACCGTTAGAACAGTGTTTGGCGTTTTTTAACGACCTCACATTGCCTGGCTCCTTGGATGATGCTGCCCAATTGCTTATGACGGAGATTCGCTCTCGCTTAGGTTACTTGCTTGAAGTTGGGCTGGGCTATTTAACATTAGATCGACAATCAAGAACCTTGAGCGGGGGCGAGGTGCAGCGAATCAACCTCACTACTGCACTTGGAACATCACTGGTAAATACCCTTTTTGTACTGGATGAACCAAGCATAGGGCTCCATCCTAGAGATATTGATCGGTTAGTTACTGTATTACATAGACTTCGTGATGCTGGTAATACGTTGTTGGTTGTTGAGCATGATCCTCAGGTGATATTGGCCGCGGACCGAATCTTGGACATCGGGCCTGGGCCTGGTAAGAAAGGTGGAGAAATTAGCTTTTATGGAACACCTGCGCAGTTACTTAAGAAAAAAAGCTCGTTAACAGCACAATACCTTAATGGTACCAAGCGGGTATATGAAGCTGCAGAACATGTGTCGGAACAGCAAGCATTCAACAGTATTCGCATAGTTGGTGCTAGTGAACACAATTTAAAAGACGTATCCGTTAACATTCCATTAAACAAACTGGTTTGTTTAACCGGAGTAAGTGGCTCAGGTAAGTCGACCTTGATGCGTGATGTTCTCTATGCTGGATTATGCAGGCATAAGGGAAAAGGGGGGCAAACCCCTGGTGCCCATGAAGCATTAATGGGCCATGAGCATATTGATGATGTTGTATTGGTTGATCAAGGCCCAATCGGAAAAACAACTCGATCGATACCCGCGACTTACGTTGGTGCATTTGATGCGATTCGAAAGCTATTTGTTGCACATCCTGAGTCGATCTCCCGGGGTTATACCGTCGGTACGTTTAGTTTTAATTCAGGAAAAGGACGCTGCCCAACATGCTCCGGGAATGGTTTTGAGCATGTTGAGATGCAATTTCTAAGTGATGTCTATCTTCGTTGTTCTGATTGTAATGGAACGAGATATCGCGATGAGATTTTGCAGATAAAGGTGCTGGGAGAGCTCTCTAACGAAATGCAGGCAAAATCAATCGCCGACATATTGTCGTTAACCGTTGACGAGGCGTTAGCATTTTTTGTTGATTCTTCCGATGTACTCCGATGCCTACAACCTCTTGTGGATGTCGGCTTGGGATATGTTCAGTTGGGGCAAGCAGTACCAACGCTCAGTGGCGGGGAGGCCCAACGTTTGAAGTTGGCGGGGCATCTAGTAGAAACCTCGGGTCGACGTACTAAGAAATCCTCAACCAAGAAGGCATCCCCAAAGACATCCAAAAAGAAGGGTGCACAGGAACAAGGCATATTATTCCTATTTGATGAGCCAACCACAGGCCTTCATTTTGATGACATCGCCACGTTAATGTTGGCGTTCAAGCAGCTAATTGCTGCGGGCCATTCATTGTTGGTTATTGAACATAACTTAGATGTGATTCAAGCTGCGGATTGGTTGATTGATATCGGGCCAGAAGGTGGTAATGCCGGTGGTGAGCTAGTGGTCGAAGGCGTACCGACGGATGTTGCCTTAAACAACAATTCTTATACCGCTAAGGCGTTAAGAGATTATGCGAGTGCGTTGACATCTAAACCGACCTTAAACCCTTCTAAAAAGTTAAAACAGAAAGCCGCTGATAGGGTGATACAGGTCCATCATGCGAGAGAGCATAATCTTAAAAATGTCGATATAACAATACCTAGAGATAAATTCACTGTTATCTCGGGTGTTAGTGGTAGTGGAAAAAGTACGGTTGCGTTTGATATTATATTTGGCGAAGGGCAGAGGCGGTATTTGGAGTCGCTAAATGCTTATGCCCGGCAATTTGTTCAGCCTGCGTCGCGCCCGGATGTTGATGCTATTCATGGCATTCCACCCACCGTAGCCATAGAGCAACGTACCAGCCGCGGTGGACGAAAAAGTACGGTTGCTACCATGACGGAAATTTACCATTATTTGCGTTTATTATATGTAAAGCTGGGAACACAATATTGCCCAACGTGTGATGTGGCAATTGAACCACAAAGTGCTGAAGCGATACTGTCTCGTATATTAAAGGACTATCAGGGTAAAACGGTTACGCTATTGGCTCCAATGGTAGTCGCCAGAAAAGGTATCTATAAGGAACTGGCAAAGTGGGCAAGTGATAGAGATTATTCAACATTAAGAGTTGATGGAAAATATCTGCCAACGGCAGATTGGCCTGTGTTAGATCGATACAAAGAACATGATATCGAATTACCTATCGCGACATTGGATGTTACGGCTCGTAATGAAAAGCATGTCGAGACAGTGCTTAGACAAACATTGGACATTGGCAACGGTATTGTCATTGTTTCACCGGAAGTCTCAGAAAATAAGAAAGCCAAAGGTGGTAAGAGTAAAGCAATTGAGGCTTTGTTTTCTACAACACGCTCATGCCCTTCATGTGGTTGTGGCTTTGACGAGCTGGATCCAAGGTTATTTTCCTATAACTCAAAACACGGCTGGTGTGCCCAATGTTTTGGTACGGGTCATACGATTTCAGGGTTTGATGAAGAGCAAAGTGGCGAAGAAGCAAGTTGGCTAGAGGCTAAAAATTCCGATGACATTCTGGATGCAAACGAAAAAGAAGTTATTTGTGTGCAATGCGATGGTCAACGGCTAAATGAAACAGCATTGGCGGTACGCTTTAGAAACCAGTCTATTGCTGATTTGGCGGGATTATCAATTGAAAGTGCCTCTCATTGGTTTGATAAATTAACGTTAACCAGTAGAGAGAAGGCGATTGCTCACGACTTGTTAGGAGAATTAGCAGGGCGGCTGAATTTTCTGCAAAAAGTAGGATTGACGTATCTCACACTGGATCGATCTGCCCCGACGTTAAGTGGTGGAGAGGCGCAACGGATTCGCTTGGCTTCGCAGTTGGGTTCTAATCTACAAGGTGTATGTTACATCTTGGATGAACCAACCATAGGTTTACATACGCGGGATAATCGTCAATTAATCGAAACGTTACGGGAGTTACAAACCAAAGGTAATACGGTCTTAGTGGTTGAACACGATGAAGATACTATTCGAGAGGCGGATTATTTAATTGATATGGGGCCTCGTGCCGGTATTCATGGCGGAGAGGTGGTTGCTCATGGAAGTCTGGCGCAGTTAAAGAAAAATAAGGACTCTGTGACCGGTCAATTTATGGCTAAACCCTTGCGCCATCCAATGACTGAGTTGCGTAATAGTGAGCAGCGGGCTCAATTTGATAAAGAGGCGCTGACTATTGTTGGCGCTAATGAAAATAATCTTAATGGCCTTGATGTTACCATTCCACTACGACGTTTGGTTGGTATCAGTGGAGTTAGTGGTAGCGGTAAAAGCACTTTGATTCGCTCAATTTTATACAAAAATCTACGCCCGAAAATTAACATAAAACAATCGAAAGCTGCGAAAGCAAAAAAGCCTCACTGGATTGGGTGTGATGATATTCAAGGTTGGCAGTCCATTACTCGTATTTTGGAAGTTGATCAAACACCTATTGGTAAAACCACACGTTCTTGCCCTGTTACTTATTTAGGCATTTGGGATACTATCCGCAAATTATTTGCAGGAACGGTTGATGCTCGTTTACGTGGTTATACCCCTGCGAGGTTCTCGTTTAATACGGGTAATGGGCGTTGTTCAACCTGTGGTGGGCACGGGATGGTGAAAGTTGAAATGAACTTTTTACCGGATGTTCGTGTTGATTGTGAAGAGTGCCATGGCTGGCGCTTTAACGATGAGACTCTGTCGGTACGTTACAAAGATAAGCATATTGGTGAAGTGCTAGCGATGAATATCGAAGAGGCGACAGAGTTTTTCTCAGCTATTAGCTCTGTACATCATACGTTACAACTTCTACAGGATGTCGGTTTGGGTTACTTAACGTTGGGGCAGCAAAGCCCAACATTAAGCGGTGGTGAGGCTCAGCGTATTAAGTTAGTTACCGAGTTGGCTAAGGTAAGGCCGGGTGCTCGTGCAAAGCAGCATACGCTTTATGTGCTGGATGAGCCTACGGTAGGTTTACATATGGCTGATGTGGAGAAGCTCTTGCGTGTGCTGCATCGACTAGTGGACAGCGGCCACTCGGTACTGGTTATTGAGCACAACTTAGATGTTATTGCCGAATCTGATTGGGTAATTGATATCGGGCCTGAGGGAGGCAAAGGTGGAGGGAAGGTTGTGGCACAGGGTACACCTGGAACAATTTGCAAACGAAAACGCTCACATACGGGTACTTATTTACGTGAATTGTTGGTGACTTGACAGGCATTGACGTCTGTCCCCTCACTGCTATTGTAGTGGTAATCTCAGCGACGTAAGCTCTGATTGCACTGAAGTTCACTACACCTGAACTCATTACACCATATGGCAATACCATTGAGAGGAAAAGTCATGTCATTACATTCTGTTGCTAAAGAAGGGGAGATAGCCCTAGGTACCAATAAGACGGTTACCATTAACGGGGAAAATATCTTATTGTTTCATCTTGATGATGGGTACTACGCGACACAAAGCCGTTGTACGCATTTGTTTTTTCCACTGAAAAAGGGAAAAATACGTGACGGTTGTAAGGTGGAGTGTCCCTTCCACCGAGCTCAGTTTGATATTCGAACCGGTGAGCCGGTCAAGTGGGCAAATTTTCCTCCAGGTATCCAGTTGATCAATACTGTTCGAAAAGAAAAAGCGTTAAAAACCTATGCAGTTACCGTTAAGGGTGATGAGATATTCGTTGAGGTTGCGGAAGAGGCCGAAACTGCTTAGCTAATATGATTATGTCGGTATCAGCCTGATGTTCTGGTCGCGATTATCTTTCGATAAGCTTTTAAGCCAAAAGCGACCAGAACAGCAGCAATGGGATAGAATATCAGTGAGATTACTGACAGTGAGTAACGTAGAGAGCTGTCATCACTAAACACAAAATCAGTCAGTGCCGCAACGATTGTTCCCCCTAAAGCTAATCCAAAAAAATTGGTTAAAAACAACATCAGCGCACTCGTTTGAGCTCGCATACGATTGGGAGTGATCAATTGAAGGCCTGCCATTGCAACGCCAAAGTGCATGTAATGAATAAAAATTACGAAGGCGCTGACAGTTAACGCTAATGTGCTGGTTGGCATAAGAGGCGCTGCGGTAGCAGGAACAATTAATATGAGAGCTGCGATCATTATCAACCGAAGGTTTGCATCGGTATACCCTCTCTTTTGTAGTAACCCACAGAAAAATGCGCCCGCAAACGTGCCTAGTGTTCCGGCAAATATAAAGATCGCTCCAAGTGCTGTGCCTGCCTCTGTTTTTGATATGCCATAAGTTCGTACTAAAAACTCTGGGAACCAAGTGAGTGTGCCATATCCAATAATAGCCATCATCGAAACGCTACCCATTAATGAGAAAAACGCCTTCCAATGGTCTTTTAGATATTGAATGACGTCTTTTAGAGGAATCGCTTCCGGTGCGGGTGTTTCTTCACTGTTATTACTTTCTCGATGGGGTGGCTCTGATACAAATAACATAAGTGCAACAACAACTAAGCCAGGCAGGCCAATCCCCACAAAGGTGATTTGCCAAACTGCCATATCTCCGATAAGAGGATATGCGCTGAGGTCCATTGCCGATAACGTATCGTATAACCAACCACCTATCATATAGGATGTACCGCTCCCAATTGTGATCCCCATAGCAAAGATGGCGGTTGCCCAACGCAGATTCTTTTCGCTATAAAGGTCACTAAGTAATGAGTAGGTGGCGGGTGACAGGCTTGCCTCACCAACCCCGACTCCGATACGTGCAAGAAATAAGGACTGGAAGTTATTTGCTAACCCACACACGGATGTCATTAGGCTCCAAAATAATATGCCGCTTGAAATGATAAGTTTGCGACTTATTCTGTCTGCTAACCAGCCAATAGGTAAGCCGAGTACGATATAGAAAAGGGTGAAAGCAAGTCCGTGTAATAAACTAAATTGAAAATCAGAAATATTGAAGTCTTCTCGGATAGGTCCGACTAATAGCGCCATGATGTTTCTGTCAATAAAAGACAGTATGTAGGCAAGTAAAAGTACACCCAGCGCGTAATGAGACGCCAGGGAATCTTGCTTAGAAGGCGTCGGCAGCGAGGCGGTTGATAGTGAACTGGTTGATAGTGAGGAAGTTTCAAGCGTCATAACATCAGATCTTTTGGGGTTACGGTAGGAGGTTTTCAATTTCCATTTGTTGGATACCTCGATATTGCACAGCGTTAAGGTTTTTGATGATAGCATTAACTGTATCAAGACAAACCCCTAAAGCATTTCCAACCAAATTGATTTGCAGACGTTCTTCATATTCTATTGGGCGGGCGGCGTAGACGAGTAAGTAGGCAGCTTCAATTATCTGTGATTTGTCTAGCCAACTGAGCTGGTTAACATTGGACTTGAGTTGCTCAAATAAGCTGGATCCTTGGTTAATGCTTTTGATGTGCTGTTGTATCTCTGTTTCAGTAACTTCCTTTCCTGTTATTGCTTCGAATATTTTTCGGCTCACTCCGATACCGTGATTCAGCCCATAGCCAGCTAGTAGGTAGGCAAGTACAGATTGCATTGTTTCGAAGTAAAGGGGGGGACTTGCATCGATACCACTGTAGGTGTGTCCACAGCCGTCACATTGATTGTATTCTGCGGTTATTCCTAGCGGTAAAATTCGAATAAAAAAGATAGTGAAGTAGTTTTTTTCAGTCACTCTGTAGAGATTTTTGTTCGTATCGCACATTGGGCAGTTAAATTCACCCAGGTTTTCTGTTGATGCGACCGTTTTTTCGCCAAGTAGAAATAGCATTGTTCAGCCCTTGAGTGTAGTCCCTTACGGTACAAATATCTTATGAGTAGTTTGTGAGTGATCGAATTTACCATCTACGATGGTTTTTTTCCACATCCACTCATTAAGCCAGTTTTATTTGGCCCCTAGCAAGAGCTCCAAAATGTGAAAATGCACCGTTTTTTGAAGTCCTTGCTAGGGAGTAAGTTAAGCGGAGATATCTATTAACCTACCAGATGGTTCCAAAGCATATAATTCTTGCATTGTTTTCGTGATCGATTCAATGACATTTGCATCAATGTCCTCACCCTCGTGTTCCTCTAATAATGATTCTAGGGTAGAGAGCATTTCTTCTGTAAAGCCATTGTTTTGAGCTTGGGGAGGTGGA
>MAAB01034849.1_pt1 | contig 14145 bp, 14 predicted proteins | sample 1115991 | NCBI WGS metagenome assembly MAAB01 (sample SAMN04961124, study PRJNA320927) | seawater metagenome | isolation source: sample BD02T18 sea water enriched with oil for 18 days | place: USA:Gulf of Mexico | collected 2013-07-27
CGGACATTAGGGCGGGAAGTTAAAAAGCTGGGATACTTTATTCCCCGCTATATCGCTCTTTTGATTATTAGTTTTATTCCAGTGGTTAACTTTATTAGCCCTGTTTTATGGTTTGTTTTTGGTGCTTGGGTGTTGACCCTGCAGTTTCTAGATTATGCCTTAGATAACAATGGCCATAGTTTTGCAGATTTGCATAACGCATTAAAATTGCAGCCATTAACGAATATAGGTTTTGGTTTGGTCGTCGCGCTTGGTTTTATGATTCCTATATTGAATTTATTTGTTATGCCCGCGGCGGTTTGTGGTGCGACGCTGTATTGGAGTGAGCAAATTAAAGGGCAGTTTGAGCCTGCTAAATAGCTACATTAAGCTATGCTAAAACTATGATTAATACAGAAACGATTAGCATAGAGCTGATTAACATAGAGCTGGGAGGGTGCCGATGAAGGCGCTCAATGTATTGGTTGTGGATGATGCTGCTTTCATCCGCGACCTAATTAAAAAAGCCATGCGTGATAGCTATCCTAGCTTCAAAATCCATGAAGCTATGGATGGACGAAAAGCTCAAGCTATTCTCAAAATTAACCCCATAGATTTGGTTCTCTGTGACTGGGAAATGCCCGAAATGTCAGGGCTTGAGCTGATTACCTGGATGCGCACAGAAGATCGCTATAAAGAAACACCGTTCATGATGATTACTAGCCGCGGTGAGCGTGACCATGTGATTAAAGCGGTTACTGCGGGGGTGAGTGATTACATTGGTAAGCCCTTTACTCGTGATAACTTCCTAGGCAAGGTAAATAAGCTTCTAGCCAAGTTTCATGGGCTCTCAAGTAAAGAAGCCGCACAGCAAGCTGCACCTGCTCAAGATGCGAGTGTTAGTGCACTCACAGGAGGATCAGCAGGTGGTGCAGCGCCTGCTAAGCCAGTAGCCAAAAGTCCAAGTTCTGCGTCTGCATTGATGGGAAATCCGCTAGTTGCTGCTGCAGAGCAAACTTCCAAACCAGCAGCTAAGAGTTCTACGTCGAGTGCTAAGTCAGGTGCAAAAGCAAAAGGTATCGCTGAGCTGCGCTTTGGCTCAGGAGGTACTGCTCGCTGCGTGATTAAGGATATAAACTTGCAAGAAATGTCGGGAGTTTTTAAGCGTGAAGGCGATATCCCGCAATTGTTAGAACAAGCCGTATTGGATATTGTTGATCAAGACGCTGGCCAGGTGGCACGGATAAATTGCTACATTCGTATGCTGCAAGCGGTTGAAAATGTTGCTGATGCATCGACTATCAAAATAGTCATTCGCTATGTCGATGACGATCCTGTGAAGCTTGATACGTTATCGCGATTTATCGCCAAAGTACGTTAATTAAGCTGTTTTAGTCGAGAAACGGTAGCCTGTGCCACGCACTGTTTGAATTAGATGTTCGTGAGCGCTGCCTAGGGCTTTGCGTAAACGACGAATATGCACATCTACAGTTCTCTCTTCTACATATACATTCCCCCCCCAAACTTGATCCAATAACTGGGTTCTAGAATAAGCGCGTTCTTGATGTGTCATAAAGAATTGCAATAAACGGTATTCAGTTGGGCCTATATCGACAGGCGTTTGACTGGCGGTAACTCGATGACAAGCAGGGTCGAGGACTAGACCTTCTACTTCAATTGCTTCTTCAATACCCAGCGGTGTGGCACGGCGTAATACGGCTTTTAAACGTGCAACTAGCTCTCGTGGAGAGAAGGGCTTGGTAATGTAATCATCTGCACCAGAGTCTAAGCCTTGAACCTTATTATCTTCTTCACCCTTGGCGGTTAATAAGATAATCGGCATTTCTTTGGTTAAATCATCACGCTTTAAGCGCCTCGCGAACTCTAATCCCGAAGTGCCTGGAAGCATCCAGTCGAGAAGAATCATGTCGGGTTTACTATCGATAATGCTAGCGTGTGCATCCTGACAATTACTGGCTTCAATACAATGGTAGCCTGCCATCTCTAAGGCAACAGCGATCATCTCACGAATAGCGGCTTCATCATCAACTATTAAAACGGTCTTGCCAGGTGTGGTCATAGGCTGGGTATCGCACGATTGTCATAAATTAAGAATTTATTACAACCGAAGTTTGTTACAGCCAGATGACAATAATTGAAGAAAGTTCAATATTATTTACAAATAAGCCAGTACTAGACCTGCCCATACGGCTACCCCGACCCAGTGACTATTGATAAAGCCAGCAAAGCAACCTTCTTTATCACGGGCACGAATTAACCATTGTTGGTAAATCATTAGGCCAATGGCTACCGCTAAACCCAGATAGTAAAAGGCATTCAGGGCCAGTTCTGAACCTAGTAAAAATAGACAGAAAATAGAGATACCATGCAAAATAGCAATCATTACTTTATCGGCATCGGCGAATAAGATAGCGGTGGATTTAACCCCGATTTTGATGTCGTCATCACGATCAACCATGGCATACATAGTATCGTAAGCGACAGTCCAGCTAAGATTGGTCATGTAGATGAGCCAGATGTATTGAGGCAGTTCATTAGCTTGAGCAGCAAAAGCCATGGGAATCGCCCAAGAGAAGGCGGCACCTAAGAATACTTGCGGCAAATGAGTATGGCGTTTCATAAAGGGATAAATTGCTGCTAAAGCGGCCCCAGCAAATGAAAGCTGAATAGTTAGGGTGTTGGTGAAAAGCACCAGAATAAAAGAGATGGCTAACAAGCTAAAAAATAATATTAACGCCTGCTTACTGGTCACAGCTCCTGTGACAAGGGGTCGTTCCACTGTGCGCGCAACATGACCATCTACCTTACGGTCGGCATAATCATTAATCACACAGCCAGCAGAGCGCATGAAGATAACGCCTAAAGTAAAAATCAGCAGTACAGAAAAATCAGGAATACCTTCAGCAGCGACCCAAAGTGCCCAAAGTGTTGGCCATAATAATAGATAGATACCAACGGGCTTATCGAGGCGCATCAACTGCCAGAAAGGTTTAATGACAGGCCAAAATTTGGCAATAGTAGGCTGTTGTAGCAAATTCTGCATAGGGGTCATGGCTTCTAGTTATCGTTTAATTATTCAGCAGGCAGTGGCTGAGTAAACGCTTCTGTTACTAATATAGGTTTGTGTCGTAGATAGAATACCGAACGACGCGCCCATGATAAAGATAGTTCATTATCTGCTATTCGATAAGTACTCATTTCACCACGGCGCATGTGAGAGTGTTGGAATAAATAAGCCCCTAGGGGTTTGTTGCCTAAGTTCTTTAGCTGACTTTCATGGTCGGTTAGAGTGCTCTTCGGCATGCAGGTTCGAGCGTAAACGCGGACCTCGCCTTTGACCAGTAAAGCAACATCACGGCACCAGGCTACGTTGTGGTTATCTTGGCAGTCGAGTAATAAAGCTTCTTGATGGTTGAGCTTGCGCCAACCCTGCCATAAAACTTTAACTTTGAAATCACCATCACTGATCGCGATTAACTGAGCGGTTAACGAGGCAGTATTGAATAACGTGGTACGCCAAATCGCTGGCACGGTGAAGTATTGGCGCTTATTGCGCGCAGACCATGCAGGGAAAGACCGAGATAGATAACGACTGATGATGGACTGATGTTTCATGGCGCGGAGCATGGATGAAAAGTGGGCCAAAGGCAAGATGGCTAATCATTTGTATTGATTTTTTAGCCGATGAACAGTAGCTTACGCCTGCTTTAATAGCGATTTTATAAACAGAAGTGAGTAGTCCTGATGAAAAAATGGGAATGTGTAGTTTGTGGTTGGGTTTACGATGAAGAAGAAGGCTGTCCAGAAGAAGGCCTAGCGCCAGGTACCGCTTGGGCTGATGTGCCTGATGATTTTATCTGCCCAGATTGCGGTGTGGGTAAAGACGATTTTGAAATGGTTGAGATTTAATCTCACCTTTTTGGCAAAACATTCCACCTGAATGAAGAAAAAATTTATGTCTCAAGCGAATGCACCAGTTATTGTTATCGGCACGGGTTTAGCGGGTTATAACCTAGTTAAAGAATTCCGCAAGCAAGATGCTGAAACACCTGTATTGATGATTACTGCCGACGATGGCCGCAATTACTCTAAGCCTATGTTATCCACTGGTTTTACCAAGGGTAAAACGGCTAGCGACTTGGCCATGGCCGATGCTGGCAAAATGGCAGAACAATTGAATGTCACGATTCGCACTAATACTCGTGTGACAGGCATTGATGCTGAAGGGCATAATATCTTCATTGGTGAAGAACCAGTTGCCTACAGCAAATTGGTATTAGCTTGGGGTGCAGAACCCGTTGCTGCTCGCATCGAAGGCGATGCGGGAGAGCATGTCTTTGCTATTAATGACCTACAAGATTACGCCAACTTCCGTGCCGAACTAGAGGGTAAGAAGCGTGTGTTAGTAATGGGTGCAGGTCTTATTGGGTGTGAATATGCCAATGACTTAACCAATGGTGATTACCAAGTTGAAGTGGTTGCGCCAAGCAGCCAGATTTTACCTAACCTATTACCTGAGCAAGCAGCAAGCGCTGTGCAGCAGGGTTTAGAAGGCTTAGGGGTTAAGTTTCACTTAGGCCCACTAATCACGCGAGCCAACAAAGCAGAAAAAGGCTTAGTGGCCGATCTTTCTAATGGTGAGCAAATTGAAACTGATATTATTGTGTCTGCTATTGGCTTGCGCCCACGTTTAGATCTTGCTGTAAAAGCTGGTCTGCAAGTGAATCAAGGTATTTGCGTTGATCGCTCATTGCAAGCCAGTGAGGCAGACATTTATGCCCTAGGTGATTGTGCAGAAGTAGAAGGCAAGGTTCTTCTGTATGTAATGCCTCTCATGGCGGGTGCGCGTGCTTTGGCAAAAACCTTGGCGGGTCAGCCGACAGAGGTAAGTTATGGTGCGATGCCAGTTGCCGTTAAGACTCCCGTTGTACCTGTGGTTGTATCACCTCCAGCTGCTAGTGGCGATTGGGTCATTGAAAGCAATGGCGCTGATGTAAAAGCACTATGCCGTGATGATGCCGGCGCATTATTAGGGTATGCTCTCACGGGAGCTTGTGTTGCTGATAAATTAGCGCTTAATAAAGAGCTTCCAGCTATTTTTAAATAGCTAAAACAAAACAAAAATCAAGGAATAAGACATGCGTAAACCTGAATTAGCCGCTGCAATTGCAGAACAAACTGGTCTAACTAAAGAAAAATCAAGCGAAGTGATCACAGTAATTACTGATCAAATTGCTAAAGCTTTGAGTGAAGACGATACTGTTGGCTTGATCGGTTTTGGTACTTTTAGCCGTCGTTCACGTGCTGAGCGTAAGGGTAAAAACCCACAGACAGGTGCTGAGTTAATTATTCCTGCTAGCAACACTGCTGCATTTAAGCCAGGTAAAGGCTTAAAGGAAAAAGTTCAATAATCGTGACTGAATCTTTATTAGATGATGCAGAGTCAGAAAAGGCTCTGACGAACAAAGCTTTAACCCGATTATGGGTAGAAAAGCTGGTGGTAGGGGAAGGACTCTGTCCTTTCGCTCACCCGATCATGGATAAACTCCATATCGAAGAGTGTAAAAGCCAAGATCTAGAACAAATTACCCGTGCGTTTCTATCGTTATTAAATGAAATGCAGCTCGCGGATGATGAAGACTTACCTACGGCATTATTTATAGTGCCCCAAGCCCTGGCCGATTTTGATGATTATCTTGATTGGTTGTTCTTGTGTGAAGACTTGCTAGAGCAAGCAGGGCTTGAAGGTGATATCCAGCTGGCCAGCTTTCATCCTCATTATGAGTTTGAAGGTGAAGACGCCGATGCAATGACGAACTATTCAAATCGCTCACCGTTTCCAATGATCCATTTCATTCGTGAAAACCATATCAGTGAAGCTTTAAAAACGGTTACTAAGCCGGAAGCTATACCTGAGCGTAATAAGCGTCATATGCAGCGTTTAGGCAAAGAAGGACTATTGCAGCTGATGCCAGAACTGGCCGACAGTGCAATTTTTGTAAAAAAGTAAGCAAACTAGAGTCAGACGTTTGCCGATGATTAGATGTGTCTCAATAAAAAAATAAGGTAGAAATACTATGAAATTCCGTATGTTACTTTGGGCCCTAGGCCTAATGATGAAGAAAGCCAGTAAGAACAACCCTGATTTTCAAAAGCAGTTAGCGGGCAAAGATTTTTCTTTTCAAATTCAAACCCAAGACGGCAAAGCAGCGCGTCATTACATCGTAAAAGATGAGCGTGTAAAATCGAAAGGTGGCGCGGCAAAAGACCCCGCTTTCAGCATTTCTTTTAAAGATGCCGAAACTGGCCTTTACATCATGACAGCCAAAGACAAAAACGCATTCATGAAAGGCATTCAAGAAAAAGACATCAAGATCGATGGTGATCTATCCTTAGTTATGTGGTTTCAAAGCATCGTTAAGCACGTAAAGCCTAAGAGCAAAAAGAAAAAATAATTCTTTAGCTTTTTAGAGTGAAATAACAACCGCTGGATTCGATAATAAGGATAGTGAGATGAACCTAACACAACGGATTTTATTGGCGATGGCAGCAGCCATCCTGTTAGGTAGCGCAAGCCAGCAGTTGTTATTATGGCCAGAGATACCTTCTTGGCTAGCCCTCACGCTAGAAGAAGGTTTGGCTGGTGGTTTGTTTTACGTTGGCGGAGAAATCTTTGTCGCCAGTTTGAAAGTTCTTGTTGTTCCCCTCGTATTTATTTCCTTAGTCTGTGGTACTTGCCAGTTACAAGGCCAAAGCTCATTGGGTCGGTTAAGTTTTAAAGCCATTGGCTTGTATTTAATGACAACGGCGATCGCTATCTCGATTGCTATTTTTATCGCTGAATTGCTGCAGCCTGGTGTAGGCATTGATATGGCGACCGCGGCTGATTTTACCGCCCCCGCAGCGCAGCCTCTAAGCCAGGTCTTTATCAATATATTCCCTAACAACCCTGTTAAAGCGATGGCCGAAGGCAAAATGTTGCAAGTCATCGTTTTTGCCATTTTGATTGGTCTGGCTATAAGCCGCAGTGGTGCATCGGGTGAGCGTTTAGCCAAGCATTTTAATGACTGGAACGAGATAATGATGACTCTCGTTTCACTGCTTATGAAGCTCGCCCCTTACGGTGTTTTCTGCTTATTATTTACCCTCTTTGCTAAGCAAGGGCTAGGGGTAGTCGGTGATCTTGCCTTGTATATGATGACAGTCTTACTGGTATTATTGATTCATGGCTTGGGTATTTATCCGTTATTATTAAAAAGCTTCGCGCGCTTAAGTCCGATTATGTTCTTGCGTAAAATGCGTAATACTCAGCTATTTGCCTTTAGTACCGCATCCAGTTCAGCCACTATTCCAGTAACCTTGCGCGCAGTTGAACAGCGACTAGGGGTGAGTAATCGTATTGCGTCTTTTACTGTGCCATTAGGGGCGACCATCAATATGGATGGTACGGCGATTATGCAAGGTGTGGCGACGGTCTTTATCGCTCAAGCTTTTGGTTTAGATCTTGGGCTTACTGATTATCTGCTGGTAATTACCACAGCTACACTGGCCTCTGTAGGTACTGCTGGAGTTCCTGGGGTTGGTTTAGTGACGTTGGCAATGGTATTGCAACAAGTGGGCTTACCCGTTGAAGGCATTGCGTTGATTATTGGTGTGGATAGAATTTTAGATATGGTTCGCACCGCAGTAAATGTCACTGGCGATGCGGCTGTTTCCTGTATAGTGGCCAGTTCAGAAAATGCCATCAATAAAGAAACCTTTAATAATCGTGATGCAGGCTTAGCTAGTCTGCAATCACAACGCGTGGAAGAAAAATCTTAATGTTTCGTTTTTTACTTTTGTTTTTAATAACGCTTTCAAGCAGTGTGTTTGCTGAAAATGTTAACCCGACTAGTCATCCAGTTGATGAATTCACTGATTTAGAGCACCGTATTGTTGAGCTGTCGGGCTTGTTGAGCTTGAGTGAACAAGTCAAAAGCAGTGCTCAGCATATGATTGCATTATCGACGGTTAAAGTTGATGCGCCGAAGGGGGATGCATCTAATGTGGCTGCTTCTAATATAGATGTTTTAGTAGAAATTAATCATGCTCAGCATTTTGGTATTGCGCAAAGCTTAGCTAAGCGCTGGGGCCAAACCGAGTGGGAAAAACGCCTACTGCTTATCGTTGCTTCTATTGACGATAAAACTCAAAAAAGAATAGAGAAAGATTTGTCGCAAAAGAGATTACGCTCTGCACAAGAAAAAGAAAAAGCAGCGATTAGTATTCAGACCGAGGCGGCATATCGTCTGTATATGAATAAGTTAAAGCAACGTCCACCAACGGCCTCGCGTTGGCAGTTAGTAGAAGCGGTGGATAAGAAATCAGCATTCTCGCAGTTGATTATTAAAACTCGAGAGCAGGTCTATCAAGAGATCTCTAGCCAAGTTAAAGGTTGGAAGCCGCCAGCTAATTGGCAGGTAGAAGCAAAACAAGAAGTATTAGAGTTTTTGTTTTACGCTTATCGTAAAACCCCTAATCCTGAATTAAAGAAAATCGCTAATAATTATAATACCCCTGCACTTAAGTCCTTTTTCGTAAAGGTTAAGGCAGGGCTATAGCCGATTTGAAAAAACTAGAGCCGTGGATTTATTTATTTAACATCTGAATAAGCTCACCGAGATCATCAATTTTCTCTAGCAATGTCTCTGTTACGGTATGAGCCGCTTCGGCGCTAATGCCTAAGCGTTCAAATACTTCATTACTCGGTTCTTCCCAAGGCCCATCGCCAAAACCTCGGCTACGTAATGAGCGCACAGCGACATAAAGTAAGTTTGCGCAGGTGCTGAAGTCACCGTCGTAACTTGGGTTATGCTGGCTGCGTAAAGCAACAATCACGTCTTCTGGCATGCGCCATTGCTGCATTAATAAGCTACTGACTTGCTCGCGGCTTAACCCCATTAGGTGTTTTTCAATGAGGCTGCGATTGATATGGGCATTGGCTTCAATATGGCGATTGACCAAAGAAAATTGTGGTGGAAATACATGGCCCAGAATCAAGTAACCAAAGTTATGCAGCAATCCACAAAGGTAAGCGGTGCCCGTATTAGGACGTTGTGTTGCTGGCATTAGCCTTGCTAGCTCCCCCATTAATGCAGCTGTCATTACTGCTTGTTGCCAGAAGGGAGCATAACCATTGGGGCCTTCTTTTGGTACTGATAGGGTACGGCCAAGGGCTAAGCCTAAAGCGAGGTTAATCACCAGATCAAAACCCAGCACTCGAATCACCGCATCTTCGACGGATTTAATCTCTCCTTTTACTCCATAATAAGGAGAGCGTGCCCAGCTGACGACTTGAGCCGCCATTCCTGGGTCCATTTCGATCACTTTCGCCAGCTCGGTAGTATCGGCATTAGGATCAACTCGTAAATCAATAATCTTACGCGCGGTCTCTGGTAAAGGTGGCAAATCTAAGGTTTCTTCTAAGCGTTGTTTAATGCGTAATGGGGTAAATTGTTTAATCGCTGCATGTACGTCATCTAGGTCTTGATTAGGATTCTGCTCATAGCAGGGGATCGGTAGAGGAACACTGAATGCTCCCATGGTGGAGCTGCTAGTTAAGGATTTAAAGCAATCGAGGGGTAGTTTAATCCATTCGTGATTATCCCCGGAGGTGATAAAAAGCTGCTCTTCTTCCAATAGGTGTTCATCAACTAAGCTATCGATCTGGGTAACTTGTGGCAGAGCAGGAAAGTCTTCAATACCAAATTTGTTTTTTAGTCGAGTGAGTTCATCAGCGCTGAGAGCACTAAATTGACGGCCGCACTGCTGTGATAATCGGTTTAGGTCGAGAATACGATTACTGGGTATGACCACCTGTACTTGGCCAATGCTGTCTTTTAAAAAGATGACTCGGGCGAGCTTACTTGAATAATCTGTCATTGGATTGCCTTGCATAAGCTGAAAGGTATCCTCGTCGTCGGTTAGTTGATAGTTAACTTGCCAGTCATCTAACACTTTTAATACGGTGGCTGGGATGGTCATTACTAGGCCTTTGTCGTTAAATCCTTATCTATTGAATATAGATCAGAATTCAACTTTTGCTGCCGAAAATTAATAACTAAGCTTGGGCAAATTGCTCCGCATTTCCCATCCAGCGTTTGATAATTGCATCGACATGTTGAGGGTGCTGGCTAACGAGTTTCTCAGCCATTGTTTTGACTTGTGGTAGTAAGTGTCCATCGCGCTCAAGGTCTGCCACTGTGAGCTGTTGTAGGCCTGTTTGGCGGCTACCTAGCAGTTCACCTGGCCCACGAATGAGTAAATCCTGCTCAGCAATATAGAAACCATCATTACTTTCTCGCATGACAGTTAAGCGTTGCTTGCTAACTTCACCTAAGGGGGCTTGATAAAGTAAAACGCAATGGGACTGCTGATTGCCTCGGCCGACTCGGCCACGTAATTGGTGCAGCTGAGCCAGGCCAAGGCGCTCCGGGTTTTCAATAATAATTAGGTTTGAATTAGGCACATCAACGCCAACTTCGATGACAGTCGTGGCGACCAGTAAATCCAATTCATGACTTTTAAAGCTCTGCATAATGTCAGCTTTTTCTTGCGCCTTCATGCGGCCGTGGATTAAGCCAATACGTAATTTCGGTAAGGCGTCAGTGAGTTGTTGGGCGGTAACTTCAGCCGCTTGGCACTGCAGACTTTCGCTTTCTTCAATTAACGTGCATACCCAATAAGCTTGGGTACCTTTTTGACAAACTTGATCAATACGTTGGATTATTTCAGTGCGTCTTTGGTTGCTAATCACTGAGGTATTGATGGGGATTCGCCCTGGGGGTAGTTCATCAATAATTGATACATCTAAATCGGCATAGGCGCTCATGGCCAAGGTGCGAGGAATAGGAGTCGCTGTCATGATTAACTGATGGGGAGCTAGCTCTTTGCCCTTGCCTCTAAGGGCTAATCTTTGGTGAACGCCAAATCTATGCTGCTCGTCGATGATGGCTAAACCCAGTTGCTTAAATTCAACATCTGCTTGAAAAAGCGCATGAGTGCCAATTACTAGCTTAGCCTCACCGCTGGCGATTTCAGCTAAGGCTTTATCTCTGGCTTTACCTTTCACCTTACCCGTGAGCCAAGTTATTTTTTTCTTCTTATCTTCACTATCTAGGCCTTGTTGCTCAAAGATAGCTTCAAACCATGCGCTGAAATTAACAAAATGCTGTTCGGCTAAAATTTCTGTCGGCGCCATAATCGCGACCTGATAATTTTCATCAACCATCGGGGCTGCGGTAAGGGCGGCTACTAGGGTTTTACCTGAGCCCACGTCTCCTTGCACTAAACGCAACATGGGATGTGGTTGGCTTAGATCAAATTGAATCTCTTCTACCACTCGTTTTTGCGCATCGGTCGGAATGAAAGGGAGTGAGTCTATTATCTGTTGCTGGCTAGGGCCCATAAATTGGATTTTAGCCGCATTCTCTTGTTTTAACTTTAACCGAGCTCTGTGCATTGATAACTGGTGGGCAAGAAGTTCTTCTAAAATCAGCCTTCTCTGGCACGGGTGTTGGCCCGCATCCAGTTGTTCTAAATTCGCTTCAGTGGGTGGTTGATGGAGATATTGCAGGGCTTGGGCTAAGCTGGGTAATTGCCATTCCTGCAGCCAACTTGCGGGTAATAATTCACGCAATTGAAACTTGTCTGCTGCTAGCATTTCTAGCGCTTGGCTAATCATAGTGCGTAAGCGGGCTTGGCTAATGCCTTCTGTCGCGGGATACACTGGGGTTAGGTTTTGTTCTAACTCAGCTTCATCTCTGGCGACAACGTGATATTCTGGATGGTAAATCTCTAAACCACTTGCGCCGCGTCGGGCCTCTCCGTAGCAACGAATTTCAGCGCCGTTTTCGAGCTGCTTTTTTTGACTAGCAGTGAAGTGATAAAAGCGTAAACCTAGGCTGCCGCTTTGGTCTTGTATGCGTACGCTAAGGCTACGGCGCTTACCGAATAAAATCTGGCTACTGCGTACAAAGCCTTGTACCACATAGGTTTGTTGTGGGCGTAACATCGCCATTGGCGTTATTTGAGTGCGGTCTTCGTAACGAAATGGTAGATGGAACAGTAGGTTAACCAGATCATGAATACCCCAGTCAGAGAACTGTTGGGCGAGCTTCGGCCCAACCCCTTTTAACTGAGTCAGTGCGAGCTGCTTATCAATTAAGGATTGATGAGACATTTACCAGCGGTATCCAATAACAAATCAATGGCTTGTCCACGAGGGAAGCTAGCGCGCCAAGCGAGTGCCACTGTGCGAGTGGGAGCGGGATTGGTAAAAGGCCGAGTCGTGATCAAGTTAGAATCTAAATTACCGACCGCTGATTGCGGTAATACGGTAATACCAAGGCCGGTTGCTACCATATATTTCAAGGTTTCTAATGAGCTACCTTGGGTAACGCTGCCCACGCGGCCATTTTGTTTCTGGCCTAAAGCAGGGCAAAGCTCGAGCACTTGATCACGGAAACAATGGCCTTCACCGAGTAATAATAAGTCTTGGTCTGGTAGTATGTCTGCTTGTATATGGTTTAGTTTTGCCAGCTCGTGGCTCTTCGGCATAACCACAACAAAGGGTTCGTCGTACAGCGCGCGCGTCATGACATCGGGTTCATTAAAGGGTAAGGCGATGATGATGGCATCCAGCTCCCCTTCTCTCAGCTGCTTGCGTAATACCGCGGTATAGCTCTCTTCAATAAATAACGACATTTGAGGTGCTTGTTGATAGGTCTGCGGTACTAAGTGAGGAAATAAATAAGGGCCAATGGTGAAAATAGCACCGACTTTCAACGGGCTACTGAGCTGATCTTTACCCGCCTCGGCAAGTTCTTTGAGCGTGCGGGTTTCGGCTAATACCTTTTCCGCCTGTTGAACTATTTTTTCACCCAAAGGAGTAAGGCTGACAGCACTCTTACTGCGCTCAAAGATCGCAATGTTCAATTCGCCTTCCAACTTTTTTACCGCTACGCTTAAAGTAGGTTGGCTAACAAAGCACTTTTCAGCAGCACGGCCAAAATGACGTTCCTGAGCTAAAGTAATTATGTAACGCAATTCAGTTAGGTTAGGGTCATGTTGCCTCATTAATCATCATAAGCACTCTTGGATTAGGGCTAGTTAATTAAGACCAGTTAATTAGGGCTAGTTAATTAGGGCTAGTTAATTAGGGCTAGTTAATTAGGACCAGTTAATTAGAGTTGCTGTTTTGATTTATATTAACTATTGCAGTTAAGAATGGAAAGCCTACATTCAGCTAAACTATTCTTTAACTGTGAGGAATCTTTAAGTGCTTGCAAAGGTGTGTAATTTAAGGAGTAGCAAATGGCGCGAATTTTAGTCGTCGGTGCAGGAGATATTGGTGGTCAGCTGGCGATTAAGCTGGTGCAGGCTAATCATGACGTTTGGGCGATGCGTCGTTCGCATGTAGAGATAGGCCAAGGTGTACATATGATTCAAGGGGATGTATCCGAGCCAGAAACGCTATTGGATATTCCTAGTGATGTGGATATTTTAGTTTATACAGTAGCTTCCCCGGAGTTCTCGAAAGAGGGCTATCACAAATATTATTACCGTGGCATTTCTCATGTATTGCACGCGCTAAAAGCCCAAGGGCAAGAACCTAAGTATGCATTTTTTACTTCCAGTTCGAGTGTTTACCATCAGATGGATGCGTCTTGGGTCGATGAAGAAAGCCCGACGGATCCCAGCAGTTTTGCGGGCAAAGAATTATTACAAGCAGAAGGTGCTTTAGCAACAGGTTATATTCCTGCGACATCGGTACGGTTTCCAGGGATATATGGCCCAGGGCGTACCCGCATGATTGAACAAGCACGCCAAGGTGGGCATTGCGATCCAACACCTGAGGTGTGGACGAATCGTATTCATCGCGATGATTGTGTTGGGGTACTGCAGTTCTTAATCGAGAAGGTACTGGCAGGAGAAAAAATAGACGATATTTATCTGGCCTGTGACTCTGAGCCAGCGACCCTATATGAAATTTTAGAATGGATGAAAGATAGAATTGGTGATGTCGAGCCAGATTATGAACTGCCAGAAGCGACAAGACGGGCTAATCGACGTTGCAGTAATAAACGTTTAATTGCCGCGGGTTAT
>MAAB01007610.1_pt1 | contig 14141 bp, 10 predicted proteins | sample 1115991 | NCBI WGS metagenome assembly MAAB01 (sample SAMN04961124, study PRJNA320927) | seawater metagenome | isolation source: sample BD02T18 sea water enriched with oil for 18 days | place: USA:Gulf of Mexico | collected 2013-07-27
CCTGCATGGGGCTCACTAACACCAATGGCAAATACTGCTTCACCGCTGATGGCTTTTGTCAAAAATTCATCTCGCAAATAGTCACTGCCATATTTGGCCAGGGCCGGTGTTGCCATATCGGTTTGAACGCCTATGGCCATGGAAACCCCGGCACTGCGAATTCGTCCCAGTTCTTCTGAGAATATTACCTGGTAACTGTAATCCAGCCCCAGACCACCAAACTTTTCCGGCTTACAAATACCCAGCAACCCTAGCTTTCCCATTTTTTTAAATAAATCATGGGCCGGAAAAATACCCGCCTCTTCCCACTCATCACAATAGGGATTAATTTCCTTATCGATAAACTGGGCTACGGTATGTCTGATGGATTCTTGTTCTTCATTTAAACGCATTGAGATCTGCCTGCTGATTGATTTAATGGCAAGTTAAACCATTTTTAAAATCCGTGTCGAATGTCAATACACGACACCCTGTTAAGTCATTAGGTTTATACTTCTCTCAATTAACCAGTAGCTACTAATACTCCCCAGCAAATAGATAAACATCACAGAAAAGGAAACAGAGACACTGGCGGGCCCAAACCTTTTTTTTGCAAACACCCTAGGGGTTATTTTTTTAACCAATCTCACCATCCATAAAACCAGAACAATAAATAGCAATTGCCCAAGCTCAACTCCCACATTAAAAAAAGCCAGGGCGGTGAATTTTAAATTTTGTGGCAAACCCAGACCGGTTAGGGCACTGGCAAAACCCAGTCCATGTAACAGGCCCAAAAATGCTGCTACTAAAACGGGGTACTGCCAAGCGAGGCTTGTTGCTGATCGACCTTTGCGGACTTTAAAAATTTCCACTATCAGCATGACTATGCTAAGAGCGATGAGTACTTCTACCACATCGGTACGCACATGCAGTATTCCCAGACTGGCTAATACTAGGGTGAGGGAATGAGCCAGGGTAAACCCAGTTACCGTTAATAATATCTTCTTCATGCCAACGGCTATCTGCATGAGGCACAAGACAAACAGCAGATGATCAAAGCCTTTTAATATATGAGTAAATCCAGCATGAATATACTGCCTGACCACATCCAGTATTTGCATTTTTTCTGGCAAGGATATTTGCAATGTATCAGGGCCATTAAACAAGCTAATGGACTGACCATCTTCCTTGATGAAATGAATTAAGCTGGAAAGAGATGGATTATTATTGGGGTAATCCAATACCACTCTCAAGCTTGCCTCTTCAGTACATTGGTATTGCCTGCCACCGCTAAGTGAGGCACCAGTGAAGGGAGATTCAGGCTCACAGGACTCGGTTTGCAAACGAATAACCGGTTCACTGCCCGCTTGCATCACAGGTGGGATTTTCCAACGCATATTAATGCGACTATTTTCAATTTTCTGAATTTCAATATAAACAGGTCGACCTTCATGGGCGTAACAGTGACTCTGATACATCAAGAAACACATCATCATAATAGGCCAGATGAGGCTGGTATTTTTCAACATATTAATTGCTCCAGGCCAGAGTATTCTCCTTACTCTGAGTAGTTACATTTAATGTATGATCCAACTCCACTTCCCAGTTGAGTGAGTATTTTTTTAACATTTTATCAAGGGAGTGACGTTTCAATTCATCCTGTTTAACACGGCGCACCTTTTGTAGAACCTGCCCTGCCACTTCCTCTAACCGGGGCAAGCGCTGGGGCTGATTTTTGTTAACCATCACTAGGTGAGAGCCGTATTGAGATTGATAGGGTCCGTACCAGTGCTTTTGATCACTGGGCAGAGCAAAAACTTGCTTTGCAAACTCAGCTCCAAAATGGCTATCCACCAGCTCAAAGGTACGATCCACATAGTTTCGATGAAATAAAAATCGATCACCGTATCCCGGGGCATCTTCAAGTGGAACGGCATTATCATTGAGTTTTTCTAAAATAGTTCGCGCTTTTTCCTGACTATCCATACCGTTTGATTGCTTTTCAATAAACACATGACTGAAGGTAATGGCGGCATCTATGTTAAAGTCGGCAATATTTTTGGAAAAATATGCCTCAATTTCCATTTCATCTATAGCCGCCAAATCCGAATTAAAGCCACGGTTAATAAATTCAATTTTTTGAATTAATCGGCGGCGAATAATTTGATCCTCTTCATCCAACCCAAGATTAAGCGCCTCACGATACATAACTTCTTGGCGCACATAATCATCAACCAAGCGATTTTTTTCAACGGAAGGCATGGCCAACCATTTTTCTTTGGCTTTTTTTTCATTAAAGGATTTATTTCGAAACTGTAGAAATTTAATCAAGCTGGTTTGATTTACTGATATTTCGTAAGGGTCAACCCAAGCAGAGCCGGAATCAACCGCATCCATGAAAGCAAACAGCAAACCACCTAAAAGCAAAAAATGCATCATGGGTTCGGCAAATACTTTAGCGAGAAAATTAAGCATAATTTTGACCTATCGATGGATGACTTTGAAAATAGCCAGCAACCCTTTAGCTATGTTGCTGGCAACCCAGGTTATGGCGTATACCAGATGGCAGATGTGTAGGCTCGCTCTTGTATCACCCAGGGTTCATCTACTGGTGGCTCAATTTGCAAAGCCACGGCGTCATACAAAGAGTGTCTTGGTGTTGGTATTTGTAAAACTCGCACATAATAAAAAGCACGCTGATTTACATTAAACTCCGGGTCCTGCCACACCGTGACCAGTTCACTGGCACCGATAGAATTGAGATAACTGGCGTTTGTTCGGTTCACCGTATCCCCCACCGTTGGCAGTTTTCCCTGTGCATCCATTTTACGATCGTCACTCCAGGCCACGTTAAATACTTTTTCATGGCTGTTTCCTGCCACGTCCAGCCAGCCTTTCACCACCTGCACTCGGTCTAAATTGGCACCACCGGGTTCTTTCACCGCATGAATTAGAAATTCAATTTTTTCATTAGCGCCGCCTGGGCGAATCAAATCCCCTCCCATGGGCACGCCTTGGGCATAACCTATTTTCGCCAAGTCTTGAGAATATTCGGCACCCCTTTCAAAACCCCAGCCACCAAACATGCGTACCTGCATGCGGGGTCCTGTACTGGCATAGACTTCTCTGCGCTTAAAGGCTGCATAAATATCTTCTCGGGTATTGTTTTGGGCCCATACCGCTGCTAACCCTGCCGCCGACATGTCCCAGCCAGAAGCTTTATTACCTCCCAGCATGCCCCCCTGTTTGGTTTCGGGCGTGGAATCCGGAGCATACTTTCCCCAAAAATTATTCTCTTCTGCGCTTGATATTCCAGTGTGAGAATCAGTACTGCCAATTACACCAAACTTGTAAGGATTCACACCTAACTTTTTTTCAATTTCCAAACCGCGGCGCAGCCCTGAGCGAACAAAATCCGCCTTACTGGCTTTATAGGTTCCCGGCTCTTGCTGTATGTAATGCTCATAAGATTCAAAGTCGGCAAATTCATCATCAGGAGAGAGCTCTGGATGGGTTTCGCTGTCTCCTTTAATTTGAGTAATCTCCACTAAAGGCTCCCAGGCCATGCGAGTTCGGGCATAGTCCACAGTTATGGGCTGGCCATGCAGGGTGGTTTCGGCAAACATATAACCCTTCGAAATGTTTGAGTTGTGGGGAATGGCAATAAATTCACTGCCGGTTTTTTTACTGGTGTCATCCAGCCAGGCCCACAGGTCTTCCGGGTACATGCTGTCATCTGCACCAAAGGGTTGGTATTGACGGGCCTTGTCAGCTCCATCCGGGGTGATCACTACCCTATGTAAATTGGCCCCTGTGGGTATAGAGCTCCACTCCCAACCAATGAAAGCGGTAAACTTGCCAGGTTCGTTATGGCGTTCTGCTGCATTAATGGTTTCATTCCAGGAATTGAATTCATTTATGCTTGTATCTCCCAATACATTATCGGGCGGAAAATTAGCAGGGTCTTTTACCGGATCGCTTCCCGGAATTTTTGCTGTATAAGGCAGAATTTGATTATGTATGTCACTACCACTGCCCTCTTCCACCGCATTACGAATAATATGTAAACTCACCCAACGCTTAAGGCTGGCCAACCAACCTAACTCCCCTAACTCTTCTTCCTCATTGGCGATGGCACGCATCACGCCGATTATTTCCGAGTGATCGGATACCACTAGAAAATCCAAAGATTTTTTTATTTGCACTCGTGCTCGGTTATAAGGGTGAATAACCGGCTGCCCTTTAGCCCAGCGATAGGCGGTATCCGGGTCTGCACTTTGATTGCCATGTAGAAAGGCATCTAGCGAAAGCGAGGTATGCAGGTGAGTATCCCCCCAATAAACCTGAGTATCTTCAGCTACTGCCCATCCATTAGAGCTGACCGCCACCAACAAGCTGGATAAGGTTAATTTTTTTAGACTACTTTTCATATTTACATCCAATTTATTTTTATATTGGTAATTTTCTGGCGACTAAGGGGTGTACCAGATTGGCGAACTGTAAGCCCGTTCCTGAATGAACTCAGGCCCTTCTTTGGGCGCTGGAATTTGCAAAGCCACCGCGTCATATAGGGAATGCCTGGGGGTGGGGATTTCCAGTACACGTAGGTAATAAAAGGAACGTTGATTGATATTAAACTCAGGGTCGCTCCAGAGAGTTGTTAACTGAGGAGCGCCTATATTATTTGTGTAACTGGCCTGTTGAGTGTTGACGCTGTTGCCAATGGACTTTAATTTACCCTGAGTATTTAAAGTTCGCTCACCGGCCCAAGAGACATTAAATACTTTCTCATGACTCCCACCTTTACTGTCAAGCCAGCCTTTTACCACTTGTACTCTATCCAAATTGGCACCCTTGGGATCCTTGGTAGCCTGAATTAAAAGCTGTATTTTACTGTCCGACTTTATGGGACGAATTAAGTCTCCGCCCATCGCTATTCCCTGGCGATAACCCAGCTCAGCCAGATCTTTTGCTTGCTCTGCATCTTCATCGAAATTCCAGCTAGCAAACATGCGCAGTGAAATTCTAGGACCAGTGGTGGCATAAACTTCTCTGCGTTTAAAAGCAGCGTAAATCTCTTCACGAGTGTTTTCTTTCGCCCACACGCCGGTTAAACCACCCGCCTGCATGTCCCAGCCACTGGCTTGGCTGCCACCTATACTTTTACCTCGCTTGGTTTGAGGGGTAGAGTCATATGCTGTTTTCCCCCAGAAGTTATTTTCCTCGGCACTGGATAAACCGGTATGTGAATCAGTACTGCCAATCACACCAAACTTATAAGGATTCACGCCAATGTTTTTTTCAATCTGTAAACCACGACCCAAGGCTGAGCGCACAAAGCTGCCCTTAGAAGCCACATAGTCTTGTGGCTTTTTTTGAATGTAATATTCATAAGATTCAAAATCAGAAAACTCATCATTTGGAGATAACTCAGCATGGGTTTCCGAGTCTCCTTTAAACTGGGTAATCTCCACCACTGGCTCCCAGGCCATTCGTGTACGAGCATAATTCACATCTATGGGTTCACCGCGTAAAGTCACTTCGGGAAACATGTATCCCTTGGAGATATTTGAGTTATGGGGAATGGCAATGAACTCAGACCCCGTTTTTTTAGAGGTCTCATCCAGCCAAGCCCATAAGTCCTGTGGGTACATACTTTGATCAGCACCAAAGGGAAGATATTGGCGACCTTTTTCTATACCGTCAGGCGTGATCACTACTCGGTGCAAGTTTGCCCCTGTCGGTATAGAGCTCCACTCCCAACCCAGAAAGGTTGTAAATTTACCAGGCTGGTAATGATCCTCGGCTGCTTTCATGGTTTGTACCCAGGCATTCATTTCTGTTTGAGAGGTATCACCCAATACCTTACTGGGCGATTTATTAGCAGAGTCTGTCACTGGGTCGCTTGCTGGGTTTTGTGCCCGCTCGGGTAAAGCATCTTTGAAAATTTGTTTACCCGTACCCTCTGCCACGGCGTTTCGAATCACCTTTAAGGCAATCCAGCGTTTAATGCTGGCAAAAAAACCTAACTCCCCCAGTTCTTCTTTTTCTTCTGTAATGGCTTTAATCACCCCCATGAATTCGGCGTGATCAGACACCACTAAAAAGTCTAAGGGGGTTTGTATTTGCACTCTTGCCCGATTAAAGGGATGAATAACCGGCTCGCCCTTGGCCCATCGATAAGCGGTATCAGGGTCTGCACTCTGGTTTTCACCTAAAAATGCATCAAAGGATAACGATGTATGCAGGTGGGTATCTCCCCAGTAAAGTTCGGTGGAGGCTTGCACCTGAAAGACTGAACCAAGCAAGACCAAGCCCACGTAATTTGATAAGGACAATTTATTTTTTAATAACATACGGACAACCAAAATTTATTTAGTGAAATACTCTGGTGCCGGGCAGGTTACGCCCGGCAAACACTCATCGTTCGCTCACTTGCAAATCAATCAGCACAGGCATGGCAAAATTTTCTATATCACAAAAATTTTGTTTAAATTGATCTTTAGAGCAGTAATAACCTGTGGGAGAATACTCGCCAATGAAGTGATCACCCGCTTGCTCTGTGATGGGTTTACTGGCATCTAGGCCTGGCACATGCTGAGCGCTTTTGGAAAAACCGCGCTCCCCTTCCATGTTTCTTAGAATTGTTAGCGGACGGTAATGGATACCCCAGGGTATATAATTAATGCCTGCCTCCTCAGCCAGTTTAATTAAACTGTCATCGTCAGGACCTAATACCAGAGTCACAAAACCTTCCTCATCAATTCTGGCTTGATCGTCCACCAGGCAGAAACTGGTATTTGAAGCGTATTCCCCGCCCAGACAAAACGACCAATATCTAAGCTCTTCGCCATGGGTAAACATCCCACCCCCGTCTTTCGTCTTCGGAGTGGTGGCTGATTTCCATTTCACTATAGCCATCTCACCCAAGCCACGGTCAAACTCGGTTAACAAATAGGCGTTATGCTTGTTGGGATAAAAGCCTTCGCCAATGGAGCGGTACATATGAATGTTTTTATTAATGGTAATGCGACGATCAAAGCGACGTGTATCCGCCCCCTCTTCGATGGACTTAGGTGCCACCAGTCGAAGAGGCGCACATTGATTAACAGCCAATCCACTTTGGGCATCAAATACGGTGACCTTGGGTAAGGACACACCACCAGCTAATCCCTTGTCTTCATCCGCGCGATATACCCTTAATACCGAAGGAGAAAATTTAACCCCTTGAGGAATGACCAATATATTTTCAGCAGCATTTATCTGTGGTAAGGATGCCCCTTCAGGCACTACCCACAAGGTGTAATTCCTATTTGTGTTAGCGCGGTCTACGGATTTGTTATAGGGATTAACCGAGCCTTCATCCGCATTTATTTCAACGTCTTTAATAGCAGCCACATAATCTCCTGTGGTGGCGTCGTAAGTATGAAAGCTCATGTAGCGTGCAAATGGGAAACGCCCCTGAACACGATACGCCACCGGATGTTCAAACACCTCGGGGTCCTGACTCATGGGAATCATCCAGTAGGCGGCTTTCACTTCCGGGTACATGGGTAGCTGGTACGGAACCTCACCATTCACCGCAGGGGACCAGGTTTTGGAGCAGTCATTGTTAGTGACTTGTGTTGGATAATTCATTTTCCATTGTGCCACCCAGCTAATGGTTAACAGTTTTCCTGCACCCTTATACATGCCGGCAAGTGTTGCGTAATATAAGCCCCCTAAGGACACACAAAGAATAATGGAAAACATCAGGATGTATTTTACAACTTTATTTTTTTTCATTTAATTTAGTCTTTTTTATTTTTTTAATAGTCAATTAACCTGTGCATACAAATCCTTTTTTCAAAGGTAGCAAGATAAACAAACTGAATTACATAATATTTTGAAAAGTGCTGCGGTATTGTGCCGGGGGCATGCCGGTCCAGTTTTTAAAGGCACGGTAGAAATTTGATTTATCGTTATAACCCAGTTGCCTGGCTACTTCATCGATACTCATGTCTTCATGAGCCAAATATTGGGTAGCCAGTGTTTTTTTAGATTTTTCCAATAAATCCCGATAGGTTAATTTTTTTAGTTTCAGGCGGCGCTGAAAGGTACGCATATTCATGCCCAACACAGCGGCCATTCGCTCAGCGGAAATGGTTCGAGTTGAAACCATATTATTTAAAATAAACACCACCTGCTCATCCAGACTGGTTTCTCCCTTAAAGTCTTGCAGCCACCTTTCGGCTTCTTCAAAAAATTCAAAGCTTGGTTTAGTGCACCTATCAAGATTAAGGAATAGAAGTTGCGGGTTCACCTCAAACCAGGTTTGCTGATTATCAAAAGATACAGGCAAAGAAAATTCATCTTGATACTGCTGAAGGTACCCTTGAGGGCAAGCGTGGCCCAGGTGTAAGGATGAAAAAACTTCCACGCCCAAACCACGCATATACTTTAATAATGTCATCATCACCCCTTCGATGAGATGACGGGAATTTCCACTATCACTTACAGAACTGAATACCATGCGGCAGTCAAGCCGATTACGGACCAGCTCGAAGTGTCCCACGTCAGAAAATATTTGTGTGTAGCGATCAAACATCTCCAGGGCTTGTTTTACGTCTTGTGCCACAAATAAAAGGTTTAGTGAGCGCGGTAGTTTTTTTATGTTAAATAGCTGGCTTATTTTAACGCCCAGCATGGGTTCATTTAAAAGCGTCGCCTGTTCATGGGTGAAATCCAGTACCGCACCTAGGGGAATTTTATTGTCATCGCTTTTTAAGAGGCGTTTTGACACCCCCCTTAATTCACAGCTATCGTAAAAACGGGCTTTCGAACCTAATTGACTCATGGCCTGTTGAATGACCTTGCCCGTGGCTACCGATATTCCTGGTGTTGTATTATTAAAAGTCTGTTTATGCATGCTCACCCCTTAATCAACTACTATTAATCCAGCATGGCGTGTAAATAAATAACGCTATTAATCATTACACGCATGGGGGCATTGCACTGTCTCGGTGAGCGACACAAATATCGCCAATCACGTCATTATTTGACCCTGATAGCCAAGTGGGAGTTGACTAAACACCCTTATAATGAGAGCGTTACAGCCTATTTAATCTGCTAACCAATTGTTTTTTAAGGGTTTTATTATTTTGAAAAAAGACTCTGAAATCATCTATACCACCAATGCCAACTGGGTGAGCGCTATATATGACACCCTTGAAGATGCCGGCATTGACGCCAAAACGCTTTTTAAACAGTTCCATATTCCCCTTGAAGTTCATGACCAGCCAAACCTGAGAGTAGATGTACTTAAGGTGAAACGCTTGTGGCAACACGTAACCGCCACCACAGGCAATGATGCCATCAGTTTGCAGGTGACTCATCATGTTAAAAACACCGGAGGCATGTTAAATGTACTGGGCGGTGCCAGTGAAAATTTAATAGATGCCGTGGATAAGATGGCCAAATTCATCAGCGCCGCCACCACCGGCATTAATGTTTCAACGCAAATATCTGATGACTTTTATATAGAAGTCCATGAAACCGCCACCGGGGTTTATGTAGGAGATGAGGCTATGGATGCGATAATGGCACGCATTACTTACATGGTGAGCCAGGTAACCACACCCGCCATTACTCCGCTTCGAATTGAATTAAAACGCAGCCCTCCTGCTTGCCTTGAAGGTTTTAAAAAAACTTTAAATTGTCCGTTATTATTTTCCCAGAAAAATAACCGCATTTTTTTCTCTTTACAGGCTGCTCGCCAACCATTCAACACTCATAACCTAAGCCTTGCTTTTCACCTAGAGCAATATCTTAAAGACTACATAGAGAAACAGATCCCCAAAGACACCAGCAATTCATTAATTAAAGACATCTTCTATCATCTAGGGAAGATGCTGCCAGCTGGTGACAGCAGCATGTTAGTTTTAGCCCAACGCATGAACATGAACCAGCGCACCTTGCAGCGAAAACTAAAGGAGCAAGGGGTGACTTACCAGGAGCTATTAAATAAATTACGCCTTGATCTTGCTTGCCACTATTTGAAACAAAACGAAACTAGTGTAGAAGCCATATCCGATTTATTAGGGTTTGCCACTTACACCAGTTTCATTCGTTTTTTTAAAATAGCAACAGGCTCCACCCCAAAGGAATTTATTAAATAATTAACTTTCTTAAACCTAAGGCCATTTAAAAGCGCTCTAAAAACATGGATTTACGTTTGCGTTAATGGCTGACAATTAACTTGGCTCTACCCACATACCTTCTGACTTCGCCTCCATTCAGCTTCTCTTTGGGATCGGGTATTTGTGCAAATACTTAACAGGGTTTCAGATTGGGTCAGTTTTCAATGCACTGTGAAGTTGAAAGCGTAAATCACTTATCTCTTGTTTCTGTTTTTTCATATATTCAATAGGATCCCAGACTTGGCACTCCCGCTCTGGCAAGCCATGAGTTCGACGTAAATTACTGGCCAGTTCACCTGCCCTTAAACCCAGTTTAGCATACTGGAATTGACGCTCTTCAAACCCCTCATCGTAATTAGGGGGAAAGGCAGAATGTTCAAAGGTCTTATCTATTAACTGATTGGCCGCTTCAATATGACCAGGGAAACTAAGTATCTCTAAAACCGTCACGCAATTAATCGAATGCCAATTTACATCCGGCAAGTCAAATTTCAACTCTGGAGTAGTCACCTGCACTTCACAGCAACCGGAATGATTTCGCCGGCCCTTCGATAAACCATCGTCATTTATCACCATTACGCAGTCATCTACAAAACGGTCAAGCAAGTAACTCACTCTAATGGCCAGGTATTCAGCATTAAGACGTTCTGATTTAAGGCTTCCAACAAAATTAAGGATTAAAATAGAAATAATTAATATTATCAGGGTTATTAAAGACAAAACTAAAATGATTTCTAAATTCATTGACTGCGCTCCCGCTACCTGGAAATCATAAAATGGGAAATATTTATGAAGATAATTAAAAAATTGCACCGATATTTCTCCAGAGTAAATTTTGGCACAGCCCATATCTAAGCAGTAACTCATTCGCAGCCATAATTATACCTCTGGCCGTCAACCCCTTATTTTTCAATATAAACGGAAAATACAGAAAAATTGACACTTAACTAAACCATGAATGTTAGGAAGGCCAACAGAACATGCATTGTTTTTTGTTTATATGCTAACGCCCCATACAATTAGAGTGTATTGCAGAGCGATAATGACTGGGCAATTTCCCTGTCCAGCGACGGAATGCCCGAGTAAAATTTGCTGAATCGCTGTAGCCCATTTTACGAGCTACTTCCTGTGTGGAGATATTGCTAGATTTAAGTAGTCTAATAGTCACATCTTTTCTTTTTTCATCCAACAATGCCTGATAACTGGTACCCAAATTTTTGAGCTCCCTTCGTAGTGTTCGAGAGGAGATACAAAGTCTTTGGGCTACCTCAGCAAGAGGTGGTCGATAAATAATATTCTTGGACACTATTTCATTAATACGGCCTATGAGTCCCTCCCTTTCCTCCAGTTTATTCATGTGCCGAGCACATATTTTTCTGGCCCAGGCCAGCCTTACAGGTCCGGCCAATTTTAACGTTTGCTTAAAATGACAAGATAAAAAAACAATCTCAAACTTGTCCTGATTAAAACGCACAGGACATGCAACTAGGTCTTTATGTGAACACCAATCTTCAGGCTCTGAAATGGGTAAATGAATCACCGTTTTATGCTCAGGTGCAAGCCCCATTATTTCGAACAAACACAGGCTACTGGTGAGTAAAGTTTCGTACATGAACAAGCGTTGCTCTCCATAATTCTGTGCTTCCTTGTAAATCATGTGTGTACGGGTCTTGTGCTCTTGCATGCTCACCTTTATCAGGGGCACTCGGAACGCCATATATTGAATGATTGTATAAATACCCTGTGAAAGCTCATCGCTGCTATCCATTGCATAGCTGGCCAACCCCATGGCCGTCAATTTAAGCTGCAATCCAAAATACAACCCTAGGTGAGGATTATTGGTAATTGCCAATGCATTATTAATAAGTGTCTGGTGCTGTTTATAGGAGACGAGCGTTTCGGGAACATCTATATCTGTATTCGTCAGCCCGGCTCCTTCAATTAATTGACTACGATCATACCCTTGTATTTCCAACCATCTCACCAGTCGAGCAGGGAAATAAATAGGAATGGTGGCATTATTTAAATCAATTCTATTCTTCATATTAACTAACTCACCATAAGCCCGCCCAAGGCAACCTTTGGTATTTATTATCCTTTTAAGAAGAGTAAATAGTATTTTTATATTTAAAGCAGTTGTGAATTAGCGACAAGTAAACAGCGACTGGTGTCAAAGCCAAATAGAGTTACCAATACCTATTTTTAATCTCTTCAAACAAACTGAGTTAATAGATAGAAAGCAATCTACCCACCCTTCTTGTCGGCAGCATAGATATGCCTCACCCCAGTGTTTCTTAATGGGTACCCAAGCAAGTGGTGGATAATTATGAAAACAATCCAATTTTAAAAGCGTCGTAATACTGAGCCATCAGGGAAAAGAGCCCAACAAGGTCGGTGAAAAGGGAGACAATCTCCCCTATCTAATGTTAAGGCCCGAAACTAATGCCCATTGAAAATGGGCATTAGTTTGACGTCATTATAAATCGCCCTCAAGCCAGGATTTAAAAGTCACGGGCTATTGACGAGAATATTTAAACGTCTACTGCCCTTTAAATTCAGGACGGCGTCTTTCCAAAAAGGCGGCTATGCCTTCCTTACCATCATCTGTTTTTGTCATCTCAACAATACTCTCACCCTCACGCTGTAATTGTATAGGCAGAGCGCAGTCATAACTGGATAACAATAAACGACGTACAGTACCAAAGGCCTTGCTTGGACCTTTTGCTAAACGCTTGGCGGTCTTCATGGCCTTCTCCAGTAACTCGGTTTCATCTACAAGCTGATTGACAATGCCCCAGTCCAGCGCTTCCTGGGCAGACAGCTGACGATTGGTCAGCATCAACTCTTCAGCACGGCGCAGACCAACAATCTTGGGTAAAAAATAAGTAGAACTTCCATCCGGGGTTAAACCGGCTCCAGTATAGGCCATGGAAAAACTGGCTTTTTCGGAAGCAATGACCATACTGGCGGTTAAAACCAGAGAGAAACCTGCACCCGCTGCCACACCATTAACTGCCACAATCAAGGGGGCATCCATCTCGGTAAGAGTTTGTATGGGTGAATGGAATTCATCCATCATGGCAGCCATATCTTGTGGAAGTTGATCTCCAGATTTTGAGAAAGTACCTAGATCCCCACCAGCAGAAAATATTGGCCCTTCCTCAGCTGACAATAGTACCGCGCGTACATTCGAATCAGCCTTGCACTTATCTACCGCATCGCGAAATTCGACAGCGAACCCCTTGTTAATCGTATTGGCTTGTTTGGCGCGAGCCAAAACAATATGACCAACTCCGTCCTCAACGCTAAAGCGGATAGTTTCATAACTCATAATATTATCTCCTATTGATAAATCAAAACAGTTCAGCCGGCAATTCCACCATGGACTGCGAACCTGTTTTAATGGTTTTGACTAAAGCCTCAATACAAGGCATTAACCATGTAAAATATGTTTTCCTATTTGGCGCTTGCATAGCACATGTTTTTGATTGAACTTCATCTATCAATATCCCAAAACCAATAACCTTCAAGGCCACATGTAATAACAAATCATTTAAGTTCTAAAACGCACCCAAACCAAGTTTTAGAAGTTAGAAAAAATTTTTAAAGTTAAAGTAGATAAATATTTTAATCACGCTGACAACAAAAAATAGCTGATCAAGCCAACCTCTACTATTTAAACACTTACAAAGCCATCTCCAGTATTGTTCGGCTCACGCCCAGGTTCACGTCCCTATTTTCCCCCAGTGCCGTCATGCCGTGATGTTCGAGACGTTCGATAATTTCATCAACATTTCTTTTGTCGACGCCAATTTCAATTAGACGCACAGGCATACCCATGAGAATAAAAAATTCTTCAGTTGCGGCGATGGCTTGGTCAATACGCTGCTCTTCACTGCCCAACTGTAAGTCCCAAATTCGCTCGGCATATTGCAATAGCTTTTCTCGTTTTTGCTGACGGCATACCTTCATCACAGCCAGCAG
>MAAB01007611.1_pt1 | contig 14138 bp, 13 predicted proteins | sample 1115991 | NCBI WGS metagenome assembly MAAB01 (sample SAMN04961124, study PRJNA320927) | seawater metagenome | isolation source: sample BD02T18 sea water enriched with oil for 18 days | place: USA:Gulf of Mexico | collected 2013-07-27
GCCTTAGATGAATCTGTGTTTTGTCATTGGTGGACATTAGCAGATAAACTTTCTCAAAAGTTTCCTCAACGAAAATGGTCTGTGCCAGTAGAGGCATTTACTCTTGAAATGGGAAGTCAGGAAGTCATTGATTTCGACTCTGGGCAATATGATGCAAATGGAATTATGGCTTACTTAAATTATAAAAACTGCCTTGTTAGTGCTGACATTAAGCCAAAAAATATCGCACGATATGCAGTATTCCTTGATGATTATAAAACTTTGTATACCCAAGATGGGGGTATAGTTGAATATAATGTGAAACCAGGTCAGCATATAAAAGAAGGTGATGTATTAGCGAAAATGCTAAACGTAGATGACTTAGATAATGATAATGCGGTGAGTTACATTTATGCGCCTAAAGATTTAATAGCCATATTGCACTTTCCTTCTGCGTCGGTATTATGCGGAACCCAACTATATAAATGCTTTATTAATTATTTTCCGTTGCCTTAAGTGCTAATGCGATATTTGTAATTTCCTGTGTAGTACATGCTAATGTGTGAGGACAGGTTGCCGATTTTTGCTGCATGCAACAAGTTGTATTGGTCAAGCTTATATCCTCAGGGTTTCGGAGGACGTTTAAACCTAATGGATCTATTAATTAGTTCGTTAATGGCCATTTCTGACATGGCATCTCAATATGTAAAGCTGGCAGGCTTTGATAGATCAGGTGCGTGCACTTATACTGTCATAACACTGGCACAACTATGCTAGATAATGGCACTGATCTTCGCCATATTTAGGAGATGTTGGGCCATGCTAGTATTCTCACCACTCAATTGTATACGCATGTAAGCCGTAAGAAACTTACCCAAGTTTATAATGATACTCATCCGTCTGCCCAAAGTAGTAGTGGTTTGTTTTGATGTTTCAAAAACTATTTATTGATATGTGATTAAAGGCATACTGTGGTATGTTTAATTGAAATATTATTTGCGCGAATGCACCTCCTATATCGAAGAACAATTGTTCTGTTAACTCTGTAATATTGTCATTCATCCTGCATTAATTCGAAAACCATTGAATACACGTAGTTATTCACTTTTAAAAATAGTTTGACCTAGACATGCTTAAGATCCTAAAAAGCGTAATTTGATTCATTATTTATTGATATAATCTATCAATTACTGTTAAATCAAAGCATTGAAATATAGATAAAATATCACAGGGATTGAGATTGAACTTCAAACTAAAAATGAATGGCACTCATGCGAGTGCTATTCTCTATAGTCTCGTTGAAACGGCTAAGGCTAATGGGCTAGTCGTGAATGACTATATCTCAATATGCTTGCAGCATGTTGCTGAGCAGCCAAATAAACTTGAGCCGCTGTTACCATGGAACATTGAGTTCGGCTAGGTGCCGATCCATATACGCTTACCATTCAGATGCATTACCGGCATCGAATATTATTGACCAAACATAAAACTATGAGGCAAGATAACGCCGAGTTATTTAGTTGATGAATGGCTACCGTGGGTACCCGTAGCCATAGGGGATTTAAAACATTTTTGTTGGGTACATTTCATGGTGTATCAGGAAAATACCTAAAAGAATACTTAGATGAATTCTGTTATCGTTTCAATTGTCGATTTATTGAAAAGCAGATACCTAACCGATTGTTAAACTCAGCAATCATTCATTCGCCTGTAAATCGACCTGAGCCAAGTGCATAGGCATGTAACAATAAGTAATTTAAATTGGTACTTTAACTAGATTTTATTAAGTTTATTCATATTAATCCTTATAGATTATGCGTACCAATATAATAAAAATATCTAATATAAACTATGTTTGATACGCGTTATATTTGAGGCTTTAATAAAAAGCACCCCCTTGCACCTATTTGCAAATAGGTGCAAGGGGGTATTTAACCTATTGAAGTGCTTTAAAATAAATTAAGCATCTTCAAGTAGAGCATATATAGTTATGTTAACTGAGGTGCTACGCAGTCTTTCAGTAATGACATTTTCTGAGAAATTGCTTTACCTGTTAAAGCAAACCCTGTCACTGTTTTTTCAGCATTCATAAAACGAGCAATAAAGTCAGGTGCATCGCCTTCCACAACCCAGTTTCCAGCTAAATCTAATGATGGGCAAACTACGGTTGGACATGTGGGTATTTTTACTGCCACCGCTAAATTAGGAATATTCAGTATGGTTGGCTCTACTAACAATGTTTTGGCTAAAGCTTTAGCTGCAAAAGTAGCAGGTGCTATAAAGGGTAATGTATTCCCTGATATCTCAGCACAATCACCAATAGCATAAACATTGTTTATGCTGGTACGCAAATACTCATCAACAACAATGCCTCTATTCACTTTAATCTTTGCTTCTTTAGCTAAACAAGTATTAGATCGAATACCCACAGCTGAAAGTACCATGTCTACTGTTATCTTTTTACCACACGACAAGGTAACATCTAATGAATTACCTTGACGTTCAACTTTAGTTACCGCTACACCAAAATGCCAATCGACACGGTCTTTAGGGAAAGAATTAACAATGCTTTCACCCATTTGTTGAGGAAGCGCTTTTTTTAATGGCCAAGCCTCCATATCAACAACAGTTACTTGATAATCTGATGCATAGAGATCACTGGCAAATTCAATTCCTACAAAACCTGCGCCGATAATTAATATGTTACGTTTATTAGTTATTTTTTCTCTAAACTGGTGGTAATCATCTAAATTATTAACTGAAACTATATCGTTTTTACCATCACCTTCAATAGGTAAATCAAAGGGGGTAGCGCCTGTGGCTAAAATCAACTCATTGTAAATAATACTTTCAACATTACCACTCTTTATAACAACTATATTTTTTTCGGTATCTATTGACTCAACTCTAGTGAGTGTTTTAATAAAAATATTAAGTTCACTTTTAAGTGTTTCAACATTTTTCATCACTAAATCATCTGCTGACTTGCCCATTGAAATCGCTTTAGAAAGATTCGGTTTATAATAAGCATTGCCGCACTCTTGTGTAATAAGAATAATAGGTGTTTCTTTATTAATAACTCTTAGCTCTCTTGCTAATGTAATACCTGCGTGTCCTGAGCCAATGATAACAATGGGCTTCATACTAACCTCCAAAAAAATTATTAACTATTCTACTAAGAAAAAATCAAACTTTGACGCTGAACATTCTGGGCATGTCCAATCATCAGGAATATCTTCAAATAAAGTACCGGGTGCTATACCTTCTTCTGGAAAACCAAGTTCTTCATCATAAACAAGGTCACACGTTATACAGCAATATTTTTTATATTCAATAGACATAAATACCTCTTTACATTTATGTTTTATATCCCCCCCTTCACACACACTCCAAGTAAAATTATACTGTAGAATAAGAATGGGGAAAACCAATTAGGATTGTTCAATAAAATCGGGTTTTTCTCTAACAAAGCAATCTGGACAAGGAAAGTCGTCAGGTAAATCTTTCCATTGTGTTCCTGCGGGATAACCTTCATGTTCAGCACCTAATGCTTCGTCATAAATATAACCACAATCTGGACATTCAAATTTTTTCATTTTCATTCTCCACTATCTGAGGGGGTATAGTAATTCAATTTGGCTTTAAGCTACTTTAGCTGACTTAGGGTTGTGATAGCGCTTAAATACTTCATCACGAACATCGGGGTCTATATTTACTTTGCTCATATCCCCCTCAGCCCAATCAACTACCATGGGGTTCATTAATGAAAACCATGCTGATGGAAACATAGATACAGCAAACATCCATGGATAACCTGAAGGTAAACCCGGTACTTCAGAGTAGTCTCTTAATAATTGATAAGGTAATACCAATAGCGCTTGCTTTTTATTCAGTCACTATCACTTTCAATAACAGCAGCGGTGGTATATTCAACACCAGAGTTATCGATACCTGTTTGTGCTGTCTGTATTTTTTCAGTCATGGTACACCCCTTTGTTAATACTACCTATTACGTATCAAACACTATGCCATTTCTATATTAAAAAAAAACCTAACAATAGTTAGGGGGTCATATTTTATTCAAAATAAACACTTATACCCGTTCCACTTGAAAGTGCATGATTCAGATGGAATTAGAAACGCCTTTAGGCAAGAAATTGAATTGAAGAAAATGGCTACTTAGGAGAATTGCTCCTGAATAACCCTTAATAAAAAATGTGCCTTGATTATGACTCGCTTAGGCTTCCTGAAACGAGCATCTTCAAGTGGAGCAGGTCTAAAGCAATAAATAAGCCCATTAATTATGATATTTACAATGGGCTAGTACTTACCTGATAAAAAGTTTATACACTAATTTATGTATAGCACCACCAAATGGTGGAAATAATAAATGTGCAAAACTTAATCGTCCTTTTTCTAGTATCGACTTACCGTGAGAGAATGTTTTAAAACCTTCTTCTCCGTGATACTGCCCCATACCTGAAGCACCAACACCACCAAAAGGTAAATCGTCATTTGCGACATGAAAGGTCGCTTCATTAATACATACACCACCAGCATGAGTATTTAACAGAATTTTCTGCTGAAACGCCTTGTTAAAACTATATATATATAAGGCTAGAGGTCTTTCATTTTTATTTATATATTCAATAGCGTCATCTACCGATTTATAAGTTAAAATAGGCAAAACAGGACCAAATATTTCTTGCTGCATTATTTTCATGTCATCATTTACATCGGTAACTACCGTTAAAGGCATTTTTCTTTGCTCTTTATCATGTACCTCTACCGTTAAAGGAATAACATTAGCCCCTTTATTACTTGCATCGGTGAGCAACCCAACTAACCGTTCATATTGCATACAATTAATAATACTGGTGCAATCTTTATTACCACTAATGGTTGGGTACATTTTTGAATATAATTTGTGTAATTCATCAACAAGTTCAGCGACTTTATTTTCAGGGCAAAAAATATAGTCGGGTGCAACACAGGTTTGCCCTGAATTAAGCACTTTACCCAAAATAAAGCGCGATACTGCTAATTTAATATCCATTTCATCATCTATAATTGCAGGTGACTTTCCTCCTAATTCCAAGGTAACAGGCACTAAATTTTTCGCTGCTGCTTGCATCACTATTTTACCAACATTGGTTGAGCCTGTAAAAAAGAGGTGATTAAAAGGGAGTGACGTAAATGCTGTTGCAATATCAACCTCACCACCTACAATAGCGACTTGTTTTTGGCTAAAGTTTTTTTGAAGAAGCTCAGCTAAAAGCGTTGCAGTTACAGGTGTAAACTCAGACATTTTTAACATGACACAGTTACCTGCCGCCAAAGCGGTTGCTAAAGGGCCTAATGATAAAAAAATAGGGTAATTCCAAGGAACCACTACACCAACAACACCTATAGGTTGAAACAATATAGAGGCTTTGGCTGGTTGAAAAAGCAAATCAACTTTTCTTTTCTTCGGTTTCATCCATGACTTAAGGTTTTTAATAGTATAATTAATACCTGAAACAGTCGTTAGAAAATCTCCAATTTTACTGTCGTCAGCACTTCTATTGCCAAAATCCTTACTTAATGATTGAATTAATGATTCTTGATTATCAAGTAAAAGCTTTTTCAGTTTTTTTAAATCTTCAATACGCGCTTCATAACTGCGATAAGGGTTATTCGAAAAATTGATTTTCTGAGAGTTAAAACATTGATTAACATCATCTATAGTTTGAATTACTTGCATTTCAATCACTTTAATTAAGGTAAGGTTACCTCAATACTAAACGTATAAAATACATTAATCATTTGCAATTCACGCCAATTCTTTGTCATTTACAATGGTTATTTTATACTTTTACGGTATTGACTTGGCGTGGTATTTGTCCATTGTTTAAATGCACGATTAAAATTTGCTACACAAGAAAAGCCCACTAAATAAGAAATTTCAGTGTAAGTTAGATGCTGTTGCTTGATATAGCCTAAGGCTAACTCTTTTCGTGTTTGATCTAAAATAATTTTATAACTAGTTCCCTGCTCCTTTAGTTTACGTTGAAAACTTCGTAAACTATAACCGAGATTTTTAGCGATTATTGGTTGTGAAAAAGCCCCTAACGGTAAAAGCTCAAATATTTTTGATTTAGCCACCAATTGTAAATCATCTTTATCAATGCGAGACATAAAGCTGGCTAATAATTTTTCATGCACTTGCGTTATTAAAGAGTTACTAGCAATGACTTTATTTTGAGCTTGAGTTAAGTCAAAAATTATAGCTGTATTTTTAGCATCAAATTCAATATCACACTTAAAATATTTAATTAAAAAATCTATATCGTAACTAGGCTCCGGATATGAAAATAAAATTTTAATCGGATTTACGTTAGAGCCCGCCAGTTCTCTAGAAAACTTTACCATGGTTGCAATAAATAGCTCTACACTCACATAAGATAGAACAGCCTTATTCGTATTTTTATCATTAAATATATGCATACTAAAAATTAATTGATTGGTTGTTTCTAGGACATTGAGTTTACAAGTATTAGAAACTACTTTTTTATAATGCGCTATACATTCAAGCGCACTTTGCAGGTTTTCTGATGACATCATGGCATAACCTAAAACATGAAAGATATTGGGATGAAACTGCTCAGCAACCAATAATGCAAAGTCATTTCTATTTAGTTCTTGATTACAAAACTCTAGAATTTCGGTTGTATTGTTTGATGAAATTCTCGACTCAGGGTTAGTAAAATCACTAGTATCGATAGCAAGTTTTTTACAAGCAAGATTAAAATCAAGTCCGCAAACATCCATTGCGCGTTTAATCGAAATCATCCATCCGCTAATTAATGAACACTTATCTTCTTCCATAGCTAAACCACTCAACAATAATACCTAACTCGATAAAATTAATATTACTACAAATCAACCATCAGCCCAAATAGAACATAACCAGTTGAAATAATTTTTTTTAAAAAAAATGAAGCGTTTCATTATTAGCTAAAGCGGCGTTTTTCAAGGCAGTTGTCGCCTAAATTGTTAAGCAGCTTCTTTATATTGCTCTGGATTTAACTCCACAGCGCCTATTGGCTGCCAATTTCTTTCACTTTTTGACCATCGTTCTGGATGCTCATTTCTTTTTTGTTGATACAACACTTTTTGTTTCGCTAATATCTCAATATCAAGACCTTCATGCCTTTGATTTGGCGTAACAAACTTGATCCTGCTATGGCGATGCTCATTGTTGTACCAATCAACAAACTCTTTTACCCATTGTCGTGCTTCATCTAAGGATTTAAATCCCTCAGAAGGCCAGCGAGGATGATACTTTACCGTTCTAAACAGTGATTCTGAGTACGGATTATCATTGGGCTACTGCGCGAGGTCATAACATCTAAATCGTATATTTTTGCTCGCATCGTTAAACTCTTCATCGGTGCGTCATTATCTGAGTGCAATACTAAGTCTGTTTTAAGCACTTCTCTGCCCACACACTACGTTCAAGCAGCTCTGCTGCTTGTTCACATGTTTCGTTGTGGTGAACTTTCCAACCGACCACTTTACGGCTATAAGTATCCTCTATCATATACAGGTAATAGTGTTGACCTAGTGGGACAGTGGATGTTAGAAGCAAAGGAGGTACATACAACGAATTCCCCTTATCAGGGGAGGTGGGGAAATCGATTGCTGCATATTTACGAGATGGACGACCATTTAGCACTAGTCGACGCGTATTTCTACGCGCAAAAGCTCCAATTCATGGATTTCTAGGTCCTAGTAGCGTTAGCTGTATTGTTCGTCATGCACTAAACTCGCTGGGATAAATGCACAGACATGCGGCGCATATCAGTTCCATCACGGACTGGCTACCGAAATGTTACGCCAAGGTGCTTCGCTTGGTGAAATCGGCGATGTGTTTGGTCATCGCCATCCGCAAACGACGATGATTTATACCAAGGTCGATATTGAGGCATTACGTAGGTTGGCTTTACTCTGGCCAGGAGGTGTGCAATGAATACGAATGCGACGTAGCTTAGGATTTAAATTACGTGATGCAGGTAACGCATTGCTCGATTTTTCCCCATTTATGGAAAAACACAGTGCGCCCTATATCACTCAAGCGTTGGCACTTATCTGGGCACAACAGCCCACGAATGTCCAACCGTCACATTGGGCACAACGATTGGGTTTCGTACGAGGATTTGCCCGTTACCGCAGTTCGAGTGACCCACGTACGCAGATCCCGTCGCCAGATTTGTTACCCTTTCAGCCAAAACGGGCTCGACCCTATATTTACTCAGAAGAAGAAATAAAAAACTTACTGCACGCTGCACTCAACATGTCACATCGCTACGAAAAAGGTGCATTGTTACCTTGGGTTTATTATTGCCTACTTGGGGTACTGAGTGTAACGGGATTACGCCTCAGCGAAGCACGCAATCTTAAACTTCAAGATGTCGATCTCAAGGCTGCTGTATTGACCATCCGTAATGCTAAATTCGGAAAAACTCGCCTGATACCGCTGCATGACTCGACCTGTAAAATAATTACAGACTACATAACTAGACGTCAGTGCCATTGGGGGAATCGGACAGTATCTTCCTACTTGTTTGTCTCCAGCCGGGGAAATCGTCTGGATAATGGACAAATACACCGCACATTTTATGTTCTCTCTCGACAGATAGGATTACGCGGTGCATCCGACAATCATGGACCTCGCCTGCATGATTTTAGGCATCGCTTTGCAGCAAATACGTTGCTGAATTGGTATCGTTCAGAGCCAGAACCCGAGCGCCTTCTCCCCGTTTTATCTGCCTACCTCGGTCATGTGCACGTTGCCAATACACAGTGGTATTTGGAGAGTTCTCCTGAATTAATGCGTGAAGCGATGCTGCGCCTTGAAAAACGTTGGGGGGATCAGTCATGAACATTATGACCCGCTTGGCTCCTCTACTTGAGTCTTTTTTCACGCAGCGTTTGATTCAACAGCGTCAAGCCAGCCCACATACGATTAGCTCTTATAGAGACACTTTCCGTCTATTTCTTAAATTTACTCAACAGCGTTTACATCAGCAACCATCACGTCTGGACTTTAAACCGATTGATGCCTCATTAGTGGTGGCATTCCTGAATGAACTGGAAAATAATCGGGGCTTAAGTACTCGAAGTCGTAATTTACGACTGACAGCAATCCACTCTTTTTTTCGTTATGCAGCCTTTGAATTGCCAACCCATGCTGCACAGATCCAGAGAGTACTAACTATCCCTAGTAAACGATTTACCCGCACATTGGTCAGTTTTCTAAGCCGACAGGAAGTTGATGCGCTGCTTGCAGCGCCAGATTGCAGTAGCTGGTCAGGACGGCGCGATCATGCGTTTATGCTAACAGCAGTACAAACAGGTCTGCGTTTATCCGAAATGACAGGACTGAAAGAAGAGGATCTCATCATCGGCGCTGGTGCTCATATACGTGTCATTGGTAAGGGGCGTAAGGAGCGCTGTATCCCTCTGGCCAAATCCACATTAATTGTGTTAAAAAACTGGTTACAGGAACCACAACAAGGTGATGATGGTTTACTGTTTCCTAGCGCTAAGGGTAAACAATTTAGTGTTCATGGCGTACAGTATCTGTTGAACAAACATCGCATAACAGCTTCAGCAGTGTGCGCTTCGTTAAAGAAAAAACGGGTCACTGTCCATCGCTTGAGGCACACCATGGCTATGGACATACTACAAGCCGGTGTTGATCGTTCTGTCATTGCATTGTGGCTCGGACATGAATCAGTTGAAACAACGCAGATTTACCTAGAAGCAACACTTGCGATGAAAGAATAGGCGCTTAGCAAAGTTAAACCGCTACAAGGAAACTCGACTCGCTATAAACCGGAGGATGAACTATTGAGTTTTTTAAACAATCTTTAGCCGGAAACTATGTTGGGTATACAAATGGTGTTCTGTATGTCGGAGCTTGTAAACTCTGGGCATGCTTGCTGCTTCATCATGCTACTCGACATAATCAAGAAGGGAACATAGTGTCGAGTTGGATGCTGCGCAGTGCGCAATTGCTTGAGCTATTATGTTTTCGATTAAGAGAAATATTGCTGGCAGAGCCTGCCATTCATGCGAATGAAACGCCCTTAAAAGTATGCATGTTGATGGGTATAAAGCTTATGGGCTAACAGAGGCTAGATTAGTCGCCTGTCTTGCGCATATTCGCCGTAAGTTTGTTGATGCGAAGAAGATACAAGCAAAAGTGAGAACGGGTAAAGTTGAAGTGGTATTAAACTTAATCGGTAAGCTGTATGGTATTGGGCAACAAATTAAAGAAAAATCGAGTGAGGATAAGTTCAACATTCGACAGTCGCACGCTAAGCCAATCGTAAAAGAAGTACATCACTGGCTGATAAATAACAAAGATAAAATCCCCCCGAAAAGTAAATTGGGCGAAGCAATAAACTACAGTTTAAATCAATTTGATAAATTCCAGCGCTACCTTGAAAATGGCAAATTATCTATTGATAATAATCGCGCAGAGCGGGCAATAAAACTGTTTGTTATCGGGCGCAAGGCATGGTTGTTTTCAAATACCCGCAATGGTGCTCAAGCGAGTGCTATTCTCTATAGTCTTGTTTAAACAGCAAAGGCTAATGGCCTAGTCGTGCATGACTATATCTCACAGTGCCCGCAGCATATTGCCGAGTAACCAAATAATCTTGAGCCACTGCTACCACGGAATATTGAGCGCAGTTAGGTGTCGATCACCAGACGCTTACGAAATTTCAAAAGGAAACAAAAGAATTTTTCTGGTGAAACATTTTGGGCTAGAGGTTATTTTGTATCAACAGTAGGGCTTGATGAAAATATGGTAAGAGAATATATTCGTAATCAGGAAAAAAATGATGTTGACCGTGATCAGCTAAAGTTTGGTATTTAACGCGCCTTGGCGCTTATTTTAGCCATTTTAGGGCGTCACCTAATAAGCCTCAGGCTCTGCCGGAGGTCATTTACTGTTCTAACTCTGCTGCGATATATACTCCGGTAAAGGTTTGATTTAAGTGAATGCCATTAATATGTTCGCCATAAGTGTTAAAGCCCGCAATTTTGTACTCGGTATTTAATTTTCTAACTTTTGACTCAAGATCTTTTTGTTCTATTTCTAATCGCCTTAAAACACAATCACACGTTAATACTAATTCAGATTTTCCGTATCGCTGTGTAATTCCCTCTAGCATTTGCGTAACAGGAGATAATATGTCACCCATCTCTACAACAGTTAGCACAATTCCAACATCGACAGCGCAGGAGAATGTTAAACTTAAATCAGTTTTATTAAATTTTTGAATTGAACGAATAAAGTAACGACCACCAACTTTTACAGCCAATGGATTCAGCGCAAATACTTTAGGGCTTAAATCTTTTAAATCTATGTTCAATAACTTGGCATAATAGATTGCTGCAGGTTCAGCATTAAGTTCATATACGGTCCTACTATACGTATTAGCTGCTGTGACGACTAGTTTCTCTGTAGTTCGTTTTATGTGATGGCAGTTAAATACCTCGAAAGGTAAAGTGGTGTTTACCAGAATCACTATAGCAGCACCTTGATAAAAGTTACTTTGATAATAAACATGGCTTTCCACTAAGTTAAAATCGTCTCCGGCAGAGCCGCCAAAATGAGGGATATCTGTATTTACTGAGTTTAGTGTAAAGAGAAATTGTTCTTCGTTTGAGGAGAGACCATCAAGTAAAGTTAGTAAAAAACTGTTATTTTTTATTTCCGTCAAATTGCTTGACTGACAATCTTCTATTAATTCTCTGATTGTTGATTGTGCATTTACGATATTGAATTTTTCAATCGACTCAATAAGCGTAGCGCTAATGGTAAAGTATTGACTCGAGAAACCTATGGCAACAATAGAATTTGTATTATAGCCTTGATTAGATAATTCTCCTGCAGTAGTACAGCCAACAATTTTAATATTTTTAAAGGTGTCTGTCATCATTTTGGAAAGATATTCTAAGTCATAAGTAGATGAGCAATAGAATAGTACAAAGCGTATATTTTCTTGGTTTAGTTGTTGATGGATCTCTTGGATTGCAATGAATGGATCTGTTGATTTGCTGACCGCTGTTATTGTTCTTATTCTATTCATAGTAATTCCTTTGATTACGTTTTTATTAACGGCTTCTTTTTGAACTTTTATATAAAACTTCATGCTTATGTACTATTTTCAGGTTGATTTAAATAGCATATGAACAATTGCTAAATTTAACAACCTATTAGGTATTTGCTTTTCCACAAATCGACGGTTGAAGCGATAACAGAACTCATCAAGGTATTCTTGTAAGTATTTTCTAGTCACACCATGAAATGTCCCTAACAAGAATGCTTTTAAATTACCTATCGCTATATGAACCCAAGGTAGCCATTCATCCACTTTAATACTTGGAGTTACTTTCGGCTCATGAAGTTGGGTTTTATTAATAATATTCAAGCATTCTAAATGCGTCAGTTCTCATATACTGCCCTATCAGTAAATGATGCTTTACAAAGTCATCAACTGTATTGAAATTCACTGCTGGAACTGCCTTCATCGCAATAAAACCTGCCTTTTTCTGACGGTGTTCACAAGTAATTATTACGGGAGTTTTACCTTGTGCACCTCGTCATTTTTTACCCTTATCTTTCCCACCAACAAAAGCATCATCTAATTCCATTGTCCCTGATAAACGATATAGACTGTCTCTGTATCCCATCGCTGCTCTGACTTTAGTTAAAATAAGCCGAGCTATTATCCAATTAACTTCAATGAGTTTGCTCAATCTTAACGCTGAGATACTTCCTTTATCTGAGCCGATAAAATATAAAGCCCAAAACCACTTGAGTAGCGGTAAATTACTACTATGAAATAAAGTACCTGAGGTTATGGATACTTGTTTATGACAATGCTCACATTCTGTCAGCTGGCGACAATGTAATTGAGTACCTTTATCATGAGCACAACGAGCACAAACAAAACCATTTAGCCACTTCAGCTCTTTAAGGTGATTAAGGCAGTCTTGTTCCGTATTGAATTGTTGTTGCCATGTCAAAAAGCTAGCTTCTGGAGTGTTCATAGGGTTTTCTCACGAAGTAGGCTGTTTCTACTTTAAGTTTAGTCCATACCTGAGAATTATGCAGAAGCATGTATTTTTATATATGAAGAAGGCGTTGCTGTTTAATATATAAAATAGCTTGCTGAATTTAGTAACCACTCTCTAGTCAACCCCTTAAAGTTCCCCTATCTTCACTGGTTAATAATTGCGCTATCTAGCAATAATATAGAAAAAGTGCTGTTACTTTTTTGCATGTTTATACCCTCACTAGAAATACAGTATTCAATACTTTAAAAGCCCTGAATCGATTTACGATAAAATTCGAAGGTCTTAATTATAAGGGCTAATAAATAATTAGGTACAGCAGATTAAAAGGTAAAGTCTTTAAATGTTTCCCTAATTTTTAATTTATGCACTTTTCCTGTTGCCGTTAATGGAAGTTTATCTACATATTTAATAGCATCAGGCATCCACCAACTTGCAATTTTTCCTTTGAGAAAAGTTTTAATTTGGTCGTATGTCAATTCATCGGTAGTATTTCGTTCTATTAGAAGTAAAGGGCGCTCATCCCATTTTTCATGAGTAATACCTATTACAGCAGCTAAAGATACATCAGGATGTAGCATCATAGCGTGTTCAATATCTACCGATGATATCCATTCACCACCAGATTTTATAACATCTTTTTTACGGTCTGTTATTTTCATGTAAGCATGTTCGTCTATAACTGAAATGTCACCGGTATCAAACCACTCGCCATTAGGCTCAAGATCAGGTCGATTAAAGTATTGATCAACAACCCAAGGACCACGTACCAAAAGATTACCTGGGGTTTTTCCATCCCAGGCCAACTCATTACCTTCATCATTAATTATTTTAAGTTCAATACCATATACAGGTGCACCTTGCTTTAACTGTTGTTCAAAAAAACTATCATCATCCATGTGCTTTATTTCTGCGGATTGAATATGGTTTATAGTCCCTAAAGGACTCATTTCTGTCATCCCCCAAGCATGAATAATGGCTAGTTCCTGTTCATTTTGAAAGTATTTATATAAATGAGGAGG
>MAAB01007612.1_pt1 | contig 14131 bp, 10 predicted proteins | sample 1115991 | NCBI WGS metagenome assembly MAAB01 (sample SAMN04961124, study PRJNA320927) | seawater metagenome | isolation source: sample BD02T18 sea water enriched with oil for 18 days | place: USA:Gulf of Mexico | collected 2013-07-27
CGTATGTTGTTGACGCAAAAATCCCTAGCCGAAGGCGGGCGTATGCTGAATTATCATATCGCCAAGCTACTGGATATTTTACAGCGCAGTGATGATGAAGCATTAATAAAAGAAACCGAAGACGAATTAGGTTTATTAACCCCCATTGCCAAAGCCTTTTTAACGGAGACAGGGTTTGAATCTGCCAACTTAGCGCTGCAGTGTTTTGGTGGTCACGGTTATATTAAAGAGTGGGAAGTAGAACAAAACGTACGAGACTCGCGTATCGCGTGTATTTACGAAGGCACCACAGGTATTCAGGCGCTGGATTTATTAGGTCGTAAAATATTAATGACTAAGGGTGAGCGTTTACGAAAATATACTAAAAAGATGCATAAATTTTGCGAAATTAACAAAGAAAATAAAGAGATTGCACCTTTCATTAACCAGTTAGAAAAATACAATAAAGAGTGGGGTGAACTTGTAATGAAGGTAGGTGGTTCTGCCATGCAAAACCCCGATGAGTTAGGTGCCGCGTCAGTGGATTTCTTAATGTATTCGGGCTATGTGGTACTGGCTTACTTTTGGGCGCAAGCCGCACTTACGGCCAATGAAGCCTTGAAAATCAATACAGACGATAAGGATTTTTACCAAGCCAAAATTAAAACGGCGCGCTTCTTTTTTGAACGTATGCTGCCAAAAACACGTGGATATGTAGCCACTATGAATAGCGGCGCTGATAACCTAATGTCACTAGAGGCGGAACATTTTTCATTCTAATAGAATATTAGCGTAATACATTGATTTTAAAGCCAACCGGTCGGTTGGCTTTTTTATAGATATGTTGATCTTATTCTACGATTCACTTTATGCAAAGTGCAAAGGCGATGGGTTAATAATGAAAAGAGGGAAGACTTGATGAGCATTAACGGTTCATGCTCATCAAGTTTAATGGGGGATAGACTACAGGGTTTTTAAATACTCAATTAACGCCATGGCACCGGGTTTGTCGTCGGACCAATTAAGTTTAAATACTTTGTCACCTTCTTTTATGTCTTTATCATGGCCAGTATTACTAAAGGTGGGAAAGCTGGTGGTATCAAACAAGTATCCTTCGGTGAACGATTGCTGTTTGTCCCATGCAAACCCTAGTAATGTGCTGTCATAATCCAGTCGGCTCTTAATAAAGCTTTGTGGTCGCTCTTGAGGCATTAAAAGATGGTAAAGCGTAGGAACCGAACCATTGTGTAAAAACGGCGCCTGTGCCCAAATACCTGATAGAGGGCGCGCACTGTAGCCGTGATGCTGGTCATCAGGGGACATAATTAAATCTTTTTTCCCTTTTAACGATACGCCATCAAACTCTGCACATGGTTTTTGTATTTGACCATACATATTTACCTCAGTATCAGGGGAACACTGTTTGTAAAAGCCCTCAATACCGCCTTTACGAATGATCCAGTTCACCACAAAGCTACGGTCAAGGTTGGTGCCTAGGTTGTCATAAATCTTACCGTTATGAGGTTGATGGCACTGGGCACAATTGTCAGAGAATAACTTTTGGCCTTGTTGTGCAAGTTTAATATCCACATCAAAAGGGTACACAGTGGCCGGAAGGCCATCTAAGAGTTCCACTCCAAATGCGGCGACCCTAATATCATTGCCTTCTAAACCAAGTGTTAATTGCGCGGCTAAATTTCGGTACATCGGAATGGGTATGTTGCCATTCCACTGGCCACCGCCATTAATAAGTGACTTATGCTCGGTATCCCAACTGGCTTTACGTTTGTCTTGTTCCCAAACAGACATGAAATCAGTGAGGCCTGGGGCGGGTGGCAAAATATACGAGGAGAAGAGGCGGCCAAAGAAGCTATCTTGCAAGCCACTGTAGGCGCTGGTGGTACTGATGCCTGTTGCGTCAGCCATACCGGCAAAACCTTCTAAAGATCGCTTTTGAAAACCACTATAGTTTTTGTTAAGTAAGGCTGCATAACTTAGGTATTCATTTTCAGCGGATGTTGTGAATTTGGTAATGGTGTTGGCGGCATCTTTTTTAAATAATGCTATTTGCTGTTGCTCGTAATCACCTGAAAAATCCACTAAATTTGACTTATAGTTTTCATAGAAGTACTGAGAGTCTTTATTTTCAATAGTTTGCAACGCATTCATGAACGCCGCTACTAATAATGCATTTTTGGTGGTGGTGTTGGTTTCATCTTTAAACACCTTTTTTAATGTCCGATAAACCTTTACGCGATACTGCACAATATTAAATTCTGCATTAACGCCACCTTCTATAAGTTTTAACTCTCCATCTTGGGTGCGAACTCGGCCAATATGGCACGCTGCACAGGTAAACGAGGTGTAATCAATGTTACCCAGTTTGTCATCACGGGCCATTGTGCTAATACCTATGCCAATGGCTAAAGGGTATCCAGGGGTAGCGGGGTCATTGTTTAAACCCACCACTTTAAGAAAATTATCTTTATCCCCCCAGTATTCGGGCGCAATAATAGGTAATAACTTTAATAAGATAAAAGGTACACCATCTGTTTCACTGAACGCATAGCGACTAAACCAGTCGTAGGCTTCTTGATGATTATTTAAATATTGGTCTTTTTTGGTTTGACGTTGTAGCTGATCTTGGGACCAGTTAGCGGGTACTTGATTGACTATTGCAGGAGCATCGGGTGCCTCCAGAGGGTTATTACCGCAACCTTGCAGCAATAAACAGGACAGCGCTATGACAGCTATGTAATTTTTCATATTATCCCTAAATTCGAATAAGGCACTCGCAATGAGAGTGCCTAGGTAAGTTTTATTGAATTTAATGCAAAAATATTGTTAACGAATTAAAAGCGTTCAAGTCCGGTGGGTTCAAAACGAGTCACACCATTGTGCATGAGGCGTTCGTCAGATATATCTTTCATTACCTCACGGCGGGCGCGATTAATGCCTCCTAATGGCTTGTGTTTTACTAAACTGTGCCAAGGATTAAAAGACAAATTCTCGCAAAAATCTTTTTGTTTTTGGGATGTGAAAACTTGAGCGGGAATATTTATACGGGCTATCTTAATGAAAGGAGATAGCTTTTGGTCCCAAGCCACTAAAGCATTTTCTACCGGCATCGCTTCAGCATCTACCTGCTTTTGAATGTAAAAATCTAAACAACCTTTACCGTCACCTGAAAGTTGCTTGCTTAGATTTTCAGATAGGTAGTCTGGTTTGTCTTTATTGGGGGCTTCACCGCTGTTGACCGTGCACGTTTGCATGGCATAACGTACCACCTGTGGGTATACGCCGTCGGCGTTGGCATCGCCCAATGCATAACCGGTGACGCTGTTCCAATGAATGTTCAGTGGCGTGATCACTCGTTGTTCGCCGGCTAAGATATTATAAACACCTTTAGGGTGGGTAAGGGCAAACTTAAAGAATGAGTCATTAAAAAAATCAAAGAAATCTTGTGGATTCGCGGCAAAAAATGCGTCGTGCCCTAAAAACAGAAAATCTTGAGTATGTTTTTCATCACCGCTTGGCAGTAGTTGGCGTTCACCATTTACCCTTGGTAACTCTGACATACTTACACGCTCGCCGTTTACTTGGGTAAGCTTCATGGCAAAACCACGAAAGTCTTTGTCGTAATCGGACGTGACTTCTTCTACCGCATTGGATAAACGCATCCACACCGGGTGCGAAGCCCCAGGTTGAAATACTCCATGTTGGTAGGCTGGGTCAATATCTTGGTCTACGTTAAAGGTGGCATGTAAACATGCATTAGCTTTAGGGTGAGTATCACGTAAGAATTTCTCACCCTTGTATTGTTCGCTTAGTTTATGGGTCAGTAAATCACTAATATCGGCGATTATTTTTTCTTCTCCTGCTGGAATGATTTCTTGGCCCAGCGGAGCAACTTCTACTTGACTGCATGCACTTAATAATAAACCGGTGAAGACAGTGGTCAGTGTTGTTTTAACTATCATACGATTTTCCTTGGTAGAGATACAAAAAAACCAATTTTTAAATGGGCTTTATTGTTAATCAATTTGATTAAAGAGTTTTCAGAAATTCAACCAATTCCCAGCGTTGCTTTTCATTAAGACCTGGTAGGGTTTCACCATTCATTTGCGCAGTATTACCGGCGGCGTATTCGTGACCGGTATTATAATCACCTTCACGATGCGTCGTAAAAGGGCTGCCAGAATAGCCAGAGCTTACAAAGCCAATTTTTTCTGGATTAAACTCGCGGCTACCCACCACAAATGATTCCGGACGATATTCACCCTTATCCGGATCACCTGCCTTTTTAGTGGGTAATAGTAAGTCGTATATTGTTGGCACCGAGCCGTTATGTAGGTAAGGCGCCGTGGCCCAAATACCATTAAGAGAACGGGCTTTATATGAGACTAAAGAGTTGTAAGGGTTGGCGGTGGTGTCGGGGTTGTAGTTACCCGCTTTTACACTGCTTTTTTCTATGGGGTTACTAAACGAAGCCATGCCCACAGTGTAGATCCAATCGGCCCAGCGACGGGCAAACCATTTGTCAGCGTCAGGCGTCGTCACCACGCCCTTGGTTACAGATGTTAATATCTGTGCAACGGGAGCTTCCTCTTCCAGAATAACGTCGCCAACATCGGTACTTTGATAGGTATGTTTGAAATTACCGGATTTACCTTTATAAGTAACACTGTGCACAGCCATGGCAGGATCGGTACCAACATTTTCTACCGACGAGAACTTTGAGATCACAATACGATCTGCATCTGAGCGGTCAATTAATTCATGACAACTTTGGCAATACTGGCCATAAATTTTCCGGCCATTTTGCGCTTTGTCGTGATCAATGCTCCCTAAAATGTCTTGAGGCCAAACGGGGGACTCTAGGCTGGCTAAATGGTTTTCAATGCGCTCAAGGTTGGTTAAGTCGATAGAGGACTTAAAGTCTACTTTTTTCTTTTTATGATTTTGATTGGTTAATAGGGATGACAAGCTAAAGCCTGGCTTTTCTGCTGTCCAATCTAAAATACCAAATACGCCAATAACTTCGCCGGCGTTACGACCTAATGGCCCAAGGCCTGAGTTGTCGGCTATACCGTTCCACTGCACATAATCTGATTGTGCTATGTCCCATAAAAACGGATAACTAACGGGAGCACTGGGTTCGTTAAATAAAGAATTTCTGATTAATAAAAACTCTCTTTGTGATAGACCAGGATAATCAGCTTCTTTAGAAAATAAGCGCTCAATTATTGTTACGAATTGGCTATTGCCAATAATCGTTTTATTAATGCCTTTAAGGACTAAATCAACCTCATCTGAAGTTAAAATGTATTTCCCGCTAGCTGAAGTGGTTTGAGATAAAATATCGTGTACTTGTTCTTTATTTGGAACGTATTGCAAAACCCGATTATAGATACGACCAAATGCATCTAATCTGGCGTAGCCATATTTAATGTGACTATGGTTAATTGAGTTGTATAGAGCAATGGAGCCTGTCCATTTTATTAGGTCCAGGTTTACCTCTTCAGCGTTGTCGTAATCATTGTTAAGAGCTAATACCGCATCAACAAAACGTTTGTTTTTATCTTTGTCACTTATGGTTTGCTTAAGGCCTTTTTCCATAGCGTGTAAGTAGCCCACCATGTTTGCCATGGATGGTCCGCCATCTATGCGTATGGCTTGGCCTTTATAATTTACTTGTGAGGTGTGACAGGCAGCACAGGTATACCCCATGTAGTCCTTACCTTGATAAGATTCTTTGGCAAAGCCTACCGCTAAGCCGTCTGGATTAGAAAAAGTAGGTTTTTGTGGCAAGTACCGATACTTGTCAACAGAGGCGGTGGAACGTAGAAGCTCGTTTGAGTCTTTATGCTCAAGGTTTAAATAGAAATCATAAGGAATCAATCCTGACCCTTGTGTGATGTTATAAAACCATAAACTATCCGACGCACTCCAACCCTGATCAAGATATACAGGCGTTGAATAACTTTCACCAAATTCACCTTTGTTGAGTGGGATGGCACCACGATCAGGGTCATCATCCCAGTTTTGTACGGTTTTTCCTATGATAAGAGTTATGAGTGATAACGAGATAAAACCAACAAAAAGAAAAAATATTAGTTTCTTATTATCGCTAATTATCTGTAACAACCTTTTAGGGATGTTAAATATTAAGTTCACGGGGCACTCTCACTTTTTTAGTTTTTGTTATATATAAAGATAGCAGCCTAATGATCCTCATAAGCCTTGTCTACGGTCTGTAAGGCTTTAAATAATAAAATTTATGATTAAGTACTGAATTATAAATTTTATTATTAGCAATATTTTTTTTGTTTTTAAATGTAAAAATAAAACGATAAAAACTCATTCTTTATTGTTAGTTTTGGTGAGGAAAAAGGCTTGTATATTTTTAAAGTTATATTGGTTTGTAACCTACATGTGGCTTTAAGGCTGAATGAGATTGATACGCAAATGACCGATTTTAGAGCCCGCCTTTTTTGACAAGCAATTCGTGGCGTTTTATGGCTATGTAAGGAAGTGAACTCATTCGTTAATCGTACTGGCGTACCGGCTCAAAACAAGGATAATAGCGCCAGTCCAAACCTAATAATAATAATCGTGTAGTAGCCCGTATGAATTCAGCACATTTAGAGTCTTTTATTGCTTTTGATAATGACGAAAGCAATGTACCTGCCATTAAAATAGTGATTCCAGCCGATCGCTTGGGCAGTGGTAGAAATGAGCATTTTTATGCCATGGATACACAAGAAGCCCTGGCATTAGGAAAGAAACTCATCGCTATGGCAACGTTAGACACTCCCAGCGTAGCGGAAGTTGACTAGTTCAGGCAGGCTAGGGCTTACGGAGCAGTAAGCCGTTGTTAATTCTTGAAAAATACCCTTGTTTAAAGACTGTTTGGCGCTTATTATCCAATGTTTTTTTACCATCGACATATTTGAGATTTTTATGGATTTATTAGACAAACTTGAAGCCAAAATCACCCTTGCTTTAGAGACGATTGAGCTTCTAAACATGGAAAATGATGAGCTTAAGCAAGAAGTAGAAGGCCTTAAAGTGAAAAACTCCAGTCTAACTGATCAAAAAGTGAACTGGGAAAGCAAGGTAAATGGCATGTTAAGCCAGTTTGAAACTCAAGTAGCCGAGCTTCAAAAGCAAACAGAGCAAGCCTAAGGTCTGTTTTGGCTACGTTAACGTGCATGTTAGCGTGGCATAAGCTCACTTTTTAAGCTCCCTCACATTCGTTTCCCCGCTATCTAGACTCAGCCCTATCGTAATACAGCTAATTAGGCGAAAATGTTCATAATTCCGCTGGCGGCTCTTAGATTTCTAATTCAGGCCCAGCAAGCCCGTGCACAATATGGCAAAGAGACAAAGAGATGCTGGTTGATAAGATAAAAAATAAAGAAAGTGGCATTGTGCTGTATGGCATTACCCCGCCTAAAAAAAATACTGATCAAGACCGTATTGAAGAAATCTCAGCTTTACAGGTTGAACGTTTAAAGGGCCTTAATATTGATGGCTTAGTGTTGTATGACATTCAAGATGAAAAGTCTCGCACTCAGGTAAAACGTCCTTTCCCTTTTATTGAAACATTAGATGCATTCGCTTACAGCGAAGAATATTTAGCGGCATTAAATGTGCCTAAAATTATTTATCGCGCAGTGGGTAAATACAGTAAACCCGAGCTAAAGCAATTTTTAAACGACGCAAGCCCGCAGAATAATTTAGCGGTATTTGTGGGGGCAGCCTCTAAAGATCAAGCGGTGTCAATATCTATTGAGGATGCGTACGCGCTTAAAAAGACTCAGAATAACTCGCTGCTGTTGGGCGGGGTGACTATTTCAGAGCGTCATCAGGCGAAAGGGGATGAGCACATTAGAGTGTTCAATAAAATAGCCCAAGGCTGTGATTTTTTCATCTCGCAAGGGGTGTATGACGTAAACGCGTCTAAAAACTTCTTGTCGGATTATTACTATTACGGTTTGGAAAACAATATTCCGTTGGTGCCCATATTGTTTACGCTAACTCCGTGTGGTTCACAAAAAACCCTAGAGTTCATGAAGTGGTTGGGCATTAGTATCCCTAAGTGGTTAGAGAATGAATTGTTGCACTCTAAGGATATTTTACAAAAATCGGTGGATGTGTCCGAGCAAAACTATTTAGAGCTTAAGCGTTTCGCCGAAGAAAAGGGCATTCCAGTGGGCTGTAATATTGAAAGTGTGGCTATTAGGAAAGTTGAGGTTGAGGCTTCAATTGAATTGTTGCGCCGCGTGAGTGTTTAACATTGAAACGATAGGTTGGTGATCGGTATTCGAACTAAGGCCTATATAGTGCCTGCCAGCTGAAAATAGCTGTAATACTGTTTGAGGTCGCTGTAAACCCATCCATGGGAGCTCACTTGAAAAATCCCTTTTTCAAAAGCCTCAAGCAGCATCACCGCTATTCCCTGCTAAGTTTTGTGACCGTCATCGTCTCGATAGATAGCGGATTAGCAGGTTTGATACTTTAATTTGGCAGTGGGGTCAGTCCGTTCAAGGTGTTTGAGGCAAGGACGCCGAATCAAGCCTACATGGATGTATGAACGGCGACCTTGTGCGGATTGGACCCACTGCTAAATAGGCAGGGTAAAAAATTTTAAGCCTGGTAATCTTTAAAAGACTTACCCTGTGCCGCCAATTTCTCTAATAAAGGCGCAGGCTCAAACCAGTTTTTACCATGCTCCCCTAGTTCACTTTGGTATTTTTTCATACCGGCCAATACCACATCCAAACCCACTTCATCGGCGTATTGCATGGGGCCACCGCGGAAGGCAGGAAAACCATAACCGTTGGTGAATACCAAGTCGATGTCGCTGGAACGGTAAGAGACCCCTTCTTCCAGAATACGTGCTCCTTCGTTCACCATAGCGTAAATAGTACGCTCAACTATTTCTTCATCGCTGATGTTGCGTTGGCTGATATTTAGCTCTTTTGCCGTCGTTTTACTTAACTCAATTACCTCTGGGTCGTCTAAACGATCACGGCCTTCATAAATATAAAAACCTCGACCTGTTTTTTGGCCAAAGCGCCCTAGGTTATTCAATTTATCACAAATTATTTGGTAACTTGGATCGTGGTTTAAGCGCTCACGAATGCCTTCGCGGGCCATGAAACCCACGTCTATGCCGGCCATATCAATCACAGATAAAAAGCCCATGGCGCAGCCAAAATCGGTAAGGGCTTTATCGACTTGTGCGCAGGTGGCGCCTTCCAGTACTAAGCGGCTGGCTTCACGGCCGTACGGTTCAAACATGCGGTTGCCAATGAAGCCCCAGCAAATACCCGATACCACTGGGGTCTTTTTAATGCGTTGCGCGGTTTTTAATACGGTAAGCAATACATCGTCGGAAGTTTGTGTGGCACGTACAATCTCTAAAAGCTTCATGACATTGGCCGGACTAAAGAAGTGCAAACCAATTACGTCCCTAGGGCGCTGAGTAACATTCGCGATGGCATCAACATCTAGGTAAGAGGTGTTGGTGGCTAGGATGGCACCGGGCTTACATACTTCATCTAATTTTTTGAAAACATTTTTCTTGATTTCAATGTTTTCAAACACCGCTTCAATGACGAGATCCACATCGCCCAGGTCTTCATAGGATAAAGTGCCTTCAATCAGTGCCATGTTGGCATCCACACCGGCCAAACTTAATTTGCCTTTCTTGGCGCTGATTTCATAATTATTACGAATGGCTTTTAAACCACGATCAAGCGCTTCTTCTTTTATTTCTAGTAATCTAACCTGAATACCCGCATTGGCAAAGTTCATGGCAATGCCGCCACCCATAGTACCAGCGCCTATAATGCCCACTTTTTTAATGTCACGAAGTTGCAATTTAGGATCAATACCAGGTATGCGTCCAGCTGCTCGTTCGGCAAAGAATAAATGTTGCTGGGCACGGGCTTGAGGGGTGTTTGAGCATTCTTGAAATAATGCAAATTCCTTTTTAAGACCCTCTTCAAAGGACAATTCAATGGCTGCTTCAATTGCTTGAATGCAGCGCTCCGGTGCAAAATACCCTTTCGTGCGGCGGGCAATAGATTTTCTAAAATCGGAAAAAAAGTTGGCTTCTAAGTCGCTAGTGTCCACGTTTAGGTCGGCACAGCTTTTAACGGGCGCTTCACTTTCAAGTAATTGGTTGGTGTATTCTATGGCGGTAGTGAGAAAGTTATTCGTATCAAACACATAGTCAATTAAACCCAAAGACAGGGCTTTATCGGCTTTAATTGGGTTGCCAGAGGTAATCATCTCGAGCGCTTTTTTAGCGCCCACAAGTCTCGGCAATCTTTGTGTGCCACCAGCACCGGGTAAAATGCCTAATTTTACTTCAGGCAGTCCCAGCATGGCTTGAGGTAGGGCAATGCGATAATCACAGGCCAGACATAATTCCATGCCGCCCCCCAAGGCAAAACCGTTAATAGCGGCTACCACAGGTTTTTGTGAGGCCTCTATTTTTTCAAGCAGGCTAGGCAGGGAAGGGTCCATAAAGGCTTTATCAGATCCAAACTCACTGATGTCGGCACCGCCACAAAATATCTTGCCAGAAGAGGCAATGATCATGGCCTCCACTTTTTTGTCTTGCGTGGCTTTTTCAAATGCATTTAACAAATCACTGCGCAGGCCATGGCCCAAACCATTTACTGGTGGTGAGTTAAGGGTAAGGACGGCTATTTGGCCTTGAACTTCATAATTTACTACGGATGTCATCTTAAGTATTTCCAATGGTATTGAGGTGCTAAACACCCTTTGATTAATTGGGTTTAAGCCAGAGAGCTTAAAAAATGGGTAAGTTGCAGGCTTAACCATTCTGGCGCTTCCAGAGCCGTCATGTGGCCCATGGATTTTCCTTCGATGTGTTTATTGTTAGGAATATGTTGCGCCATGATTTGACTGGGTTCGCTGAAATACCAATCCAGTTCGGCACTTATAATCAGTGTGGGGCAGCTTATATTTTTTAAGCCTTCAATTTTAGGGTCAGGGTCGTTATAAAAGTGGCGCACAAATTGTGCGATGCTTTTACCATTGCCCGCCGCCATCAGTGATAGGGCTTTATCAAACAATTCACTGCTATTGGCAGCGGCCGCCACCCCTGCAAATAAGGGCCCAGATTTCATTCTTAAGGCGCTGACAATTTGCTGCCAGGAAAAATTTTCAAACCCCATGGCTAAAAATTCTAGGGCGGCGGCATTGGTGGCCACATCCTTATTGCTAAAATTAGTGCTGGAGCCACAGTTAGTGAGCATCAACGACAGTAAGCGATCAGACTGCGTCATGGCGAAGCGGGCGGCAATCATGCCGCCTGTGCTGTGACCTAGCAGGTGAAATTTATCCAGACCTAAATGGTCGGCCAGAGCAGCTATGTCCGCTTGCAAGGTATCTATGTGGTAACCCTTGTCATCACCCTCTATGGTGGTGAGACCGTGGGCACGAAAATCCAGTGCAATGACTCTATAGTGTTTGGCAAGAGCTTGAGCTACGCCTGTCTCTATCCAGTAAGCGCTGTGTTGACTTAAACCATGCAGCGCAATAATAGCGTCACCCGAGCCTATTTCCTGATAATGAAAATTTACATTGTTATGTTGAAAATAAGCCATGGATGAACCCCTATTAAATAGATAAATAAAAACGTTACGCAGCAATAACGCGCCAGTTGGTTTTTATGCGTCCTTGTCTGTCGTACGAACCACCATTAAACGCAATTCGGTCATGTCTTCGATGGCGTATTTAATACCTTCGCGACCAAGACCTGAATCTTTAACGCCGCCATAAGGCATGTGGTCTACACGCCAAGAAGGCACGTCTCCAATAATCACACCACCGACTTCTAATGTATCCCAGGCTTTTTGTGCACGGTATAAATCGCGTGTGAAAATACCAGCTTGCAAACCAAATTTACTCTGGTTAATGTCATCAAGTACAGCATTAAAATCGCTAAAGCTATCTAGCATGGCCACCGGACCAAACGCTTCTTCGTCACGCACGTTTTGGCCTTCACTTACATTTTCAAGCAAGGTGGCTTCCAACATGGCACCGTCACGCTTACCGCCACATAATAAATCGGCACCGGCTTCTCGTGCTTCTTGAATCCAGTTATCTAAACGCGTCGCTTCGTTTTCACTGATCATTGGGCCAATAAACGTTTCAGGGTCTTTTGGGTCACCCATTTTTAATGCTTTAGTGGCTGTTACCATTTTTTCTTTAAACTCACTATATACACTTTCGTGAATATAAATGCGTTGCACACCAATACAGCTTTGGCCAGATTGATAAAAAGCACCAAATACAATACGGCTTACCGCATCATCGATATCGGCATCTTTATCAACAACACAAGCGGCGTTGCCACCCAGTTCTAGTATTACCGGCTTTTTACCCGCTTTTGCTTTTAAGGCCCAGCCCACATCTGGTGAGCCAGTAAAGCTTAATAGTTTTAAGCGTTCATCTTCGGTGAATAAATTAGCGCCTTCACGGCGACACGGTAAGACTGAAAACGCACCTTTAGGTAAATTGGTTTCCGCCAACACTTCACCAATGATAATGGCACCAATGGGCGTAAGGCTGGCTGGTTTTAAAATAAAGGGGCAACCGGCGGCAATGGCTGGCGCTACTTTATGTGCCGCCAAGTTTAGTGGGAAATTAAACGGACTAATGAACGAACAAGGCCCAATAGGCACCCGTTTTGTCATCCCCGTGTAACCCTTAGCGCGAGGGCTAATGTCCATCGGGATCACTTCACCACCAATACGCGTGGATTCTTCAGCCGCAATTCTAAAGGTGTCGATTAAACGGGTCACTTCCCCTTGTGCATCTTTTATAGGCTTACCGGCTTCAATGCATAATGCATCGGCCAGTTCATCAAAGCGTTCGGTGAAACGTTTTACACAATGATCCAGTACCGCCTGGCGTTCATAGGCGGCCATTTTTGCCATGGCGGGTGTAGCGGTAACAGCAGCAGCAATGGCTTGATCAATGATAGTGGCGTCGGCCATGGCCACACTAGTGGCGTGCTCGCCAGAGTACTTATCAAATACTTTTAGGTCTTCATTGGCAAAGACGGCTTCATTGGCAAGATAATAAGGGTAACTTTTTTGTAGCATGTTAAGTCCTGTAAAGTGACGCATCACTTTTTCTTAATTTAAAATTGAACAATTATTCTTTCACTAGAATGGCGTGCAGTGCAGCGCGCATTTTCTCTGGAATAGGCACCGGCTTATTGGTTTCACGGTCCACAAAAACATGCACAAAATGGCCGTGGGCACAGGCTTCATCCTCACCTTTCTTAAAAATAGCCACGCCGTATTGCACCGAACTATTGCCCAGTTTATCTACCCGTAAACCCGCTTCAATTTTATCTGGATAGGCGATGGAGCTGTGGTAGCTGCATCCTGAGTTCACTACAAATCCAATGACTGGGCTGTTTTCAATGTCCAGACCGCCTTCTTCCATTAAGTAGGTATTGGCGGCGGTGTCAAAGTATGAGTAATACACCACGTTGTTTACGTGGCCATACACATCGTTGTCGCTCCAACGGGTGGTGATGTCATTAAAAGCAAAATAATTTTGGCGGTTTTCTGTATTTTTGTTGGCCATGGTATTTCCTAATAATTAGTAATTAAAAAGCCGCCTGGTAAATGGCCAGGGCATCGTCAAATTGTACGTCTTTTGGGTTATTTACCAGCAAGCGCGTTTGCAACATTGCATCGTGTGCCAGGGTAGGCAAGAAATCGTGTTTGATGTTCATTTCTTTCAGTGTCATGGGCAGCCCAAGATCTTTAATGAGCGCTTCAATACTTTCAATAAGCTTGCCAGCAATTTCTAAGTTTGTACCGGTAAAATTTTCCTGTGGGAAAATAATCGGTGCCAGTTCGGCATAAAGATCACACGCTTCATTTAAGTTAAAACGCATCACATGGGGTAGTACCAGCGAGTTACTTAAACCATGGGGAATATGAAAATGCCCGCCTAATGGATAGGCCAGAGCGTGTACCGCCGCCACAGGGGAGTTGGCGAAGGCCTGGCCGGCTAACATAGCTCCCAGCAACATCTCTTCACGGGCTTTTTTGTCACGGCCGTTATGTACTGCGGTTTGAATGCT
>MAAB01007613.1_pt1 | contig 14124 bp, 10 predicted proteins | sample 1115991 | NCBI WGS metagenome assembly MAAB01 (sample SAMN04961124, study PRJNA320927) | seawater metagenome | isolation source: sample BD02T18 sea water enriched with oil for 18 days | place: USA:Gulf of Mexico | collected 2013-07-27
AAGCCGTTACCACCATCGTTTGTAGTACAATTCATTACCTAAGCCATATAGCCGTTAACGCTGAGCATATTTATCCTGCAAACTAAAATATAACATTTTATTTAATAAACGCTTTCCAGATTGTCTATCCAATATTTCATTTAATGCACGTTTAAGGTGACTGCGAAAGAGCGGACGTTGATGCAACATGCCATCAAAATCCAATGCTTGGGATTGTGAATAGCCTAATAAGGACTTGCTAAGCTGAGCCAGAGTGGCCTGATCTTTTAATAGGGATAAAAAATATTCATTATAATCGGCATCGTGTTCGGTGGTAATGGCATTGAGATTTGAGGTGTTTACAAAATTAATGAGGGCTTGGTTTTCAGTGATGCGCACTTGGAGGGTTCGGCTAATCACCGGGTTGTCCCATTGTTTTAGTCCATCCAGGCTTACCTGCGCCTGTTGACTCACTTTTAAGGGATTGTCGCTGGCATAACCGTATAAAGAGAGTGTTATCAATAATAAAAGACATGAGATTTGCATAGGTTTCATAATTTGTCTCCCGTTGTTATTTGATTATGGTTGGCATTTTAAATTTTGCCTGCAATTTTTTAGAGAAAATTGTTCATCAAAGTAACGGTATGTAAGACTTTTTGTTTATCTGTGATAGTTCGCTGCTGTTATGACTTAGTCGTCTAATGGGGGGGCTAATAGAAAGGAAAGTATTAAAAGTGTTTCGAATTTGTGGGTTTTTGAGCAGGCACAGGGGCGTGACATGTAACCTCAGGCCCTTGGACATGAAATTCAAATTGGCAGTAAAGGGGGGGGAGCAGACGTGAGCGTGGCGTCACTATTCGATGTTTCACAACAAAGGGAGCAGGACGGGCAGCATTTTACTGGGTTTTGGCTGTTTTGTTGTTGGCTTGGGTTTATGGGGTTTGCTCGTCTATTGGGTTTATTAAGGTGCTTACGAGGTTAAAGATGGGATCAAGCCTAAAAGCATGTAATTATTTTCACGTTCTTGCTTTTATTGTTGGCTAGAGCTACCCCTAGGTTCAATGTTATCATTCCCCATCAACTTTTAAGGGGAAAGCTATGTCTAAGACGTTTGAAGTACAAGGGGTGTTGCACTCCATCGGTGAAACTACCGCCTATGGTCAAAACGGCTTTACTAAGCGTGAATTTGTTATCAAATTAAGCGGCGAAGGGGAAAACCCCGATTACCCTAATTACGTGGCCCTTGAGCTGCTGAAAGATAAGTGCGCCTTGATGGATCAGTATCAAGTGGGTCAGGAGATCAACGCACATTTCAACCTGTCAGGCCGTCTATGGTCTTCTCAGGGTAAACCTGAAAAATGTTTTACTAGCTTGCAAGCTTGGCGCATAGAAAGTGCAGGGCAAGCAACAGCTCCTTCAGCTTCTGGAGACTTTGACGGAGTATCTTTCTCTTCGGGCCCATCTAACTTTGACGATGAAGTGCCATTTTAAAGGCCACCTAAGATTGCTGAGTAAAGTAATTTGATTAAGCCCCTACTCTAAGGGGCTTTTTTGTATGTGCTATTCAATAAACTGTATTGGGAGGGGCGGATTTCAGCAACACGGTATTCATCCCCCTCCTTTTTGGGGCATTTGGACAGACTCTTTACAGGCTTCTATTATTAAAAAGATAACCGCTACTAGTAATGTTTAGTGATATGAAAGCCCATATGCAAAGTGTTGTAACATTGATCTTGTGTCTGCTGGCGCTCAGCCACAGTCAAGCACAGGAATTGGTTTTACTTAACTGGGGTGAATATCTGTCCAAGGGTGTAGTGCAGGCCTTTACCCGCGAAACGGGGCACACTATTCGTGTTGTGGTTTACGACAGCGACCCTGCGCGTGATGACATATTGGCTAGTTCAGCCATTGATGATTATGACCTTGTGGTAATAGACAGTTTGTCGGCCCAACGTTTTGGTAAATTACAAAAGCTAGTTAATTTAGATCAGCAGCTTTTACCCAATGTAGCAAATTTGAGGTCCATATGGCGCCAAAGTTGTGGCCAGTACAGTACACCCTATTTTTGGGGGACTTTGGGGATACTATATCGCAGCGATCGTATAAATTTTAAGCCTAGCTCATGGGCTGATTTGCTTTATCCTCGGGAGGAACTTAAAGGGCACGTGGGTATGCAATTGGGTTTTTACGATACATTGACGCCCGCCTTAAAATTAATGGGCACATCGCTTAATTCAGAAAACAGCAAAGAGATCAAAGCGGCCCATGGCCTTTTGCAGCGTCAAAAGCCCCACGTACTAACCTATCAGTATGCATTGAGTTACCTGAGCGAGTCGGAAAATAAAGATAATTTACATATGGCCCTGGGCTACAGTGGTGACCAATATGTTTTAAATGGTGAGCAAGATCAGGGCCTTTGGAAATATGTGATTCCAAAAGAGGGTACCGCCATTTGGATTGATTGTTTGTCTGTGATTGCCTCCACGACTAAAAAAATAGCGGCGCTGATGTTTATAGACTTTTTAAATCGCACCGACATAGCCGTTTTAAATGCCAATGAAGTGGGGGCTGCCACTACGCATTTGACCGCTAAAAAATTAATTAACAAGGAATTACTTGAGGATGCTAGTTTGTATCCAAATCCAGATGCCATTGGGGACAGCGAGTTTGTAAAACCCATTAGTACGACGAGCATGCGGCAGCGAGCGGATATTCTGCGTGCGCTTAAAAAATAATTAAACACATACAGATCTAACCGCCACCATCACTGTCAGTTATAGCCAATCATTCATAATACTCAGTGCCATTGTATGCCCATATATGGGATGCTAATAATAGTTTATTAAATTAACTAGCTGTGTGCCCGCTACTTTTACATTTAGTGCAATGCATTGTTACTAACGCTTGTCACACAATAATAAATCGTATTGCCATTTTTAGGACTTCCCCATGAGTGTGTCTAGAGTTTTAATTGCCAATCGTGGTGAAATTGCCATTCGTATTGCCAGTGCTGCCGCCGAATTACAGATCACCAGTGTGGCAGTGTTCGCTGAAGATGACGGTTCTGCATTGCATGTGCGTAAAGCTGATGAAGCGGTGGCGCTAGATGGTATGGGAGTTGCGGCCTACCTGGATATTAAACAAATTATTAACCTGGCCAAGCGTCATAACTGCGATGCGATACACCCAGGTTACGGATTTTTAAGTGAAAGCAGTGAGCTTGCTAAAGCCTGTGATGCAGCCGGTATTACTTTTATAGGACCTACTGCTGACACGTTAAATATTTTGGGTGATAAAGCGCGAGCACGCACATTAGCGTTAAAGTTTCATGTGGCCTTACCACAGGGAACAGACTCGGCTGTTAATTTACAACAAGCCTGCGACTTTTTTACGGGGTTAGGTAAGGGTGCGGCCATCATGATTAAAGCCCTTGCCGGTGGCGGTGGCCGGGGCATGCGTCCGGTTAGGGACTTAAATGAGTTACCACAAGCCTTTGCCCGCTGTCAGTCTGAGGCACTGGCAGCCTTTGGTAGCGAGCTTGTGTATGTGGAGCAGTTAATACAAAAGCCTCGCCATATTGAAATTCAAATCATGGGAGATGGACAAGGTCACGTGGTTCATTTAGGTGAACGTGAATGCAGTTTGCAAAGACGACAGCAAAAATTAATGGAAATTGCACCTAGCCCTAGTATCAGCGCTTCAGTACGTGAGCAAATTTGTGCTGCCGCCAAAACTTTAGCGAGCGGCCTTAATTATCGAGGTTTGGGAACATTTGAATTTTTATTAGACGCTGAAGATAACTTTTATTTTTTAGAGGCCAATCCCCGCGTACAAGTTGAACATACAGTCACCGAAGCGATTACCGGTATAGATTTGGTGCAGTCACAATTTAAAATAGCAGGCGGCACCAGCTTGCCACAGTTAGATATTCACCAAGATAGCATTAAATTCAGCAAGGGTTATGCGATTCAGTTGCGTGTGAATACCGAGCAGCAAAAAGCAGATGGCTCGGTGCACCCCACGTCAGGAGTATTAAGTCACTTTGAAATGCCCAGTGGTGCTGGCATTAGGGTAGACACTTGTGGGTATGTGGGTTTCACCACCAGTCCCTATTATGACTCATTACTGGCTAAACTGATTATATACAGTGACGGTGATGATTTTCAAAAAGCCATTCGTAAAGCCCAGCGCAGTTTGCGCGAATGTAATATTGAAGGCATAGAAACCAATATTTCTTTTTTGAAAAGTTTATTACTGCAGCCTGATGTTCAAAAAAATACTGTTTCTACCCAGTATATTGATACTCATTTAGAGCAACTGTTAATTCCGATGGAGGGGCTTTCCCCGCTTTATATTTCCCGTAACCAAGCATTGCCCCCTAGCAGTGAATCAAAATCCAACGCCGAAATTGATCAACACGTAACTGAAAACAGTGTGCTTGTTACTAGCCCCATGCAAAGTGTGGTGGTGGAAATGTGTGTTGAAATAAATGAAACAGTATTAAAAGGGCAACAAATTTGCGTGTTAGAAGCCATGAAAATGGAGCACATTATCATCGCCCCGGTCAGTGGTGTCGTCAGCAATATTCCAGTAACCGTTGGCGCGGCGGCCTTTGAAGAGGATGCCTTAATAGTGATTGAGAAATCATCACATCAAGGGGAGCAAGTATCAGAAGAGGCACAATTTAATATTGAATCTGTTCGCAAAGATCTTTCTTTGTTGTTAGAACGAAAAGCCCAAAATTTAGATGATGCCCGCCCCACAGCGGTAGCCAAGCGCCATAAAAAAGGCGGGCGTATGGCACGTGAAAATATTTATGATTTATTAGATGAAGGCAGTTTTTTAGAGTATGGATCGTTGGCCGTAGCCGCACAGAAAAAGCGACGCTCACCCCAAGAATTAATTGAGATGAGCCCCAGCGACGGTTTAGTGGCTGGCACCGGCAGTATTAACGGTGATTTATTTGCAGAAGATAAATCCCGGTGTTTAGTCATGAGTTATGACTACACCGTATTTGCCGGCACACAGGGGGTCATGAATCATAAAAAAACCGATCGTTTATTGCGACTGGCCAACCAGCAAAAAATACCGCTAATATTTTTCACAGAAGGTGGAGGTGGGCGTCCAGGTGATACCGATTACCCTGTGGTGGCAGGGCTTGATTTAAATACCTGGTCATCAATGGCAACATTGTCGGCGCTGGTGCCTATTGTCGGGATAGTATCGGGGCGTTGTTTTGCGGGCAACGCGGCTTTATTGGGGTGCAGTGATGTGATTATCGCCACTAAGAGTGCCAATATAGGTATGGCCGGCCCTGCCATGATTGAAGGAGGTGGGCTGGGTTCGTTTACTCCTGAACAAGTGGGTGACAGCCAAGTACAATCACACAATGGCGTGATTGACATATTAGTAGAAGACGAGTCGCAAGCGGTATTGATGGCGAAAAAATACTTGTCGTATTTTCAGGGCAGCATTGTTGATTGGCAGGCGCATGATGCACGCAACTTACGTCACTGTATTCCTGAAAACCGTTTACGCAGCTACGACGTTCACCAAGTAATTAAGTACTTGGCCGATGTGGATTCAGTATTGGAATTACGTGCTCAATTTGGCAAGGGCATCATTACCGCATTTATTCGTATTGAAGGGCGACCTTTTGGGGTTTTTGCCAACAATTCTAAACATCTAGGGGGTGCGATTGATACCCCCGCAGCGGACAAAGCCGCTCGCTTTATAAAGTTGTGTGATGCCTTTGATATTCCGCTTATTAGCCTATGTGATACTCCTGGATTTATGGTGGGGCCAGAAGCCGAAAAAACCGCTCAAGTACGTCATTTTTCGCGGCTTTTTGTCTGTGCCGCCAATATGTCTATTCCTCTGTTTAGCATTGTATTGCGCAAAGGTTATGGCTTAGGAGCTATGGCCATGACTGGCGGTGGTTTTCATGCGGGCGTGTTTACGATGGCTTGGCCTACCGGTGAATTTGGTGCCATGGGCCTAGAAGGCGCGGTGCGTTTAGGTTTTAAAAAAGAGTTGGCGGCCATTGAAGACCCCGCTGCGCAAAAAGCATTATTTGATAAATTAGTGGCGAAAGCGTATGAACTGGGTAAGGCCACTAACATGGCCAGCAGCCTTGAGATTGATGAGGTCATAGATCCTGCGGACACACGTAAGTGTATTCTACAGGGCTTAAAAGCATCTGCTCCCGCCGAGCCTAGAGTGGGAAAAAAGCTTAAGTTTATTGATACTTGGTAAGCCGTTTTAGAGGGGGTGTTAAAGCTTATAGTTTGAAAAGTGAAACGGTAAAACTGCGCAGGCAGTTCTACCGTTTTCTTTTATCTACACACTAATTATTGTTTACGCCTGACAGGCTTGAATTAAGTCAGCCGCTTTTTCGGCAATCATAATAGTGGGGGCATTGGTATTGCCTGTCACGAGAGTAGGCATAATAGACGCGTCTACTACCCGCAACTTGGCAATGCCTTTAAAACGCAGCTGATCATCGACTACTGCCATAGGGTCGCTATCAGGTCCCATCTTACAGGTGCCCACAGGGTGGTATTCGGTGTCGGCGTGATTACGAATGTATTCTTCTAGCTGAGGAATATTATCGCGATCCAATGGGTAAATCATTTTTCCTTTTACATTCTCAAAGGGCTTTGACTCCATAATATCCAAGGTCTTTTGCAAGCCCTTACACAAAACCGATAAGTCTTCAGGGTGGTCTAAATAATTAGGGTCAATCAAAGGGTCAGCTTTCGGGTCATTACTTGCTAGGCGTAAGGTACCACGGCTTTTAGGACGCATTAGAGTTGCATGAGTACAGTAGCCATGGCCCAAATGGAACTTGCGGGTATGATCGTCCACTACGCCGGTAATGAAGGTGATCTCAATATCAGGAGCTGGCACATTTTCATCTGTTCTGTAAAAGCCGGCTGACTCTGCAAAGTTTGTGGTTAATAAACCACGACGTTTAGTCGCCCACTGAAAAATGCCTTTCATTACATCCATGCCGCCGCCGATGGAATATCCAAGGGTGCCTTTACTGGGGGTGAAAAACTTAGTGCGGTATATGGGCACAACAGAAATGTGATCTTGTAAATTACTGCCAACTCCGGGCACATCTTTTTTCACTTTAATATTGTGTTCATCTAGATGCTCTTTTGGACCCACGCCAGACAACTGCAAAATTTGAGGTGTGCCATAAGCACCGGCACTCATAATCACTTCTTTATTGGCGTGTACTGTGACTAACTTTTTACCTTGGTAAAATGTGACGCCCACCGCGCTATCATTTTCAATCTCGACCTTAGATACATGCGCTTGGGTAATGACGGTAAGGTTTTTGCGAGCTAAGTTAGGAGTAATGTAACCCTTAGCCGCACTGCCGCGTTCGCCGCCTTTCTGGGTGACCTGGTTCATGCGGCAACCGTCTTGAGTGGCGCCATTTAAATCAGGTTTACGGGGAATACCTTGTTCTTCACAAGCATCTAAGAAAAAATCATTATAGTGACTAGGGTCTTTTAATTCGCCTACATTAAGCGGCCCACCTTGGCCATGAAACTCATCCTCTATGCTTTCGTTATGTTCGGCTTTTTTAAAGTAGGGCAGTACTTCGTCGTAACTCCATCCGTTGTTGCCCTGAGCTTGCCAGTTGTTGTAATCCCACTGGCTACCACGAATATACATCATGGCATTGATAGAGCTTGACCCCCCTAGTACTTTACCTCTTGGTTGCATGCCCAAACGTCCATTAAGACCTTTTTGCGGTACAGTATCGTAATGCCAGCTGAAAAAACCATAAGGCACCGTAGCGGCAACACCCGCTGGAGCTTGAATAAAGGCTGAAGTATCTTTTTTACCCGCTTCTAATAAACACACTGAAATATTAGGGTTTTCGGTGAGTCGGCTGGCTAAAACACAGCCTGCACTGCCGGCGCCTACGATTACATAGTCATATTGTTCAATTGTCATTAGAAGTGCCTTTTATTTTTATACCTCAATATTGCCACGGGCTTCCAAGCAAAAACTTGCCATTTTTGGACAATGAATAAGAGCTTTGTCGTATTTAGAGGTGTAAGTGGGTACTAACGAACCAAGACTTCTTAAGTTAAAGGCCGCCATTAGGTGCGGATATACATAGGGTAGCTTGTAGTTAAGGTCAGTTTGCCTAAACTTTAATAGATTTACAGTGGAATTAATCGGTTTTGGGGAGGCTTAGCTCGCAACCAATGAAAGATGTTTTCATTTCCCCAACTATGGCTGCAGCATTGAAGAGTGTGGGTTTTCTTCAAAGTGTGTTTACCTGCCTCGTTTTTTGTTTGCCCCCTCAGGCCAGTGCCCAAAGTGAAATTTTTGAAGAATGGAATTTCAGCGGCTTTGGCACACTGGGTTATGCCCAGTCTGATAAGTACTCAGATTTTATTCTTAAGCGTAATATTAGCCAGCGCAGCCAAAAAATCGAAGATAACGGCTTTTTGGTGGACTCTCGCTTAGGCTTTCAAGTCAGTAAAGAATTTTTCACCGATTGGGATCTTGTCACTCAACTGGTTCTCAAAGAGAAGGTTCACAATAATGTGGAGAATTCTTTGGAAATGGCCTTTGTGCGCTATCAGTTTAATCCCATGTGGAGTGTTCGTTTTGGACGCATGGTACTTGATTCTTTTTTATTGTCCGATCACCGCAACATAGGTTTTTCATATCACTGGGTGCGTCCACCTACGGAATTTTATGGCTGGATTCCCTATAACCATTACGACGGCATAAAAGCCAGCTTTGAGTTAGGAGATTTTGAACGTTATCTGCGCCTAGACGTGTTCTCCGGAAAAAGTGACGCCACCGTAAATATTGGTTATGGCGATGGCGGGGCATCTTATAATTACGTTAATGCCAACTCAATTATAGGCATGGGCATTACGTGGGAAAAAGGCGATCTAGCATTAAGGTCGTATTCCAGTAAATTTAAAATAGCGGATGAAATAGCCGCTATAAAACAACTAAAGGCGTTAACCAGTACGCCGGCGGTTCAAAGTAACTGGCCACAAGCACAGCAAATAGCACAAGACTATGGCCTAGAAAACGCAGATTATACGTATTATTCACTCGGTTTGTTATGGGAGCCTGGAACGTGGATGCTGCAAGCCGAAGTAAGTGATGTGAACTCCAGCAGCTTTGGAACGTACAGTGGCCAACGCGGGTATGTGCACTTGGCCTACCGATTTGCAACGTTTTTGCCTCACATTAGTTACTCCCGTTCATGGGATGATACAGATTACGCCTATGAAAGTGCACCGCCCGGATTTGAGGACTTGGAAGCGGTAATCATCGACAATGAACTGTCTGGGCTTATTAAGCAGTACACTATTAGTTTGGGTTTAAGATGGGATTTTGCATCTCAAAAAGCGCTTAAATTACAGTGTGATCGCACCACCATCAAAGAGGGCTCGTTTGGAATATTTCCCACGCCAAGAGGCGTGCCACGCACTATGCCAGAAACAACCCGCACTTGGTGTTCGGCCACTTTTGATTGGTTATTTTAATGAGAACCGCCTTTAAAGCTGTGCTCATCATGGTTTGTTTGTTTGGAGTCACGCACGTGGTGGCGCAGCAAGAAGAAGTGTTGGTGCCCATTCAAGTCATTGTTAATATTGATTCGGGTCTCATCCGCCTTAATCGTCATCAGGTCATGAGTTTATTTTTGGGGCGCGCCCGTAGTTTTCCCAATGGCTTGAATGCCAAGCCATTGGATTATCGAATGGGCTCTGAACTTAGAAAAATTTTTTTTGAGTGGTTAACCGGAAAATCTATTTCAGACATAGACGCCTACTGGGCCAGACTAAGGTACTCGGGGCGTACCTCACCTCCAAGGGTGATAGAAGACCCAGAGATGAGCATTGGCATCGTAAGTCAAAATAATAATGCCATTGCCTATATTCGACAACAAGATCCTACCGAGTTGGCTAAATTGGGTGTTGTTGTGGTGCATGTCATTACTAAAAATACTGAGTCGATGTGACAGACAATACTATTAACCAAGCTGTAAAGGGAAGGCCATGCGCATAAGGCACCTGCAGCATTATGTTGTACTTATAATGATGGCCAATTCATTGGTATTGTCCATTATTTTTAGTGTCATGGCCTATCAGGTAAATCAAATTCTTGCCGAGGCAGAAAGTAAACGCCAGGTTATGAGCTTGTTAGAAGCGGTAAAAAACACCGCGTCAGCTGCATTGTTTTCTGAAAATAAAGCGGTGGGGCAAGATGCCATTAATGGCTTGTTGGGCACCGATGTTGTGTATTCTGCCAAGCTTGAGGGTGCGGCGGGTGAGTCAAGTTCTGACATGCTTTTATTTAGTATTAATTCTGCAGGTGGCACGCCTTTACCCGAAATTACGATGGACCTTGAATCCATTTTTGATAAGGGCCACATATTGGGTGTACTAAAAGTGGAGCCCAATGGGCAGTGGGTAGAGCAGCGAACCTGGGATACTTCTTTTTCAACCATCATAGGTGTCGTATTTGTTATCTTTTTCTCAAGTCTGGTATCTGCTCAAGCACTTAAAATAAAAATTTCCAGACCCCTTGTAAATGTGACTAAAAAGCTTAAATACATTCACGGCGATAGCCCGCAAAGATTGAGTTTGCCTGAACATTTAAAATTCAATGAAATAGGTGTATTAGTGGATGGCTTTAACGAGCTCCTTGAAGAAACCAATACGGCCTTCAAGGTAGAGCGGCGTCTGCGCAAGGAGATGCAAGTTACCCAAAAAAGCTTACGCATTGCCAAAGCGCAAGCTGAAGATGCAGCGCAGGCTAAGAGTGATTTTTTAGCCTTCATGAGTCACGAAATCAGAACGCCGCTATCGGGTGTAGTGGGTATGCTGGGGTTCACTATTAAGGATAAGTCTTTAACAGCTAGAAGCAAAGAGTATATTGAAATTGCTATCAGTAATGCTCAGGCACTGTTGGTGATAGTGAATGATATTTTAGATATTTCAAAAATTGAAGCGGGAAAGCTCACCTTAGAAGTGATTGATTTTGATGTGAGAAAAGAATTAAAAGCAGCTATGGCCATTTTCCCTGAGTTAGCGGCCAATAAAAGTTTGTATTTTGACTTAGTAGTCGAACCAGACGTACCTGAGTTTTTAAAAGGTGACCCCACCCGTATTCGCCAAGTACTGGTTAATTTTGTTGGCAATGCCATTAAGTTTACCGACGATGGCTGTGTTCAATTAGGCGTTAGTGTGTTGTTTGAAAATCAAGAACCGGAAAAAAATAATTGTTCAGTGTGTTTTTCCGTGAGGGATACGGGCATAGGGATATCGGATGACAGTATTAATACCTTATTTGAGAAGTTTGAGCAGGCTGATATATCCACTACCCGAAAATTTGGTGGTTCTGGTTTAGGGCTAACCATCAGTAAGCAGCTGATTGAAGCAATGGGAGGGGGGGTTTCAGTAAGAAGCACACTAGGAGAAGGCTCAAACTTTCAATTTGTGTTAGATATGGAAGTAGCGAAAGACCCCGTTCTTGTCATGAAAGATGTGCCATTAATACCTCATAGTCATAAATTAAATATTTTATGTGCCGAAGACTTTGAGACCAATCAGCTTATTATTCGAACCATGTTAGAAAATATGGGGCACGATGTGGACGTGGTAGAAAACGGCAGACTGGCACTGGATAAATTATCGGTACATGAGTTTGATTTAGTATTAATGGATGGTCGTATGCCTGAATTAGATGGCTTAGAGGCCACCGAAGTGATTCGCAGCGGTCTTTGGGGTGAGAATACAATCCTTAATAAAGATATTAAAGTGGTGGCCATTACTGCCAATGTGACGCAAGAAGATAGAGCCCGATATTTAGACGCTGGCATGGATGATTTTCTTTGCAAGCCAATAGATGAAACGTTATTACACCAGATTATCGAGGCGACTATTAAAGAGCGGTTAGCATCGGGTATAACCCTTAATCCACTTATAAGGGCCTCTACCAGTGAGTTAGACCGTTTATTTGCGATTCCAGAGACTAGCAATGAAAATGAGGACATCAAAGAAAACTCAAATGGAGCAACTGAAAAGGCACTGCAGCATAGCGAGCTAGTTGAAAAGCTGCGCACGGCTTTTATTGACTCATTACCTGTACGCATACAAGAAATAAATACCGCTTTTGCCAACGAAGATCTAGAAGAATTAGGCAGGTTGTTTCATGGTATTAGGGGCAGTGCTGCTTATTTAGAGGATAAGGCCTTGATTGATCTATCCGCTCAGTTAGAAAAGTTAGCTGATAGTAATAATATTAAAAGAGCTGAAACATTATACGCCCCTTTATTGAAACAATTGGTGGATTATCAAATGCGAATTTAGCGGGTTGATACATCTAGTTTTGTATAAATTGATGCCTATGGATAACGCTGAAAACAGATTTAAAAGAGAATGGTGGGTTGTAACTTAAAAAGTTAATGAATGTAGATGTTTGTGGTGGCACTAATATGTTCGATTATATGTTAATTCTAAGAGGTATATGATTCGTGCAAGTTATAGTAGTGGATGACGATGCAGTATCAATCATTGCGTTAAAAGATGTAATGGGGCGAGCAGGATTTACTGATATCATAGACTTTGAAGATGGCCAAGATGCCTGGGATTATTTGCAAACGGGTCCTATGCCTGTTTTGTGTTGCTGCGACGTGCGCATGCCAAAGATGACGGGCATACAATTACTTCGTAATATAAGAAAAGATAGTCGATTATCAACATTGCCTTTTATTTTGGTGACCTCAGGCAGCCAACGAGGCGTGGTGAACGAGGCCATTGTCTTAGGTGTCAGTGGTTATATTGTTAAACCTTTTAATAGGGACACTACATCAAAGAAAATTCTTGAAGTGTTTAATAATGCATACAAAGTCATTGCCGAAAAACCAGAGGCCACGGCCTTACGGCTTTCCATTTCGGTAAATAAACTAGTGACATACTATGACGGTTTTATAGCGCAAGTGAATGCATTAATAAGGTCGGTTGAAAATTCAGCGATAAAAGATGTGAGCCCCACCATAAAAGAGCAGTTTACTGACATTCATAAAGGCTGCTTAACCCTAGGATTATGGCAGTGTAGTAAGCAATTAGAGCGCTTGGAACAGTTAGAATATGATAAAGTAAGTGCTGTTCAATATTTACTGCCGCTTATTTCCAGCGCTGAATATCAAATATCTATGGTGAACGCGCCAGCCCAGTAATACTTAATTGAATGGGGTAACTATTATCATCGTACATGTAAATAACGGTTAACAGCTAATACCGATCAGTAAAATACGGTATCATGGATAATTGTATTTTCCTTAATTCCCTTACATAGTCCTGAGATATTAATGGTGCACCCGTATATATATTCACTGCAACATTGTCCTTATGCCATGCGTGCTCGTTTGGGGTTATTAATGGCCCAAAAAAAAGTGATGGTGCGTGCTATTACCTTGAACAATAAACCAGCCGAAATGTTAGCGTTATCAAAAAAAGGCACAGTGCCAATCTTAGTTATTACCAATGAAGAGGGTACAGGTTTAACAGTCATAGATGAAAGTTTGGATATTATGTTATGGGCCCTAAAGATAAGTGATCCACACAATTTACTGCACAAAGATACACCCACTGAACTTGATGATATGTTGGCTTTAATTAAAAAAAATGATGATGAATTTATTAGTGTCTTAGAAAAGTACAAACACGCAAGTCGTTACTATGATTTTTCACAGCTTTATTATCGGCGTCAATGTGAGGGGTTTATCGCGCAGCTTGAGGAAACCTTACAAGAAAACGACTACTTTTTTGGCGCCACCGCCAGTTTAGCCGATTACGCCTTATTGCCGTTTGTACGGCAATTTGCACGGGTAGATCGCAAGTGGTACTTACAAACGCCGTACCCAAAATTACGTGACTGGCTTAACAGGCATCTACAACAGGGTGTGTTTACTAAGGCCATGGCTAAATTCCCCATGTGGACCGACAATCATGAAGACTATCTGTTGGGCTCTAGCATAAAAGGCTAAGGTTAAATGTCGTTTTTAAAATTCAATACAGTTTTAAAAATTAAAGCTTTTCGATAATAAAAGGGCTTACTTTGCAGGCTATTTTATAAATAAACCTT
>MAAB01042830.1_pt1 | contig 14122 bp, 9 predicted proteins | sample 1115991 | NCBI WGS metagenome assembly MAAB01 (sample SAMN04961124, study PRJNA320927) | seawater metagenome | isolation source: sample BD02T18 sea water enriched with oil for 18 days | place: USA:Gulf of Mexico | collected 2013-07-27
CAGTTTCACCCAGAAGTGACCCACACTTTGCAAGGTGGCCGCATGTTGGAGCATTTCATTAAGGATATCGCAGGCTGTGAAGGTTTGTGGACACCTGCCAATATTATCGAAGATCAAATCGCAAAAGTAAAAGCACAGGTAGGCGATAAAAAAGTATTGTTAGGCTTATCCGGTGGAGTGGATTCTTCTGTAGTAGCGGCGTTATTGCATAAAGCCATTGGTAAACAATTAACCTGCGTATTTGTTGATAACGGTTTGCTGCGTAAAAATGAAGGCGATGCGGTAATGGACATGTTTGCTAAAAACATGGGTGTTACGGTGATTCGTTCTGATTCGGCTGATTTATTTTTAGAGGGTTTAAAAGGGGTTTCTGACCCAGAGAAAAAACGTAAAGTGATCGGCAATACCTTCATTAAAGTGTTTGATGAAGAAGCCACCAAAATAAAAGACGTAGACTTTTTAGCGCAGGGCACCATTTATCCAGACGTGATTGAATCGGCGGCATCAAAAACCGGTAAGGCTCACGTAATTAAGTCTCACCATAATGTGGGCGGTTTGCCGGACGACATGAAGATGGATTTGGTTGAGCCATTACGTGAATTGTTTAAAGATGAAGTGCGTAAAATTGGTTTAGAGCTGGGTTTACCTTACGACATGGTTTACCGTCATCCGTTCCCAGGCCCAGGTTTGGGTGTGCGTATTTTGGGTGAAGTTAAAAAAGAATATTGCGATATTTTACGTGAAGCCGATGCCATCTTCATGGAAGAGTTGCATAACTTTGGTTGGTACCATAAAACCTCGCAAGCCTTTGTGGTGTTTTTACCGGTTAAGTCGGTAGGCGTAGTGGGTGATCAGCGTCGTTACCAGTGGGTAGTGTCGTTGCGTGCCGTTGAAACCATCGACTTCATGACGGCCCGTTGGGCGCACTTGCCTTATGAGTTGCTAGAAAAAGTATCTAACCGCATCATTAACGAGATTGAAGATATTTCACGTGTGGCCTATGACGTAAGTTCTAAGCCGCCGGCGACTATTGAGTGGGAATAATATTTTTTAAGTATTAGCGCTGCTATTTAAAAGGGGATACACAGATGTGTATCCCCTTTTTTTATGGCGAAAAATCTAACCTGCCTAGTGAGGCTTTTAAATATATCACTAGGTAAGAGCCTTTGGTTGCTCTTTAAAGTGTCTACTGTGTAGATTTGTGTCATGGAAAGGCGCTAGAGACTTCCCCATCCCCCTCATTTGGCTTAAAATGACTGTCTTTTGATCTCTCCTGAGTTAATAATTTGCACACCTTACAGCAGTTAAAATCTGGCGTGTTATCGTCTACAGAGCCTGCCATTACTCGCTTACAGCTAGCCGAGAACCTTACCCAGTTCCCCTGCGAAATTTTTGATCTAGCAGACTCACTGGAAGTGCTGGACTTGTCGGGCAATAAATTAAGCAGCTTACCGGCTGATTTTGGCCGTTTAAAACATCTTAGAATTTTATTTTTATCCAATAATCAGTTTGATCATCTGCCCGAAGTACTGAGTGATTGCCCAAAATTGGAAATGATTGGCTTTAAGGCCAATCACATTACAACCGTAGCGGAAGACGCTTTACCGGTTCAAACCCGCTGGTTAATTCTTACTGATAACCAAATTGAAAAATTGCCTGATTCCATGGGCCAGTTATATCGCTTACAAAAACTCGCACTGGCGGGTAATAAGCTGACTGAACTGCCAAGCTCTATGGCCAATTGCCGTAATTTAGAGTTAGCACGGTTATCGGCGAACAGCTTAACCGCGTTGCCTGATTGGTTGTTCCAATTGCCTAAAATGTCATGGTTGGCATTTGCGGGTAATGCCTTTAACAAGAATGTATGCGATGCACCCATGATAAAGGCGAATATGGCCAGTATTCAGTTAAATCACCAAATAGGCGAAGGTGCTTCGGGTGTGATTCATCACGCTAATTGGGTGAAACAACCTGCTAGCCTTAAGGGTGTCGATGCTGAAATAGCCGTTAAATTGTTTAAAGGCGCCGTGACCAGTGATGGTTACCCACAGGACGAATTAAATTGTTGTTTGACGGCAGGTGAGCACCCCAATTTGATTAAGGTGGTGGCAAAAATTGAACAAAAAAATCAGCTTGGGCTGGTAATGAAGTTGATTCCGGGTACTTTTTATAATTTAGGGCTGCCGCCGTCGTTGGTGAGCTGTACTCGCGACACCTTTAATGAAGGCACAACATTTACACCAGAACAAATTACTAAAATAGCTTTTAGCATGGCGGATATCCTTGCGCATTTACATGGCAAGCAAGTGAGTCATGGGGATGTATATGCTCACAATACGATGATTGATGATCAGGCGTCAGTTTTGTTTGGTGATTTTGGTGCAGCTTCTGATTTGTCGGTTTTACCACAGATACAGCGTGAAGCTATGGAGAGTGTAGAGGTAAGAGCGTTTGCCTGTTTACTGGAAGATCTATTAGGCTTGAACAGTGAACAATATGACTCAAGCCTGATAAGCGCGTTAACGGACCTTAAAAATACCTGTATGCACGAAGATACTGTCTTTCGTCCAAGGTTAAATGAGGTCAAAAATAAACTGCAATCCTTGTTGGTTCAGCCTGAGTTAGAGTTCTTATTTTAAAAGTATTTTAGCCATATATTATTCGCGTATTAGCGAGAGGATTTACTTATGTCATTCTTTGAAAGTATTGATGAAAATGTAATCTGCATTGCGCGCAATAGCAAACATACCCTCTCAAGCTTTTCACTTAATGATTTTGAGCTAGAGGGCAAGGTTTGGCCCAGTATTGAGCATTACTTTCAGGGTATGAAGTTCCCTGAAGGGGATTACCAAGAATCGATACGTCTTGCTAGTACCGCTAAAATAGCCCGAAAACTTGGCCGGACTCGCTTTAAAAAAATTAGAAAAGACTGGTCAGCAGTGCGTGAAACCGTCATGACTCGTGCCGTTTATACACTATGTCGAACACACCCTACTATTGCCGCGGAATTGTTGGCTACCCAAAATGAGACCCTAGTGGATAACTCTCAATACGATTATTTTTGGGGCTGTGGTCGAGATCGCCGTGGTCATAATGCTTACGGTAAAATATTGATGAATGTACGTGCAAAATTGTTAGCAGAACAAACGGCTTAAGTTAATACAGCCCCCTTAAATCCTCACTATATTAATTATTGATTGCGTGACAAACATGTAGCCACTAAGCTATTCGAACCTAATCAATAATAAAAAATCTCACCATGAAACTACTTAAAACCATCGTACTTATTTCCTTCCTGGCGGGTTGTGCCAGCTTTGAAAATTCTGTTTTTGATCTTGGCCTAAGCGTCGAACGCTCAATGGCGGGTTTTGAAAAACATCAAATACAATTATCAGATCATAACTGGGTGTATCTAGAAGCAGGTAACCCACAGGACCCCACCGTTGTATTGCTGCATGGTTTTGCTGCCGATAAAGATAATTGGACACGCATGGTGCAAAAGTTGGAAGGATTTCATGTGATAGCGCCTGATTTACCCGGTCATGGCGACAGCAGTTTTAACAACAACCTGCAATATGGTTTTGATAAGCAAAGTCTGCGGTTAGCTGAATTTGTAGATGCGCTAGGGCTTAAACGCTTTCATTTAGTGGGCAATAGTATGGGAGGCGCTATTGCAGCGCTATACGCCTATCGTCACCCTAGTAAAGTTCAATCATTAGCGCTCTTGGATGCGGCAGGTTTCTATGGTGAGCAGCCTAGTGAATTGCAGCTACTAATTGAGAATAAACAAAAAAATCCATTGATTGTGCGTAGCCCTGAAGATATGGATTTTTTAATGAGCTTTGCCATGGAACAAGTGCCATTTTTGCCTTGGCCTGCAACGAATGTTTTAGCACGACGTGCCATTGCAAAAGAAGCGGCTAACGATCATATTTTTAATCATATGATGACAGAAGCGGAAGCAGCAAAACTCTCCGGTGGTTTCACCCATGTCTTTAGCAAGCTCACGGTACCAAGCTTTGTATTGTGGGGTGAGGAAGATCGTATTTTGCATGTATCCAGTGTGGATAAATTTTTTGAATACATGCCGAATGTGCAAACAGAGATATTGCCGAATGTGGGCCATGCCCCTATGTTAGAAGTACCGGAACTAACGGCTAATTTATTGGTTGAGTTTTGGCAGCAAGGTACACAGCAAACGCTGGCGGGAACAGACAAATAAGATGATTGTGCAATGAACGATGTTAATAACACTCACGAATTTTTTATGCGCCATGCCATAGAGGAGGCTAAAAAAGCTTACGCGCTAGGCGAGGTGCCAGTGGGAGCGGTGGTGGTATTGAATGGTGACGTGGTTGGGCGTGGTTTTAATCAGCCCATAACGAGTCATGATCCATGCGCCCATGCTGAGGTGATGGCATTACGCGATGCCGCTAAAAATCTTAGCAATTATCGTTTAGTCGATGCCGATCTTTATGTGACGATTGAGCCTTGCACTATGTGCAGTGGTGCGGTGGTGCATGCTCGAATTAAGCGGGTAATATTTGCAGCGTTAGAGCCTAAATCCGGAGTTGTGTGTTCGCAAATGACAGTATTTAAGCAGCCTTACTTTAACCATGAAGTGGAAGTGGTTGCGGGTGTATTGGCACAGGAATGCACTGCGTTAATGCAGGACTTTTTTAAGATGCGCCGAGAGCAAAAAAAGCAAGCGAAGTTGTTGGCCCGTGAGAATAAGGAGGGGTGACTTTGTAGTGGAAATTTTTCTGGAGTGAGTTACTATTTTAGAGGAAAAGAAAAACGTGAGCATTTGTGTAATAAGTAAGGCTGCTAAAATTGGGAAATGTCATTCCTGAAATTTAGCTTCCTTAATCAAAATTCTACGTAACTATTTAGCGAGTAAATGTTAGATAGCGCAAGACCCATTACTGGGTAATTATGGAGCAAATATGAGAGGCATGGATGCCGAGCTTAAGGCTACATGGAGGTATTTACGCCGCTTTGTGGAATAAATAGTCAGTAATGGGGCGGTTTATAATGCCTACTTAATAGATAAAAATGTACTAATCCGCTTGGGTATATACGGCCCCTAAAATATCATTCCTGTAATTTAGTTTCCTTAATCAAAATTGTACTAATCCGCAGGGGCATATGCGCTCCTTGGCATTCGACAATTGCATCCTGCATTGTTCTGATAAGTTACATCCCTGTCACGACCATGGCACCGCGCTATTGCTTACATGGATGTAAGTACTTAGGATTTGCCGAGAGCAAAAATCCTGACCGCCCATCGGCAATTGCTCCATGCATTACTCTAATACATCACGTCCATGTGATTATCCCTAAGCATAAAAAAACCGGCATAAGCCGGTGAAGCGGTCTAACTCTGTGTCCCTGCTTAGTTCACTTTTGTGAGAGGGGGGATCGTTTTGTAGGTGTTGCTGGCGGTAAAAATAGAGCCTTCACCTAACATTGTGTAGCTGGGTTCTGGTTGTTCACGCCACACCAGTAGATCATAAAATTTACGAATATTTTGAACGTAATGCACGGGTTCATAACCTCGGGCATAACCGTATCGTGTTTTTTTGTAATATTTCTTTTTGCTTAATAAAGGTAAACGATCTTTCACGTCCATCCAGCGATCAGGGTCGCCCCCTTGTTGCTCTGTCAATTTTTGTGCGTCTCTTACATGTCCCGCGCCTACGTTATACGAAGCAAGCGATAACCAAGTGCGGTCTGGCTCGTTAATATGTTTAAAACGTTTCTTCAACTTGGCGAAATACGCGCTACCACCCACAATACTTTGTTGTGGGTCAAGTCGGTCAGTCACGCCCATTTCTTTGGCGGTGGTGCGGGTTAACATCATCAAGCCACGTACACCGGTGCGTGAGCGCGCTTTTGAGCGCCAGTGACTTTCTTGATAACCGATGGCGGCAAGTAAGCGCCAATCAACGTCATGCTGTTGTGCCGTTTTTTCAAATAGTGCCTGGTACTTATTTAAACGTTCATCGGCTTGACGTAAAAAGGTTAACGTACCCACGTTATTAAGTTGATTCTGATGACCATAATACCGTTCTTGCAGTTGTGCTAATAAACCGGTTTCACGCATTAAGTGAAAAAAGTCGCGAGCCTCACTTAATAATTTGTTATCGCTAAATTTAGCAAAAGCCCAAGCAAGGTTTTGAGATTGGCTAACATCAAAGGCAGTGCGTACTTTAGGGTAGAAACCCGACAGCGCTTGGAATTCGTTACTGTCAACGATAGTGAAATCAATATCACCGTTTTCGACCATCTGCACCAATTCACTTACTTCAGCATCGTCACGCTCTATCCACGTTAGCTCAGGCATGGAGGTCTTTTGTAATTGACGTAACTGGTGAGCATGACTTGAATGCGCGGTTACCACTAAGGTACCTTCTAGCATGCTTTGCATGCTCTTAGGGCGTTTGCGGTCGGTACGATAAATAAGTTGCTGGGTGACGTTCATGTAGCTGTCAGCAAAGGTAACATGTTCGCTGCGTGCATCGGTTACTGTTAAACCTGCAGCAGCAAAGGCAACGTTGCCGGACTCTACTTCGGTTATTAAATCATCAAGACTGTCGGCCACTTCAACTTGTAATTTTACCCCTAGATAATCTGCAAATTTTAGGGCAAGCTCGTATTCAAAGCCCGAGCTTTGATCTCGGTCTTGAAAGTAAGTCGTAGGGCTGTTGCGGGTAATAATTTTAAGAACACCGCTTTCAACAACATCTTTATACTGATGTTGGTTTCCTGAATTAACGGCAATAAACACGATTACGGCTATTAAACTTAGAGTAAACCAGAATTTAATGAGCCATTGTTGCTTCGTTATGTGAACTTGCTGCATCTATCCCCCCTAAGAATTGGCAGTTAAAGTGTGAACTGAGTCATATTTTATTAGCTGAAGACCAAAGTGCCAAATCAATTTGTAGGACAACTGTGGCCATAATTCACTGAATCGCCTTTCAGACCCCGTGGTTGTTGAGTGGCTCGATTTTAGAACATTTAGTTATATACGTAAAATCTATTAATAATGATTAAGAATTAGGCGGGTTACTTCTATGTGCTATAGGGATAACGCAATGGCGTCGTATTTTGGGGCTAGAGATGGTTCGCTATATTAAGGTATATCTTAATACATGCGCTTTGCGGCAGGTGTAATCTGAGCATAGGTTCTTGCTCTCTTTTCTGGATGCTCCTCGGTATCTGCTCCTGTGCTGTTATGATATGCCACATTCATGTTGGCTTGCATTGCCCTAATACATTCCATCGAAGCGACTAATAGCCTCAGGTTATGCCAAGCATTCTGTGCAGATACGGCCTTTGCCACCTTCCGGCACCACCCTATACCGTACATCTTATACATAAGGCTGGTGACAAACCGCGCTTTCCTTTAGAATTACGCCCTAATTTTTACCACTTATCCAGTAGGCTCAGAGCAATGCTCAAATTGTCCGGTGCTCCTGCACTTTCCGCATTTCGTCGTGAAAAGCTGCTTGCAAAAATTCAAGTAACTCACCCTGCCGTGACCTCTGTATACGGCGAATTTGTACACTTCATTGAAGTGGACGAAGAGTTGACCAGTGAAGAGCTGGCGACTCTACAGCGTATTTTACGTTATGGCCCTAAGGCACAAGCGGAACAAGTTCAAAGCCAGTTGATGTTAGTGGTACCTCGCATGGGCACAATTAGCCCTTGGTCGTCTAAGGCAACTGATATAGCGAAAAACTGCGGATTAAGTAAAGTTAAGCGCATTGAACGGGGTGTGGCTTATTGGGCTTCATCTGATAAAGATGGAGGCGCTGACGATGTTAAAGGCATTCAGGTTCACCTATTTGATCGCATGGTCGAAACTGTTTTAGCCGACTTTGACGCTGCTGAAGCATTGTTTAGCCATGCCGAGCCTTCCACTATGACGCAGGTCGATATTTTAGTCGGTGGCAGTGCGGAGCTTGAAAAAGCCAACAAAGAATTAGGTTTAGCATTGGCTGACGATGAAATTAGCTACCTAGTTGAAAACTACAAAATTTTGGGCCGCAACCCTAACGATATTGAATTAATGATGTTTGCCCAAGCAAACTCAGAGCATTGTCGTCATAAAATTTTTAATGCTAGCTGGGATATAGACGGCGAAGCGCAAGACAAATCATTGTTTCAAATGATTAAAAACACCTACGAGTGTTTCAGCGAAAATATCTTATCGGCTTATAAAGATAACGCGTCGGTTATTCGGGGCAGTGTTGCAGGGCGTTTTTTCCCTAACCCAGAAAGTAAAGAGTACAAATATCATCAAGAGCAAATGGCTATCTTGATGAAAGTGGAAACTCACAACCATCCAACCGCTATTGCACCGTTCTCGGGTGCGGCGACCGGTTCTGGTGGTGAAATTCGTGATGAAGGTGCTACCGGTATCGGCTCTAAACCTAAAGCGGGTTTATCGGGTTTTACCGTGTCAGATTTAAAGATTCCGGGTTACACCCAACCATGGGAAAGCACGTATGGTAAGCCTGCGCGTATCGCGTCTGCGTTAGATATTATGATAGAGGGTCCAATTGGCGGCGCTGCTTTTAACAATGAATTTGGTCGCCCAAATTTGTGTGGATTCTTTCGTACCTTTGAGACAACGGCCGATGGCGAAGTTCGCGGTTATCATAAACCGATTATGATTGCGGGTGGTTACGGTAATATTCGTGAAGAACACGTACAGAAAAAAGAAATTCCAGTGGGCGGTAAATTAATCGTTCTGGGTGGGCCAGCCATGCAAATTGGTTTGGGCGGCAGTGCAGCCTCATCGGTAGATACTGGTGACTCTAATGAAGATTTAGATTTTGCATCGGTACAACGCGGAAACCCTGAAATGGAGCGTCGCTGTCAGGAAGTAATTGATCGCTGTTGGCAACTGGGTGATGAAAACCCCATCGTTTTCATTCACGATGTTGGTGCAGGAGGTTTGTCTAACGCGTTTCCTGAATTAGTAAATGATGCCGATCGTGGTGGTAAGTTTGAATTACGTAACGTACCTAACGATGAACCCGGCATGAGCCCACTGGCTATTTGGTGCAACGAATCTCAAGAGCGTTATGTTTTATCGGTTGCGCCTGAAAACCTAGCTCAGTTTGAAGAAATCTGTAACCGTGAACGTTGTCCTTTTGCGGTAATTGGTGAAGCCACCGAAGAAAAACATTTAACGGTTTCAGACAGTCACTTTGGCGATAAGCCAGTGGACTTACCGTTACAGGTATTGCTAGGTAAAGCGCCTCGTATGCATCGTGACGTGAAACGTTTCGATCTAAATCTACCTGCAGTAAACCTTAAGGGCATTGAATTAAAAGATGCCGCTGAACGTGTATTGCAATTACCCAGTGTTGCCAGCAAAAGCTTTTTGATCACCATTGGTGATCGCTCTATTACGGGTACGGTTGCGCGTGATCAGTTTGTGGGGCCTTGGCAGGTACCTGTGGCGGATGTAGCGGTTACAACGGCATCTTATGACGGCTACAACGGTGAAGCAATGGCCATGGGTGAGCGTACCCCTGCTGCACTTATTAGTGCACCTGCATCAGGTCGTATGGCGGTAGGCGAAGTAGTAACAAATATTGCAGCGGCCAACATAGAAAAATTAGAAAATGTAAAACTGTCTGCTAACTGGATGTGTGCCGCCGGTCACCCGGGTGAAGACGATAAACTTTACCAAACTGTAAAAGCGGTAGGAATGGAGTTGTGTCCCGCGTTGGGCTTAACCATTCCAGTGGGCAAAGATTCAATGTCTATGAAGACTAAATGGAACGAACGCAGTAAATCTGGCAGCGATGAAGAAAAAACCGTGACGTCACCCTTGTCGTTAGTGGTAACCGGTTTTGCCCCTGTAGTTGATGCCACTAAAACACTCACACCGCAATTACGTGGTGATGATGAAGATACTGACTTGTTACTGATTGATTTAGGACGTGGCCAGCATCGCTTAGGTGCCTCTGCGTTTACTCAAGTTTTTGATCAACTAGGTAACGAAACCCCTGACGTAGATGACAGCGAAGATTTAAAAGCATTTTTTGCTGTGATTCAGGGCTTAAATCAAGATGATATTTTATTGGCTTATCACGATCGATCAGACGGTGGTTTATGGGCGACATTAACGGAGATGAGCTTTGCCGGTCACATTGGATTGGATATTGCTCTAGATACGCTTGCCAAAAATGAAGCCGATGTTATTCCTGCCTTGTTCGCCGAAGAGTTAGGCGCGGTGATACAGATTCGTAAAACGGATACCGAGTTTGTGATGATGCAACTAGAAGCCGCCGGACTAGATGATTGCACCCATGTCATTGCCAGCATTAATGACCGTGACAGCGTTACCGTATCGTTTGAAGGCGCAGAGTTGTTAAGTGAAAGCCGAGTGGATCTGCATCGTTTATGGTCAAGAACGTCTTATGAAATTCAGGCCATGCGTGACAACGCCGACTGTGCCAAGCAGGAATTTGATAGCTTGCTAGATGCAGATGACCCAGGTTTGCATGCAGAGCTAACATTTGACGTGAACGCTAATGTCGCTAGTGCGTTAATTAACTCTAATAATCGTCCAAAAGTGGCTATCTTGCGTGAGCAAGGGGTGAACGGACAAATTGAAATGGCCGCGGCCTTTGATAAGGCGGGTTTTGCCACGCAAGACGTTCACATGAGTGACGTTTTATCGGGCCGAGTAACATTAGAAGGCTTCCGTGGTTTGGTTGCTTGTGGTGGTTTCTCGTACGGTGATGTACTGGGAGCGGGTGAAGGTTGGGCAAAATCAATTTTGTTTAACGACATTGCGCGTGAGCAGTTTAAAAACTTCTTTGAGCGTGAAGATACGTTTGCACTGGGCGTATGTAACGGTTGTCAGATGTTATCTAACTTGCACGAGCTTATCCCTGGTGCGCAAAATTGGCCTCACTTTGTACGTAACCAGTCGGAGCAATTTGAAGCTCGCGTTGCTATGGTTGAAGTTCAGAGCAGTGATTCCATCTTGCTTAAAGGCATGGAAGGTTCGCGCATGCCAATTGCCATTGCACACGGTGAAGGTCACGCTGAATTTGCAAACGAAAGTGACTTAGAAGCTGTTAATAAAAATGCCAATATCGCGTTACGTTTTGTAGATAACTTTGGTTTAACCACTGAAGCGTATCCTGCTAACCCTAACGGCTCAACTCAAGGAATCACCGGCTTAACGGCTGCCAATGGTCGAGTGACCATTATGATGCCTCACCCTGAGCGTGTATTCCGTGCCGTACAAAACAGCCATTGCCCTGATGAGTGGAATGAAGACGGTGCTTGGATGCGCATGTTTAGAAATGCCCGAGTTTGGTGTAACTAAGCACTAAAATTGAAATAAAAAGGGCTGTTTATCAGCCCTTTTTTTATGCCTAGGGATGGGCGGTAAAGCGCGATGGCATGGTCGTGACAGGGATGTCACTTATCAGAACAATGCATGGAGCAATTGTCGAATGCCAAGGAGCGTATATGCCCAAGGATGGGAGGTAAAGCGCGATGGCAGGGATGCCAAGGAGCGTATATGCCAGCGGACTCGTACAGCGTTAGCTACGAAAGCTAAGTGTAATTGTCGAATGGCAGGGAGCGCATAGGTCCAAGGGAGGGCGATTATTCTTCATGAAACCTGAAGCTAATATTTTAAGAAGGGAAGCAAGTATGAGTACCCGCAGGTTTAAATCCATATGAGTCAATCAATCAGCCTAATACCACGCCCTCTGGCCATTGCAATTTTAGTTATATCGGCCACATTATTTGCTGGCAATCATATCGCTGCACGTTTTGCTTTTGATAGTGGCGCAGGGTTATTGCTAGCGGTATTGGCTCGTGGAGTTACGGCATTATGTTTAATGTTATTGATTGCCTTTATTAGCAAGGCTTGCTTTAAAATTCCTAAAAAATTAATTAAATGGCAGCTTTTAGTGGGGCTATTGATCGCCGCCCAAAGTCTATGCTTGTATTCAGCGATTAATAAAATACCGGTGGCCGTGGCTTTATTGTTAGTAAATACCTGGCCCATGATGTTTATTCTAGCCAGTTGGTTAATGAGAAAACGCGCACCTAATTTGAAAACATTTCTAATGTTGCTCGTTATTTTAATGGGCTTAGTTTTAGTATTGGATATTGATGCCAGTGGTGCCTCAGGGGGCGTGAGCGAGGATGCGGTATTAGGAATTATTTTGGCCAGTTTATCGGCTTTATTTTTAACCATTACCATGTGGTTGACTCAATACCAGTTAGCCAGTGTGGCAGGCTCGGTTCGCAGTAGTTACACTATGGCAGTGGTCGTCGGTGTTATGTGTGTGATGGGGCTATTTGGAATATTACCCGGCGGCTTAGATGCTCCACAAACTCAAAGCGGTTGGTTTGGCTTGATCAGTTTGGCCGTATTATATGCCATTGCTATAACTATGATGTTTGTCTTAGCACCAAGACTGGATATGGCCAGTAATTCACCTATTTTGAATTGTGAACCGGTGGCTTCTTTATTATTAGCTTATGTTTTTTTGGGACAATATTTAAATGGCACGCAATTACTGGGAGGGACAATTGTGGTTGTGGGGATAGTGGCTATCGGTTTTCATAAAGAAAAGGGCGCTAGCAATGCATAAAAATTTTAGGTGTATCTCGATTGCAGTTAAAAATATGTAGTGTGCCTTTTAAATCGTAGGTTAAAACCAGTAAAGAGAGCCTTCTAAAATAGAAAGCTGTCTTTACTAAAGCGAATACGAATAGAACGGTTATCCTTAAAGGTGCCAAAAAACGAATCTTCATTGCCATTCATCCATTCAAGCATTACAGACACCTTAAAATCATCCATCACTTCAGATATAAATGTTGGGCGGATAAACTGTCCTTCATTGGCTAGGTCATACACTATATCCAATTGAGCTTCCCATGCTGGGGCTTGGTTGGTGCTGAGTCGAACAAAAAGGGTATTCTCAAATATATGATCTAAATCGGTTGGTCCGTATTGTATATTGGTTGAAGAATATTGACGGCTCCATTCAAGTAATATATTTAGGTCTTCACCAAGTAGAACATCATTAATTTGTTTATCAATACCGAACACAGCATGATAAAAACTGTCATCAATCAACGGGTTGCTACCGTTGTCATCAGTCGTGTTAATATACGCAAGTTCAGTTCTAATTGTATAGCTACCTAAACCAGTTGCACCATCAACTCCAATTACATTAATTCGGTATGTTATAGGCTCAAGTTCAATGGAGACATTGTTCGAATCTATGGGGATAATGCTTTGCTGATAAACCGGTAAATCATTCCACCCTGTAAAATAAGAAATACCATAATCCATACCTAATTTAGATCCCGTTAAGCGAATACCAAATTGACTGTTGTTAATGCTTCGTTTTGGTTTATTCACCTCTAGCAATTGATAATCAATGTTATGTCCAAGGGGGGTTGTTGGAACTAGATTAGGGAACCATGGGCTATTAATGTTTGGCAGCTCACTGGCGGTATAAAAAGGTATCCACAATACTTCCAAATCGGAATGCTCATAATAACTTCTTTGACTTATCGCAAGTTGCCCCATGTCTTCAAACTCGTCATCGAGAGGATCTTGAAAATTAGCATTGCTAAAGTCAATGGGGTTTACAATATCGGTACGGCCCCATGAAAACTTTTGAATGCCAATCCTAAGGTCCGATTGTGATAGGCGCCAATCGATAAATGCTTCATCAATACGTTTGTGATTTTTAATGCCATCAAAGTTAGATTCTCTTAAAGTAGGGCTAGCTACGAATCGACCATTATTACCCAAATTAAACGTATAATTTGCAGACAAAGACAATTGATGAAGAGTGTGCGAATTAGGGCTTACATCTGAATAATTAATGCTTTCCAGTTCTAATTTAGATGTGGCAGATCCCAGCTCATATGCAAATAATGAGCTAGGCAAGAGCAGTGCAATACATGCCCAAGCAGATTTCATTTACCAGCTCCTTTCTAGAGCACGCATAGTAAATTGACTTGATTTTAAACCGGTATTTATTTTGAAATTTTCGTAACTTAAAATAGTTCTATGTTTAGTTTTAATATTCTCCATAGTGACCATCTT
>MAAB01007616.1_pt1 | contig 14107 bp, 13 predicted proteins | sample 1115991 | NCBI WGS metagenome assembly MAAB01 (sample SAMN04961124, study PRJNA320927) | seawater metagenome | isolation source: sample BD02T18 sea water enriched with oil for 18 days | place: USA:Gulf of Mexico | collected 2013-07-27
GTCACCAGCTTTCCGTATCCCATTCAGAGAGGTTTAAAGGTGAATAAAAGTGGCACCATAGAGATGTTATACCCGGAAAATTACTTGGTACGAAGTCAGGACTTGGAAGAGACCTATCACGATGCAGGGCAATTTTATTTTGGACGTTGCCAGTCTTGGTTGTCGGAAAAGCCGATTCTAGCTGATGGCTCCATACCGCATATAATACCCAGAACCAGGGCGCAGGACATAGATACCCAAGAAGACTGGCAGCAAGCTGAGATAATGTACGAGGTTTTAAACACTAGAATATGACCAGTAAAGGCTACATTGTATTTAGGGTAGATGGCGATGCCAACCTGGGCTTAGGTCATGTAATGAGATGTCTAACCCTGGCCAAGGTATTTAACCAGGCGGGTTTTGAAATCCTGTTTATCTGCTCTCAAGCGAGTGTGGCCGCCAATAGTTATGTAGTGGACTGTAATTTCCAGGTGGAGTACATATCTCAAGGTGATGAAGAAGATGATGCCAAGCAATGTCTGGGGATCCTTCAAGATAAAAATGTATATCTGTTAGTGGTGGACCATTACCAACTCGGTTCACACTGGGAAAGATTGCTAGGGGAAAGCGCCACAAAATTGATGGTGATTGATGACCTGGCAGATCGTAATCACTGCTGCCACCTATTACTCGATAGCAGTTATGGCCGAATAAAGAAGGAATATACCCAGTTCACTAATCCCGAATGCAAATTGCTGTTAGCCAGTGATTATTGTTTATTAAGAGATGAATTTAGAAGGTTATCAGGTCAGGCAAAACAAAAGCGAAAAAATACTAAGAAAATAAATAACATATTAATTAACTTTGGAGCAACCGACCATAAATGTTTGACGGTGAAATGTATTGATATTATTCAAAAGTTACAGTTTAAAGGTGAAATTAATATATTGATCAGTTCCACTTGTCGGTGGATCGACCAACTTGAAAAATTGAGTGGCATATTTCCAAACTTAACCTTACACATTGATTCGAAGAGCGTCGCCGACCTTATGCTAAACGCCGACCTTGCTATTGGCAGTGTGGGCACGTCGTCTTGGGAAAGGTGTTGTCTGGGATTACCAACCATTGGCATAGTGGTCGCCGATAACCAAAAGAATATTGCAAGCCAGCTGGCTAGGCTAAGTGTAATGGAGCTTACAACCATAGATGACTTGAATAAGTCACTATTAGATTACATTATAAGTTTTGATATTAAAAAATGGCAGGATATGTCAAGTGCTGCATTTATGGTGTGTGATGGTTTAGGCGCTCAAAGAGTAAAAAATACTGTTTTGGATAGCCATCCGGAAATCTTTTTGCAGACTATGGAACAACAAGATTCAGCCATTTTATTTTCCTGGCAGTGTGAACCCGGTAATCGTAAATACAGTGGTATCGCCCTGGCACCTAATATAGATGAGCACAGGGCATGGTATGCATCATCCTTAGGTGAACCATCACGGCGCATGTGGTTGGTGATATTTAATGGAGAGAAATGCGGTTATGTAAGATTAGATGTGCAAGATAACAGCGAAGAGGTATCGGTATTGATTTCTCAGCAATATCGTAAGTTGGGATTGGCTCATAGCGCCATAAGTGAACTAAAAAAACTATGCTTATTTGGTGTATTGGATGCACAAGTCTCCACTGATAACAGGGCCTCAATATCCTTATTTAAGAGCTTGGGCTTTAAACAAATAGAAAATAGCCGTTTTCAGTGGAATACGCCATGAGATATGTAAATATAAATCAACGCAGGATTGGTGAAGATCAACCACCCTACCTGGTGGCCGAAATTTCGGCCAATCATAATGGCCAATTAAACAAGGCCCTGGAAATTATGCGTGCCGCAAAACAGGCCGGGGCCCATGCCATAAAGCTGCAAACCTACACTCCGGATACTATAACGTTAGACTGTGAAAAGTCTGACTTTTTAATAAAGAGTGGACCATGGCAAGGCTATAAATTATATGATTTATATAAACAGGCGCACACTCCTTTTGAATGGCATAAGACACTGTTTGATCATGCTCGTAAGCTAGATATCACTTGTTTTAGCTCTCCATTTGATGAATCGGCGGTGGACTTGTTAGAGGACCTTAATGCCCCAGCCTATAAAATTGCCTCGTTTGAAGCCATAGACCTACCTCTTATTAAATACGTAGCGAATACTGGCAAACCCATGATTATTTCCACCGGTATGGCCAATTTAACTGAGATTCAAGAGGCAGTAGATACCGCGCTTAGTAACGGCTGCAGTGAACTAATTCTTTTACACTGCATAAGTGCCTACCCAGCCCCTATCGCCGAATCAAATTTAAGAACCCTGCAAGATTTGGCCAGTCGTTACCCTGTGGTGGTGGGGCTGTCTGATCATACACTGGGTACTACAGCGGCAGTGACGGCGGTGGCGATGGGTGCCTGCTTTATTGAAAAGCATTTTACTTTGAGTCGAAAAGATCCTGGTCCAGACTCTGCCTTTTCATTGGAGCCCAATGAATTTAAGTCTTTGTGCCAATCCAGTCACGATGCCTGGTCAGCTTTGGGTAAGGTGGGTTATGAGCAAAAGGAATCCGAAAAAATAAATACTCTGTTTAGACGCTCATTATACTTTGTTAAAGACATTAAAAAGGGTGGAACGGTTACTAGAGACAATATTCGCAGTATTCGTCCTGGGTTTGGTTTAGCGCCTAAGCACTTTCAGGAGATTATCGGAAAGACCTTACTAAATGACGTTGAACGGGGTAACCCTGTTGACTGGCAAGATTTCATATGATGAAAGTTAAGGTTTTTAGAGTGCTCATCATAGGTCTAGGCGATATCGCCATGGGCTATGATTACGGTCGAGATGATGTCACCTGGACTCATATAGGGGCGCTTCTTAAAAATAATAACTTTGAAATCATAGGGGGAGTGGATCCTGTCATTGCCACCCATGCCAAATTTTATACACTTACCTACGCTCCTGTTTACGCAGATATAGATGAATTTTTACTGGTAAATAAGCAACCGGTAGACCTTGTGGTTATCTGTTCGCCCACTAAATACCATTTGTACCACTATAAAAGAATTAAATCGTTACAACCAAAGCTGGTATTGATGGAAAAACCTCTGGTGGCAATAGATGATGAACTAGAGTCGTTAATGGCTGAAATTAGTTCTGGCCCCAGGGTTATGGTTAATCTGTTTAGGTTGTATCAAAGCCAAATTAATTGCGTATTGCAAGAACTGGCTAATAGTGGCCCATGTCGTATAACCATTCGTTACAGTAAATCCATTGAGCATAATGGTATTCACTTTATGACGCTGTTACTTCGGCATTTTGGTCCGTGTTTAAAGCAGGAATGTATTTCCATATCTAATGAAGTGGCCCACAGTTTTACCTTTTCACAGGCCGATGTCTTGATGTTGCCGGCTTTTAAAGATGTGGATGATAACAGTATGGTTTTGCAATCAAACATGGGCACCACTTACTACCTGAACGGTGGTCGAATATTTTTTCAAGTAGATCAACAGCATAATCGGCAAGATTTTGATTTAGATGAGTTTAAACATCATATGGCTAAGGTTTACGAGCAATGCTTAAACGTCATTCAAGGTAAAGATGATGACAGTTTGGCTCTGGCCCATAGTGGTCATAAATTATTGATGAAGGGGGCGCACTACCATGAAAAGCTATACGCGTTATAACCCCATTGGTCGAGAAGAAAAGGTCGCCGCCATGCGAGTATTGGACTCGGGCTGTTTATCGTCATTTATCGGTGCTTGGGGTGATGACTTTCATGGCGGGCAAGAAGTCACGCAATTTGAAAGTGAGTTGGCAATAAATTTTGATGCAAAACATGCCATTACTTTTAACTCATTAACATCAGGGTTAATTGCCGCCGTAGGCGCCCTAGGCATAGAGCCGGGGGATGAGGTAATTGTATCTCCTTGGACCATGAGCGCTACCGCTACCGCCATATTAATATGGGGAGGCATACCTGTATTTGTGGACATAGAGGCCGATTACTATGGTCTGGACCCAGATAAGGTTGTCGCCGCTATTACCAAGCATACTAAGGTAATTATGGTAACGGACATCTTTGGCCATGGTGCAAAATTGGATGAACTCCAACAAATTGCGAATCGTTTCAAGCTCAAGATCATCGAAGATGTGGCCCAAGCCCCCGGTATTAAATATAGAAACCAATACTGTGGTACTTGGGGGGACATTGGTGGATTTAGCTTGAACTACCATAAACAAATACATACTGGTGAAGGAGGTTTTTGCTTAACTGACAATGACGAGTTGGCACTCAAGATGAAGATGATTCGCAATCATGCCGAAGCCAGTGTGGTCAATAGTCCCATTAGCGAGCTCACCAATATGGTGGGGTTTAACTTCCGGATGGGTGAGATGGAGGCGGCCATGGGTCGTGAGCAACTCAAAAAGCTGGGTGGTTTACTGAAAGTGAACCAGCGTAAGGCTGCCATAGTGAATGATATATTGGCCACCGTGCCAGACTTCCAATTATCTAAAACAGCACAGCAATCGCAGCATGCCTACTATGTGCTTCCCATACAAATCGTCAAACATTATCACAGGCGCGACATCTGGTTAGACAGCCTGATGGAGATGGGCATTCCAGGCCTAATGGCTGGTTATGTGAATGTTCATCGGCTTCCCATGTATGAAAAAAAAATTGCGTTTGGAAAATCCTATCCCTGGAACATGGCCCATAGAGAAATTGAGTATGGAGCAGGGTTATGTCCCGTGGCCGAAAGATTAAAGGATGAAAGTTTTGTAGGGTTTCTAATAAGCATGTTTGAGTTATCTGATCAGGAATGTGAATTCATAGCCCACAGTATGGTGAATACATGGAACGAGCTGAACTAACCTCAAAAATGTTATACCAACAAGGGGATACTGGCCTGTGTTTATTAACTGCGCAGGAGCTTAGCGGCCGCTATCCAAGCTGGCTTTCTCACGAAGCAGTGAATCAACATAACTCCCACTGGCGTCGGCCTGCTACGTTAATTCAGGTTAACCAGTTTGTGGATTCCCTAACCGCTGACAAAAGCAAGTTGGTGTTCGCGGTATATGCTATGAAAGACAATGTGCACATAGGTAATGTTAGCCTGCAGTCCATCGATCAGTTTAATCAATGCGCCGAAATGGCTTTTCTATTTGGCGAAACCCAATATTGGGGAAAAGGTTACGCAGCTCAATCAGCCAGATTAGTCATGGGTCATGCATTTAAACACATGAATATTAATCGTCTCTACCTAGGGTGCCTCAAAAAAAATACCCCCATGAATAAACTGGCTATAAAACTGGGGTTTATCCAGGAGGGTCTTCGGCGCCAAGCGCTTTTTAATGATGGAATATTTCAAGATGTTGTGGAATATGGACTATTAAAAGATGAATTTACAGACCGTATTAATCGTTAGTCATGATGCTGGAGGTGCCAACCTCCTGGCCCACTGGTGTAAAAGTTGGCAAAACCGGATAAATTTTATTTATAAGGTGGCTGGACCTGCCCTTAAAATATTTAAGTCCCTTAATCTTGGGAAAGCCTACATCGTACAATATCCAAATCCCGATTTAGTAGATGCCGTAGTAACCTCCACTGGCTGGCAATCAAACATTGAATACGAAGCCATTCAATGGGCAAGGCAGCACAATATCCATAGTGCGAGTTATCTAGATCATTGGGTGAATTACTCGGACCGTTTTATCCGAGAAGATATTTCTTTATATCCAGACGAAATCTGGGCAGGAGATCGGGATGCACTTAATTTGGCAGAAAAAGTGTTTGTTTCTAAAAATATTAAGCTTCGTTTTATGCGTAATCAATACTTTTGTACCCTTAAGCGAAAGGTAGCAACTCATATCAGTAAAGCCGACAGTATACTTATTTGTTTAGAACCTATTCGGAACGGCATAAGCTACACGGAAGTTTATGCTCGGCTTGCGCAGTACTTATCTAATTCTAACTCTAGAGCAAACAAGGTAGTGATTCGTGACCATCCATCTGGCACAGATACGGGTCTTGAGATACTGATGGATTTATTAACCCCGCAACTTAAAGTCACCATCAGCCAGCAGGAGTTGTGGCAGGATTTAGCCTGTTCTTGTGCCGTGGTGGGGTATCAGTCAGCCGTACTGGCATATGCTTGTTACCTAAACATAGCGGCCATTAGTTATTTTCCAGTGGATAAACTGGAACCAATCTTGCCTCATAAAAGTATTAAGTATTTTAAAAATAATATGACGATACTTTGACTGGCAAAAAATGAAATATTGCAAAAAATGTCTACAGTCAGATACCCGCCCCCAAATTGAATTTGATGAGCAGGGTATATGCCCGGCTTGCCGCTACTCTGAAACCCTCGAATACGTGGATTGGAAAAAGCGCAAGCAGGAGCTATTGGACGTTTGTAAGCCCCACAGGTCCAAGCGCGGCGAATACGACAGCATAGTGGGGGTTAGCGGTGGTAAAGACAGTACACGCCAGGCCTTGTATGTGAGGGATGTATTGCATATGAACCCTTTGTTGGTATCTCTAACCTATTCCCCTCAACAACAGACTCAACGGGGTGCCGAGAACCTGGCCAATCTAGTGGAGCAGGGTTTCGATGTGATCTCCATTGGGCCCAGCCCGCAAACCTGGAAAAAACTGGTGCGTCGAGGATTTCTTCAATATGGAAATTGGGCCCGTTCCACCGAACTGGCGTTGTTTGCCAGTGTGCCAAGATTTGCTGTGGCCTATCAGATTCAGCTTATTTTTTGGGGAGAAAACCCCATGTTAACCTTGGGTGAAGTCTCCAATCAGGGCAAAACAACTGGCGGCGTCACTAAGACCACTTTGGGCGGAAATACTCTAGGGGGAGGTGACATTAGCTGGTTAACCGATGATGAAACCAAGCGTAATCATATTCTGCAATACATCTATCCTAGCAATGAAGAATTAAATACAGCGGGCTTGAAATTTGCCTATCTTGGCTACTATTGGCAGTACTGGAGCAAAACCTTTAACGGCTGTTTTTCAGGCTCACGTGGCCTGGATATACGCAATAATCATCCCGCAGATATTGGTGACAATCTGGGGCTAGATGCTTTGGATGATGACTGGGTGGCGCTCAATCAAATGCTTAAATATTTAAAATTGGGATTTGGCAAGGTGACCGATAACGTTAATGAAATGATTCGCCAAGGCACCATGAGTCGTAACGAAGCTTTAGATTTAGTGAAACGCTTCGATGGTAAATGTAGCGACAATAGTATTCGGGACTTTTGTCAGTATATTGAGATCACCGAAAGCAAATTTTGGAAAGTGGTGGACGGCTTTGTAAATAAAGATCTATTTCACAAAGATGCCAACGGGCATTGGCAGCCCTCATTTACAGTGGAGTAATGAATGATTAAGGTTGATCATGTGGTGCTGGACTATGGCTTAGGGAATGCCAACTCCATTGCCAGTTGTTTGCGGGACATTGGCTGTCACGTGATTATTTCCAGCCAATTTGATCAACTTAGGTGCGCCAAGGTGATCTATATCCCTGGGGTGGGAAGTTTTAACCAAGCTATGTCAAAGCTACACCAACAAGGGCTGGTAGCAGTATTAACCGAGATTAAAGACGGCGGAAAAACTCTAATGGTGGGCATGTGTTTAGGCATGCAGCTATTTGCACAAAGCTCAGACGAAAATTCCTACACTCGGGGCCTGGGCTGGATTCCGGGACATGTGAAGCATCTCAATGAACGAGTGAATAAGCAGCATACTTTACCCCACATAGGGTGGAATACCCTAAGTAAAAAAACGGATGACAGTCTATTTGATTTGGTGAGTCCCCTGGACAGTTTCTATTTCGACCACAGCTTTTATTTTGAATTGGACGATCAACACACCTGTGCCCGTACTCATTACGGTGCAGAATTTACAGCCATGGTTAAACGCAACAATGTAGTGGGATTTCAATTTCACCCTGAAAAAAGCCAGCAAGCCGGTAAAAGGTTACTAATGGGTTTACTAAATAGTTATCACGTTGATAGGCAGCCCGTATGGATAACAAACGAATAGTCGGCAAGATACTAATTGATCGTAATCTAGCCATTCAGAGTAAAGGGTTCTCTACTTATTTACCCTTAGGTAAACCCGAAATTTTGGCCGAGTTTCTAGATCAGTGGCAGGTAGATGAAGTGCTGTTAATTGATAGGACGGCCAGTATTAGAGGAACGGTGATAGGTGCAGATATTATTTCAACCGTAGTGGAAGTGTGTCGAACTCCGCTTACAGTGGGAGGGGGGGTCGCAAGTGTCGAACAAGCCGAAGTTTTAGTAAACAAAGGCGCAGACCGTATTGCCATCAACTCGGCATTTCAAACTAATCCAAATTTAATCACTCAATTAAGTGACATGTTAGGCCGCCAGGCGGTAGTGGCCTCACTGGATTTTGTTATGCAAGGACAACAGGCACTGGTTTTTGATCATAAAACCAAAACCTCCAGTCAATACCAATTGTTAGATGCCTGCAAGTTAGCCGAAGACAAGGGGGCGGGTGAACTATTTATCCACAGTGTAGATCGTGATGGCCTGGGTCTAGGCTATGCGTTGGACGTATACGAAAAAATTGTAGGCAGTGTAACCATACCCGTCATAGCCAGTGGTGGTTATGGTAAACCCAGTCACGTAAAGGATGTTATCACCACCGGGGTTAATGCTATTGCCATAGGTAACGGGCTTAATTATGTGGAACACAGCATAGCGTTAATTAAGGCCTACCTTAATTCCGCGTCCATCCGAAAAAATGATATGGGTTACTTGGCAGAACAGGTGTCTGAAGAGGGGCGCCTGATAAAACAGCCAGATGACTATCTGGATGGTTTGAAGTTTGTAAAGAGGGAAGGACGATGGGTGTAAGAGTCTGCAGTCGGTGTTTATACACAGAGAACCATCCCCTGGGTATTTATATCGATGAAAATTGGTTATGCAGCGGTTGTAAGGTTCACGAGGAAAAAGATACGCTTAATTGGCCAGAGCGGGAGTTAAAGCTAAAAGCAATACTTTCTGAGCACAAAAATAAAAACCTAAACAACTATGATTGTATCATTCCAGTATCCGGTGCCCGTGACAGTTACTTTATTGTGGATAAAATAAAGAACGAATACGGTATGAACCCGTTGTTGGTTACTTACAATGCCCAATACAACACCGAGCGAGGAATTCGAAACCTCGCATTTCTTCGCACCCATTTTGATTGTGATATTTTTACCCTAACAGTGAACCCCAAAAGCATTAAACAAATTACCAGGGCAACGCTGAGGCGCCTGGGTTCTCTGTATTGGCATGTATTAGCAGGACAAACTGTATTTCCTGTTCAGGTGGCGGTTCGTTTAAAAATTCCCCTCATAATATGGGGAGCTCACCAGGGGATTGATCAGGTAGGTATGTATTCTCATCTTGACGAGGTGGAAATGACGCGAAAGTATCGTAAAGAACACGATCTAATGGGCCTGGAGGCAGAGGATCTTATAAGTGATGAAGACCAAATCTTTGCGAAAGATATTTACCAGTTTCGCTACCCAGATAATCATGACCTAGCCAGTGTGGGAGTACGGGGCATATACCTAAATAACTACCTTCGTTGGGATACTAAGGCTCAGCATGAAAACATGATTAGAAAATATCAGTATGAAAGTCATGCACAAACCAGAACGTTTGACAGTTATAACGACGTGGACAGTTTTGTCTACTCAGATATTCACGACTATATAAAGGATTTAAAATGGGGTTATGGAAAGATTACGGATCATGTTAACCGTGAAATACGATTAAAGCGCCTTAGTCGTGAGCAAGGTCTATTAATAACTAAAGAGTATAAAGATAGAGATCCTAAATTTAGTCAGCAGTTTATGGATTGGTTAGGAGTGACACCTAATTCTCTAAATTTTATATTGGACCTTCACCGTAATCCAAAAATATGGCAGAAAGATAACAATTGGAACTGGAAAAGAATTGGTACTTATACTCAGCCACCCCAATCATTTGTCTCAAATAATCGATTACCAACTGACGAAATATGTAATTTCATCGTTAGTAAAGAAAAAAATGCCAGTTATAAAGATGATCGTTATATTCTAATTTCAAAAGGGTGGGTCACATGAGTAGCGAAAACCTCATTGAGGATATTTTGTCCGCTAAAGACCTGACGGTTATTTTAGAAAATAGGTATGGCGATAAGTATGTAGAATCCTATCAACTTCCCGTAGTCATGCTTAAAGATAATAAATTCTGGGCTAAATTTGGGAACGTGCACTCAGCCACGGGTCATTTTGATATGAATGAATCTCTCGCTCTTTCTTATGCTTATAATAATTTCAGCGATGTAGTCTGTACCGTTGGTCTAAATTCATTTACTCAGCGATTCTATTCATCTTGTGTATATTCTAGCATCAAGTTTCAGTCTAGAAATAGCTATAAAAAAATATGGAGTGACAAGGGCATAGGGGATATATCAATACTGGATGAGGCAGTTCGTTCTGGTATAAAAATGAAAATGGTTCTTAAATGCGGCCACGGATACAGCTATATCGTTCCTGTTCACACATTAGAAGTGTTTAAAAATAAAGAAGAATTTAACCTTGAATCTGAATTTGATGGGTTTCCAGCCATATTAAAGGATCATGATTTTATAGCGAGTCTTTCTCAAGATTTTAAAGTGGCACTCGACAAATTTACTCCTCCAAGTTACCCGGGTACAGCCTACAACCATAATCAAAAGTTTTTTATGATGTCCTTTATTACAGATGGCATTAATGTTATGCAGCGCGAGTTTGATGAAAATAAGCAATTTGTTGATAAGCTATTTGAAACTAAATCTATAGAGATTTTTGCAGAGGTAAACTAGAGGTAGTCATCTTGTCAGTGGATTGCATCAGGATAATTATCGAATGCTAACCAATATAGGTTATATAGAGGTAATTAATTGTAAGTTACCTAGTTATAAGCTCTTGAAAATAATGGGGAGAAAGACATCAATATCAAAGAGGGCAGGTTAAAAACGAGTCTTTCGTTGATTGATAATCTTCTATTGGGGCAGGACTTATTCGTGGTTCTAGAGAGTCGGTATGGTCCACAATACAAGGAATCATATAATCTCGATACGATTATTTTGAGAGAGAATAGATTCTGGGCGAAGTTCAAGAGCGTTCATTCTCCAATGGGTCACAAAGGCTTTAAAACGAATAAACCCTTTTCATATGCTTATAATAATTATTCTGATATTGCATGTGTTATGGGCGCTTCGGAAGGCATGCAAAGATTTACCTCTACAAATATGTATTCAAGAATGGATTTTAAATGTAAAGGGACATTTAAGTTGGTGGCCAATAGCACTGGCTATAAGGATTTGGACACTTTAAATGGCGCAGTTGAAAATTGTCAGTCAATAAAAATAGTGATCTGTGATAAAAATGGTCTCATTCATATCATGCCTGTTCATACTATTGAACTATATAAAGGTAATGAATCTTTTGGTGTAGATACTGATTTTGAGTCCGTACCTTCAGTGATGTATGACTTTGATCAATTTGTAATGTTAGGAAAAAAATTGAATGACTATTTAAAGAATAAGCCTAGTGGCGAGACAGCAGGCACAGACTATATGGTTAATAGTCCGTTTTCGATGGTGTCTTTTTTATTGGATGATGGAGTCATTTATAAACGAGAGACTTGTGATGGTGAAATTAGAAATACATTTGTAGAGTGTGAGTTTTATGAAGTGTACTGCGAATTGTAAGGTTTATGGGGGCATATTTGGCTGATATAAGATACTTAGTATTAGTTCTAATGATTGTGGATCTATTTGGTTTGCTAATTGCATGTTGTACTTTTATTGAAAAGAAAATTAACTCTTTAGTTTAATCGGAGCCCTCCGATACAGCTTATAGAGGTTGGATATAATTATAGGGGATTACTATGAGTTTAGATAAAAAGCCGTTCTATGACACATTTATGCCAGGTAACGTACAGCGTAATTTGGAAGAGATGGAGGAAACTCATAAGTTTCGGAGATTAAATGAAGTATCTAAATTATATTCAAATTTTGATGAGCAAATACCCTCACAAATGCACTCAGGAAAGCATGTAGGTTATTTTCAATCTTTGCAGTCGGAAACGGTGGTTAAGGCTAAGATGCTGACTGACCAAAACCCGAATCTTGAATTTTCACCCGATGTTAATGCATTATTAAGTATGGTTCTAACAGATGAAATTGATAAAGAGCTAAAGGCATATTTGGGCAGTAATTATGCCGTAATGTCGTTTGGGTATCGTGAGTTAACGGCTCAAAGCCGGGAAGATAACCCTTCTATAAAATGGCATTGTGATGTTGCGCCAATTAACTCGGCGATGGTTATCTGTTACCTAAATGATGATAATGACCACGATTCATCCACGCTATTTTTATCAGAAAAAACCACAAAAGAATTAAAAAAATTGGGCTATATTTATTCCTTTGTGAAGGATAGACATGAAAACATAGATGAGATGCTGGACTATTACCAACTGGACTCTACGGTAGAGCGGCATGATTTTAAGGCTGGTGAATCCGTTATTTTTTGTGCACCGCAAGTGGCGCACAGGGCAGAAGTTCCCAGAGAGGGGACAGTAAGGGCTACTTTGGATATTGCGGTTATACCCTCTCCCGTTCCCTGGCAAGAAGCACTTAGAAGGGGGTTCACTCCAGGCAATGCCTATGCGGCCTATCAAGGGCAGGTTAGTCGGTTATTGAAGGCTTTAAACATAGGTGAGTTACCTAAGGTTATCGAAAATATTATTTATGTGGACTCAAACGGAAGTATTAATAGTGAAAATTCCTTAAGGTTTCACCTTAATGTAATATTTGGTGAAGGGGAATTTAGTAATAGCCTATTTTATCAACTTCAAGAAATAGGTGTTAATTATGAATCATTGACAATTACCGAGTTGACGATTTTTTTGAAGAAGCAGTTTAATAGTGGCTTAAACTGGGATAGAAAGTTTACAAAGGATGACTTGATAAATATTAATAGATTATTAGGTTTTGAGTCTGATCACGTTGGTTCTTTAGATGTTTTTGTTATGGCCAATAAGCCGGATCCAACAGCTATGATGTGGCCAATACCTAATCATGAGACTCATCCAAACTCTAAATATGCTATGAGCCCGTTTGTTGTCAAGCCAAAGATTATGACAAAGAACACACCAATAGGGTCCGCTGGCTCTTGTTTTGCCGTTGAAATTGCCGAAGTTCTACAAAAAGAGGAATTTAATTACGTTGTGACTGAGCTAGGCGACAATCCTCTAGAAGAGGCCATTATAGATGGCTATGAAGTTGATAGTGGTAAGGCTATGTACAGTGCCAATTTTGGCATTCTGTTTAATACCCCTAGTTTATTGCAACTTGCACAAAAAGCCTTTTCAGAAAAAGTGTTTACTAAATATTTGGCGAAGGCACCTAATGGTTTATATATGGACCCCTATCGGGAGAATGTATACTTTCGGTCAGAAGAGAATTACTTGCGAGATTATCCAAAGCATGTAGAAGCCATCAAACAGGTTTTATTGCAAAGTGAAGTCTTTATATTTACTGCTGGTTTAAATGAGTGCTGGCAGATGTTTGATGGGACAGTAATATCTCGTAACCCAAGAGAGGGTTTTTATCATTTGATTCAGCACAAGGTGCTAACAGTTCAGGAAAATATTGATAATATTTTGTCTTTTTATAATTTGGTAAAACGTCATAACCCTAAATTTAAGCTGGTGTTAACACTATCGCCTGTGCCATTACTTGCAACAGGCCGCGCAGAAACCCATCATATATTAGAGGCTAATACACATTCAAAGGCTGTATTGAGAGTGGCCTTAGAAGAAGTGGTTAAACAGCATGAGGATATTTATTATCTGCCTAGTTATGAACTGGTCACAGAATGCACCGAAAACCCATGGGAGCCAGATCATCGCCATGTAACCAGGGATACAGTTAGCCGGGTTGTATCAATGTTTAAAGAGATGTTTGTCAGTGAATGATTTTATCCTTTAAAAAAGGTAAATCAGTTCATTAAT
>MAAB01007617.1_pt1 | contig 14097 bp, 13 predicted proteins | sample 1115991 | NCBI WGS metagenome assembly MAAB01 (sample SAMN04961124, study PRJNA320927) | seawater metagenome | isolation source: sample BD02T18 sea water enriched with oil for 18 days | place: USA:Gulf of Mexico | collected 2013-07-27
TTTCCCTAAGCGTTTATCTGACCGAATTATCCGACCACTAAAATCCGATGATAAGACAAGATTAACAGTATCATCGTCACTGTAATCATCAACGATGATGATATCTAACCTCCCCCCGCCATAATGTAATTGTTTAATATTTTCTATTTTATCGACTATATGTTCCTCTTCATTACAGACAACCATGACAATAGAAATATCACCTTGATATTGTTTTTCTGGATAACTCTTTTCTATATTACGAGAGAGTAGCCAGAGTAAAAACGGATACCCTAGATAGACATAACAGATGAACATAAGGCAAATAATAAAAGCCGCTAGCATTACTTTCTAACTCCTAATAAATACCACCGAATAGACTCATAGCGTTTATTGCCCAAAACAAATTTCATCAACTTTAATAATTGATATCTTATTCTTAACATAAGCAGCCTTGGATTTAACACTCGATTCATCGCCAATAGCTCATCTACTCTAGAGTTCTTCTTGACCGAAATTCTGGGTAAAAGATAATGATCAAGGTTTTCAACAATACCTGGTTGTGAACTCAAAATAGACTGATAACCAATTATCTTTGCTTGCTCTATGCAGCGTTTATCATAGCGACCACCAGGGGGAGATAAGTGCTTAACCGGCTGTTTAGTATATAGTTCGATCTGATGTTTACTTTTTAATAGTTGCTCTCTAAGTTCTAAATCCGTTAAATCTGAAAGATAGCGATGATCAAATCCATGAGACTGAATACTCATTCCCAAACTAGATAGCTCAAGAACCTGACTCCAACTCATATAATAATCTTTGCCAATATGGGCAGGATTAATGAAAAAATCAGCACTGCCATACCCTTGCTCTGCAATAAACTTGCCCGCCCAATAGTTACTGACATGCCCATCGTCGAATGTCATTACAACCGAATTACCTGCATCATTCTTTTCTAATTTTTCCATACAAAATACATGTTCTGCGCCATCTAAAAATGTTTTAAATTTCTTTTCAGAAAAGCAATACAAGGGGTCAGCCCAGTCATTATCAGCTAAATCACCAATCGCATGAAACATGTAGATAGCAATACTCATAGTTATTTCTTACCTGCGAGAATTACTAAATTTTTATTAAGATCCTCAATGGCAATCGCGAGTCGCTCTAATATTGTGCCATATCTATTTGTTCCAACTTTAACAATATTGTTGGGTTGTGATTTACTACTATCATCCACTATCATCAGGTCGACTAATATTGATTGAAAGTCTTTGCTGTCCAAAATATATCGGTCATCTGCGTAGGCACAGATTAATAATCCATCACAAATTTTGTTTATTAATCTTGGTATCCCCTTTGAATACTTATAGATTTCTGAAATTATGCTTTCAGAAAATAGACTTTCTCCACCATAACCAGACCTATCCATTCTAAATCGAATATATTTATCGATATCTTTTATATCAAGTCCTTTTAGATGATAGTGAAGTTTTACTCTTTGCTTAAATTGCTCTGAGCATTGAATAGTATTAATAAGCTCGGGCTGACCTAGTAAGACGATTCGTAATAATGGCCCTTGAGGCCCCTCTAAAGCGGCTAACATTCTAATATCTTCTAACTGATCAGCCGTTAAATTTTGTGCTTCATCTATTACTAACAAACAGGTTAGACCATTACGAGTCGTTTTTTTTAAATAATCGTGCAGTGTAAATATTAAAGATATTTTGTCGTTTTCTTTATAACTTATACCAACCTGCTTTAATAAATATATGAGTAAATCATTACCGCTTAAATTAGTGAACTCCACGTGAAAGCATTGATTTTTATTTTTGCATTTACTTAGCAACCACTTAACCAACGTTGTTTTTCCTGATCCGATTTCACCCGTAATGACAACAAACCCTCCCGCATTCCAGGTAGCATAATCCATATATACCATAGCCTTAGAATGCTGCCGACTTAGGTATAAACAGTCGATATCAGGAATCAACTCAAATGGAGCTTGTTTCATGCAAAAAAAATCGAGATACATACAAGGTTACCTTTCTGACAGCTTTGTAATTATGCCACTGTATGAGATCAAATAATTGATACTCCACAAAGTATCTTGATCAGTACGTTCGGTTTTCCTAAAAGATATTTCACTGGATACATGTTTACTATTTCTTTTCTTTAGACCTATAGAGGAAATTTTTTGAGAAAAAGTTAAGTCAAATTTTGAATACTCCAGCGACATTGATAAACGACAAGCCGTACAAAGCCACGAGCTCAATCTATAATCATAAAATACAGAGAGATCTTCTTTAATATCTGAATCAATATCATTTTCACCAATAACCCTTCGTGCATTAAGTTCTAGGTGTGTTCTACCGCGTTCATAATAATAATTGACAGCCCTTCCCGTTTTAATAGCAGAAAATGTAGTATTTTCAAAATCATCTTTAATGCCAACTCGGTCGACTAATCGATAGCCTGTGAATGTTAATAAACTTGACGAATTTAAGTTAAAATAACTACTTGCTGAATAGATATCAGTGAATACGCCTTCTTCCTTTGACTGACCATACTCAAGTGTGAATCCATAATCTTTCTTATTGGTTTCCCATCCTAGGCTTAATTCATCTCGACAAAAATCATCAATATTTGGATTATCTGTTTGTGCACAAATCTTTTTAATAATTATAGAAAACGAGCTGATATGACCCAGTGATTTTTTTAAATTAAAAGAGAGTAAAGATTCATCAGTGAAGTATGTTAAGGCGAAAGCTCTTGATATTTCAGCCGATAATAGACTATTAAACCATTCCCCAGCCCCATAACTTACCGTAGGTCCCGTTGTAATACTCCAAGATTCTTCTGTATCTTTATAACTTGTATTAATAATATCCTCTTTGTTGTCATTATTATCGTCAACTGTATTTTCGAAATCTAAACGGTGGAAAAGTTGACTCTGCCAAGAGATTCTAGGGCTTATTATTCTGATAGAATGATTTAACGCGTTATCTATAAATGAGGTTGGATATTGATAATCATGGGCTGCCGTCGCAACCAAAGAACGGCCCGAATCACTACCAATCTGAGCCTTGCTAACTAGCAGAGCATGATGAGTACTAGCGACTCTTTCCATTGTATAGCGCATTCCTATACCAGCATCAGTTTTTTTATTATCACGACTAATACCCAGCTCAACATCTCCACTGCCAACAGTAGCCGCATGAGCATCAATTAATGCCAGACTAAAAACTGAAATAAATAAACAAGTTTTCATCGAATATAATCATTAAAAACGATACCTCTAAACTTATCCTTACCTATAATCTCCGTTGCAGCTTGTATATCTGAAAAATTTACCCTCCCATAAGGCACGACTACTACCACTTGGTCACATAGACCTAATAGAATATGAGAGTCTGCAGACTCCAGTATAGGTGGAGCATCAATAAACAGATGTCTCTCTGAATATTTATGCTTTAGTTGTGAGAGTAAATTTTTAAATCTAGGATGAGAAAAATGCTCACCAATTGATTGATCAGAACGACCAAAAGGTATAATTCTTAGACGCTTAATGCCACTTTCATGGATTATGTCTTCAACTCTAATTTCATTATTAAATATGTAATTAATTATCCCTTTTTCCTCTGATAACTCAAATAAGTCTCCGACATCATTTGCACCGATACTACAATCAAATAATATGGCTGTTTTAGAAACATCAAATGCTGTAGCCACTGCAATATTTCTAGCAAAAAAGCTATTGCCAGATTCATCACAGATTGACGTTATCATTATTATGTTTTCCTCTCTATTATTAGTCAGTTGTGTTCTTAAATCTCGAAATGTATTGACCAGTTCTTTCTCTTTCATTGATGGAAAGATAATTTTCTTTTTTCTCAGCTCCGAATTAGTTAAGTCCAAGTGACTTTCCATTTTCTCAATTTCTTCAACACTAGAATAAGAAGAATTAAAGTTTTCCGAAAAAATATCATTATCACCTGAGATTTTTCTTATTGCCTGTTCAATTTTATTCATATTAATACTGCCCAGTAAATTTAAGCCAGCCAATATAGGCATATAACGAATAGACAAGAAGAACAATGAGCAAGGCCATAAATGCCCATACCCAAACAAAAAAGTTATCTCTCTGATTGTGATAAGCGGAAACCCTACCAAGCACAGTAAGCCCCTGCACAGCCTTTAAATCCTCTACGGATCGATATGACATTTCAACTCTACTCATAACTAACGATAAAAATAGGGGGGCAAATATAGATCCTAGTATGCCAATAACCGCAAAGTGTAGGAATTGCATACCAATAGGACTGACTGGAAGATCCGCCATCTCTTTTACTTTTAACGTCATGCCCTGATTAGCAATATCAATATTCATCGACACCCTAGCCGTCTCTCGCTGTTTCAATAACTTTTCATAAAGCTTTTGATTTCCATCGTAATCCCTAGTTAACTGCGCGTGAACTGCCATTGCATTATTAATCTGCACCGCCCTCGCTTTTTCTTTGATGAGTAATTGGTTAGTTTCTGCAATACGAGTTTCAAGAGCAGCTAATTCTGTGGTGAACTTTGAACGCATCCCTCTAAGCTGTTGAAAAAGTGGGTTTAGCCTTCCATTTTGAACTAAGCCTGTTGATTCCTCTTGACCAACACTCTCCATTTGAATTTTCAGCGCATTAATCTGATCTTTAATGATGATCACATCGGGATATGAATCCAAATAGGTCATGCGCAACGTATCTAGATTTGATTGCAATGTATTTATGCGCTCTTGAATTTGACCTTCTCGAGTTAAATAAGCGGAAACTTCAGCTTCACCCGATAACTGAGCATCAATATTTTCCATTCTTATTTTGGCTTCATTTAAAGCTAAATTACTTTGTTCAATTGAACGCTGTAGTTCTAATATCCTGTCATTTACCACGGCAGAACTCGCAGGGCTAGCACCGAGATTTTCCGATCTGAAAGTCTTAAGTGCTTCTTCAGAAGCTACTAATTTCTCATGATATTCACCAGCTTGATCTGCAATAAACTGAAAGGCGCCTTCACTTTCTCTTCTTTTTTCCTCCACACTTTCCGTAATAAAAAATTCGGTTAACGTCACTGCCAAAAACCTTGCTCTATAAGCATCGATCGAGCGGTAGGATATTTTTATTAAATTCCCCCCCATATTTTTCACAAAGATATTATCTTGAATTGACTCCCAGAATTGCTCTTTCTCTTTATCTGTCATCAACTCAGTTTCTTCACTTAATTTTCTGGTCACGTTATCCTTTGAACGCTTACTAAAAAGTAATTGCTTAGTATTCCTTGCATGATCTTGAATCGCCGTGGCCACAGCACTACCTTCTAATAAAGGTGTTAAAATATTCTGCTCATCTACCTCAATTACAGATGCAGACACATATAGTTTTGGCCAATTCAAACTTACAAACAAGGTCGATAGAGCAATGCTAACTAAAATAAATAGTGACAAATTTCTACGACGCCAAGTTTCTTTAAATACAATACTTAGTAATTGCTTAGGTATATTCGACATAAACCCACCTTTAAAATAGCCTCTCAGGAACTGTTAAAATATCTCCTGGAAGCAACATGTAGTTGGTTTCAAGCTCACCAGAATTCAAAATATCCTCAAGATATACATCATATTCAGCCGTGACTCTTCCCTCTTTCCTATAAAGTCGTGCACTATTTGCCGCTGCGAAGTCATTAACCCCTCCTGCCTGAAGCATCGCATCAAGTACTGTCATCCCCTGACGGAACGGTATCGAAGACGGAGAGTTAACGGCTCCGGTAATACGAACCCTAGAAATGAACTCATGGCTATTTAATTGGGTTAATATCACAGCAACCTGAGGTTCACGGATATATTTAGCGAGTGCTTTTTTTATCTCCCTAGCAACGGCCATCGGCTCTTTCCCTCCAGCAACGACATCTCCAACTAGAGGCACTGATATTTTCCCATCGGGACGTACGGGCACAGTGACAGATATATCAGGATTTTTCCAAACATTGATTTGCAACATATCATCCACACCAATGTAGTATGTATCTACCGACGAAAAAGCGAATTCCTTTTGAATAGTTCTATTACGAGCTTCATCAATGATATTGCCACTGCAAGCCGTTAAGAAAATTAAAATTAGAAGTATGCAATTTTGTTTGTTCATCATTACCTTGCTCCACTCCCCATAATAACGATCTCTATGGTTTGCAGAAGAATAATAAAATCTAACAATATATTATTGTTCTTCACATAATAAAGATCATATTGTAGCTTCTCATATGCATCTTCTACCGTAGCACCATAGGGGTATTTCAATTGAGCCCATCCCGCGAGTCCCGGCTTAACCGAGTGTCTTTTTTTATAGTGGGGAATAGTTTTTTCTAATTCTCTTACAAATTCAGGTCTTTCAGGACGAGGGCCAACTAAACGCATATCACCACGTAAGATATTCAATATTTGAGGTAGCTCATCAATACGTGTTTTACGCATAAAATGTCCTGCGAAGGTTATACGATTATCGTTTTCTCTTGCCCAAATGGCTTTGCCATCACCCTCTGCATTGACTTTCATACTTCTAAATTTCAATAAGGTAAATTCTTTACCATCTAAGCCGACACGGGTTTGACGATAAAAAATTGGCTGACCAAAACCTGATTCAGCCGAGACAATAAATGCTGCAAGCGCCATAACAGGAAGCATGATAAATAGTATTAACGTACTAGCAATAACATCAAAAGTTCTCGCCAATAGACTTTTTAGGTCATTCCTATTAAAACCATCACAATAAATCATCCAATCACCATGCATCATTTCCAAATTCACTTTGCCTTGTTCATGCTCAAGGAAACTGACGGGATCACTTATTCTTACTCCCGAAAATTTACATTTTAGTAGCTCCTCTGCAGGGTATGTTTTACGCCTATCTTCTATGGCCAATATTATTTCATCGATTCTGTGAGTCGTAACATATTCACAAATATCCACCTCATCGAGAAAAAGCACTTTACTTCTAGGCACTTCAATCTCTTCATGCTGAAAATCTAGATAGGCAACTATTTTGTAATTAATACCATCCTGTGGACCGCCGGTTTCATGGATCAATTTACTTGCTCGACTACCCGCACCTATCACTAATATATTTCTTTTTAAAACAGTCGTTTCGATGGTCTGTAAAAATAACAAGCGAATAAACATAACCCCTAAAAACGAAAATACGAGAGCTATAGAATGAACCCTTCTTTCTATATTCAATTGAGGAAAAATAATGGCTAACAAGATACAAATTATTGATCCCAGCAAGAGAGATACAAATACTCGCAATAATGTGCCAGTAAGAATGCCCGTGGGTAAATATTGATGACTTTTATAATGCCCCAGCGCAACCATAGACAACATCATAATAATTGAGTAACAAATCGATATAATTGATAAGTTGGAAGCTGATGAAATAACCTGGATTTCAGGAATATCTGCCGACAGATCTAAGCTTACCCAGCTTGCTATATACGTTGCCGCGTAGATTGAAACAGCAAAAATGAATAGTTCAAAAATCGCCAGTGGTACCCTCAGATAGTTGTTAAATATTCTAACAGTAGCCACTACAACCTCCGACATTTAATAAAATACAGTTTTCAATTGTTCAGTAATAATAAATATTAGCAGTCAATTTTCATTTGTGTATTTTTGAAACGACAAATATCGGTTCGCTACTTTTATTTGAATATTCAATTTTCTAATGAACAAATTTTCATATTCTTATTCTGAACACAAATTAAATTAATAAGTCCAAAATGATATATTAGCAATACCTTAGCCAGACTATGCTCAATATAGTTTCTACAGGTGTCTAGGAATTGAATATTATGAATAGAAAAATATCGGTTATTGGCTTAGGTTATGTCGGCTTACCTGTGGCAGTTGCTTTTGGTAAAAAGCACACAGTCATTGGTTTTGATTTAAACAAGAAAAGAATCTTAGAACTTCAATCATTAGAAGATAAAACACTTGAAGTGAGCCAAGAAGAACTTTCCCACACTGACATTAAATTCACTTCTGACCCGAAAGACCTAACTCAAGCTGACTTTCATATAATTGCCGTCCCCACCCCCATCAACGATGCCAATCAACCAGACCTTTCCCCCTTATTAAGCGCGTCAAAAATTATCGGGGCACAACTTAAAGAGGGTGACATCGTTGTTTATGAATCTACTGTATACCCAGGCGCGACTGAAGAAGACTGCGTACCGATACTCGAAGAACATAGCCATTTAATATGTGGCAAAGATTTTTTTGTCGGCTATTCGCCTGAGCGCATTAACCCCGGTGATGGTGACCATGTTTTTACTAATATAACCAAGATAGTGGCTGGGCAAACCCCAGAAGTACTCGATATTGTTGCCGATGTCTATTCCAGCGCTGTTACCGCGGGTGTGCATAAAGCCCCATCAATTAAGGTGGCCGAAGCAGCAAAAGTTATTGAGAATACCCAGCGTGATTTGAATATTTCTTTAATGAATGAATTATCGATAATCTTCGAACGTATGGGAATTGATACGGTTGATGTTTTGGAAGCTGCGGGCACCAAGTGGAATTTTCTACCCTTCCGCCCAGGATTAGTTGGCGGGCATTGTATCGGTGTCGATCCTTATTATCTCACTCATAAAGCCCAAAAGTTAGGCTACCATCCGGAGGTGATTTCAGCAGGTCGACGCATCAATGATTCGATGCCCGCTCACATCGTTGAAAGAACCATCAAAAAAATGATCCAATCTGGTAGTCCAATTAAAAGAGCAAGAGTTGGCATCTTGGGCTTAACCTTTAAAGAAGATTGCCCAGATTTACGTAATTCAAAAGTCGGAAATGTAATTAAAGAATTACGCACCTACGGTGTCGATATATTGGTCCATGATCCTATGGCCGATATTGAAGAAGCCAAGGCCTTTTATGATGTCAGTTTATGTAACTGGAATGATCTAGTCGATCTTGATGCCATTATTCTCTGTGTGAGTCACAAAGAATATAAAGCTTTAAACGTTACTAGCTTTAAAAAAATGATAAACCCAGGCGCTGTCATAATGGACGTAAAATCCTCTTTAAATGCCGTTGAATTCCGAGCGGCTGGCATTAACTTATGGCGCTTATAAACACTCTTACACAAGAATTTTTATATCAGTATTAATTATATAGAGCTGGGTATGACAAAATATAACGACATAAAACAATCATTATTATCCAATCAATGTAATTGGTGTATCACTGGCGTCGCAGGGTTTATTGGCTCAAATCTTTTGGAAACATTATTGAAGCTCAATCAAAAAGTGATCGGCCTCGATAACTTTGCTACCGGCTACAAAAAGAACTTGGAGCAAGTTCGATCTTTAGTTAGTGATGCTCAGTGGCAAAATTTCATGTTTATCGAAGGTGATATCCGCAATTTAGAGGACTGTAAGCAAGCAGTTAATGGTATGCAATACGTTCTTCATCAAGCGGCATTAGGGTCGGTACCTAGATCGCTGAATGATCCCATTACCACCAATGAGGTCAATATTGCTGGTCACCTGAATATGCTCACGGCGGCTAGGGATGCTCAGGTAGAAGGCTTTGTCTACGCTGCTTCAAGCTCAACTTATGGCGACCATCCAGACCTGCCTAAAGTTGAAGATACTATCGGTAATCCATTATCTCCTTATGCAGTCACTAAATACGTGAATGAACTCTACGCTTCCGTCTTTGATAGGGCCTATGGTTTTAAAGCAACAGGGTTGCGCTACTTTAATGTCTTTGGACCCAGGCAAGACCCACAAGGGGCTTATGCAGCGGTTATTCCACTGTGGACAGCGTCACTCATTGCAGGTGAAACCCTCTTTATTAATGGTGATGGTGAAACCAGTCGAGATTTCTGCTTTGTGGATAATGCGGTACAAGCCAATATTCTAGCAGCGCTCACTGAGGGTGAAAGCAAGGGCCAGGTCTATAATGTCGCCTGTAATGCCCGCACCAGTTTGAATCAGCTGAAAGATATGATCTACCAGCAGATTAAATCCTTAGACGAATCAATCCCCACATTGAACGTAGAGTATCGCGAATTTCGTCCAGGGGATGTACGCCACTCACAAGCAGACATTAGTAAAGCGGCTAACTTGCTCGGCTATAATCCTAGTCATCAAATAAATGACGGCTTAGTTCAAGCCATGCCTTGGTATCTCGCGAGTCTTAAGTAACCTAGCCACTCTCCTTTCTCTAACTAGCTTGAGAAGAAAATACTTCAGTAGAATTCACTGTTTCACCCTCAAGTATTTAAACCAGATATTAAAACTATCAAATAAGCGTATGATGCTAGCCAAGCTAATATCCAACCTATTTACAGGCCACTACCTTGCCCAAACATGCATTAAAAGCTGACGTTCTTCTCATCATCGTTACTCTCCTAGCAGCCATCAGCTGGATGTTCTCTAAAGAAGCGGTAAGTGAAATGCCGCCGCTACTGTTCATCGGTAGTCGTTTTTTATTAGCAGGAGTTTTCTTAGCGCTCTTCAGTAAACGATCTTTAATCGGCTTAAATCCCAAGCAATGGCTGGCCTCAGCACAAGTCGGCATATTGTTTGGCATGTCGATGTGCCTGTGGATCTTCGGACTTTTCTACGCTAAAAATCTAGGTGAAGGGGCCTTCATAACCAGCATAGCCTCCATCTTAGTCGCACCTATTAGCTATTTTATATTTAAAGCGAAAGTCGAACGCAGTAACTGGATCGCCTTACCGGTTTCCTTTCTAGGCCTAGCCTTATTAGGGTTAGAAAATGGCCTCCATCCCGAACCAAGCCAGTTGTTTTTTCTTGGGGCAGCGGTTTTATTATCCCTCACCTTCATTCTTAATGGACGAGCGGCCGCACGCATGTCGGCAGCCGCACTGACTGCGATTTCGCTATCCTTTGTAGGTATCATGGCCATTATCATTTCTGCTAGTACAGAAGTTTGGCCAGAAGTAGCCACGGCCTCGATGATGCAATGGTTGTTATTAAGCGCACTCATCGGTACTGCAGCACGCTTCTTATTACAGACCTATGCCCAAGGATTAACCACTCCCAGTCATGCCGCAGTAATTATGATTCTAGAACCCATCTGGACTGCGTTGATTGCAGCAGCATGGTTCAATGAAAGAATGTCTACACTGCAACTCATCGGCTGTAGCCTGATATTTGCAGCCTTACTGATAAATCGTTGGTCTAATGTGAGGTCTTGGTTAAAGCGAGGCTAGTTTATTACTCTCTTTGCTGCCACAGTTCTTCAAGATCATCGGATAAATCTTGATACTTATGCTCATCTATTCCTAATTGGATATAACAAACCTCTTTCACTGCGTCCCAGCCCTGAATATTCTGTCGGCGTTTAAGGCTGCTCACCATATTATCGGCAATTTTTAACGTCGCATAGACCAAGCTTTCCATATGTGATTTGTTAAAGGTTAAAAAATTATCCTCGTGATGATTCAAGATAACCTGACAGATATCTTTAGGTAACTTCCAGCCCGCCGCAATGAAATAACCGACGATGGCATGGTTAGAAGTATGCAACTCGTTTTCATGCTCAACTTGAGTTTTTGAATGATCTTCATTGGCCACCAACAAGGTTTCTAGATAGGTCGATGTAAAGCGCATACTCATCGCAGCTATCCCACAATCATGAAATAAACCCGTGGTATATAAGTTTTCCGGGGGGATTTTATCTTCAATATTCTGACCGATAAAAACCATTGTTTCCGCTACTAAAGCCGCATTATCCCATAAGCGCTCAAAGCGAATGGCCGCCTCACCCTGAAAGCTTTGTTTAATTAATATACCCGCAATCAAGGTCGAAACTGATTTCATTCCTAATAACATCACAGCTTGGCTTATATCACTAATCGCACGGTTCATGCCGTATAGCGGTGAATTTATGGTTTTAAGAATGGCTGAAGACAAGCCTATATCTGTAGCAATTAACGTCGCCAAATCGGCTATTTCACCGTCTGGGTCAGCACAAATCCGCTGCACCTCTATTAAAATTTCAGGCATTGAAGGGATGCTAAAACCTTCGGCTACATGATCGATTACGTCTTGGGTGATGGATATCATGATGAACTCAATTAAATATATTACTCCGTAAGACTAGTTTAATCTGAGGCAAAACGTGCAGTTGCTTCTATATAGAATTACAATTAAACCCTAATTACCCATACTAATGACCTAGGTCATCTCGCGATATCAAACAATGGCCAATACAAATATAAATCGACAGTTCATCAGCTCCGAAACACGGCTACTAGACGAAATAATGCGGGCCCGTAGAGATGTGCGAGGCAATCGCTTTCTGCCCGATGCTCTCGATGAAGGCGATATCGATCAGATTTTTGCTGCAGCTCTTATGGCCCCATCAGTAGGTTTCTCCCAGCCTTGGGAGTTTGTCACTGTCGCTAATCCAGAAACTCGCCAACAAATCGCCCACAGCTTCTTTGAAGAAAACGAAAAAGCCAAACAGCTCTTTCAACAGGGGCAATTTGAAGCCGGCAAACTAGAGCAATATGAACAATTGAAGCTCGAAGGCATAATCGAAACGCCGCTGAATATCGCTGTCTTTTATAACCCGCAGAAAGGTCCGGTTCTTGGCCAAACCAGCATGGCCGAAATGGGGCGCTATAGTGTGGTTTGCGCCGTACAGAATATGTGGCTAAAAGCACGCTCTCTTAACATTGGCATGGGCTGGGTGAGTATTCTCGACCCTGAGAGAGTAAAGACGATTTTACAAGCGCCAAAAGACAGAGAGCTCATTGCTTATTTATGTGTCGGTAAGGTAGATAAATTTCACGACCAACCTGAGCTTGAGATGCTGCAGTGGCAAGAGCGAAAGAAAGCAGAGCAGGTTATTCTAAAAGAATCCTTTTAAAGACAGCAACTCAAAAAGCAGAGCTATCAGCAGGTGCTATTCTTATAGTATCTGCTTACTTCCGAGTTATTAATGCAACGCCGTATTTACTCATTAGTTCTATTGCTGCTGATCCTATCGCTACCTAGCTATGCAGAAGGTAGCGCACATAACCACCTCAACGCCTTAGGTGAATATCCGTTAAACTTAACAACCGAATACTTAATCGCCGATCCTGATAGCTCATTGCTAACGATTCAACAGCGCGAAGATTGGCAATATTTCGCCCAAGGTAATTCGAACTTTGCTTATAGCCAGCAAAGCTTCTGGTTTAAAACGTCAATTCACCTTGATGAATCTCTCGAAAAAATACGCTGGTACTTCAAGCTCGTCTACCCCCCCATCGATTATCTAACTCTCTACCTATGTGAAGATGAAATAGTCAGCAATATAGACAGTCAGTGCCAAGTCGTTAAAAGTGGTGATTTACTCACCTTTGATCATAGAGATAAAAACAATCCCAACTTTATCCTGGAATTGCCCCTACAAACGGGAAATAATTTTTTATACATAAAGATGATCACTGGTGGAGCCTACCAGTTACCGGCAAGCATTATCGATGAACATAGCCTAGATGATTACCTCTCAATTAATGCCCTTCTCCGCGGCGGTTTGTATGGCATGCTGGCGGTAATGATTTTCTATAACCTATTTATTTATGTCACCGCTAGAACGAAAAGCTATCTGATTTATAGTATCTACGTCACCAGCTACTTTCTTTTCCTCATTACCTATGAAGGTTCAGGGTTTCAATATTTGTGGCCAAACTGGCCTGAAGTTAACCGACACTTACTGCCAATAACGCTGAGTTTAAGTCCGGCAATTGCGCTTACCTTCGTTATCTCATTTCTTGAATTGTCTCCAAGAAAAGGCTACAGCTATCGCTTTCTATCAATATTACGTCTATGCATTATTACGGCTATGATTTTTAGCCTATGGATTCCCTATGCCACCATTATTAAATACATTAATGTATTAACCATTATCATGCCTATTTCTGCGCTTTCAGTGGGGATCATTTATAGCTTTAAAGGTCAGAAGTCTGCCCGTTTGTTTACCCTTGCTTGGGGTATATTCCTGATTGGAATTTTAATGGCTGGGTTGCGAAACTTTTCACTTCTGCCGAGCAATTTTCTGACCTT
>MAAB01007618.1_pt1 | contig 14090 bp, 9 predicted proteins | sample 1115991 | NCBI WGS metagenome assembly MAAB01 (sample SAMN04961124, study PRJNA320927) | seawater metagenome | isolation source: sample BD02T18 sea water enriched with oil for 18 days | place: USA:Gulf of Mexico | collected 2013-07-27
ATTATCGATTGGAGTAATAAAGACGTGCATGAGTATCTCACTAAGCATAATTTGCCTTACCACCCTTTGTGGGACCAAGGTTACGTTTCAGTTGGCGATACGCACAGTACACGTCCACTTACCCTTGGTATGGATGAAAGTGATACTCGCTTTTCTGGTATGGCTAGAGAGTGTGGTTTACATACTGATGGCGATGGAATTTAACGACGTTGCTTAAAGAGCAGTCAATAGGGTAAACATTTTAATGTTTACCCTTTTTTATGTTTAGCGTGTTGTGATGTTATGGCCGCTTCTAGAGAGCTGTACCTATGCTGAAAGGAAAGTAGAATGACGTACAGCGAGTAGAATCAATAATTCACTATTACCCCTCAATAATTGAAAAGTTTTCACTTAAGGCACTTTTTAAGTGCTGCAAATAATCACTATCACCATTATCGCTGATCAACCGAGCTAATTCGCTGCCAATCGGAGTAAACTTGTAAAATTGTAATACGCAATTTGCTTTCTTGGCTGACAATGTTAATGGTGAACCATCAAAAGTAAAATGAAAAGCCTCTAATTTGTCCATTGGGCTAGATTCTGTTTCTTGAACAAAGACTAAATGATTGTCAGCTAATACTAATAAATCAGCATAACTCAACGAAAACTGGCTGAGTGGGATACTCTGTTCACGCCGTTTATTGAAAAAATTAAATAAACTCGGCATTTGGTAAGCGCCTGATATTATGCGAATATTACGTTTTGTATTATCCGAAACGGTTAAACTACAAGCTTTTGCTAATAATTTTGCATCAGTGATACTCATTTCACGAAATATTTTTAGGGTTTTTGTCGAAAAAGAACCGGGTTGAGTTATCTCCCCAGCTAATATTTTTGCCCATAAATCTTGCATTGTTTTGTTACTTACATCCTCCGCAAGCTGGGTAAAAGTATTAAACCAATCAGGATCAGCTTTGTCTGTTATTTCACTACTTGAACAATAGCCTAATGACTTTTGAATAATGATTTCAAGATTTTGCTGTTTTCGCAATGCACCAATACGTGCTCTTTTATGGGTACGTTCTTCTATCGGTATTTGTTTCTCGGCGGAGACTAACCCTCCGTCTAAAACAAACTTCTTTGCTAAGCCTAAAAGTTGCATTTGTGAAGATGCGCCAGAGCTTCTTTTTTTTCCAGCAGTCGCCGCAGATTCATCAAGAACAATGACTGGCTTTTTATCAGCTATATCTGAGGTGGCAATAGCAGAAGATATCGTTTTTTTATTTTCTTTCATAGGTAAAATACCGACACTACCATATTATTTTTATTACTGTTTTTTATTAGCATACGCCTGAAAATTAAAATCAGCAATATTCTCTTTATTCATCTAAACTTAACATAAAATAAACAACAGATTGAAATAGTGTATTTAATTGTAAAACTAGGTTGAATATTATGAAGATGACTTTTACTATGTAGTGTAATGGTAAGTAATATTTTTATGAATTTATGAACAGCGTTTAGTCAGTTGTAGTTTACTGGTTAATTGAGGGCGATATGCAGGCTTCCGAGAATACTAATGACGACTTTTTATTTATCGATGATAGCGATGAAGACGAAATTCTCCATGATGGTAATGGAGAAACGTGGAAAGTATTGATTGTTGATGATGACCCTGAAATTCATTCGGTTACACAGTTAGCGCTATCTGATTTAGTCGTTTTAGGTAAAAATTTAGAATACATTCATGCTTATTCTGGGCGTGATGCTTGTCAATTGATAGAAGATAACGATGATATTGTTTTAGTTTTACTTGATGTCGTTATGGAAACTGATGACGCGGGTTTAAATGTTGTAAAACATATTCGCGAAACATTATCACGCCAAGATATCCGTATCGTACTCAGAACGGGGCAGCCAGGATACGCTCCTGAAGAAAGTGTTATTAAAGATTACGATATTAATGACTACAAAACTAAAACAGAACTAACTCGTCGTAAACTAGTAACTACCGTTTATGCAGCCATTCGTTCATATCAACAAATTCATTCTGTAAATCAAAATCGTCTCGGTTTGGAAAAGATCCTAGCAGCTGCGGCAGAATTACTTGAGTTACACAGCATTCGTGAGTATGCCGAAGGTGTACTTACGCAGTTAAAGCAACTAAGTGTGAGCCATGGCAGTGTGTTCTGTGCTCGAGGTCAAGGTATTATCGAAGGAACTGACGATCTAAGCTTACATATTTTAGGGCAATTAGGGCATAGCGATGAATTGATTGAACAAAAAGTATCTTGTATTGACCGAGCAGTTATCCAAGAGCGTATTACCAGCTCTTTTACTCAAAAGAAAAACGACTACGGTGATGATTATGCCGTGTTGTATCTAACCAGCGGTGGTTACCGTGCGGTTATTTATCTTGATTTAGCACAAGTATTAACCGAAATTGAAATGCAGTTGATTGAAGTCTTTTTAGCTAATGTTTCGATCGGGTATGAAAATGTCCATCTTTTTCAAAAATTACGCAATGCAGCTTATCGTGATTGGCTTACAGAGCTACCGAACCGTTTAGAGTTTGTTAACTTACTTGATCGATTTAACGATCGTGACGAACCCGATTTGGTTGCAGCATTAATCGATTTAAACCATTTTAGCGATATAAATGATGGCTTAGGGCAAGACCTTGGTAATAAGCTGTTACTTGCTGTTACGCATCGTATGAAAGAGTTAGGAAAAACTTGTCAGTTTGCGCGTGTAGGCGCCGATGTATTTGGAGTCATTGGACCTGCAGATTGTGTTAATCCTGATAAATTAACGTCATTATTTCATCGTTCTTTTACTGCCGGTGAGCAACACTTGCCAGTTACCGCATGTTTTGGATTATGTTCGAAAAATAGTGCAGGCTCGCAAGGCGTACAAATTCTCAATCAAATTAATATTGCTTTAAATTTAGCCAAGAAAAGTGACCACGAAAATTTTGTTTATTATAAACAAGAAATGGAAGACGAAACACTGTGGCGCTTGGGAATGATCAGGCAATTACGTACAGATTTTGCCGATAATCGTTTAGAGTTATGGTATCAGCCACAACTTAGTTTAGTTACCAATAAAGTTATAGGAGCCGAAGCCTTATTACGTTGGCGTACAGCAGAAGGGAAGTTTATTTCACCTGCTGTGTTTATTCCTTTAGCTGAATATTCAGGATTGATTGTTGAAATTGGTGACTGGGTTATTAACCAAGCTTGTATGCAGATTAAAGTATTAGAACAACAACAGTTCGACCATGTTGGTATTTCTGTTAATGTATCTATCCCTCAATTTAAGCGAGAAAATTTCGTCGATAGTATTATTCAAGCAACCATTAATCATGATGTTAAACCAAGTAAGCTTGAATTAGAAATTACCGAAAACATTCTGATGGACGAACCACAAGTCGTCATTGATGCATTGATAAAACTCAAAGCTGAAGGTATTAGTATTGCCCTTGACGATTTTGGTACAGGTTACTCATCAATGAGTTACCTGCAAAAGTTACCGCTTGACCGTCTAAAGGTTGATCGAGCATTTATTACTGATATTGCCCAGCCAGGTCAATCATTGATTGCTGATACCATTATTAACTTAGGTAAACAGATGAACCTAAAAGTTATTGCCGAAGGTATTGAAGAAGAAGAGCAACAAGCGCATTTAATTGCGCAAGGCTGTGACGAAGTACAAGGTTTTTTCTATGCTAAACCTATGCCTGCTAATGAATTCTTACAGTTCTTACGTGATAATCAATAACAAAGAATAAATAATGTAGTCAATAAAAAACCGAGCTATTGTCGCTCGGTTTTTTTATGTTCAAATAAACTTTATGTCGCTGTGTGATGCAAGCACGACTTTCATCACTCAACAATAAACACAGAGAAGTGCGGATTAGTTCTTCGCTATCTCTTGATATCTAAACTCTACGCCTTCACGTGGCTGGCAAGGAATGAGGTGCGATAAAACTAACGAGCAACAGGCAAAACCGGCACCGACATAAAACACCCATGACGGATTGATAATCCATACCATGCCGAGCAGGGCAGGTATAACCACAGCAGCAATATGATTGATCGAAAAACTAACACCAGCACTAGAGGCTAAATCTTCCGGCTTAGCTATTTTCTGAAAATAGGTTTTGATTGCAATCGCTAAAGCAAAAAACAAATGGTCAATTACATATAATCCTGCAGCAATCTTTGAGTTTTCTACAAATCCGTAAGCAATAAATATGACTATTAACCCTACGTATTCAAATTTAAGTACTCTGTGTTCACCGATAACGCCAATTAACTTGCCTATTTTTGCGGCAAATAGCCAATTGAAAACATAGTTAATTAAAAACAGCGCGCTAATATCTGCAACACTATATCCAAACTTTTCAACCATCAAAAAACCAGCGAAAACAGTAAATATCTGCCGACGAGCACCACTAAAAAAGGTTAATGCATAAAATAGCCAATAACGTTTACGTAAAATAAGTTTTTTCTCTTGTTCAACTTTTACAGGGAATTGTTTGAAAGCAAAGACTAAACAGAGGGTGAAAATTAAACCTAGCCCGCCAAATAAGGCGTATGTGCTTTGATAAGACCAAGTAAACTTTTCCATGAGTAACCATATACTACTAAAAGCAAGTAAAGATGCTGCCGACTTTACTGATAGTAAGCTTCCTAAAAAGTGAGCTGTTTTGTCTTTATCAATCCATTGCATGGTTAATGACTGATTTACGGTTTCAAAATAATGAAAGCCAACTGACATGATCACTGTTGTAATATACAAGCCTAAAACCGATGGGAAAAAACCCGTCATAATGACACCTATGGCGGTAACCCCTAAGGAAATAATGGCTAATTTTTGTTCTTTAATAAACAGTAATAAATAAATAACGGTAAAGGCAAGAAAACCTGGGACTTCTCGTAAACTTTGTAATATACCTATTTCTTCTCCAGTAAAACTGGCTTTTTCAATAACAAAATTATTAAGTAAAACCATCCAAACAGAAAATATCATTGGCATTATAAATGCCATGGCAAGCAGTAAGTTTTCAGGTTTATTAAAGCGTTCTTTTAGGGTCATAATAAGGTATAAGCAAATGAAAAGATCAATATTGTACTTTGTTTACTGATCGAATGTCTTGTCCACTGACACAAATTATTACAGTTCATCCATTTCAGATTGAAATTTTAAACGATATATTTCTCCGTTAGCTATAGCATGGTGCAATGCACTAACATATGCGTGTAATAATTTAATTTTAATGGAGTTTTCTGTGATCAGGATTGATAATATCAGCCGAATTTATGGCGAAGGTGAAACACAGGTAATCGCCCTTAACAAAGTTTCGTTAACGATAAAGAACAACGAATTTGTTGCCGTAATGGGCACTTCTGGCTCAGGAAAGTCAACGTTAATGAGCATTTTAGGCTGCCTAGATACGCCCTCTTCCGGTGAGTATTTATTATCGGGAGAATCAATAAAAAATATTGATGATGAAGACTTATCACAAATCCGCAACAGGAAAATAGGTTTCATTTTCCAAACATTTCACTTATTACCACGTTTAACAGCACTCGATAATGTTATTTTACCGTTACGTTATAGCGATGTTGAACCAGAAGAAGCTAAACAGCGCGGCTTGGAAATGCTTGAAAAAGTAGGCTTGTCTGCTCGTTGGCATCATAAACCTTTTGAAATGTCTGGTGGTCAGCGACAACGGGTCGCCATTGCGCGCGCCCTAGTAAATCGACCACAAGTTATTTTTGCTGATGAACCTACCGGGAATTTAGACTCAAAAACATCTAATGAAATTATGAGTTTACTTTGTAACTTGCATGAGCAAGGTCAAACCATAGTGATGGTAACCCATGAAGAAGATATCGCCGCATATGCTGATAGGATGATCCGCATGAAAGATGGCGAAGTAATAGAGGATCGCTTATGTGTAAAAAATTAATTTTATCCGCGCTCATGCTTTCATGTTGTTATTTACCCGCAGCATTAGCCCAAACGCCTTTGATTTTATCAGGTCAAATTAAAGCCAGTGACAACCAAACTTTTTACTCACCTAAAACAGATAACTGGAATGTACAAGTACAGTGGATTTTACCGGAAGGTGATATTGCTAAAAAAGGCGATTTAGTCGTTGTTTTTGACAGTGGTTCTATTCAAAGCAAAATTGAACAAGAAGAAGTCAGTGTAATTTCTTCTAGGGAAGAATTATTCCGTATCGCAAGTCGAGGAGAACAATCGTTATTAGAAGCTACATACGGACAAAAAAGAACAGCGTTACTTCTTGATAAAGCCCGTATAGATGCAGGTATTTCCCTTGAACACTTAAGTAAGTATGACTATCAGAAATACCAACTCGATCTTGAAAAAGCGGTTGTTGCTAATGCCAAAGCATTAGAGAACTTAAAACAAGTGAAAGTAGCGAATACTGTCGCAGTAACTAAGCAAAATATCACCATTGTAAAACATGAGAACAAGTTAAAATATCATGAAAATAAACTCGAACAAATGAGTGTATATGCAGAGAGGTCTGGACCTGTACTTTATGGTAACCATCCCTGGAATGGTGAAAAGGTTTTTGTTGGTATGACCGCCCAACCGTCATGGAAGATTGCCGAAATTCCCTCGGTTAATGGCTTGTACATCGAAGCTTGGGTTCATGAAGTCGACATTAAAAATTTGCATATAAATACCTCTGTTAACTTCAAACTTGATGCCTTTCCACAGCATAACCTCGTGGCAACCTTAGACGAAATATCTAGCCAGCCGGAAGAGCGCAAAGAATGGGGTAACGATGTTTATTATCGTTCGGTATTTTCTTTTAAAGCAGATAAAGCATTAACATTATTACCGGGCATGAGTGCTCAGTTAGAGTTTACAGGAGTAAACGTAAGTGAATAAAACTACTGCCATTATATTGTTAGTATTATTGTCGGCATGTGAAAATGCACCGACCGAATCTGTGAAATTAGAAAAAGTACAACTCGTCGTTACGGCCAGTGGCGAACTAGAATCAAATCAAACCGCAATGATCGCACCGCCGTCAGTTTCCCGTATGTGGCAATATCAAATTAAGCAGTTAACACCAGAAAATACTAGGGTAAAAAAAGGCCAGCTGATTGTTTCTTTTGACGATAAAGCAGTGATGGACCGGTTAGTTGATAAGCAAGCTGAATTAGACCGAGCTCAACAAGAGTTAGAAAATAAGGCGATTAAAGAAACAGAAACGGAACAAGAGCTTATTCTTAATGTTGCTGAAAAGAAAATGGAATATGAAAAGGCACAGCGCAAAGCTGAAATTGTCGATCATAGTCGTTCTAAAAATGATCGCAACAAATCTGTTATTGATTTTACCATTGCTGAAAACGACTTTTTTTTAGCAAATGAAAAACTTAAATTTCACCTTAATAATAAAGCATTAAATTTGAAATTAGCAAGAGGAAAGGTCAATCGTTTAAAAGCAGAGGTCGATGGCTTTAACAAGGATATAGAGCGCTTAAAAGTGAAAGCACCCATTGATGGTATGGTTATTTATCGCTCAAACTGGCAGGGGGAAAAGCCATCAATAGGGGAAAGTGTGCAGTTTGGGCAACCCATTGTCGAACTTGCAGTGATAGAAAAAATGCAATTAAAAGCACAAATAGCCGAACCTGACAGCGGAAAAATAAAGTTAGGTCAACGAGTTAAAATTATGATCGATGGCACTCAAGAAATAGTAGTACAAGGAGAAGTTGTTGAACTCGGGCGAGTTTTTCGTGATAAGTCGTCACAAGATAAACGTCGAGTCATTGATGCAATTATTGCATTTGACCAGCCGAAAGATACCGTTATTCGCCCTGGAATGACTGCGCGTATTGAGGTGATTACCCAAGTACTTGATAATGCCTTAACTTTGTCTACTCAAGCCGTAAGATTAGAAAACGGTAAAGGGAGTGTTCGTGTTGCGGGTCTGTTTTCTAATAGCTCAATACCTGTTGATGTTGCCCATATTGTCGGCGAAAAAGTGGTTATTCAAGGTGGTTTATCACCAGGAGATATCGTGGTTTTATGAAATATTTTCAGCAAATAAAAATTAAAAATAATCTTATGCTCGGCCTATTATCTTTATCTATAATCGCGTGTTCTGATCAAGAGAGTACGCCGTTGTTGTTTGAGGTAAAAGAACAAAATTTTGTCGTTAATATTCCTGCTAAAGGTGAATTGTTTTCCGCTAAAGCAACAGTGATCAATGCGCCTATGAGCCGACAGGGACCACAAAATATTTCGTGGTTAGCACCTGAGTTTACGCACGTTAAAAAAGGCGATGTAATTGCCCGCTTTGATGGCGAAGCCATGGAAATTCAAAGCGCAGATAAACTTAATGAATTGTCGATCACAGAACAAGATATTATCGAAAAATCAGGCATGCTTAATAAAGAGCTCGATGCTATAAATAAAGATATTGCGATGGTAGGACAAGAAAAAAGTTTTGCTGAAAACTTTTCTATTAATGACGTTCGTATTCGCTCAAGGTTGGAAATATTAGACTCATTGCAAGATACCGAATATTTAGGTTCAAAAGAAGAATACTTATACTGGAAGAACGATAGCTTTAGTGCAAGTTCGGCAGGCGATATGGGCTTGTTAGAAATGAAGCAGACACAGAGTAAGAGTAAAATAAAACAGCTAAGTGATGGTTTATCGAAACTTGAAGTTAAGGCGCCGCACGATGGATTACTCGCTTATAAAGCGAATTGGCGGGGTGAAAAACCTCGGGCAGGTCAAACCTTATGGCCAGGTCAAAAAATTGCCGAGTTGCCGGATATTAGCATTATGAAAGTTAAACTATTTGTTCTAGAAAGCGAGGCAATTAACTTAGCGGTAGATAAACCGGTAACATTTTTCTTAAATGCATATGCCGATAAAAAATTCCAAGGCACAGTTGAAACGGTTGCAACATTTCCTGCCTCAATAAAACGCGGTGACCCTCAAAAATATTTTGAAGTTATTGTCACATTATCAAAGCAAAACACAAAGTTGTTTGTTCCTGGTAGAAAACTGCAAGCGAGTATTGAAATTAACGAAATGAGCAGAAAAATTATAGTGCCATTGCAAAGTGTTTTTGTCGAAGCGAAACAATCTTTTGTGTACTTGTATGAAAATGGTGACTATAAAGCTGCACCTGTAAAACTAGGGCAAGCAAGTTTGAGTCATGTTGAAATTTTGTCAGGTCTGATTGAAGGTCAAAAAATAGCTTTAACCAACAAGGAGCACAGTTAATGAAATATTTAGCTATTTTTATTGATACTTTTGCGGAGCTTGCTCAGCATAAATTACGGACACTGCTCACTCTGTTAGGCATGATCTTTGGTGTTGGTGCGGTAATCGCTATGCTTAATATTGGTGAAGGGGCAGAAGCTGAAGCGATGAAAATGATCGAAACCATGGGGCTGCATAATCTCATCATTGAAAGCAAAAAGTTTGAAGAAAAAGAATTGCAAGAGCAACGGAAACATTCTACTGGGCTGAGTATTCGAGATGGTGAAGTAAGTGCCAGTTCTTTGCCTTTTGTAACCGCTTTTAGCGCACAAAAATTGATTGATACTTATAGTATTTTCAGTGGAGAAGGAAAAAGTGATGGTGAGGCTACAGGGGTCAGTGCAAGCTTTTTTGACTTATCTAAATTTAGCCTAGCGCAAGGGCGTTTATTAACACAAGCTGATGATCAAAATTTTTCTCAAGTTGCCTTATTGGGTTCATCAACGGCAAAACAGCTTTTTCCACAAGGTAATGCTATCGGGAAAAATATTAAGATTAACCATTTATGGTTTAAAGTTGTAGGAGTATTAGAGTCCCCATTTCTAAAGAAGCAAGAATTTCAGGGTATAAAATTAGGTGGTGATCAGCGTCAGGTTTTTATTCCATTAAAAACCGCGATTCATAAGTTTGCGAGTAAAAAATTATCGAGTGAGGTAACAAGTATTAAATTGAAACTCGATGATAGTGTTGACCCAATAAGTGCTGCGAAAGCTGTTAGTCATTTACTCAGTCGTCGACATAATGAAGTTGATGATTATAATTTGGTTATTCCGGCGGCGTTATTAGCGCAACAAAAGCAAACACAACAAATATTTAATATTGTTATGTCTTGTGTAGCCGGTATTTCATTACTCGTTGGCGGCATTGGTATTATGAATATAATGTTAGCGACAGTATTAGAACGCACTAAGGAAATTGGCTTGTTACGTGCTGTCGGTGCAACACAAAAGGATATTCGCTTACAGTTTATTGCTGAGAGTTTTACTATTTCAATAATGGGCGGAATTCTCGGTGTGGTATTCGGTATTATGCTTTCAGAGCTTATTGCATTATATTCTGAGTGGGCAGTGTCTTGGTCAATAAGTGCGATAATTTTATCTTTTAGTATTTGTGCGTTAGTCGGCTTAACCTTTGGCGTTTATCCGGCAATTAAAGCTTCAAAACTTGATCCTATTGATGCTTTGCAAAGTGATTAGTTAACTTCTCTGATGAATAATTAAGTATTGATTTAATGTTATAGTAAATGTGAGCATTTATTTTTTATTATAGGTGCATACATAACATCATCATTTATTAATTTTTAGTATGTGAGAACTAACGATTAAAATTTATTTTGCACTACTTTTATTTTTTAGCTTTTCACTGCAAGCCTTTGAAGACGATGAAATTGATTTATTTCAACTCTCATTAAGTAGTTTAATGAATGTCAAAGTGACCACTGCTAGTGGTATTGAAGAATCTTTGACGGATGCTCCTGCAGCCATGGTTGTTATTGAAGCAACTGACTTTAAGCAAAAGGGTTATAGCAATTTAGTCGATGTTATTGCTGATTTACCTAGCTTTGATAGCGTGGTCACTAGTGGTGCCACGCATTTAACTTTTTATCAACGAGGCTATCGTACGCCAGCTTCAAGTCGTACGCTTTTCATGATCAATGGTGTCGTTGATAATCACCTATGGACTCAAATTGCTGTCGTAAGTCGACAGTATCCTATCTCCAATATTGCCCGAGTCGAAGTCTTATACGGGCCTGCATCTGTTCGTTATGGACCTAATGCTTTTATGGGGATCATCAATATAATTACTAAAAATGCTAATGACTTTACTAAAGGACAGCATGAATTTACAGCAAGAGCTGAGCTAGGGCAGTGGGATTCTAAAGGTCTAGAAATATCCGCAAATGGACGTTTTGATGATTTTCACTATAGTTTATCCGCGCGACAATTTTCAAGTGATGAAGAAGATCTTTCAAGTCGCTGGGGCTTTTTAAGTAACGACTTATATCAAGATGCGTCTCTTTGGGGGCCAATACGTAATATTGAAAGTACGAAAACAAAAATGGATCATTATGCTGATCCAACCATGGATCTTGGGGTGCTTGCTGACATTACCTATAAAAATTGGAAGTTTGGTTTAATTCATTGGAAAGTTGATGAGGGCTATGGTGCCCAGTACACAGCAGATAGAGGGCAAGCGAACAGTTCATGGAAACAAGAATCAAATCAATATTACTTCGAACATCAAGGAAGCGTCAGCGATAATTTATCTGTAAAAAGTTTTGCTCTGCATCGTGATAATCGAGTGTGGGGCGATTGGGCAGAATCGGCGCCAGATTTTAGAGATAATATGAGCCAACATTCCTTTGTTAGTTTTACTCACTGGAACACCACAAGCGATGCTTTTGAGTTTAAACAAGACTCAGAATACCAAGTCAATAAGCATTGGAGAGTGCTAAGTGGCTGGCGATATAAAAAAAGTGATATTACTAAAGCTTATGATATTCCTGGTTATTGGCAAGGTTCGTATAGTTCAACAACATCTTCAGCACACCTTGGGCCCTATGGCTTAGGATCTGGGATTTTTCATAGTAGCGACCGTGAGTACACCTTTAGCGCTTATCCACTCAATGAAGTACCCAGTAACAATCGTCAAACGTTTAATGATAAAGGATTATATACCGGAGGAATTTATGATGCCTTACCATGGGTATTTAATTTCGGGATAAGGTTTGATGATAATAATATTTGGGGAAGCTCGCTTAGCCCGCGTTTAGCAAGTATTTATAAATTAGCGGATAAAAGAACGGTTATTAAACTTATCTATGGCGAAGCGTTTCAAGAACCTTCCGCAGAGCAACTCTATGGCGGTTGGAGTGGGCGACAATCAAATTTAAACTTACTGCCAGAAGAAGCACGAAATATAGAATTAGTCTTGATGCAACAAGAGGAGCATTGGTTACATGAATTGTCGGTTTATATCGCTTCATATAAAAATGTCATCAGAGAGTCTGCAATTAATGATGGTACTAGAAATACTTGGGGTGCTGAATACCGAGGACGATTTGAGTTTCCTCATTTAATTAATGGCCTAGAAAAAATCACTGGTAGTTTTTATTATACTTATACTAAACCGCAGACAAATCGTCGTTATAACCATGAAATCTCGGAATGGGAAAGTGGCAATGCTTCTGTAGGGGATATTGCTCCGCACAAGATTAATGCATCAGTATATTTGCCGATAAATAATAAAATGGGTATTAATCTTAAAGGAAATTACTCATCACCAACTGAACTCTACTCACGTAATCCATTATCACAGCAAGGTATTAAATTAGGCTCACGAGTAATTTTTGATCTATCGGTTAATTATGTAAGTCTAAATTACAGTATTTATTTGCAAGTGAAAAACGTATTCGATCATCAAAACATGCTGCCAGGCATAAAAGCTGCAGACTCAGGAAACGACTTTACTCAACGCAGCTTAGGCTTTTCAAACTCTCTAATACCTCAAGCCAGTCGCTCATTATGGCTCACTCTAGAATATAACTTGTAAGTTTTAATAAATTAAACACTTAATTAAAACGCTTGTTTAAATAATTTGCTTTTGTTTTTCTTTCAAGGCACACTCAATCGTCTATTATTATAAAACTGATAATAAAAATTGATATTAAATCAATATCAGACCCTATTTTTATCCCATTAAACGAGGAATCTAGGCATGTTATTTCAAGGTCAAAACCTTTCTGCCGAATTACTGAATGACGGCATTGTTGAATTTAAATTCGATGCACAAGGCTCAGTGAATAAGTTCGATCAGGAAACTTTTAAAGAATACATTGAAGTGGTTGCAGCGATTAACAATTGTGCAGATGCTAAAGGCGTTTTAGTAACGTCTGGAAAGTCTAACTTTATTGTTGGTGCAGATATTACTGAATTTTTAGAAATGTTCAAACTACCTGAAGCTGAACTAGCTCCTTGGATCAAAGGCGGTTCAGATGTTTTTGATTCATTCGAAGATATTAACTTACCAACCATAGTTGCACTTAATGGTTTTGCTTTGGGTGGCGGTTGTGAAATGAGCTTAGCTTGTGACTACCGTATAGCTGATACAACATGTTCTATTGGTTTACCGGAAGTTAAATTAGGCCTTATTCCTGGCTTTGGTGGCACAGTACGTTTACCAAGAATTATCGGCGCCGATAATGCTGTTGAGTGGATGTCTACCGGCAAAGCATTTAAACCAGAACAAGCAATGGCTGTCGGTTTACTTGATGCTGTTGTTGCTCCTGAACATTTACGTGAAGCTGCTATTAACATGCTTAAACAAGCAATGGCAGGAAAATTAGATTGGCAAACAAAACGTCAGCAAAAACTTGAACCGTTAAAGCTTAGCCCTGTTGAAACGATTATGACCTTTAATACGTGTAAAGGTATGATCGCAGCCAAAGCAGGCAAACATTACCCTGCACCTATGATGATGGTGAAAACCATTGAAGCTGCTGCTTCTCTAAGTAGAACAGAAGCTATGCTTATAGAAAATGCTAACTTTGCAAAATTGGCTAAAACTGATGCTGCAACCGCGCAAATTGGTTTATTCATGGCAGACCAAGTGGTTAAAGGCAAAGCTAAAAAAGCCGCTAAAATGGCCACTAAGAAAGTCAGTAAAGCTGCCGTATTAGGTGCCGGAATTATGGGCGGTGGTATTGCATACCAGTCTGCTTATAAAGGTACGCCAATCATTATGAAAGACATTAATGATGCTGCTCTTGATTTAGGTTTAAA
>MAAB01038489.1_pt1 | contig 14090 bp, 10 predicted proteins | sample 1115991 | NCBI WGS metagenome assembly MAAB01 (sample SAMN04961124, study PRJNA320927) | seawater metagenome | isolation source: sample BD02T18 sea water enriched with oil for 18 days | place: USA:Gulf of Mexico | collected 2013-07-27
TCGCTACTGTGGGTTAACATAGGAAGATGACCGCTGTCTATTTCATAACGACCTGTCAGTGACATGCTCGCTGCGACTTTTTGCTGCGTGGCCAGGGAAATAACTTTGTCTTGCCTGGCAAATACATAATGTTTTTCCAGTTGTTCGAAGCGTTGCTGATGTAACTGCATTTTTGCATCACTTAACGCAGCGGGTTCATTGACCGCATTTTGTTTCATCCAGGCCTGCTGCTGCACATTAGCTTTAGGAGCAAAACTGGCGACGAAGCCCTCTGTGTTGGTTATCTCTAATACTGAAGTCTCCTTGTTGTAAGTAATGCCGCGAAAATAGTTCTCGCCATCTTCCTCTGACAATCGCTCAAAGGCGCTCTCACCTTGTAGCGGTGACACGGAGGTGACATAGACGACTTTTGTGACCGACTCAGTAGGGCATATATTAAGTGATGCGTTGACCACGGCCCCGCCCTGACTGTGGGCAACCAGTACCTTTTCGCCAGAAATTTTGGCCATCGACGAGCACAGCGCAGCGGCTGAGATTTCCAGAGACACTTTGGCGGCAGTAATGCTGTCGAAGCGGCCAGGTAAATCTATGGCAATACTCGATACTTGTCCAGACAGTTCAGCCTGGACAGCTGCCCAAGAGTTAGCACTGAAATGTGCACCGTGCACAAATACCAAAGTGCTGCCTGGCTGTGCCATCACAGGTGCTGCGAATACACCGCTAATTACTGTAAACAGGGCGAGTTTGGCGATTGTCGTTTTCATCTAGATTCCTTTTTTAAAGTAAGTTAATTCTCGCCATTGAGGATGCTTGTTATAACTCATTTGATACAAACAAAATCGCTTCAAATCGCTGTCAAAATCACTAACAAAGGCCCTCAAAATTAGATCAAATGATCTCAAATTCATTGAATTGCCTGGCTTGTGCTATATAGTGAGCCACAGTTTATAAAACCTCACGGGTTATCTTTATAAGGTAGATATGCACAAATTTTCAGGCTTTCAGTTCGATCCTAAATCAGGTCAATTGACAAATCTCGTTAATAGCGAGGTCGTGCGCTTAAGGTATAAGCTGATCCAATTGTTAGCGTATTTAATTAGCCATCAAGATCGAGTAGTGACTAAGCAAGAATTACTGGATGAGCTTTGGGAACAGGGTCAGTATCGGGAAAGTTCGCTGTCACAAAGTATTTTAGAATTGCGCAAAGCGTTGGGGGACTCTGCCTCAGCCCCAAACTATATTCGCACTGTTCCCAACCGTGGATATCAGTGGATAAGCCCAACAGCAAGCCAGTCCAGTGACAGCCCAAGTGGCATTAACAAGCGCCTCAAAGCTATTATCATGGCTACTGGGTTGCTGGTTGTACTATTGATTATAGGCTGGTGGTTGGTGAATCGTTCTGCTACTCAAGCGCCGAAGATGGAAAAGCTGACCCAGCAAAACCTTCAGGGTAGCTATCGGGTGTTAGTGCTGCCTTTTGCCAACCGCACAGGGAGTAATTCAATGAACTGGGTCGAATATGGCCTCAGTGATATGCTGGCCGACGACTTGGGAATCTTCAAACCTCTGCAAGTACTGGCCCCCGGCGATATTAATAGCGCTTTGCTAGAGCGGCCATACAGCGTTAACCGTTTGCAGGCGCTGTTAAAAGCGCAGTCGGTTGATGTGATTATCAATGCTGGCATAAAGTTAAAATTGCAGCAGCAAATATTAAATTACCAGCTGATCTATGCCGAAAAAAGCAGTGATTTCAGGGAGCTAAAACGTCAGGATTTGGCGGTGTCTATGCCCGAACTCGCCACAGAAATTTATCGGCAACTTCGCCCTGACACCGATCAGCCTGCATTGTCTGGCTACGATTTTACTGCCAGTGCGATGCACGACTATGCCCGTGGTATTCAAGCGCTGCAGAGCGAGGGCTGTATTTTAGCGCAACACTATTTCTCAGCGTCACTGCAAATTGATCACCAGCACATCTGGTCTGAGCTGTATGCGGGGGTCTGCCAGCTGCATCTTGGTAATTGGAATGCAGCGACTGAAACGCTGCTGCATTTAACTAAAAACCAGCATGAAACCCAGCTGTTGGGGACGGCGTACTACTGGTTGGCGGTGCTTAATTTCAGGCGCGGGCAATTGCAACGCTCTACACAGCAGTTAAACATGAGTTCAAAGGCCACAGGTCAGCGAATCCATGGAAAATTGGTTGGAAAAATAAGCCAGTTGAGACAAAAAATCGACAGAGTGCAAGCGGGAAAGAGCGATGAGAGCTTAGTGCCAGATCAACAGCTGGGGTTAGAAGTACCGCTGTTTAGCACTGAACCGGGAGTTTCAAACCAAGATTTTGCAGTGTTAAATCAGCAGCTGCGTAGCAGGGGCCATAAACTGGCGTTATTTAATTTGCTGGTTGAGCACGGGACACAGCGGTCACTGAGTTTTGTGGAACGCGACAGTTCTCTCTCCAGAGCCGTTGCGATTATGCGCCAATTACAACAGCCTTACGATTTAGCGCTGATCCTGACACTGCGCGCAAATTACGCGCTAGTGAGTCAAAATGCACAGGCACTTAGCTATCTCAGTCAGGCCCGGCAAATAGCTGAGCAGCTATCGGCGAAGCCGCTACAGCGAGAAGTTAGTTTTTATCTGCGCATTGCTAAGCTGCGGGCGGCGCTGCAAGATTCTTACGATAATCCTGTCTTTAGAGCCAAAGTGCTATTGCAGCAGATTCAGCCAGATGCATTAACAGGGCACAAGTTGCAGTTGTACAAACAGGCTAGCCTCTGGATAGCAGCAGCTGAGACCGACTGAGTTCAAGGGTGTAAACTCAGTCGGGAGAATCAGGCGTCGGGTAAACTTATGCCGTCATCTCGCTGGCAAACGTAGTGCTAAGCAGTGTGCATTATTCCTCCTCTTCGGCCTTGTACAACACTAAGTTATTGAGGAAAGCCAACAGCGCTTGCTTGTCCGTTTCTGCTAAGCCTTGATAATGTTGTTTAGCTAAGAGCCCCTCACCGCCGTGCCATAAAATAGCTTCGTCTAAAGTAGTGGCACGACCGTCGTGTAAGTATGGGGCTGTCGAGCCGACACCCCACAGCTCTTTAGTGATGAAGTTAGCGGCACCAGTGCCTGCCTCGTCAATGGGCTCGGCCAGGTCCTGGCCCATATCGTGGCGCTTCAAATCGGCAAATAAACGCACGATAGCCTGGCCCGACTGATTGGTTTGAAAATTTCCCAAATGTGTCTTTGTGCCATCGGCGTGCTCGATTATGTTGTCGGGCATGTCTTTGGTCAGATCAAAAACGATTGCCTGTTGCACCGACAGGCCTTGTTCAATGGGATCCTGGCCGGCCGGAAACTGCTGGTCCCGATAGTGCTGACTGCGACTAGGCTCAGAGTATACCGGGTTGTCTATCAGCAGTTGTGGGGTGTGACAGCTACTGCAGCCGCTACTGGTGAACAGTGTTTCCCCGCTGCTTATTTGCTGTTGCTGCTGCGTCGTTAAAGGTTCTGCCAGACCTAAGCTGGCCAGTTCCTGGACAGTGGTAGGTCTGGGCTGTGCCGCCTGATAAATGACCATCGCGGTGATGTCTCCAACACTGAATTCGTTGACTACACCGTCGCCGTCGCCATCGATATTATCACCGACGATTTCAGTGCTCTGCATGCCCAGTTCGTTGTGACCTGCATCGCGGACAAAGGCGCGGATGTTAGACGTGATGCCTTTCCACTCAATAGGTTTTATCAATAGATCCGCACTTATCCCCTGCAGCTGACTGCTATCTACACTGCCATCGACGGCGATACTAAGGCTACCAAAATCGATCTGTTTGGCGCGCAGTGCCAGTTGCACAGTTTTACCACTGGCTGTGGCTTGTGATTTTGCCTGTTGCAGCTGCTGTTGTAGGGTGTCAGTCATCTCTTCTGCCAGTAGTTGCAGAGCTCCCAGGCCAAAAATATGCGGGGGTTGACGGCTGATAAATTTACTTGGGTCACCGCTGTGCAGCGGATCGCGGATGTTATTCATCATCACTTTGCCGGCGCCGTCACCAAAGGGTAAGCTGTGACAGGCATCACAGCTCTGGGCATTGGGACCGGTTACTCGCTTGGGTAAGTGTTGCGCCCACTGCTGTTCACCCGCCAGATCTGCCCTGGGAATTAAAGTGAATCGAATCCCCTGGCCTACATTGGCGCCCACGCCCTCTGCGGCGGTAAAGGGATGTTCAAAGAGTTCATCTCCCACCTCAAAAGCGGTTTTGAAAGCCTGCTTGGCAGACATCTTATTGAGCTCAGCCTGGCTGATGTGCTCGGCATTCTCTGCACTGCTGAAGGTGCTGATTGTGCTAAAAGTGCAGACAAATAATGCGCTCAATAGCAAAATGGAGAGTTTTCTAGCCGGGCGGGGCAGTTGTTGAATAGTGTTCATATACATACCTCTGGATGCTTACGCCTGAGTGTCGCTCAGGCCATGGGTTTTAGAGTGATGAAACAGCCCGCGGACTTGGCTAAAAGCTTGTTCACTCTGTTGCTCAGATATATCGGGCCTCTCTAAATAGTTGATAAGCTGCTCCAGTCGGTTTATCAAGCTGCCACCTTTGCTAAAGCTTGTCTGCACCTGGAGAGCATCAATAGCGCCCAGGGATCTTTGGCCAATGCCTGCCAGATGGGACAATTTGGCGGCGTCGAACCCTGACAGGGAGATTAACTGTGCCAGTTCCCGACCGGGTGGAATTGACTGTTGTTGAAATAAAAGCACAATCTTTTTTGCATGCTCAGTGCTCAAGTTGTTGCAGTCATATTGCTGCAGTGTCCCCTGCACCAAGTGTCGCTGTTGCGCAGAAAGTGTCGTGGAAAATCCCTCAGCTGCCCTTGAGGCCAGTAAACTTGTTTGATTCATTTCCATCCATGTTCTCCTAAAAGCAGACTGCGCAGCCCGGGTACTGGGCGGTAATTATTCGCATGTTGCACAATTGAAGTCTTAGTTTAGCGGGGCGAGTGGGGCAAATTGTGTGGATAATGTGGAGTTATAACTACTGTTGTAAGATCAAGGGTTAGCAGATGAATGATGGGGTCTTTCGCAGCAGAAAATCGCTTATTGTGGGGAAAACTTATAGCCGACGCCGTAGATCGACTGAATCAATTCATCGCCCTGGAACAGCGATGTCAGTTTCTTGCGCAAATTTTTGATGTGACTGTCGATAGTACGGTTAGAAACGAAGCGGTAATCGTCGTAGATGACATCTAACAGCTCATCGCGACTAAAAATTACTTGCGGGTGACTGATCAGATGGTTCAGCAGCCTGAATTCCACTGCGGTCAACTGCAGCAGAACTCCTCTGGCGCGAATCTGCATCTTCTGCACATCGACCTGAAAAGGCTGTATTTCTGCACTTTGTACTAAAGGCTCCACCCGGCGCAGCGTTGCCTTCACTCTGGCGACCATCTCGCGCATACTGTAGGGCTTGCAAACGTAATCATCAACACCTTGCTGCCAGCCGAGTAATCTATCTTCTTCGGTCACTTTGGCGGTGGCCAGCAAAATAGGCACTTCTGATTGTTGGCGTATTTGTGCACAGAGACTGATACCGCCTACTTTTGGCAGCATCAGATCTAAAATAATCAGGTCGGTATTATTGCCCACCAGCCAGGGCATTACCTGATCGCCACTGTACAAACAGTGGGTTTGATAGTTGGCCGCCGTTAAATACTCCGCCAGCACACTGGCCAGTTTGCGCTCGTCTTCAACAATTAATACGTGTGCTGCGCTCGAAGTCATATTTTATCCAGGGTTCGTCTGTGACATTGTGGTCGAATTCATTGTCTTTATAGGTAGTAGCACAGTGATTTCCAACCCCCCCATAGAAGATTGAGCCGCGCTGATTGTCCCGCTGTGCTGTTCGACAATACTCTGACAGATAGCCAGCCCAAGGCCCGATCCACCGCTGGCACTGGTACGTGATTTGTCCACCCGAAAGAGCCTCTGGAAAATCTGTGATAAATCGGCATCCTCGACATTGGGAGCACTGTCTTGTACTACTAGCTTTATATGATTGCTCTGGGTGCTCAACGCTATCATAGTCCCGCCACCCGCGTCGGTGTAGCGCAAACTGTTTTCTAACAGGTTAGCTAACAGCTGAGTCAATTTTTGTCTATCTGCAAAAATGTCATATTGCTGCCCCTGCACAACTTGCAACTTTAAGCTCAGACCTTGGCTGTTCATTCTGGGTTTGAATAGCCCCCGCAGCTCTCTACAGAGCTGCTGTAAATCAAAGTTTCTGCAGCTTAATTGCATAGCCCCCTGGTCGGCCATCGACAGTTGATGCAGATCGTCCACCAGCGCAGTCAGATTTTGTACATCCACATACAGTGACTCCATCCGCTGGGCCGTTGGCTGGCGAATGCCGTCTCGGATCGCTTCTATCTCGGCACTGAGTATTGCTATAGGGGTCCGCAGCTCGTGAGAGATATCAGAGATCCACTGCTTTCTCAGGGTGTCGTTGCGCCGCAACTTGATAGCCATTTGATTGAAGTTTGTAGATAGCTGCGCCAGTTCATCCTCACCGATTACCGGTACTGAAATATTCAGCTCCCCACTTGCCAGCTTCGCCGCTGCACTGGCTACCTGGTTTATTGGTCGGGTAAAAAATTTTGCCAGTGCCGCCGATACTAATGTAGTCAGTACTAGTGCTAGCAGCGAAAAAATCGCCACCTTATTAAACTGTTGCTCGACAAAACTACCCGCTAAGCTATCTGTCTCTAGCTCGAGAGGGATAACGCCAAGCCATCCGACCCGGATTTTTTTCTGTTTAATTTCCAGCCACTGGCTGACGCGTCGCTGTTGGCGGGGCCCAAAAACCATGTCGCGGTTTCTATCCGTTAAGATCAGCCGCTCTGCGAGTGGCTGCTGGCCTGAATTAGGTCTTTTGGGAGGCTTCCCCCTGGGAGGTCGCGGTGGTGGCGGGCCGATATTAGACCTGTGAGGCGGCGGTGGCGGGGGGCGGGCAGCGGCTGGCGAAAAATTCAGAGAAGCAGGGCTAGCCCTGAGCATATCCGCCCACTGTCGCGGATTGTTGCGCATTGATTGCCAACTGCCGTGGCGCTGATAGAAACTTTCCAAACTAGTGACCACCGCTGCACTGCTATTTAAATCTTTTTGCCATAGAAAATCGCTGAACCCCTGACGGAAGGACCAGTTGATCACTAGCAGTAGCACTAATAGCAAAGTGCTAAAAGTCACAATCAGGGTTAACAGTAGTTTGGAAAAAATATTCAGCCGCACAGTTGATCTCTCAAAGTAAGTCCGGGCTCAGTGTAGCCGAAGAACGATCTTCTAGCCTAGGGTTAAGTTTTTGCGATGTTGTGTGCGCAGAAAACTAGCTGACAGCCGCACTGGCATTGCGCAGCATAAAAGCGCCTAGTGTAGCGGGACAAAAGGAACAGCTACTTGAAAACTGCTGAGCAAAATGAAGTGCCTCTCAGGGATCTCATTCACAGCTTTAAACGACGAGGCCATTATGCCTGTATGTGGTTTTGAAAAGTTTGTTTTTCCCAGTGAAAAGTGCCTTGTATTAGCTCTGGAAGGGGCTTTTATATGATTGAAAAACACAGTAAAAGTTACTGGCCTTTACGCTGCTTAATCAATAGTATGCAGAAAAAATAGCAAACAGTTTTAATGCAAAACCAGCTGTTCTGCTGCTAGTGACAGAGTCATTTCAGGGGAGGATAAATGAACACAAGCAACTCAGATGCACTAGATGCAGCACTGTCAAGACTGGAAAATAATCGCCAGGGGAAAACGCCGCCGCGACAGTCAAGTGCAGATCAACCTACCGCAATTGTTAGTTCAAAAGTCATTAACAAGCCGCCCTGTGAAAATGCTCTGGTAGAGGATGAGTTTAACTACAGTGGGCAGATTTTTACCGCGCTAAACTGCAGTCGCGATCAGTTAGAAGAGAGAAGCTTTGTTAGCTGTGAGTTTCATCAGTGTGATTTCAGTTTTGCCTCGCTGGCGTTTCTACAGGCGCAGAGCTGCAAATTCTACGATTGCAACTTTAAGCAGACCAATCTAAAAGAAGCGCAGTTTAGCCAGTGCTCATTTTACGACAGTGAACGGCAATTAGGCTGTAATTTTTACGCTGCAACTTTAACCAATGCAAAATTTTCTAGCTCTGATATATCTCTAAGTGTGTTTGAGCGCAGCTCTATGTTCGGCATAGAGATTGTTGACTGCCAGGCCCAGGGCAGCAGTTTTAAAATGGCTGACTTCAGCAGTCTAATCAGACGCAATAAGCCCTTTTACAGCGCATTTTTGAACAACAGCAATTTTCGCTATGCCGATTATTCAGGATGTCATCTAGTAAAGTGCGATTTAGCGGGCAGCATTTTTACCAGTGGCAATTTTATGGACGCCAATTTGCAGGAGAGTACTTTATGCGCAGCAGACTTATCGGCAATTCAATTCGACACTTTGTCGCTGTCAGGGGCGGATCTGCGCAATGCACAATTGACCGGTCTGGATATTCGCAAACTGGATTTGCAGGGGGTAAAAATCAATGATTGGCAACAGTCGATACTATTAGAATCTCTTGGTGTAGTGGTTTTCCCTGACTAATTTTTTTGCAGTGGTAGGTATGATATGCAAGGACCTAGTTGCTACTCTAAGACCTTGTCTAAAACATAGAGCTAGCAGGTGCTAGCTCTATGTTATTGGCGTGCAATTGAAAACAGTTAATCTGCTATAACCTGTAAGACGATCTTACCGACTGTGCGTTTGCTTTCACTGCGTTGATGTGCCAGTTGTGCGTCAGCCAGAGGAAATAGCGAATCAAGATGTACTTTCACTTTGCCCTGTTCCAGTAATTCTTTGATCTGGGTTAAATCAGCGGCGTTAGGTTGCACCATGAGTTTATGATAAGTAATACCTCGCTCCAGTGCCAGCGCTTCATCTATTTCGTCAAACAGGGAGATTAAATGGCCTCCGCTTTTTATCACCTCCAGAGAGCGGGTAACTATATCGTCGCCTCCGACGGCACCGACAGCTGCGGCGAAGACTAAATCGACCGACTCTACTTCATCTTCAAACTTACTGTTTCGGTAGTCGACAAACTGATCAACTCCCAGGCTTTCGACGAATTCTCTATTTTTTTCAGATGCAGTCCCTATTACATGGGCGCCAGCGGCTTTAGCCAGTTGCACGGCAAAGCTGCCCACGCCGCCACTGGTGTTGTGAATCAATACTCTCTGTCCAGCCTGCAATTTACCTTCAGTGAACAGCCCCTGCCAGGCGGTCAGCGCTGCCAGTGGCACTGCTGCGCTCTGTGCAAAGCTTAAGTTCTTAGGTTTGTTGACAACGATATCGGCCTCTATTGCTAAGTATTCTGCGTAGCTGCCGTTACGGTGGAAAGGTGCCAGGGCAAAAACCTGATCCCCCACTTTGTGCTTAGTGACAGCCTCGCCAACTTGTTCCACAGTGCCCGCTGTGTCCCAACCTAAAGTCAGCGGTAGGCTGTGGGTGCCTGTCTCCTCGAACATGCCACCGCGGATGTAGCAATCTACTGGGTTGACACCTGCCGCGTGTACTTTAATTAATACTTGGTTGGCTGCAATTGCCGGAGTTTTAGTGTTTGTGTAGCTGAGTTGACCAATGTCGCCGTAGTTTTCGATCAGTGCTGCTTTCATGATGTTGCCCCTAATATTGCAATCTTGTGTTTTGAAGTGAGTCCATATTGCATTGTTTAATTCATATCTTCTAATTGATCATTAATATAATATGCATTGATAAAATCAATGTGTTGAGAATGGTTATGAGTAGAGCGGATTTGAATTTGTTTGTGATTTTTGATGCCATAATGCAAGAGCAGTCAATTTCTGTGGCTGCGAAGCGACTGTTTATGACTCAACCCTCGGTCTCAAATGCGGTCTCGCGGATGCGTCATAGCTGGAATGATGAACTGTTTGTTAAACACGGGCGGGGTATTAAGGCGACCCCTTTTGCCAACCAATTGTGGCAGCAAATATCCGCACCGCTAAATACCATCAGCAATGCGGTTAACCCAGTACAGTTTATACCCGCCTTAGCCCGGCATAGATTTCGTATCTCGCTCACCGATGGCATGACCAGTGTACTGTGGCTACCGCTGCGACAGATGCTGGAAAAGCAGGCTCCGGGCATAGATTTACACGCAGTGCCCTTTCGCGGTGATGGCGAAGCGTTGCTGCTGAGTAACGAAGTGGATTTGGTACTGGACAGCTACAGCGGCGACCATAAACTTATTCACACTCAGTGGATGAGTGATTTCAACTTTGTCTGTGTGATGCGCCCGGATCATGCACTGGCAGATCAGCCATTGAGTTTAGCTAAGTTTCTGGCGGCCGAGCATCTGTTTGTCTCACTCTCGGGGGATGCGCGCGGCACAGTAGATACTAAGCTCACTGAGTTGGGAGAAAAGCGTCGCATCGCTATGACAGTGAATAGCTTTGGCGGCGCCTTCCCGCTGCTGGCTGAAACCAACCTTATTACTGTCTTGCCAGAGGCGGCAACCGTCAATGCGGTGGCCCAGGGATTAGTGATCACTAAGCGCCTACCTATAGATATTAGCGATGCAAAAATCTATATGGCCTGGCATACCCGCCAACACCGCGATCCAAAGTTGAACTGGCTGAAAAACAGAATCAACAAAATTTATACCCAATGCATTATTGAGCCTATGGGTAGCTGAGGAAATGGACCTGCTAACTATTCAATTGTGTTGTAAATTAGTTACTTGTGGTAAATTTTTAACCCACAACAATTCTGGAGATAGCTTTGATGATTAAACTGGCAATTATTGGTCTTGGAACTATAGGTAATAGAATTTTACGTGCCGCTGCCGGGCATCCGGATATTGAAGTTGTGGCTGTGTATGATCTGGCGACAGTGCAGTTAACCGACCCCGCCTATCACAATGTACAAGTAGAAAAATCAGCGCAAGCACTAGTGCAGCGTGGGGATGTAGATATTGTCTATATTGGTACACCGCCTGCGACACATGCCCAGTACTGTCACCTGGCGTTGGATGCCAACAAGGCGATTTGGTGTGAAAAGCCGCTGGCGGTAGACATTCAAGAGGCGGAGCAGTTAGTAGCCAGATTGGCTGACAGTAACATTGAGTCGGCAGTCAACTTATCGCTGGCGTCCAGCCCGGTTGTGAGACAGATCGAGCAGTTAATGGCTGACATCGAAAACCGCGATATTTTAAGTGTCGATTTTCAATTCCACTACAGTTCCTGGCCGCGGCGTTGGCAGGCTGGAGCAAGTAACTGGTTATGCCTGCCAGAGCAGGGCGGTTTTCTTCGCGAGGTATATTCGCACTTTGTCTTTTTGCATCAACGATTAATAGGCGATCTGCAGCTACTTAATAGCCAGATAGAGTATCAGCGCGAGGGCTATGCAGAGACTTATGTGCAAGCAAATTATTGCACTGACAATATCCCGGTACGGCTACAGGGAGTAATAGGTGGCAATGGCCCAGATACAAATAACTGGATTGTTTACACTAAAGATAAATCTATTCACTTCAGCGGCTTTCGCGCTTTAAAAGTCAGTGTCGATAATTGCTGGCAAGAGCAACCCATTAGCTTAGAGGGCGACCTGGATGTTACTCAATTGAGTGAAGTGGTAAAAATGATGCGCGGCGAAAAGCATAAGCTGGCCAGTTTTGAAGAGGCATTAAAAGTACAAAAAGTAGTAGAAGCTCTGTTAGTTAAAGGTTGATTAAAGAGTCAGGACAGCGTCTGATCAATACTAAGGATCTTAGCTGGCGGTCAAAAACAGCGATAAACCCGGATATTGAACTCGGTAGCGTTTTAATTTAACTACCACGCCCCCATTATCTTGATAGTAATGTTTTTAGCGAAGAAATTGATGGGAGACAGGCATGGCCGATAGAGATTCAGAACTGCGAGATGAGTATCTGGTTAAAGGATATATGGATGCAAATATCGCGGGTTATGAGGTTAAAGTAGATCCCTATCACGTAGATTTTTGGCGCAAGGCGGCTTCCGGTACCTGGGAGCCCAACACCTACAAAATTCTATCCCATTATCTGACTGCAGACAGCCACTATTGTGACATAGGGGCCTGGATAGGGCCGACAGTTTTACACGCGGCGCAGCTGGCGAAAAAAGTGATCTGTTTTGAACCCGACCCTACTGCCTATCGCTATTTGCGCTGGAACATTGATTTAAATAAGTTAAAAAATGTCAGTTCTTATAGCCTGGCACTGGCGGAGACTATGTCGATTTCGCGGATGGCCAGCCACCGCGGTAAGCCCGGGGACAGTATGACCAGCTTGCTGTTCGACAATGAGGGCAGCGGCGTCGATGTACTGACCATGCAGTGGCAACAATTTTTACAGATGTCTCCAGTGCAGCACATAGATTTTATGAAAATTGATATTGAAGGCGGCGAATACCAGCTGATGCCCAGCTTAAAAGAGTATTTACAGCTAAATAAGCCGGTGTTGTATCTGTCTACTCATGCACCGCTACTGGAACCGGAGCAGCGCCTGGAAAAAATGCAGGGGCTGATTGATGTTCTGAGCATCTATGACAAGTGTCTGGACGATGATTTACAGCCGATTGATATTAATACTTTAGTGAGTGAGGATGCTTTAGAGCATTTTCGCTCTTATGTTTTCACCGATTAAAACCACAAATAAATACAGCTGCTGAAACAGTGAGCAAAGGAGAATTGGGATGTTGGATAAACGTAATTTTTATATCGATGGCGCCTGGGTTGCCCCGGCAGTCGAGAATGATTTTTCAGTCATTAACCCTGCTACTGAACAGCCCTGTGCGGTTATTTCACTGGGTGATCAGGCGGATACTGACGCTGCGGTAGCGGCTGCGCGCAACGCTTTTGACTCTTGGTCACAGACCTCTAAAGAGTACCGTTTGCAGTTGTTGCAGGCGCTGCTAGCAGAATATAAGAATCGTGCCGCGGACATGGCGGCGGCTATCTCTATGGAGATGGGAGCGCCGACTGACCTGGCCACTACTGCTCAGGCGGGTTGTGGTATAGGTCATATTAAAGGCTTTATCGAAGCCTTTGCCGAGATGGAATTTGAGCAATCGATTAATGCCCAGAACAGTTCCGAGCAGATTATCAAAGAGCCTATCGGCGTCTGTGGTCTGATTACTCCCTGGAACTGGCCAATGAATCAAGTGACCCTGAAAGTGATCCCGGCACTGGCGGTAGGTTGTACTGTGGTACTAAAGCCATCGGAAATAGCGCCGTTGTCCTCGATCATATTTGCCGAAATCGTCGAAGCTGCGGGATACCCGGCTGGGGTGTTTAACATGTTAAACGGCGATGGCGTAGGGGTTGGCACACAGTTGTCTTCACACCCTGATGTAGACATGCTGTCGTTTACCGGATCGACCAGAGCGGGAGCGCTTATCACTAAAGCGGCCGCCGATACTGTCAAACGTGTGACTTTGGAACTGGGCGGTAAAGGGGCAAACATCATTTTTGCCGACGCCGATGAAAAAGCCGTTAAGCGCGGCGTGGTCCACTGTTTTGGCAACTCGGGACAATCTTGTAATGCGCCTTCCAGAATGCTGGTGGAGCGCTCTATATACGCACAGGCAGTTGAAACTGCAAAAGCTGCTGCCGCCTCAGTTAAAGTGGGCAGCCCCACTGAAAATGGTCGACACATTGGCCCGGTGATCAGTGAAGTACAGTTCGATAAGATTCAGGGACTGATCCAAGTAGGTATTGATGAGTCAAATCTAATTGCCGGTGGCCTGGGTCGCCCAGAGGGGCTAGAGCAGGGCTACTATGTGCAGCCGACTATTTTCGCAGATGTTAACAATGATATGCGCATCGCCCGCGAAGAAGTCTTCGGTCCGGTACTGACCATGATTCCCTTCGATACTGAAGAGGAGGCGATCGCCATCGCCAACGATACTGTCTACGGTTTAACTAACTACCTGCAAACCCAAGATCCCGAAAAAGCCAAGCGAGTGGCACGTAGGTTGCGCAGTGGTATGGTCAGAGTGAACGGTATCGACTCACAGCAGGCAGCTCCGTTTGGTGGCTACAAGCAGTCAGGTAA
>MAAB01037776.1_pt1 | contig 14074 bp, 16 predicted proteins | sample 1115991 | NCBI WGS metagenome assembly MAAB01 (sample SAMN04961124, study PRJNA320927) | seawater metagenome | isolation source: sample BD02T18 sea water enriched with oil for 18 days | place: USA:Gulf of Mexico | collected 2013-07-27
GGGCCGTTGAAGACTACAACGTTGATAGGTTGGGTGTGGAAGTGTGGTAACACATGAAGCTAACCAATACTAATTGCCCGTGAGGCTTGACCATATAACCCCAAGGTCACTTGGGGTGTGCATACACTCTCTTGTTTGATTCCCAGATTTGTCAGTATTTAAACTGACGAGCCAGATATGCCTGGCGGCCATAGCGAGTTGGTCCCACCTGATCCCATCCCGAACTCAGAAGTGAAACGACTTAGCGCCGATGATAGTGTGGGAGTTCCCATGTGAAAGTAGGTCACTGCCAGGCTTTTATTTAAAGAAGGTCATCCTCATTGAGGGTGGCCTTTTTTATTGCCTTAAATTTGACCTGGTCATAATTTTAACTGTGTTAGAAGCGATAAAAACATCAGACATAACTGTGTCACATAAATCTAGTCATGATTACAAATGTCTTTAATGTTCAGTTCTACTGGTAAAAGTCAGTAAATAGTACAGAAAGTTACATACCTTTCGACAGGCAGACGAATAAATACTAGCCAAAAAAATACCTAGCACTCAGAAAGAACTAGGTATTAAAGGGGAACAGTCTCTATAAAGCCTTATTCAGTCAGACTCGACAACCACTCGTCATCAGATCCTTCATTCATCCCTTCAAATAGAAAGGTGGAGAGATAGCGTTCACCAGTATCGGGTAGCATGGCTAATATCACGGAGCCTGGTTCTGCTTTGTCAGCAATTTTCATGGCTGCTGCGAGTGTGGCACCTGATGAAATACCAACAAATATGCCTTCTTCCTGTGCTAAGCGTAAAGCCATTTCTTGGCTTTCGTCATCAGTCACAGGGTATATCTCATCATATATCTCTTGGTTGAGCACATCAGGTATGAAGTCAGGTACCCAACCTTGGATTTTATGAGGTGCCCAGTCTGCGCCACTCAACATTGCGGCAGCTGCAGGTTCTGTTGCAACAATTTTTGTTTCAGGTCGAGCAAGTTTAATCATTTCTCCTACACCCGTTAAAGTACCACCTGTGCCCCAACCGGAAACCCAGTAATCAAGCCTACGGCTAGCAAAGTCACTGAGTATTTCAGGACCGGTTGTATTTCGGTGATAAGCTGGATTAGCTGGATTTTCAAATTGACGTGCTAGGAACCAGCCATGTTGTTCAGCGAGTTGTTCAGCCTTTTTAACCATGCCTGAGCCTTTTTCAGCAGCAGGTGTGAGAATAACTTTTGCCCCTAAAGCACGCATGATCTTACGGCGTTCAATAGAGAACGTTTCAACCATTGTTGCAACAAATGGGTAGCCTTTTGCGGCACAAACCATTGCTAATGCAATACCTGTATTGCCAGATGTGGCTTCAACTACAGTTTGTCCTGGTTTGAGCAGGCCTTTATTTTCAGCATCAGTGATGATGGCAAAGGCAAGCCTATCTTTTACTGATGCCATTGGATTAAATGACTCGACTTTGACGTAGATGTCTACATGCTTAGGTGCAATATGATTGAGTTTTACTATTGGAGTATTGCCTATAGTGTCTAAAATACTGTCATAAATCATGGTGAAACCTTTAGATGTTATTGATAGATTTTTTACTAGATAAATCTAATTCGAATTAAGTAAACTTTCAGCAGTATTTTTATAATACTGCTTGAAGCCACTGGCTAATAATATTTTGAGCTTATTCAATTTTGTTAATCTTGGCCGATTTAGTAGCTCTTGATTGGATTGCGCTATTAGCAAGTTAAGCGTGGTGATACCACCGAGTGTCATTGCTCGTATTTCCCATCCTAAACGTCCTGATAATGTACTGCCTAATAAGTGGCCACCTGTCATAATTTTGCTGGTACGTTGGTATAAACTACGAATCAAGGGAGCGATTTTCTGGCTATCAGGGGCAACTAAATCCTTTTCAGCTATTCCAGCATCAGTTAATTCATCCTGAGGGATATAAATACGATCTTGCTCGTTATAGTCCTGCACGATGTCTTGATAGAAGTTAATCAATTGCAGGGCAGTACAGACAGCATCAGATTGTTCTAGTTGTTGCTGTGTTGGATTAGAAATCAAATGTAATAATAAACGGCCGACGGGATTGGCTGAGCGGGTACAGTAATCCAAGACTTCGTCAAAATTAGCATAACGGCTTTTTACAACATCTTGTTTGAAGGCGGACAGCAAATCGTCAAATAAATGGATAGGCAGATCGTGGGAGTGGATAACATCTGCTAAAGCGATAAAAATTGGGTCATTACCTTGATAGCATTGCTCGCTGATCGCTAATAATGCTTCACTGTAATAATCTAATTGGTGCAGCCGAGTTTCTGCTGAAGCATCACCTTCATCGGCAAAGTCATCAGCAGTACGAGCAAACGCATAAATGACACTGATAGGTAGTCGTAGCCGTTTGGGTAACAGGATGGAGGCAACCGGGAAGTTTTCATAATGACTTTTGGCTAATTTTTGGCAGAAGTCATAGGCTTGTTTTAGTTGAACATCATCCGTCTTCACGTTGGTCCTGCACTTCACGTACCTGTTTTTCTATCGGTTGTAATTCAGCTAATTCGCTTTTAGCACGAATGCCCATTTCGACAAATTTACGGCCACTGGGTAATACTTGCCGTTCTAAGGAGCCCACTGACTTATTAAAGTGATCGACACTACTGTTAAGGCTTTTACCCAATTTTTCTAAATGACTGCTAAACGTGGCAAGCCGTTTATATAAAGTTTCGCCAAGCTCACGGACTTCCATTGCATTCTCAGCTAAAGCTTGTTGTTTCCAACCGTAGGAAACGGCTCGAAGTAGGGCAATGAAGTTGGTTGGTGTGGCCAAGATAATATTTTGGCTCATGCTATCTTCGAGTAAAGTGCTGTCGATTTCTAAGGCAGCTGATAAGAATTGCTCACCGGGGATAAATAGCACCACAAACTCAGGCGATTGGGTATATTCAGCCCAGTAGTTTTTAGCTGATAATTCTCTGACACGACTACGGATAATTTGAGCATGACGTTTGAGTTCTAAAGTACGGGTAGCATCATCTTTGGCCTGCATAGCAGACAAGTACGCATCAAGCGGTGTCTTGGCATCGACAATAATTTCACGGCTTTCCGGTAAACGTACAATCATATCGGGACGGATGGCACCGGTTTCAGTATTGGTATGTGTTTGTTCAAAAAAGTCACAATGAGCTACCATGCCACTCAATTCAGCCAGACGGCGTAAGGTCATTTCACCCCATTGACCGCGCACTTCTGGCCGTCGCAAAGCTTGCACTAGATTTTGTGTTTCTTGTTGTAGATTTTGTTGGCTTAAATTCATTTGATCGATGGTATTACGCAAGCTGCCATACGCTTCCTTACGATCTTTTTCGATATTATGAATTTGTTTGCTGGTTTGTTTTAAGGCTTCGTTGATAGGTTTAACTAATTGTTCGATCGATTTTTCTTTACTCGCCAGTTCGGCTTTAGCTTCACTTTGGAAACGTTTTAGGTTTTCTTCAGCGAGTTTTAGAAAGCTACTGTTATTGCGGGTTAAGGCTTCGTTCGATAGCTGATTAAAGGTATTGGCCAATTGTTCTTGTGTTTGCTTGAGGATGTCATCAAGCTGACCACGGCTTTGTTGTTCTAATTCTAATTTCAAGGTCAGCGCTGTATTTTGATTGGCCAGCTCTCGCATTTTATTTTCACGCAGAAAATAGGTGGCGATCGTACCGATCAGCGCACCACAGATCAAAATAATAACAATGATGAAGGGGGTTAAATCCATTGTAAGATCTCACTGGGATGATCGATGATGGCGTCAGCCTGCCAGTTTTCAGGTTTATCGTTCTTACCTAAATAACCCCAACGTGCGGTGATGGTTTTCATCCGTGCATTTTTACCGGCTTCAATATCACGTTTGGCATCACCGATATAAAGACAATCTTTAGGTAGGTGATTTATCAGTGAGCAGGCATGTAACATCGGTGCTGGATGAGGTTTGCTATGGGCGGTAGTATCACCACTAACTACACAGGCAGCACGATCGGCTAAACCTAATTTTTCTACTAAAGGATCAGTGAGAAAGGCCGGTTTATTGGTGATAATTCCCCAGCTGATTTTGTTTTCTTCAAGTTTAGTGATTACTTCTTCCATACCTTCAAATAAGGCGGTTTCACGATCGATATTTTGTTGATAGATTTCGATAAAGCGTTGCTGCAAGGTTTTAAAGTTTTCGTTTTCTGGAGAAATGCCAAAACCTAATTTCAATAAGGCTACACTGCCATGACTGGCCGCAGGTCGAATATCTTCATAGGGCAGGGCGACATGTCCTTGCTCTTGCAACAGCGTATTTAAGGCAAAGGCTAAATCAGGGGCGGTATCGGCCAGCGTACCATCAAGGTCAAAGAGGACTGCAGAAAATGACAACATTAATCGAGTGGTCTCCGGCAGTGCATTAGGTAATTGACTTTAACGTCATCACTTAACTTGAAAGATTTATTTAATGGGTTGTAACTCAGCCCAGTGATGTCGGTGACTTCAAGCCGTGCGTGTCGACACCAAGCAGCCATTTCTGATGGTCGTATAAAACGCTGATAATCATGTGTGCCTTTAGGCAACATTTTCATTAGGTATTCAGCGCCTAAGACCGCAACTAAATAGGCCTTTGGGTGACGGTTTAAGGTTGAGAAAAAAACATCACCGCCGGGTTTGACTAACTCGGAACAGGCTTTAATAATGGCTACTGGATCGGGTACATGTTCTAACATTTCCATACAGGTAACGACATCAAACTGACCTGCTGCTTGTTCGGCTTTTTCTTCGGCGGTGACGTGCTGATAATCGATTTTTAGTTCAGCTTCTAGGGCATGCAACTTAGCAATCTTTAACGCCATTTCACCCATATCTATGCCGGTAGCGGTAGCGCCACTTTTGACTAAGGCTTCGGTTAATATTCCGCCGCCACAGCCAACATCAATGGCTTGTTTACCATCAAGCTGACTTCGGCTCTCTATATATGAAAGGCGTATAGGATTGAGTTGATGTAAGGGTTTTGACTCACCTTCTTCATCCCACCAACCGGATGCTAAGGCATCAAATTTGGCGACTTCGGCTGGATCAACATTAGTATGTGTTGCGCTCATGAATCTGCTTGCCTTATCTTTTCTGCCCACTGCTGACTGTTATGAATGATCTGCGCTGGATTTAATGTGGTGAGTTGGCGATTATTTAATAGATGTTTACCCTCTACCCATACATCGGTGACCTTGTCTCTACTGGTAGCATAGACCAACTGAGAAACAACATCGTATACCGGTTGTGTTTCAACACTGTTTAAATCAACAGCAATAATATCAGCCGCTTTGCCTACTGCTAATGAACCGGTGATGTTATCGATGCCTAATGCTTTGGCTGCATTAATGGTCGCCATTTCCAATGCAGTATGTGCGGGCACGGCACTGGCATTTTGTGCCACTGCTTTGGCAAGTAAGGCCGTTTGTTTCATCTCGGCAAACATGTCCAAATCGTTATTCGAGGCTGCACCATCAGTACCTATGCTGACATTGATACCTTTTTCAATTAATTGACTGACCGGGCAAAAACCACTGGCTAATTTAAGGTTAGATTCAGGGCAATGCACAATATTGACACCTGCATCAGCACACCATTCAATTTCTTGCTCGGTTAGTTGCGTCATGTGCACCGCATTTAAACGTGGTGATAACAGACCTAAATCTTTTAAACGTTCTAAAGGTCGCATGCCAAATTGTTCGACACTTTGTGCTGTTTCACTTGCTGTTTCATGGATATGCATATGAATTGGCACATCGAGTTCTTCAGCATTCATGATGATCGATTCTAGTGGTGCATTTGAAACCGTATAAGGTGCATGAGGTGCATAGGCAGTAGTAATGCGAGGGTGATGGCGATAATGGTCATGTAACTGCTGACCTTTATGCAAATATTCTTCGACTGAATCTGCCCAGTTGGTCGGGAAATCTATCACTATCATGCCAATACTGGCACGAATACCACTTTGGTCGGCAACCCGTGCGGTGGCTTCAGGGAAGAAATACATATCATTGAAACAAGTCGTGCCGCCACGAATCATTTCGGCAATGGCTAACTCTGAACCTGCTTCGACAAAGGCATCACCGACAAATTTTTGTTCAGCAGGCCATATATGCTCATTAAGCCAAGTCATCAACGGTAAGTCATCGGCTAAACCGCGAAAAAGTGACATTGGGCTATGGGTGTGATTATTAATCAAACCTGGCATCAGGCAATGGTGTTCAAATTCGTGAACGGTAGCCGCCTGATAATTTTGACTTGCCTGTTGTTGTGGAATTAGGTCTACAATACGGCCATCATTGATCACCACACAGTGGTGTTCTAAGACCTGATTTGCTTGATTGACGGGTACTATCCAGCGAGCATTAATAATAAGATCGACATTTTCCATGACGGTGATTATACCGTCATCGACCGGAGAACACATTGGATAAAAATTTAGATACGATTCAGCCCATTTTTTGGCGTGATAATCGACTTGAATTGTTGGATCAACGTCGTTTACCGCAAGAAGAAATTTGGCTGAACTATGATGATTCTGATGAGGTGGCTACCGCGATTACCGAGATGGTGGTGCGCGGAGCACCTGCAATAGGTGTAACGGCTGCTTATGCTGTGGTATTAGCTGCAAGATCGGCATGGAACAATGCAGCCGAACAATGGCCGCAAGCAATGGTTGAATCTTTGGAAAAATTGGCTGCGTCACGGCCAACCGCGGTGAATTTATTCTGGGCGATTGATCGCATGACGGCTTTGTATAAAACGTTGCCAGCAAATGAATCTCCTGAAGCTGCTTTATTAGAAGAAGCAAAAGCAATTCATGCTGAAGATATTAAAGCCAATCATGCCATGGGGCATTTGGGTTCGGCTTTAATTGACGCCGACAGTACGGTATTAACGCACTGTAATGCGGGTGCTTTAGCCACCGGTGGTTTTGGTACGGCGCTGGGAGTGATTCGTCAGGGTTATACTGATGGCAAAATTAACCATGTATATGCCGATGAAACCCGGCCTTGGTTACAAGGTTCACGACTGACCGCTTGGGAGTTGCAAAAAGATAATATTCCCGTGACCTTGCAGGCCGAAGGCGCGGCGGCCTCATTAATGGCCACCGGTGAGTTGGATTGGATCATTGTCGGTGCCGATCGAATCAGTGCTAATGGTGATGTAGCCAATAAAGTCGGTACCTATATGTTAGCCATTTTGGCCAAATATCATGGGGTGAAAATGATGGTGGTGGCACCAACAACTACCATTGATTGGCAACTGCAAGAGGGTAAAGATATTCCCATCGAGCAACGTAGTGCCTCCGAAGTCACCACCATCCAAGGTCAGCAAATTGCACCAGCAGGCGTGGCAGCATCGAACCCCGCTTTTGATGTCACCCCGGCTGAATTGATTGATGCTATCGTGACCGAAGCGGGTGTTATCCTATCGCCATCGCTAGAAACAATGATAGAAATTAAACCTGCAGATTACGTTAATTAGGAAGGAATTATCATGAGTCAAACAGCTTTAGTAACCGGTAGTAACCGCGGCATCGGTTTGCAATTTTGTACACAATTAAAACAACGTGGTTTTGATGTAATTGCCACCTGCCGTAAAGCAAGTGCAGAACTTAAAGCGTTAGATGTCGAAATAATTGAAGATGTAGAAGTTAGCGATGTTAATAGCTTAAACGCTTTGGTTGAAAAATTAGCAGGTCGGCAGATTGATTGGTTAATTAACAATGCTGGCATCGCCGGTGGTTTGGGTTTAAGTGATATCGATGTGGCCGCCGTTGAAAGTTTTAAACGTCAATATGAAGTGAATAGTTTAGGCCCGTTACTTACCACTCAAATCTTGTCTAACAATCTTGGTGAAGGCAGTAAAGTGGGCCTAGTGACCAGTCGAATGGGATCTATTGCTGACAATGATTCTGGTGGCAGTTATGCCTATCGCATGTCCAAAGCCGCATTAAATGCAGCCGGGAAATCTTTATCAATTGACTTAAAACCATTAGGCATCGCGGTGGCTATTTTGCATCCGGGCTGGGTGCGTACCGATATGACCGGACATGGTGGCTTGTTAGATACCGATGAATCGGTATCTGGTCTATTGGCCCGAATGGATGAATTGAATTTGGATAATACAGGTACCTTCTGGCATACCAATGGTGAAGTATTACCTTGGTAAACTACCACTTTGAAGGCTGAATAGTGGCCAATTCGTTTATTAAACTAATCTGGAAGCTCAATTGTTAAGCTATCGACATTCCTTTCACACCGGCAATTTTGCCGATGTACTTAAACATATTGTTGTTATCGAAATTCTGCTGCATCTGAGGAAAAAAGATAAAGCATTCGATTATATTGACACCCATGCAGGTGCCGGCTTATTTAATTTGGCCTCGGCACATTCCGTCAAGTTACAAGAGTATTTGACCGGTATAGCTAAATTAAAACCACAAGACTGGCCAGAATTGAGTCATTATTTTGATGTAATCAATGCGTTCAATAGTTCAGGGGAATTGGCTTTTTATCCCGGCTCACCGATGATCGCCACACACTTTTTACGATCGCAAGATCGAGCATGGTTGTATGAGTTACATCCAGAAGATGCTGCTTTACTCAGCCAAAACACACAAAAGGATAAACGTGCACGTGTGATGCATGAAGATGGTTTTAAAGGATTACTGTCATTATTACCACCTGTTTCTCGGCGAGGGTTAGTGTTGATTGATCCGCCTTATGAAATTAAATCAGATTATGCACAGGTAGTTGAAACCGTTATCAACGCGTATAAAAAATTCGCCACCGGCAGTTATGCAATTTGGTATCCAGTGGTGGAGCGAGACAGAATTAATCAGTTAGAAAAACGGTTTATAAAAAGTGGTATCAAAAATATCCAACGGTTTGAGCTTGGAATTTCAGCTGATACCAGTGAACGAGGCATGACCGCATCAGGCATGATCGTGATCAATCCACCATGGCAATTAATGTCGACGATGCAAAGCTTATTGCCCAAATTGCTGGCTTGTTTAGCGGATGATGACGGGGCTTTTTATAAATGTGATGTTCTAGTGGATGAATAGCGCTTTAAGATAATATTAAGGATAGCGGCCGATTCATTTTTGAATTGTTTGTCGCTTAAGCTGTAGGTTTAATACTGGCTCTACAATTTGGACAGACGCGTAATAGTCGATTAAGACGTTTAGTTGCAACACGGCTAGATGATTGGTCATAGCAATTGGGGCAGAAAAATCCTTGTTCGTTATCAAATTTATAACAACCTGATTTTTCATCAATATGTGGGGAATCTGCTTTTGTAGTTCGAGCAGGTTCAGGCTGCGAGTTCAAGTCTTTGGCAAATGCGTTGATGGTGTCGAGTTCAGAACTGAGTGCACTGGTTAAGGAAGTCAGTTCGACATCATTATTTATTTGCTGATGAGATGAAATCTGGTCAAGTAAAGTTTGAGATTGTTGGATTGCGTCAAAAATAGTCATGGCATCTAGTGTTGGCTATAAAGTAAATAACGGTATTATATTTCAGCAATGGTTTTTGATGCTGAAAATAAAAAAAGGCACCCGAAAGTGCCTTTTTAGAAATCACAGAATGATTATTTTTCTAACTGAGTTTTCAAGTTTTCTAAACCTGATTTGTAGATGCCTGTAATTGCAGATTTTGCAGTTTTATCGTTCAACTCAACTGGAGGCTCATGCTTGCCGTGGTAAGCACGGAAAAATTTACCTTTCCATGTGACTTTACTACCACCGTCAGTTGCAGCAACAGTTAGCCATGCTTTGTATTTGCTAACTGGTACGACAGGTACTTCATGTGGGTGACCATCGTCATCAACTTCACCTGCTGCACTCATGCCCGTGACGGCATACATAACCGTCATTTTTTCAACATCGAATTTTTTCAATTCTTCGTCGATGGTGCCGCCATTTTCTAGTGTTAAGGTACGTGTTGCACCTTTGTCGTTTCCACCTTTAGCTGCCGTTGCTGTAATAGCTGGGTGCCAAGTGTGCAAGCTATCGAAGTTTTTGATGGCATCCCATACTTTTTCAGGTTCAGCATTAATCGTAATTTCTTCTACAACTTGAATGCGTGGCGCACCGTGAGAAAATGCTAATGCAGGTACAAGCATTAGACATAAGCTTAATAATTTAACCAAATTCCTCATGAACTTTCCTTACTATAATTTATTTTATAAACCGAGATCGGCAGCAGGAAATTAGCATTTTTATCGAGGCTGCACAATATGAAAAAATCATATAGTGATCGCTTGCTCGACGGTTTTCTGATCTAGATGAGGGGCGAATAGTTTAATAAATTCATAGCTGAAACCGCGTAAATAACTGCCTCGACGGATCCCCATATGGGTCGTACTTGGTTTAAATAGATGTTTGGCATCAAGCGCATTTAATGGCGCATCTTTTTGTGGGTCAAAGGCCATGCTGGCGATGATGCCGATGCCTAACTCCAATTCCACATAGGTTTTAATGACGTCAGCGTCGGTAGCGGTAAAGATCACATTGGGATGCAGATCTTGATCAATAAAGGCCTGGTCTTGCTGAGCACGACCGGTAAAACCCATGACGTAGGTTAAAATTGGGTAGTCGGCGATGGCTTTTAATGTCAGCTTTGATTCTGTTAATAAGGGATGTGCTGGCGGTACTACGATAGAACGGTTCCAGTCATAACAAGGCAAAATAGCTAAGGATTCAAACTTAGATAAACCTTCGGTGGCAATGGCGATATCCACACGTCCGGTTGCCGCCATTTCAGCTACATCGGTTGGGGTACCTTGCACAATATTAAGATGCACGTTTGGATAGCGTAATGAAAAAGCTTTGATGGCATTAGGCAGGGCATAGCGTGCTTGAGTGTGAGTGGTGCCAATGGATAAGGTGCCGGTTTGAGCATCTCGATTATCTGCTGCGAGTTGATGAATATTTTCAACGTCAAGCAAAACTCGGTCAGCCATTTCGACCACTGACTTACCGACTGGGGTTAAATTGGTAAGTCGTTTGCCATGACGTTCGAAAATTTGTAGGCCCAATTCAGCTTCCAATAATTGCACTTGATTACTGACGCCAGGCTGAGATGTATGTAATGCATTGGCTGCTGCCGATACGCTTAAATCTCTCCGAGCAATTTCACGCACATACTTGAGTTGTTGTAATTTCATAGCTATATATGATTTAGTTATAAAGATAGTAAATAATATTAATTGATAGAATATGACGGAATGGTAAACTTGTCAGCCTTTATATATATGGTAGGCATTAAACCAAGATGGAATGGGGACTTTTAACGGCTGGGTTATTCGTTGGTTTCATGATCGGCATGACAGGTGTCGGCGGTGGTTCCTTAATGACGCCTATACTCATTTTTGGTTTTGCCATTCAACCTGCGATTGCAGTCGGGACTGATTTACTATTTGCTGCCATCACCAAAGCAGGTGGTGTGTGGGCTTATATGAAGCATGGCGGCATAAACTGGCAAGTGGTGTTACGAATGGCTTATGGCAGTGTGCCAGCCACCATTTTAACGTTGATAGCTTTGAACTATTTGGGTGTGAGTGAAGGCAACCACGACAGGCTTATTACAGTGGCTTTGGGCATCGCATTAATTTTGACCTCAAGTGCCTTATTGTTAAAAGGCTTTATTGGTAACTTGTTACGTGCGCAAGAAGGTCATCCGATTGTAACTGCGTTGTATTATTTACGTGAAGATAATCAGCATAAAATCAGAGCAACGATATTTATGGGCGCATTTTTAGGGGTGATGGTGACGATGTCATCAGTGGGCGCCGGCGCCTTAGGCGCGGTGAGCTTGTTGTTTTTATACCCTAAGATGAAAGGTTCGGAAATTGTCGCCACAGACATCGCACATGCGGTACCTTTGACAGCTATTGCCGGTTTAGGCCACGCAACGGTAGGTACTGTTGACTGGGGCTTACTGGGTTATTTGCTCTTAGGATCGTTGCCGGGCATCTACTTTGGTAGTCGAATCGGCGTTAAAATACCTGATCAAGTAATGAGAATGATCTTGGCCGTATTGTTATTAATAGTAGGAATCAAATGTCTACTGTAGTGGAAACAAAGGATCTGACTTTATATGGCTGTCCTTTGCACTATATAAAAGCCAGAGAAGCCTTAGGCAACATCGAATTAGAACAAATGTTGCTGTTTATTGTAAACAACGGCAAAGCAGTTGAAGAAATATTAGCGAGCCTTCGTCAAGATGGCCATAGCTGTGATGTGGAAGAGCAAGAAACGTTGACCACAACGATTAGAGTGACCAAAAAATTATGACTGACATAAATGAAAAATTAGCCAAAAAGATAGACGAAGTAAAACACGTCTTGGCAGAGATCGTTGCAGACAATAGTCCTGCAACCTTTGCATCTAGCTACGGTGCTGAAGATATGGTGCTGATGGATTTGATTTGCAAATTTGCACCAGAAATCGAAATCTTTAGCCTTGATACCGGTCGTCTACCAGCCGAAACGTATGAAGTGATGCAGCAGGCAAAAGCGCATTATGAACGTGACGTTAAAGTTTATTACCCAAATGCTGAAGCTATCGCGAATTATGTGACTGAAAATGGTCCTAATGCGTTTTACGATAGTGTAGATTTCCGTAAGCAGTGCTGTGGTATTCGTAAAGTTGAACCTTTAAGCCGAGCTTTATCAGGTAAAAAAGCATGGCTAACAGGTATGCGTCGTTCACAAGCCGTCACACGTAGCGAATTACCCGTGTCGGAATGGGATGAAGCGCATGGCTTGCAGAAATATAGTCCATTAACTGATTGGTCGAATGGCAATGTTTGGGCATATCTTCGTGCATTTGATGTGCCTTATAACAAATTGCATGATGAAGGTTTTGCCAGTATTGGTTGTGCACCTTGTACGCGTGCTATCACGGCGGGCGAAGATATTCGCGCTGGTCGCTGGTGGTGGGAAAATCCAGAAAGTAAAGAATGTGGCCTACATGTGAAGGCTAAATAATAGAGAAGATTATGAATCAAAAAAAGTTAACTCATTTAAAACAGCTGGAAGCTGAAAGCATTCACATCATGCGTGAAGTGGCTGCTGAATTTGATAATCCAGTAATGTTGTATTCCGTGGGTAAAGATTCGGCTGTCATGTTGCATTTAGCGATGAAAGCCTTTGCTCCGGGTAAGCCTCCATTTCCGTTATTACATGTGGATACCACGTGGAAATTTAAGGAAATGATCCAGTTCCGTGATCAACGTGTTAAAGATCTTGGTTTAGAGCTATTGGTGCATAGTAACCAAGAAGGTATTGATCAAGGTATTAATCCTTTTGATCATGCTCGTTATACCGACATCATGAAAACAGATGGTCTGAAACAAGCGTTAGATAAATATGGTTTTGATGCTGCCTTTGGTGGCGCGCGTCGTGATGAAGAAAAGTCACGTGCGAAAGAACGTGTTTACTCTTTCCGTGATAAAAATCATCGTTGGGATCCTAAGCAACAACGTCCTGAATTGTGGAATACCTACAACAGTAAGGTAAACCCAGGTGAAAGCATTCGTGTTTTCCCATTATCAAATTGGACGGAATTAGATATCTGGCAATATATCCATTTGGAAGATATTCCAATTGTGCCACTTTATTATGCGGCAGAACGTCCTGTTGTTGAACGCAATGGTTTGAAGATCATGGTTGATGATGATCGCATGCGTTTAGAAGAAGGCGAAAAACCTAAAATGGAAAAAGTCCGTTTTAGAACATTAGGCTGTTACCCATTAACCGGTGCGGTAGAGTCAAATGCTGAGACCTTGCCAGAAATTATCCAAGAAATGTTATTAACCACTACATCAGAACGACAAGGACGTGCAATTGATCACGACGAATCTGGCTCGATGGAGAAGAAGAAACAAGAGGGGTACTTCTAAATGAGTACAGAGAGTAATTACCAAACAGATAGCCTGATCGCTACCGATATTGATGCCTACTTAAAGCAACATGAAAACAAAGAAATCTTACGTTTTCTAACCTGCGGTAATGTCGATGATGG
>MAAB01007620.1_pt1 | contig 14061 bp, 8 predicted proteins | sample 1115991 | NCBI WGS metagenome assembly MAAB01 (sample SAMN04961124, study PRJNA320927) | seawater metagenome | isolation source: sample BD02T18 sea water enriched with oil for 18 days | place: USA:Gulf of Mexico | collected 2013-07-27
TAGCAAGTGCTATATTTTGTTAATGCATCTGGCTTTGTAAAATCATTACTCTACTTGCTGTTTAGCCTGCTGCTGTCTAGCGAAGATTACCGAACCTACTTCAGGTGCATTTAATGGTGTTGATAACAAATCATTAATGTCATCTGCCAGCCAAAATTTGAGTCTTGGCGTTAGACCACCCAACATAGACATACGCGGTGGCTTTTGTACTAACAATGTTCGGGCAATATTATTAATATACTCCGCCCCTTCTGTAACAATAGCTAGCGCCACTTTATCGCCAGCCTCTGCCGCATCAAATACTAAGTTAGCTTGCTGTGCATAGAAAGTTGCTTTTTGGCTAGCGACTGCTTCAACCAAATCAGTATCATCTTTACAATTGAGTTTATTCAATAGTACAGCTGACATCGACGTAGGCTGAACTAAGCCATCAAGTGATAATAAAACCTGTTTAACCCCTTGCAAGCCAAACCAAGCTCCACTACCTTTATCACCATGAGGAAAACCATGAGCGCCAACAATCGTGTGTTGCTCATCTACGCAAGCAAAACCGCATGACCCCGTTCCACTGATAATTACAGCACCGTCTTTACCATCATGAGCGCCAAGACAGGCAATTAATAAATCAGTTGCTAGATGCATTTGTTTAAAAGGATGTTGCCACGAAGCCATCTTATCAAACAACACCGGAATATTAACCCCGGCTAACCCAACGCCAGCCACTAGTTCGTTTAATTCAATGTTGTCTAGACCAGCATCTTCAAGTGCTGATTTTGCCGATTCTGTTATCGAATTAGTCGCCTGCTCAAAACCATGTAATGGATTGCCTGGACCTGAAATGCCCGTACCAAGTATTTCATTATCTTTATTCATAATAATGGCTTTACATTTACTACCACCACCATCAATACCTAAAAATAATTTATTGCTTTTGTCACTACTTGTCAGCATACCGGCCCCATATTAACTGCTCGAACTTTTAGTTTTTTTCATCTTAGCTAGAAATGACAGCGTTGTCATTTGTTTTTTTAAATAAAGTTACAACTTTTTTAAAAAATGTTACCTGATGTAAATTAACTCGCTGATAAAATTGGATATATCAGCTAGCTAATTTTAGCATTACTCCTTTACTCGGGTAATACGGCTTGTTCTCGAACCATTGGTGCTACGACTTCTAAGACTTACTTCACCTGAAACAGCAATAGGCGTTTGATAAGTAAGCCATTCTCCACCTTTGATTTGATATTCAATCGTCAGCCCTGGAAAGGCAATATTGGCGTATAACTTACCCATTTGAATAACTGCACCTACGGTCGGTAAACGATAATCTATTTGTGCAAGCTCAAGTTTAGCAAACTCTTTTTGCCCTAAAGTATTGGCAAATAAAGCCCATTGGCTATCTCGCATGGTCCTTAATTCAGTAGTAAAAGTATTACTTTGTTGAGAATATTTTGCTCCTTGATAATTATAAGGTACTGCCCAATCTGCAAGATGCCAAGCTCGTTCTGCAAGGGCTAATAAACGCGGAAAAACTTTATGTTCAACCATGTCATCCGTACGTACATTTTCACTCCACAACTGTCCCTGAATCCCTAAAAATTTTTTCCCCGGTGCAAGGCCTGATTTCGTATCATCGGCAACATAAGCTTTGTCTTCTCTGTCTAACCAAAACTCTGCATGTATGGGTAAATTTTCAGGCATAAATTGAAATACTTTCTCAGTATTAGTATGGCGTGAAGCCCAATAGTAGCCATGTTCTTTTGGATCAGCTTCATGGGGAAAATCAAAATATAAAACGTCGGGGCTAGAAATAACGACTTGCCAATCTCTGTTTGCTAATCGGTGTACTTTCTCATGCCCTGCCCAAGCTAAGGTATCCCAAGCATTGGCTTGGACAATAGCTGGCATATTATCAACTCGAGTATGCTCCATGCCATCACTCCATCCCGCAGTTTCAATATCAAGTTCAGATAGTATTCCAGCAACACGCTCAATGAAATAAGCACCAAGCTCACTCATTTTTGTCACGCCCTGATCATTTTTTGCAACAAACGCTTTACACGCAGGTGATTCTAACCAAGCACCTGCGGTTTCATCGGCACCTATATGATAACGCGTCAGTGGTTGGCCAGCATCAGCATGGATTTTCTTTACTTGAGTCATCACTTCAATAACAAAGTCATAAGAAGATTCTAAGCAGGCATTAATGGTGTTATCGTTGTAAAATTGTACCGAGGAATATTGCGTATTATCTTCAAAATCTTCGAGTAAGAATTGTTTAGCTTTTACTTCATCTTCCAATGCCATGTATTTTTTATAGCGGGCCGTCATCGCTTTAATCGATGCCCGAGAGTGACCAGGCATATCAAGTGAAGGGATCACTTGAATATGACGAGCGGTTGCCGCTTGCAAGATTTCATGATACTCACTAACACTGTAATAACCGCTGACCGATGAATCTTCATTAACACCTGCGCCTAACTGAGAAATCAAGCAGTTCTCTTCAGTCACATCAAAGCAACGCTTAGCACCAATATCTGTTAATTCGGGCAAACTTGGGATTTCTAGACGCCAGCCTTCATCATCACCAAGGTGTAAATGCAGTTTATTTAACTTATATGCTGCCATTTGATCAAGCAGCTTTAGAATAAATTCTTTCGAATGGAAGTTTCGAGCAACATCCACTAACATGCCACGAAAGGCAAAGTGTGGTTCGTCATCAACTTCAATCAACGGGATGCGCGATTCATCAACAGTCACCAAACTTGCTAGCGATTGCAGGCCATTGAACACACCATTACCATCAACACCGACGATAGTAATTTCTTTCTCGGTTACCGCTAAATGATAGCTGCCGATAACCTTGTCCTTATTATGTACAATACTTAAATGCAGCGGTAAACCGACCGTATTTTGCTTAACGCCTAAATGATCTAGACGCGAAATAGCGGCATCGACATCATTATGCTTTACATTGCCTAAAGAGATAGCGATGCCGTTACTTATGTCGACAAAACTATCATTGATATCAAGGGTAACCGATTTAGGCGTTGGAATAATGGCTTGAATAGCCGCCAACTTATCTTCGACCAGTACAGAATTACGTTGATAGAGTTTTTCACTTGTTAACCATTGAGTCTTGTCAGAGGCAGTCCGTTTGAATTGTGTTTTTTCATCGGTAAACGGTTCAACATAGGGTAGTATTTCCAGCCCAGTGTCTTTATCGATATAAGGCACTGTACTTTCAATTACACGCGCATCTAAATTCGGCGCACTAACAATATAGTTTGGTAAAGCATCAGTCTCACTCAGTGACCAAAACATAGCACGGAATGTTAGCTTTTTTGTTTCTCCCGAAGAAAAACCAGAATAGTTATCCTGTAAACTTATAACATGTAAGTCACCGTTTAAGTGTTTTACGGTAAAATCGTCACTTTCAAAGGACTGAATAGGAGAAATTTGACTAAAATGAATGGTCCAATCTTTTGCTGCAATAGCTTTTTTCGCAGTAAAACTTAACTCCACTTCAAAGCATGCACCATCAGCTATTTTACTGTCGCATTTATCTGTTGGAATATTGGTAACGACCCGATAATTAACATCCAAATTCTGAGCTATCTTGTCGATGTCACGCTGAGTGACTGAATAGATTGCCTGTAGGTTAATTTTTTCTCCAGTATCAACTGCTGGCTCAGGAAATTTTTCACAACCGAGTAGAGATAAACTAGCGGCAATTGTGAAAGCCCACTTTATTTTATTCATCTTGCTAATGTGCATGTTAAAGGACCTTTTACAGTTTCAAATACAAACTGTGTTGCTTAATATGTTATTGATGTCCTCACTATCCATAATTTTGACAGCGCTGTCAAATCTAAGTATATTGATTTTTTGAACTGTTGATTTATTCAATATAAATTAATATTACTCACATTACTTTCATCAACTATGAGTCAAATGAAAAATATAAAAGTAAATCCTGACTATAGCCTGCAAAAACTTTCCATTCCTGGGACTTCTTTACATGTGTTGGTCATAGATGAATTTCTATTTAATACCGACGCTGTTACTCATTTTGCTCATAACATTGCTTATTTTAATCCAATGTTTGCTGATAATACTCTATTTCCTGGTATGCGGGATAAAATGCCGATGCCTTATACTCGATTATTGAAGCACTTTTTTGAAACGTTTATTTTGCCAGATATTAGACCTGAGTCATGCTATCAAACGAGTTTTTATAGTAGTTTATTATCATTAGTGACATGCGAACCATCACTACTTACCGTGAATCAAAAAATGCCACATGTCGACTCTTGTAATAATGACGATTATGCTTTTGTTCATTACTTATCTTCACAAGAGCTTGGTGGGACTAGTTTTTATTGTTACAAGCCAAGAGACTTAATTGAATTCAATCACGTTCACAAACAAGTATTGCCTGAAATGATTACTAAAGTTACAAATAATCCGAAAGATCATTGTAGTTATATTACAGGTAGCACAAGTATTTTTGAACAAATACTGACTATTGAAGCAAAATTCAACCGTTTAGTGATCTACCCTGCAAATGTGCTACATAGCGCAAACTTAACTTCACCGAATAGTTATTGTGGTGATAAAAATCAAGGTCGTTTATCCATTTCGTCATTTGCTAGTATCTCCAACACGTAAAGAATCATCTAACAGTTACTATTTTTACCGAAGAACATTAATAAAGTTAACCTTATGACTAATTAAATAAAGACAACACTGGAGTATGCCTTTAATGATCCCTTTAAATAATAAACAACATGCAAATCTAAAAATACAAAAATCTAATAACGTTTCTCGTTTTAAGAACCAACATTTGATACCGATAACTGTCCAAGACTTCATTCCGTTGTCTACTGAATTCCCTATTGTTTTCGTAAAGAATGAAGATACAGGGCAATTTATCAGTGTCGCAGTAATGGGGATTAGATCAGGTATTAACCTTTATTGCCAAGAGGTGGAATGGACTTGCGCAGTAGCTCCCATAGGCTTTAACAACGCACCACTTAGTTTAGTAAAAACCAGTGAAAATAGTGATGAAGTCACCGTTTGTTTTGATGAAAAAAGTGCATTAATAAGTACCGAAAGCGGTGAAGCATTATTCGACGAACAAGGCCGACAAACTGAATTCTTAAATAGAAAAACACAAGCATTGTTAAGTGTTGCTGAATTTACAGAGCAAACTCAAGCGATCATCCATATTCTTACCCAAAAGAAGCTTCTCACCTCTAGACAATTAAACGTGAAGTTAGCCCGTGAAGAAGAGCCTATGTTACTTAGCGGGATCTACCTCATTGATGAGAAGGTACTAAACGCTCTATCTGCTCAAGAGTTTGAAGAACTTAGATCACAAGGCTTACTACCGTTAATTTACGCGCACTTAGCCTCATTACACCAGATTACTCGCTTGGCAATCAAACAGAACGAATTCGAAGCAAAATAGAGAGAAATTAATATGTCAGTAATCAGCTCACAACTTAAAAAAATAATCATAATTGGTGGCGGTAGCGCTGGATGGATGGCTGCGAGTCTTATTCATAAAGCATGGGCTAAAAAAGGGACTGAGATATTACTGATAGAGTCTGATGTGATAAGTAAAATAGGCGTAGGTGAAGGTTCAACACCTTCATTACGACTATTTTTCAATCACTTAGGTATAAGTGAACAAGAATGGATGCCAAAATGCAATGCAACCTATAAATGCGGCATTAGTTTTCCTGGCTGGACTAATGCTGATGATCCTGCTTTTGCTGACTATCCTGCTTATATACACCCTTTTTATTCTCAGGCTGATTGGAAAACAGGCAATGCCTTTATGCATAATGCTCGTTTAAGGCGTGAAGGAGTCGATGTACCGGCTCATCCTGATAATTACTGGCTTCAATCTTATTTAGCAAAAAGCTTTAAAGCGCCAATCGCTCGCCAGCAATTAAGCAATGAAATGGATTATGGCTACCACTTTGATTCTGCTTTGGTTGGTGATTTTTTAAAAAAACGCCTGCTAAATATGGGGTTAAATCATTTGACTGATACTGTTGATGATGTTGAATTAGATGATAGGGGCCAAATATCTAGTGTGATAACTAAGAGTAATGGTGCACAAAGTGCAGATCTTTTTATTGATTGCACTGGTTTTTCGGCACGTCTAATAAGACAAGCGCTTAACGTTGACTTCATCAATTACAGTGACTGTTTATTTAATGATAGAGCTATTGCCATACAGTCACCTATTGATTGTTCAAAAGACATCCCTTCTCAAACAACGTCTACTGCTCTTTCTGCCGGTTGGGCCTGGCAGATCCCCCTCAGTAATCGCTATGGAAACGGTTATGTTTATTCTTCTAAATATATTAGTGATGAAGATGCAGAGAAAGAACTAAGAAAGCATATAGGCCCAAGTTGTCTAGGTGAAAAAACTAGAATCATTAAAATGCGTTTAGGGCGTTTGAACCAACATTGGCATAAAAATGTACTTGCTGTGGGATTATCGCAGGGATTTATCGAGCCATTAGAAGCAACCGCATTGATGTTAATTCAACATACAGTTGAGTCTTTCATTTGTAGTTGCGAAGATATGCAGCTAAGTAAGAGGGACATTTCCGCCCAACAGGATATTTATAATAGCCAATTAAATGAAGTCTTTGAAAGTATTAAAGATTACATTGTAGCTCACTATCGCCTAAATTCGCGTACTGATAGTAAATACTGGTGTGATAATAGAGAGAATAAGAATAATTCGGCACGCTTAAAGGCGTTACTCTCTGCCTGGAGTACACCAGGTGGAGACTTCGAAGCAGAGTTGCATCGACATAATGCCGAGTTAACTTACTTCGCACCAAGTTGGTATTGTTTGTTTTCAGGTAAAGGACACTTTCCAACCTCATTAAATAAGCCAAGTGCAAAAACTAAAGTTGCTCCTACCACTGAAATAATCAAGTATTGCCATCAAGTAAGCCAACAGTTTTATAACCATAATGAGCAACTTGAAAAAGTATACGGTGAACGATTAGACCTCCTGTAGACCATACTTCTTAATTTTATTAATTAACTCTCTATGATTAGGCAGTTGAAGGTTAAGTTGAGCCGCTATGGCTTTTATACATTCAGCCTGCTCTTTTGATTTATCATGAGCAGAGCTCGGTAAATATGCCAACTTAGTCTTATAGCGCATTCCGTAGAGCACATATAAATAATTATCATAATCAAATACTTCAAATTTACTAAAAAAATCTTCTTTTTGGGGGCTAAATTGCTGCCATAAGTCTAAACGTGCCTTTAACGAGTCAGGAATAGTCTCTTCGATCTTGTTATCTAACCAAAATTTTGAGTCTGTGCGATCAGAAATGCAGTAATGTAATTTAATAAAATCTACAACTCTATCCCATGCATAACCCATCACATGATTAAAACGCTGCTCTAACATCACCATTTGTTCATCTGTTTCAGGAAAACGGTCGGCTAAAAAGTTTGCGGCAAAATCAGTCAACAAAATAGAGGTGGCTTCTAGCGGCTCTAAGAAACCTTGAGCTAGGCCTAATGACACACAGTTTTTATGCCAGAACTTCTCTCTATGCCCCACTTTCATTGGTAACTTACGATAAGTAAGCCCTGATGGGTTGCCTTTTAAATAATGATCCAACTTAGTTTTAGCTTCATCATCAGACATGTGATTATCAGAATAAACAAAACCGACACCTCGACGATTAGTTAAAGCAATATCCCAAACCCAGCCAGCCTGGTGCGCTGTGGCAACTGTATAAGGTGGTATTTCATCAGCTTCTTTGGTAGGTACTTGCACAACTAATGCAGAATTAACTAGCAACTCCTTAGACTTATCAACAAAGGGGACGTTAAGCGCCTTATCAGACAATAAAGATTCAAAACCAGTACAGTCAAGATAGAAATCAAATTCCAGTTTACCAAGCTCTTTCGTGTTTAACGCAGCTATACTGCCACTATTACTTAATTCAACATCAATAACATTTGCTTTTATATGCTCAATAGCAAACTTATCTACCGCGTTTTTACATAATAAATGTGCAAATTTAGCCGCATTTAAATGATAAGCATAGCCGAGCGTACCTTCATACTCTGGTGTAGTGATAGATTTTGGTGCTTTATTATGTTCACACGCACTATGCTGAGGGGAAAGCATATCGGCAAAGCTGTTAGCTTGCCCATGCTTTAGCCAGTATGGGGTTAAATCCTCAGAAAACTTATCAGGTGCATCAAATAGATGGTGAAAAAAATTATCGCTGCCATGCTTTTGCTTATCCATCCAATTTACAAATTTGATGGATTGCTTGAACGTTACATCACACTCTCGAATAAACTCCGTTTCACTAATACCAAAGCTTGATAAGGTTTTCCTGATATTTGGCACAGTGCCTTCGCCAACACCAATGGGGGCAATATCAGGAGATTCAATCAAAGTAACTGTAACTTCACCATTGCCTTTAAATTTTTTGCCTAAATGATTAGCAGCTAACCAACCTGCCGTGCCCCCACCAACTACAACAATTTTTTTCATGGATAGAACTCCTAATATTTGAGCACTTCAAGGTAACTTTTATTCTACTAACAATACAGTAATTGGCTTATAAAAAAACCCAGCATAGGCTGGGTTTTTCTCATTATACAGCTTACAAATTACCGTTTAGAAACGTACAGCTACGCCCACTTTATAACGAGCTTCACCTTCGAAACTCCATGCTGGGTAGCCATGTCTAAGCTCAGGTTTAACTTCTGCATCACCTGATGCAACACCTACTTGAACACTATCTTCTTCAAGAATGTTCGCAGCTTCAAAGGTGACGTCTAAGTAATCTGTCGCAGACCAAGTTGTACTTAAATCTAATGTACCGTAGTCTTGATGTTGACGTTGACCATAGAAACCAGACTCACGAATCATGTACTCTGAACGCCAGTTATAAGCTAAACGCGCTGAGAAATTATCATTTTCATAATAACCGACTGTATTTACAGTGTGTTTAGATGAATCTGAGAAAACTCCAATTTGGTCAGGGTAGTTAGATGCTGGAGAGCCTGCATCAGCATAGGTATAGTTTACAGAGTACCCAAAACCATTATCAAAAGCGTCTTGAATTTGTATTTCAACACCCTTAATTTTACCACCAGTGGCATTTTCTTTATCAATAACAGTCCAACAGTCATAAACACCAACACCACATGTACTGCCGCCTGCTGCAATCAGATCATTATCTTCGATACCTACTTGTTGATTCAGTTTTTGCACTGTAGTTACAAACGTATTCACTTCTTTTAAGAAGTAAGTTGCACTGAACATGCCCTCTTCGCTGAAGTACCATTCCGCACCTAAGTCCGATTGAAATGCTTTAAATGGGTTTAATGTGACGTTACCACGCTGAACACGTTCGTTACCAGCAGTACCGTCGTTATAACCTGGTAAACCAGAGCTAGCGAACATATCAGAGTAATTAGGGCGAGACATAACTTGTGCTGCAGACATGCGTAAAATAACATCTTCTGCTAAATCAAAAGCAACATTAACACTTGGTAATACTTCACTGTACTCAACCTTATCAGTTGATAAGCTATCAGCATACTGACCTTGTGCATCTAATGCATAGTAGTCAGATGATGCATCAGTTGTTACGTAACGAAAACCAAAGTTACCACGGAAACCTTCACCATCAAAATCAGCCATTGCATATATAGCTAAGTTTTCTTCCTCAACGGTGCCGTAACCATCTTTAGCTTCAGTATAGCCATCAATAAATGAGTATGAATCAGAAATCATGGCATCAAAGTTAGGCTTAGGTAAGGTAAAGCCAGCACCTGAAGTCATAGTACCAGAGTAAAATGCTGAAGCATCTTGTCCAACAATATCTGAAGAGTTAGCATTCAATGTTTGTTGTGAAACAGAGTGATCCGCGTAACGGAAACCTGTTTTAATTGAACTAATTGCGCCTAACTCTACCGGAACTTCAACATCAATATTTACATAAGTTTCTTCGTCTGAGTTAGGTTGTTTTTTAAGTGCCCAACCAGCTGAAGCAATATCTGCATTGAAATCACTTGCATCAAATGATTTGTTTGCAATATCAATAGCGATTACATCGCCTGTGGCATCATATGTACCAGCAAAGTCAGCTGGCGTACCAATGAAGAAACCGTAGTTCGAAGTAAGGTTTGTACCACCTTCAGATTTAGTATTACCAACTCGACCAGAAACAGTAAAGTTTTCTGCTTCATACTTCCAATCAAAATCGTAAGTATCAGACGTCATGCCTGTTGAACGTGCCCATGTTTGTGCCCAACCTGGATTAGCACCAGTACCTGGACGACGGTAGAATGTACAAGTATTATCGGCATTGGTTTGCTCACAGATAGCATCTTTATCATCTGGGAACATTGTAAATAATGAGGTATTTAAATTATCCGCTTCAAGGTCTAAGCTTGTTACTGTTACACCAAACTCTAATTCTTCAGTAGGAGCATATTGTACTGCAAGGTTTAGTGAAGTACGTTTACGCATTTGTTGGAAAGTTGAAGGAACGATATCACCCCAGCCGACTAAAGACTCAATACCATTACGTTGATATTCTTTATCTGCGACAGAGCCAGCAACTAAAATACCGAAGTTTTCATCATCATTTTTCCAGCTGTATAAAGCAGATACTTCTGGGTCAACTTCTTCTGAAACTGTACCGTAATCGCCTTTAACACTTGCGAAGAGTGTGTTTGCATCAAGATCAAATGGCTTACGAGTTTTAACGATAACAGTACCACCAACGCCACCTTCAACTATGTCAGCTTGCGATGATTTGTATACTTCAATACCTCCAACTAACTCTGAAGGTAACATTGAATAGTTAAAGCTGCGGTCAATATCTTGTTGGTCATACCAACCAGTAGAAGCAACACTATGCCCATTTAATAAAGTACGTGTTAATTGTGCAGAAGCACCACGAATTGAAACTTGTGAGCCTTGACCAAACTGACGGTTAACTGCAACACCAGGAATACGTGCTAATGACTCACCAACATCACCGTCTGGAAATTTACCAATATCTTCTGATGATACAGCATCCATTACAGCGTTTGAAAAACGCTTAGCATTTAATGATGCTTTCAATGAACCACGAATACCGGTTACTTGAATGACTTCAACTTCGTCTTTACTTATTTCAGAAGCGGCTTCTTCGGCAGCCATAGCTTGTGATGATACACCAGCTAGGATCATAGCTATTGAGCTCGCTAACACGCCTTTTTTAAATGTTATAGTTGACATCGACTTTCCCTTACACACGTTTTGTTTTTTAAAATGTTTTTTTATATTTACTTATAATAATGAATTTGGTTTTACGACAGCGCTGTCAATATTTAATGACAACGCTGTCATAAGACGTAATAAACCATACCGTTTATTTCTACGTTTGACCAGAATAAATTAACTCAAAACTGCATAATGGTTACATATAATTACTAAACCACTGAATATAAAAGAATTATTTATTTGTTATTTTTGTCATTAAATCGTAACTATCGAAATAATTATCAGTTTTCGTATAATAAAAACACGTAAAATATAGCAAGATGAATTTATATACCTTTTTTAAGAATAAAAAATCACTAAAACAATATGAATAAACTAGATGAATATTTTATGAGATAATTTGAAATGCAGATAAAAAAGCTAATACCATTTAGCGATGGTATTAGCTTTGCTCTTGGAATTGGCTACCGCCAACTTCAAGTTTTTAGAATAAACCTTAGATAAGACTATGTCATCTGGACCTGTACGCTGTAAATTAATGCTACCTTTTAATCGGTTGACTACTTTGCCGACTGATAAAACTTCAGTAAGCTGGATGTTGAACAATCATGCTGAGTTGAAATTTTGTCAGTTTGTAACTCATTCTGTATTTCTGCAGCTAGACCTTTACCCAGTTCAACCCCCCATTGATCGAAAGAACATATTTGTAAAATTATGCCTTGAACAAATATTTTGTGCTCGTAAGCTGCAATTAAGCTACCTAAATTTCTCGGGTTGATGCACTTCAATAAAATGGTGTTTGTCGGTCTATTGCCTTTATGCACTTTATGTGGAGCAACTTTGTCGATGTAATCAGCATTACGACCTTTTGCTTTAAGATCGGCCCGAACTTGCTCTTCATTAACACCTGCCATCAAGGCTTGTGTCTGGGCAAAAAAATTGGCCATCAAGGTTTCATGATGCCCCTTAACAGGGGTAACACTTTTAACTGATCCAATGAAATCAGCTGGCACAACATTGTTACTTTGATGTAAATACTGATAAAAAGCATGTTGGCCATTGATGCCTAACTCTCCCCAAATAGAGGGTACAGTTGCATATTTAATTTCCTCGCCATCCCAGCTAACCGATTTACCATTACTTTCCATTTCAGCTTGTTGCAAATACGCAGTTAACATATGCAAAGTTTGATCATAAGGCAGGATAGCTTGTGACTGAGAGCCAAGGAAAGTGGTATTCCAAACACTAATCAATGCCAGAATAGCAGGAAGGTTATCTTTTAACGGTGCTTCGATAAAGTGCTGATCCATATCATGAGCACCTGCAAGTAATTCTTCAAATTTATCAAAGCCGAGATCCAGCGCAATGGCAAGACCTATAGCTGACCATAACGAAAATCGACCACCGACCCAATCCCACATATCAAAAATGTTCTGCTCTTCTATACCAAAGCTCATAGCATTCTCTTTGTTGGCAGTAACGGCAACAAAGTGTTTTGCAACTGAGGTCTCATCAAACGAAGCACTTGTTAACCAATTAATGGCTGTACTAGCATTGGTCATAGTTTCAGTGGTAGTAAATGTTTTACTTGAAACAATGAACAGAACTTTTTCTGGCTCTAATGGGCGCAACACTTCAGCAATTTGTGCCCCATCAACATTAGAGACGTAATGAACATTTACACTGCCGTCGCTATAATGCTTTAACGCTTCGGTTACCATTTGTGGGCCAAGATTTGAACCGCCTACCCCAATATTAACAATGTCTGTAATACGTTTACCTGAGTAACCTAACCAATGTCCCTGACGTACCTTGTTTACAAAGACTTTCATCTCTGCTAATTGATTTTTCACATGCTCAGTTACATTTTCTCCTTCAATAATGAAGGCTTCATCACTTTGACGACGCAACGCCGTGTGTAATACTGCACGGTCCTCAGTTTTATTTATCTTTTCACCAGCAAACATTTTAGCTCGCCAATCACAAACTTGTGTCTCTTCAGCAAGTGCTAATAATGCATCGAGTGTTTCTGTATCGATTAAGTTTTTAGAATAATCGAGCAACATATTTGGCAATTCGATAGAGAACTTATTAAAACGTTCACTGTCTTGTGCAAACAAGGTATTCATGTGCTGTGATTTTTTATCTTGGGCAAGTCGCTGAAGCTTTTTCCAGCTAGCAAGAGTTTGACGAGACGACATACTAATTCCTATAAGATGGTTTTGAGACAATTATCGACATTATCATTACAGTTAACATGAGTATTGCTATTGTTTAACCATGATGATTTGTAATCTTTTCATGCTACCCTATAAAAAAATGACAGCGCTGTCAATTACTGTTACTCTAAATAATACTGTAAAGTCTTATAGATTACTACGGACTGGCTATGCAATAATTACTGTATTCTGGCAAAGTCAGTATGTTTATAAAAATAAGAACAAGGTTATCTGTAGATGAAAGCAACAATCAATGACGTAGCAAAACAAGCGGGCGTATCAATAAAAACTGTTTCTCGTGTTATCAACAAAGAAGTTTCAGTGCGTCAATTAACCCGAGAAAAAGTACAAAAGGCTGTCGAAGAGCTAAATTACCAACCTAATTTAGCTGCGCGTAATTTAGCTGGTGCAAAATCATTTTCTGTTGCCTATATTTACGATAACCCAAACGCTTATTACATTATTGATATGCAGGAAGGCATATTGTCTGCCTGCAAACAGCAAGGTTTTGAGCTATTAATTCACCCATGCGATGCTAAAGACAAAAATATT